>ERZ650300.1913-NODE-1913-length-11483-cov-9.020039_pt1 | contig 11483 bp, 9 predicted proteins | sample MGYA00376236_ERZ650300 | MGnify/ENA primary metagenome ERZ650300 (study PRJEB26733, sample SAMN07839303) | wastewater metagenome | biome: urban; feature: wastewater treatment plant; material: waste water | place: USA: North Carolina | collected 2016-04-28 ... | reverse complement strand
CGGATGGGAAGGACGTCGTGTGGTACTCTGCTGTGAAGGAGTGATATCGTTTTATTATGTATGGGTAAACGGTGAGTTTCTCGGATACAATCAAGGTTCCAAGACTGCTGCCGAATGGGATATCACGGACAAGCTCACCGACGGAGAAAATACGATTGCGCTTGAAGTATATCGCTGGAGTTCGGGAGCATATTTGGAATGTCAGGATATGTTCCGTTTCTCAGGTATTGAAAGAGACGTTTTTTTGTATGCAACAGAAAAATTGAATATTCGAGATACTAAAATTAGCAGCACCCTCGATGCCACTTATACAAATGGGTTGTTTTCCATCAATACCGAAATAGACAATTATAAGAGAGAAAATGGAATCTACAGCAAAAAAGATAGCCTGACGGTTGAAGTAAGTTTGGAAGATGCCAAAGGAAATGTTGTTATAGACTTGAATATTCCATACATCACTGGTGCAGAAGGATATGTATTCCACAATGGGCATTGCGTAATACATAACAACAAACGTGACAAATTTGGTTTGATAGACAAAAAAGGAAATTGGATGTTGAAAGCTGAATATGATGCTATTTTGCCCAAGGATTCTTTCTTTGTCGTAAACAAAGGAGGTATGCAGAGTGTTCTTACAGAAAATCTGAAACAAATATTGCCTTTTATGGAAGCAGACCTCTGGATCTCTGGTAATAGCATTACTGCAACAATGAAAGACCACACTCTTCGCAAATATAATTTGCAAGGTGAATTGATTGATGATTTCTTGATTAGTAATGTTGACAGATTATTGTATGATACCGATGAAATACGATATACTACGGCAAAGAACTATGATGATGAGGGTAATTTAACAGGTGAAACGGCAGAAGCAGAACCAACACCTTATCAAAAGACTGCAAATTGCAAAAAATATGAAGCAGAACTTGGTTGGTATGGGTTGATGTCACCAAGTGGAAAAGTCATTACTCCTCCAAGATATTGCGATATTACAGCCATTGGCTACGACTTGTATTTATGTAAAACTGATGATATTAGAGGTGAAGTTCTGAATGGTAAAGGTGTAAGAGTTAAGTAAACGACTCTCTCATTTACTCATTGATAAAGCTGACAACGCAAAAGACTTTTCAATAAGATTCAAAAGGATGGTAGGATTGAAACTCTTGCCATCCTTTTTCGATTAAGTCTCACAATCTACACTTTGTCAGCTTTTGGCTTTATTGTCCATTGTTATTATTCAATAATGGTTCTTTCTCTAACAATATGCTGTTTTTACCAAGAATTTACATAAAAGTTGTTATAATATATATAAATATTCGTCTTTGATACTTCCTGCCATTATCTTTGCCGATTAAAATGTTAGTGCAAAGCAATAATGAAGTAATAGAAACGTAAAAAGTAAACAACATGGAACGCAAAGAACAGACCGGGCATATCTGTAGATGGATGGCTTTAGGCATCATGACTGCCATCGTCATCGTAGGATGTACCATTGTAATCGGCCTATTTGAATGGCGCGACAGAAAGGAGATTGAGTGTAGAAATGCAGAACTGCATCAGTGGCGAAAGAATGTGCATGACTTAAACTTGCACATAACGGAATTGTCACTGCTTGGTGAAATGGTTGCGGATTGGGACTCAACAGATGTAAATGAGTATCATTCGCTTCGATTGGAAGTGGACAGTATGCTTGAAGGCATCGCAGGTATTTGTCCGAAAGAAGATTCTGATACGATCTGCCGTCTTCTTGCAGAAAAGGAACAGCTCCTTCTGGATATAAAGGATGCCATGCAGGATCTGAATGCCACTCAAGAAAAGCTGACCGCAGAAGTTCCAAGAATTGTAGAGCAGAATAAGACTGAAAGCAAAAGACTTTCAGCTATGCCACAGCAGGCAAAGCCAAAGAAGCGAGGTTTCTTCAGCAGATTGTTCGGCAAGAAAGAAAATGCAGTAACAACAGGCAACCGTTTAACCCAAACTGAAAAGATGCTCACCAACCTAAACCAAACGGTTGTTGCTAAACATCACCAGCAAAGCCGTAAGGTAGTGGAGATATTGGATAGTCTTGGAAACAGAAATGAAGGTATCAATAAGCAGTTGCAAAGAGTAATCAGCATAGCTGATGAGAATGTGGATAAAGGCATCAAAGTTCGTGAGCGACAAATCGCAGACTTGGAAGGCAATTATACCTATTATTATATAGGGATGATAGGATTGTTGATATTGGTGTTTTTCGTATTATTCCTATTGGTGTGGCGATTCGCATTCAAGACACGTAAGAGCAAGGAAGAAACAAGAAAGGTGATGCTGACAGTAACACATGAGATGCGCAGTCCTTTGTCTGCCATCAAGGATTATGCTCGCAAGATTAGCGGACTTGAAGATGCTACGGATGAAAGCAAACGGTATGCCGACTTGATTGTTGACACATCGAAAGGCTTGACTTCTATGATAGACAGTTTCCTGGTTTACTCCAAATTAGCGAATGGAAAGGCGACCGTCAAGGAACGCCCTTTCCGTATGATGGACATTGCCGAGCAATTAAAGATGGAGTATGAGCCCTTTGCTGCGAAGAAACAACTGGAATTGAGCGTCAACAATAAGGCAGATGGTGTTGTCAATGGAGACAAGGAAAAGGTGCTTACAATAGGACGCAATCTGCTTTCCAATGCCATCAAATATACGGGAAAGGGTGAGATAGTATTGTCCACAACCTATAAGAATGGTGTATTCATGCTAATGGTTAAGGATACAGGAACAGGATTGGACGACAAGCAACAAAAACAAATCTTCAAGGAATTTGCAAGATTGGGAAATGCGGTCACCCAACCGGGATTTGGCTTGGGGCTTTCCATTGTCAAGAACCTCGTTTCACTGATGAAAGGAAAAATCGATGTGTCCAGTCACCAAGGGCTGGGAAGTATCTTTACCATTAGTCTTCCTATGGCTGCAGCCGAAAAGCAGAATGTGGAACCAACTCAGTATAGAACGAAACGACAAGATTCGTTTACTGTCATTGCCATTGATGATAGCCATGTGCAACTGAGTACCATTCGTGAGGCGTTTGCATCAAACGGCATCGTATGTGACACTTGTAATAATGCCACGGATTTATTGGATATGATGCGCAAAAAATCTTATGATCTGCTGATAACGGATTTGAAGATGGCTGAAGTGAATGGTATCGAGATTCTGGAAATGATGCGTATGGTGAACGTGCGTAACTCCAAGACCATTCCTGTTGTCGTTATGACAGCAGCACCAAATGTGAGTGAGCAAGAACTGCTTGATGCAGGATTTGTCGCTTGTCTGTTCAAGCCGATGTCTGACAAGGATTTGATAAACACTGCAAGAAAGTGTGTGAACGGTAAGATAGCAGAAAAACAAATAGACTTCTCTATGTTGCTGACCTACGGCAATGAAAAAGAGACTTTGGAGAATTTCGTAAAGGAAATGACTGATACATTGGGCAGTATCCGTAATGCAGCCAAAGAGGAGAACCGCAAGAAAATGTCCGATGCCATTCACCACGCAAGAAGCTCGTGGATGATGGTACAATCTGACGAGTCTTTGAACCATCTCTTTGACCTGATTGAAGATTCTACATCATCAGACGACGTTATCAACCAAGCGGTTGAGGATGTTTTCGCACATGGTGAGGCAATCATCAAAGCCGCACAAAAGAAAATTGAGGAGGTAACAGCATGAAGAAAGTAATAATCATTGAAGACAGCCCGACATTTTGTAATATGTTGGGCAAGAAGTTGGAGGCGAAGGGATGGAAAACAATCTTATGCTACAATTACAGAGATGGTCTGAAAGCTGTGAGGGAATCCTCTGAATGGGATGTTGTCATTTCGGATATGCGCTTGGGGAATGATAACGGCATCGACCTGTTGGAATGGATGCGTAGTAACGGCTACCAGAATCCATTTATCATCATGACATCTTACGATGAAAGCATGAGTGCCGTGAGGACTATGAAATTGGGAGCGGAAGACTATATACCGAAGAAATTGTTGCTTGATGTAGTTTATGAACGTTTGGAAGAAATCATAGACAAGCAGAAACGACTCGTAGAGTTGAATAACAAGATTGTTTACCGCAAAAGTGAGAAGTTTCGCCGTATATACAAAATGGCAGAATTGTTTGCCAAAAGCGACATGGCTGTTATGATATTGGGCGACAACGGAACTGGCAAAGAACATATAGCGGAAAAGATACATCTGCAAAGCAAAAGAGCCGACAAGCCTTTTGAAGTAGTAGATTGCGGTACGCTTTCTGCGGAACTTGCCGTTTCCGCTCTCTTCGGACATGAGAAAGGAGCATTCACAAGTGCAGACGCAGCAAGAAAAGGTTACTTTGAATTGGCTGCTGGAGGTACGCTGTTCTTGGACGAGATAGGCAACCTGCCGAAAGACGTACAGGCGATGCTGCTGCGTGTGTTGCAATCCAAGAGCTACCGACCATTGGGAGCTACAAAAGATAAAGTGGCTGATGTGCGCATTATTGCCGCCACCAACGAAAACCTGCAAGAGGCAGTTCGGGAAGGACGATTCAGAAGCGACCTGTATTATCGACTTCACGAAGCGGTTATTGAGATTCCACGGTTGCGGGATTGCAAGGAAGATATTATGCCATTAGCTAACTTCTTCCTGAAACTATATGATAGGCATACGGACAAAGAAATAAAATGTATCAGTAAGGAAGCGCAAAGGGCACTTGTAAGCCATACATGGCCAGGTAATGTGCGTGAGTTGAAATCATGTATCATGCGAGCTATGCTGTTATGCGAGAATGAGATAATAGATGTCGAGGACTTGCAGTTGTCACAATCGGCATTGACAGAAGAGGCTTTGGACTTTGATGAACAAGAACGCAAGATCAATCGAGAGCGTATCTTGTGGGCTTTGAAGCAATGCAATGGCATCAAGCGTGATGCGGCAAAAATGTTGGAAATGAGCCATACTACATTCTATGCCCGTATGAAAGAGTATGGTATTCCTACTAATAAGTTGTAACGGTATAAGAACCGTGTAAGGAAGATTGGACGAGTGTCCGGTTTTCCTTACACTATTTCTGCTTGCAATTTCCTTGTGAAAATCTTATTCTCTTGATAAAGTTGCTGATTATCAGGAAATATCATCATCCTATTGTTTAGTCTGTCTTGGAATGGCATAGGTATTGGACTAATAAATGATGTGCGCACAGAAACATCAAATTAGTACAAACCCATAAAAGAGACAGCAACATGGAATACAACATATTGATAGAGACTGATTTTTTCAACTTGCTGAATGCAGGTCATAAGAACAAAGGTGGTAACGCTTTGGAGAACTCATATCGTGAGTTTATCAAGGTTGTGGTTGATTTATGCAGCACCAACGTGAAGCAAGCGGTCTTTGCACTGTCATACGCAGAGACCGAGCTTGACTTTCATCTGTCAATGCCCCATATAAAGGATTGTTTGGGAACCGTAGGCTTGTATGTGCGCAAAGCAATTGCATTTGTCCGAAGGATGCAAGAGCATGTGGCAGCAACATATCATCTTCATGTGACCACATCCACTTCAGAAGCCTCTCCGCCAGTATCATCAGAATCAAAGCCATTAGTAAAATGGACTGGCAATGCCGTTGACCTTGTAGAAATGGTATATGGCATCTGCGTAATGGGAAGCGTGAACGATGGCGATGTGAAGTTCAAGGACTTGGCGCAAGCCATGTACCAGTTCTTCGGCATCAAAGCCAAGGACTGCTATCGTTTCTACACCGACATCAGAAGACGCAAGAACCATAGCCGTACTTACTTCCTTGACAGAATGCAGGAGAAGTTGAACGACAAGATGCGAAAGGATGATGAATTGGAAAGAATGAGACGATAATCGAGGTGTTTCTTATGTTATTTCTGAAAAAGATTAAAAACTTTTGGTGTTGCCACAAAAATATTGTAGTTTTGTGGCAAAATAAAGAGGAATGGCAACGAATAGCGCTTATAACGAGATAAAAAGGAAAATAACGTCTTCCAAACGGGGAACATTGTTCTTTCCCGATTCATTCGCTCAAATGGCATCATCCGATGCAATAAGGTCAGCCTTGGTGCGTTTGTGCAAAGATGGAGACATAATAAGAGTGGCACAAGGCATCTATTGCTATCCAAAGATTGACACCATCTGGGTTCGTAAAAAATTGCAACAAGTATGAATTATCAAGATATAGAAAAACTTGCTTCCTTAAAGGAAAGCAACAATTTGGAGTTTAAGGAATCGACAGGTCAATTAGACCGTTCGATGGAGACTCTATGTGCGTTTCTCAACTGTGAAGGTGGTACTATTCTTTATGGTGTAAAGGATAATGGTAAGATTATAGGTCAAGAGGTATCTGACAATACTAAACGCTCTATTGCTGAGGCGGTCAATAGAATTGAGCCTTTTGTAGAGTTGGAAATCTCGTATGTTCCTATTCTTGAGACTGACAAATATGTGATAGCCATTCATGCGGAATGTCAACGATTCATGCGTCCTTTCACTTATAAGGGAAGGGCTTATATGCGCATTGAAAGTACCACAACCTTTATGCCACAGGAACGGTATAACCATCTCTTAATGGAAAGAGGCGGCAAATATGGTTGGGAGGCAATTATCAACTCTGATTTGGAAATAAGCGACTTGGATGAGAATGCCATTCTCGGTGCTGTCCGTGAGGGAATACGAAACGGAAGACTTCCAGAAACAACTATTCGCGAGGAGATACCTGTAATCTTGAAAAAGTTCGGCTTGTTCCATGATGGTAAACTGAACAATGCAGCCGCCGTGTTGTTTGGCAAGGATTTGTATGGATAACCACAATGTCTTGTGCGTATGGCTCGTTTCAAAGGAACAACAAAAGAAGAGTTTATAGACAACCAACGTGCGGAAGGTAACATTTACGAATTGCTTGATGCCTCAATGGCATTTTTCTTTAAGCATCTCTCACTGTCTGGTAAGATAAACGGTCTTTATCGTGAGGAAGAGTTGAGCATTCCGTACAAGGCTTTAAGAGAGAGCTGCATCAACTCACTTTGCCATCGCTCGTATCATCAACCGGGTAGTTCTGTAAGCATCGCTATCTACGATGACCGTGTTGAAATACGAAATACGGGAACTTTTCCTGCCGACTTGCCTATAGAACGTCTTATGCAGGAACATGACTCCAAACCACAGAATCCAATTATCGCCAACGTACTCTATAAGAGCAAGATATTGGAGAGTTGGGGACGTGGAATAGGTACAATGGTCGATGAATGCAAACGTGTAGGCTTGCCTGCTCCAGAATTCAATACTGATGGTAATTTTGTGTGGGTCGTATTCAAATACAACAGGAACAGTGTGGTAGTTACCCCACAGTTACCCCACAGTTACCCCACAGTTACCCCACAGTTAATGAAAGTAATTACTGTAATAAGAGATAACATGATGGCCGCCAAGGAGATAATGGAATGTATAAAGTTGAAAGACAAGACTTATTTCCTTGATAAATATCTATATCCTGCAATGGAAGAAGGCTATGTTGAACAACTATATCCTGAAAATCCGAAACATCCAAAACAGAAATATATGCTTACAGAAAAAGGCAAGGCATTATTAAAATAGAAAGACGACAAAGGCAGTGAAGATTTGTTCCACTGCCTTTGTCGTTTCTATTTCTGTATCAAGTGCTTCAAATTCTCGTCAGCAGCGATGCGATCCAGTTCATCCTTGACAATCTGTTTGACGTCCTCCTTTATCTGATTGTAGTTGTCCTGAATAGCTTGCTTCATGCAGTCGTTGCCATCGGCATCCTTGAAGTCGTTGATGATGGGGATAGGCTGATAATGGCTTTCCTCTCGCTTTACCTTGTCGGTGTCAACGACAATCTCGGCATGGAAGATCTTCTGCTCTATGCGCTCGGTGAAGTTGTCGGAAACAGAGCCGACAAACATACCTTGGGTGAGTCCGCTAATCTTGCTCGGCGGAATGAGACTGTCCATCTGGGTATTGATGGATGTAGAGACATCCTGACGGTTGATGGAAATGGACTGGCGCTTTTGGAGCACTTTTCCAAAACGCTCGGATAAAGTCTTGGCGGTCTCGCCAACGACCTGTCCGCTGAAGATATTACCAACGGTATTGATAACCACCTTTGCCTCCTTGTCTCCATAATCGCGAACCAACTGCGAGAAGTCTTGGAAGCCCAAGCAGACGGCAACCTTGTTGCTTCGTGCCGTAGCAATCAGATTATCCAAGCCTTTGAAATAGATGGTCGGCAACTCGTCAATGATAACGGATGATTTGAGTTGTCCCTTCTTGTTGATGAGTTTCACGATGCGGCTGTTGTACAAGCCGAGTGCAGCACCATAAATGTTCTGACGGTCGGGATTGTTGCCGACACATAGAATCTTCGGTTCTTCGGGATTGTTGATGTCGAGTGTAAACTCGCTTGCGGACATCACCCAATAGAGTTGTGGTGAGATCATTCGTGACAGCGGAATCTTTGCGCTTGCAATCTGCCCCGCCAACTGCTCCATTGCCCCACCTTGCCATGCATCCATGAATGGAGAAAGATAGTTCTCCAGTTCGGGATAGCTCGTCAGTATCGGAAAGACATCCTCGTATCTGCGGTTGAGCAATTCGATGGCATGGGGAAAGGTACAAAACTTTCCGTTCTTGTAGATTCTTAGGTACCAGATGATAGCTGCAAAGAGGATAATCGGACTCTCCACGAAGAAGTCGCCCTGCTTCTGAACCCACGTCTTGTTGAGGTTGAGCATGATGGTGTATGCACTCTCATAAGCATCGGAAATGTCACTCATGAAATCCGGGTGAATGGGATTGCAGCGATGACTTCTGCGAGGATCGTCAAAGTTGATGACATAGAACTGGGGCTTGACCTTATATCCATTCTGATGGTTCATCATGTGGTTGTAGGCAATCGTCGAAAGGTCGGAAAACTTGAAATCATAGATATACATTGAATACCCCTTCTCTATCTGCTGTTTGATGTAGTTGTTCACTACAGCAAAGGACTTACCACTACCCGGTGTACCTAACACGATGGTCGCTCGGAACGGATTGACCACGTTGATCCATCCTCTCTGCCATTTCTTCTTGTAATAGAATCGTGTTGGCAGATTGACGGAATACTCGTTCTCCATGAGTTTGGTCTCCTGCATGAAACTCTCGTTCTCATTATTGAAGACATCCTCCATGAGGTTGTGTTTCAAGAGTCTGCTCATCCAGAGTCCTCCCATCAACAGGCAGATATAACCCGCTGTCATTGTAAATATGTACAGCGTGGCATTGCCCAAATGAGATATAGGCAACAATAATATCCACCAGTTGAGGAAGAACAAGAAGAAGCCAACTGCAAGAACCGTAAAAATCCTGTTCCAACTCATCTTTTCTGCTTTCACGCCCTTGGTTCCCAGACATGAGAGTGCCAGGAGCAGAAGCGAAAACAGCTTGGTATAGAGAATGGAATGAAACAAACCACCTGTACGGTTGAAGTTGATCAGGATTCTGTCAACCACCCCGATTGTCACTCCCCAAATGTGCATTGCCTCGTAGCAATACCAATATACATTCATAATTGCGAGTATGATACTCACAGCACGGAGAAAATCCATGATTTTTCCCAATGCTCTCAAATCGTCTTCTTGTGCCATTGTTTTTCTGTTTTGAAGTTATACCTTGATAATACGATTAAAGGTTTCTCCCTTTTCGCTTCTTTTTCTTTCTGCGTAACTCTCTATCGAATGCTGCTTCCTGTGCCTCGTTGGAAGAACCATTCCCTGCCATAAGTCCAAGACCGCTGCCGTACTCATCGAACAAGCCAGAACCATGATATTCCTGTTCCGGCATTGTGCCATCTTCCTTCGGGATGGTAAGCGGTATCGGCTGCTCATTCTCGTAAGGCAAGGTGAAGTGCTCCTGCAGGGCATTGGCAGAAAGATTCGTTCCAAGCCTTGAACCATTGAAAACGCTTTGGGTGCGGTGGTCAATGAATGTTGCTCCGTAGATACGGCCGTCAGCTGTATGGCGGAAAACAACATCAATGCCCTTTGCTTTCAGCAGTTCAACGAACTTATCCTTATGGTACGTCTGCTTCAAGACAGCTTCCACGCTATGACGGGTCATCTCGGAGAGTTTCTTGTCCTCCTTGAACTTCTTGGCAGAATAAGCGAACCGCTTTTCTATCGCCTCCACGCCGACAGACTTGTCAATCTTGGAAGCCTTGAAAGGATTTCCAACTTTGTTGCCCTGTCCGTCCGTGGCAGAATAGACAAAACCATGATACTCACGACCGCCAACTTCGCCTCTGACTTCCTCCAAGGATATATTATATAAGGAGAGAAGTGCACGGTACTCGCCCAAGGACTGGAACCTGTAGGTAGCGCAGAGAGATTTTACTGTGTTGGCAACCTGCTTCTTCACATTGCCTTGGCTTACATCCACCTTACGGAGCGGATTGTCGAATCGGCGTTGCTTGCGGTCTGCCTTGTTGAGATTGTACTTCATCTCCAAGTCACGAGTGATAGCCTTGCTCTTATGGTAGTTGTATCGGCTATCCAAGCACTTGCCGTTTTCATCCACTCGGATGGTCACGATGTGCATGTGGTGACGGTCAATGTCCTCATGCTTGTAAACCATGTATGGCTGGTTGCCATATCCCATGCGCTCCAAGTATTCACGGGCGATGTTCTCCATGTCCATATCCGTCAGCACATCATCGGGATGCGGATTCAAGGATATATGCACGACAGGCTTCTCTGTTCTGATGTGCGGAGAAAGGTATCGCTGGAAATCACGCAAGGCATTGGCGATGCTCGTCTTTCCCGAACAATCATCGAAGATCTTGTTCGTTGCCAAGAGCTTTCCCTCTTCCTTGTTAATCTTCTCACCATTGTATGCCAGTGCGCCATACAATGAACTTCCGAAACTTATCTTTGCGACCATCTTTCCTCAAACTTACGGGTTAGTTCAACAATCTCACGGGTAAGAGAGACCAGTTCCCTGGTGCAGTTCTCCAGCTTATAGAGCAAAGCCATCGCCTTTTTCTCTGAGAAATGACAACGGAGTTCCTTGACAACCTGGTTGTAGTTGTTGCCAATCATTCGGTACTGCGAGTGAAAAGAAGAAAGCTTGGTGTAGTATTCCACCAGTGTCTTGTCCTCGCGCAGCACCTTGAACGGCTCGCCGAAGATGCGTGCCTTGGCAAAGACAGCCTTTGCCTTCACATCAGTCTGCTCATACATGACGAGGAATTTCATCCACTCGTCATCGTCGAACCGAAGCATCACATGGTGCGACTTCGGGTTCAGCTTGGGGATTCGTCCCCCTCGTTTTCTTTCTGTGTTCATATTAAAATGGATTAAGTGGTACATGCGGCAATAATGGAATTGCACAAACTATCGTCAGATTGGAACATGGGGAGCCCGACTTCGGAGAGGCTACCAACCCGGCAGGGCAA
>ERZ650300.1909-NODE-1909-length-11498-cov-4.402167_pt1 | contig 11498 bp, 10 predicted proteins | sample MGYA00376236_ERZ650300 | MGnify/ENA primary metagenome ERZ650300 (study PRJEB26733, sample SAMN07839303) | wastewater metagenome | biome: urban; feature: wastewater treatment plant; material: waste water | place: USA: North Carolina | collected 2016-04-28 ... | reverse complement strand
GGTTTAAAAACGGTACAGATGGCGGCTTGACTGTTGCAACCAATGCAATGCAATCCGTTAAACATGGCCACAGCTTCCTGGGTCTAAATGAAAATGGTCAGGTGGCAATTATCAATACCAAAGGCAATCCTTATGCCCATGTGGTATTACGTGGTGGTAATGGCAAGCCAAACTACGATGCTTCTTCTGTTGCGGAAGCAGAAGCAGCTTTGGCAAAAGCCAAAGTCAGCAACAAGATCATGATTGATACCAGTCATGCCAACTCAAACAAAGACCCGTACCTGCAACCTTTGGTTTTAAAGAACATCACGGAGCAAATTCTGGATGGGAATAAGTCAATCGTGGGAATCATGGTGGAAAGCCATTTAAAAGGCGGCCGTCAGGATATTCCTGAAAATCTTTGTGACCTCGTCTATGGTCAATCTGTGACAGATGGCTGTATCGACTGGGATACTACTGAAAAAGCCCTGTTGGAAATGGATGCGGCTTTAAAAGATGTTTTGCCAAACCGCTAATCTTTAAATAGATAAAAACAGGCTCTTATGAGCCTGTTTTTATTTGGAAGTTGAAATAATAATGGATTGAGAGTCTGGTTTACCGAAAAACAATCTATGCAATCGCCTAATAAAACTGACTCGAATCCAACATCTGTAAAGTAATTTTTTTCACTTCATCACGACTTTGCATAATATGTGCTTCAATCGCTTGAATGGCTTCATCTACTTTACGATTAAAAATATAACCCAGTATTTTCTGATGCTCCTGATAAGTCGCTTCAACGCGATAATCTTTAGAAAAATCTAAGCGACGAATAATGCGGATTCGTTCACTTAAATCACGATGAATTTTCGCCATTTCATTATTTCCTGAGGCGCGAACCAAAGCGCAATGGAAATCTTCATCTTGTTGTGACAATTGTTTAATGTCTTTTAGATATTGATGAGGTTCAATCAACCATAAATCTGTTAAAACGCATAACTCAACCGAGTTTTGATGATCAATCTGGCAAAGTTTACGAATGGAATCTTTTTCTAATACGATCCGCACATCATAAAGTTCTTCATAATAACGAAAATTGAGCGGTCGGATTTGCCAACCGCTACGAAAACTCACATCAACATAACCCTCTTGTTGCAAACGATATAGTGCTTGTCGGATTGGGGTGCGACTTACATCATAAGCTTTTGCAACTTCAGATTCAGTGAAACGTTCACCTGGCATCAGTTTGAAATCAAAGATATCATTCTTGATGCGTTGGTAAACCAGCTCAGACAAATTGTCTGAGCTTTTTGTTGTTTTTATTTTGGTTTCTTTCATGCAACCTTGCCTTATTCCATATAAACCAGTGGTTCACCACTATGTACGGTTTGCCCTGCTCTACAAATAATGGCTTTTACAATGCCATCTTCTTCTGCATAAACAGGAAGTTCCATTTTCATTGCTTCAATAATAGCAACAGTTTCACCTTTTTTAACCTCTTGACCATGTTCAACAAAAATTTTCCAGATATTACCTGTCATCGATGCATTTAATGATGCTAAATGACTGTAATCAGCATGGTTATTTTCTTGAATCTGTTCTTCAGGTTGAGCTGCAAACTCCTCTTTCCAGCGATCCACTTCAGTTGTGAATGCTTGTTGTTGCTTAGCTTTAAACTCGGCAATACTTTCAGCTTCATTCTCTAAGAATTTTACATAATCCGCATAATCGAACTCTGTTTCTTCAATCTTGATCTCAGCACGACCATTTTCAAAGTCAGCGCGCCATTGATTCAGTTCTTCTTCTGTCACCTCAAAATATTTGATTTGATCAAAGAATTGTAAGAACCATTGTTTATCACCAAATTGTTTGTTTTTCTTAAACTTGTTCCAAATTGGTAAAGTACGCCCAATCAATTGATAGCCGCCCGGTGAATCCATGCCGTAGATACACATGTACATACCACCAATACCGACTGTTCCCTCTGCGGTAAAGGTACGTGCTGGATTATATTTAGAACTGAGTAAACGATGGCGTGGGTCAACTGGCACAGCACAAGGTGCAGTTAAATACACATCACCCAAGCCAAGAATTAAATAGTTCGCATCAAAAATAATATCTTTAACTTCATTTCGATCTGCCAAGCCATTAATGCGTTGGATAAAATCAACGTTATTTGGCAACCACGGTGCTTTAGAGCAAACACTTTCTTGATAGCGTTCAACTGCGCCTAAAGTGGCACTATCTTCAAATGCCATCGGCAAATGTACGATACGAGATGGGATTTTTAATTGGCTCAAATCGCCCATCTCTTCTTCGAGTTGAAGTAATTGAGCAATCAATTGTGATTGTGGAATTACTAAGCCATCGTATTTAATCTGTAGTGAACGAACACCCGGTGACAGTTCCAATACGCCTGCAATTTTTGCATCACGAATCATTTGAATCAGTTGATGCACTCGTAAACGTAAAGCTAAATCTAAAACATTTTCGCCGTATTCTAAGAGAATATAACTATCACCTGCTTGGCGATACACTGTTTTTGGCGACAATTCCGTTGGTTCACGTTGTGCCAAAATCGTACTGAATACCTCTTGAATTGGCTCAATCGTTTCTACAACTTTGCTTGCTTCAGCAAAATTTTGGATATTTTCAATTTGCTGACGTTCAAGTTCATTGGCTTGTTCAACACTAATCGGATAGAAACGAATTTTATCATCGGCTTTAAGTTGTCCCACTTTCCAAAGTTCTGCTTTGGCAATCGTCACAGGACAAACGAAACCGCCTAAACTTGGACCATCTTTTGCCAGAATCACAGGGAAATCGCCTGTGAAGTTAATTGCACCGATCGCATATTCACAGTCATGCACATTGGATGGATGTAAACCTGCTTCACCACCATTTTCTCGTGCCCAGCTTGGCGTTGGTCCTGATAAACGAACACCTAAACGATTTGAGTTAAAGTGAACTGTCCACTCTGATGCAAAAAACTCTTCTACATATTCAGGTTTAAAGAAATCTGGTGCGCCGTGCGGGCCATATAACACCGCAATTTCCCATTCATTACTATATTCAGGAATCAATTCAGCCGATAACGCTTGAGGTTCATCATGTGCAAGTGGCAATTCTGCACTAGCAAATGCTGGATCAACCATTTTAATCATGTCACCGACACGTAAGGTACGACCTGCATGACCACCAAAATTACCAAGCGCAAAGGTGGAACGACTGCCTAAATATACAGGAACGTCCAAACCATTTCGAACCGCTAAATATGTACGGCAACCTGATTCAACTTGACCGATTTTTAGAATTTGTCCTGCTTTAACTTCTACAGGCTTCCAAAAATCAATTTCCTGATCATCTAACAACGCAGTACAGCTTGCTCCCGCCAAAGCAATAATCGTATTTGTGTGAAACTTTAAGGTTGGTCCAACTAAGGTAAACTCGAAACCTGCGGCTTTAGCATCATTTCCAACAATACGATTGGCAAGCTGAAATGCATAATCATCCATTGGACCAGATGGCGGTACACCAATATCCCAATAGCCCGTACGACCCGGATAATCTTGAATTGAACTCAACGTTCCTGCTTGAACCACTTCAATCACGTTTGGCGTGTAATTGAAATCATCCAACATTCTTGTCCAGATTTGCATATCATCAAAACGCTGATCTGAAACGATGGCACGTGCGTAATCCAAGTTTGTACTGATGCCATTCAATCGAGTTTCAGCCAATACATGCTTTAATTTTTCAATAGCACTAGCACGATCATCAGCATGCACAATAATCTTGGCAATCATTGGGTCGAAGTATTGGGAAATCTCTGTGCCTGTTTTGACCCAAGTATCAACACGTGTACCCTCTGGAAAACTCACTTCGGTCAACACACCGGGACTTGGTTGGAAATTTTTTACAGGATCTTCGGCATAAACTCGGACTTCAATCGCTGCACCTTTAGGCTGAATATTGCTGAGATATGCCCAATCAAGTTCATCACCAGCAGCCACTTTGAGCATGCATTCAATTAAGTCTAAACCTGTCACCATCTCAGTGACTGGATGCTCAACCTGTAAGCGTGTATTCACTTCTAGAAAATAAAACTCATCTCGATTGGCATCGTAAATAAACTCTACTGTTCCTGCACTACGATAATTAACGGATTTCCCGAGTTCTATCGCTGCTTGATGTAGTTTTTTACGTGTCGCTTCAGGTAAATTTGCCGCGGGCGTTTCCTCTACTACTTTTTGGTTACGACGTTGCAAAGAGCAATCACGCTCACCAAAGGCAACGACTTGCCCTTTTCCATCACCAAAAATTTGTACTTCAACATGACGTGCTTTATCAATAAAGCATTCAATAAATACACCTGCATCCTTGAAAAACTGCTCGCCCAAACGTTTTACACTTTCGTAAGCATCGGTTAACGCTTGTGGCGTATCACAACGGGTCAAACCAATACCCCCACCGCCAGCGGTGCTTTTCAGCATAATTGGATAGCCAATACGATCTGCGGCAGTCAGTGCCTCTTCTAAACTATCCAACAATCCTGTTCCCGGAGTCATTGGTACATTTGCCGCAGCCGCCAATTCACGGGCACGATGTTTTAAACCAAATTCTAGAATTTGCTCTGCCGTTGGTCCCATAAAGGCAATATTATTTTCTTCGCAAGCACGAGCAAAATCAGCACTTTCAGAAAGAAAGCCATAACCAGGAAAGATTGCCTCAGCACCAGTTTGTTTAGCTGCCTGAATTAATTTTTCGATACTCAAATAAGTATCGGCAGGCTTTAAACCGTCTAATGCAATTGCAATATCAGCATCTTCAACATGTTGCGCATAACGATCACTATCCGAATACACAGCAACACTGGTTACACCTAATTTTTTAAGTGTGCGAATCGCTCGAACAGCAATTTCACCGCGGTTTGCAATAAGTACAGTTTTAAACATGATGATTTCCCCCAATTAATTCGCTGTGTTTGCTGCTTGGCTGTTACGATGCTGGATATAGGCTCTCCATCCACCAAAATGACTAATATTCTCTGCATCATCTATGCCATAAGGCTCACAGATAAAACCTTTCACCCAGCGCCCATCTTCTAGTTCGACATTACCCATGCCTAAAGGTGTCGGAATTTCAGCCACAAATTCACCAAATCGAGCAGTTGGGACATCCCACAATTCAACAATGATGCTTTGACCATCTTGCTGACGTGCTAAGCCGGGTTTCGGTGGAACAGTGCCATTCAAGGCATAAAGCGCATAATGTTTTGAAGTTGTTGTGGTTTCGATGTGCACGGCATCACGTGTGGTGAGCTGAAAATTTAATGGCATACCTGTTAGATGAGCACCAACGACTGCAACACGAATATGATGTTGCGAAATAGGCGTAGCAGAACTTAAAGGCAGAGCTTTATCCAATGCTCCTAATTTCAGTGCAAGATAGTTTTGCCAAGCTTTACCAAAATGAACCAATGCCGCATCATGCCAAGCTGGCGCAATTAGAGTGATTCCAAATGGTAAATGGTCAGCCCTAAATCCTGCTGGTAAAGCTAAAGCACTCAAATCTGCCAAGTTGGTAAAGTTAGTGTAGGTTCCTAAATGAGCGTTATATTCAATCGGATTTTGTTGAAGCTGCTCAATGGTATAAATTGTAGGTGCGGTTGGAACAATTAAGGCATCAAAGTCAGCCAGTCTTTGTTGGATTTTTCGAGCTAAATCTTGTTTTAAATATTCTGCATTGTAGGCATCCACCGCTGAATATTTTTCGCCGTTTTTAATAATTTCTAATACCGTTGGATCAAATGCATCAGGATTGGTTTTCAGTAAATATTCAACGGCTGCGGTACGTTCTGCCACCCATGAACCTTGATATAGTTGCACCGCCAGTTGCTCAAAATCTGAAAAATCAATTTTAGTGATCTCAGCATTTAATGACTCAAGCAATTGGACTGTTTGCTGAAATGCTTTTTCAGCCTGTTCATCACCAAAGAAATTTAGTTTTTCTGGAATGGCAAATTTTAATTTGCTAGAGAAATGCGCTGGAACATTCTTTGGATGCTTACGTGAATAACTATCCAACGGATCATATGCTTCTAAAACATTTGCAACCAAGTCTGCATCTGCAACAGTCAAGGCAAAGATCGAAATACAATCTAGACTTTTACATGCAGGCAATAAACCACGATTTGAAAACCGCCCTTTCGTTGGTTTTAGCCCAACAATATTGTTAAATGCCGCTGGTACACGTCCAGAACCTGCGGTATCTGTGCCTAATGCAAATGGGACAAATCCACGAGCAACCACACTTGCTGAACCAGAACTTGAGCCACCACTGACATATTTAGAGTTAAATGTATTTGCAACAGCACCATATGGAGAGCGAGTTCCCACTAAACCCGTTGCAAACTGATCAAGATTAGTTTTACCAATGACAATCGCTCCCGCTTGTTTTAACAAACGTACTGTTTCAGCATCTTCTGCTGCAACAGTAGTTAAAGCTTTACAAGCTGCGGTAGTTACAAACCCTGCAACATCAATATTATCTTTCACTGCAAACGGAACGCCGTAGAGTGGAAATTGTTTTTCTAAACTTTCAGCTTCTTTGCTTAATTCATTGAGAACTTGAATTTGCTGTTCAATCTGTTCTAACGTCGCAATTGAAATCCATGCATTATCTTGAGGATCAATTAATGCAACTAAATCTTTTAAAGTATTGAGTTGGATCTCATTTTTCGAATAAGCTGTTTGCCACTCTGAAATTGTCCAACCTAAAGTTTTTATTTCATGCATTTTATGAATCCCATCTTGTATACAAGTTTGAATTTTAAAATGCAGAATCCATGCCAATTTATTTTAAACATATAAATCATATGTTTATATTATTTTATAGATATACTATTTTTTCTAATTTTCATCTTGGTGCTTAAAAGGCTTTGTTTTAATGCAAATGCTCCATGATTTAGCAAATAGCATTTTTGTTTATCAAAAGTTGCTCAAATTCATATTTAATCAAACCGCTTATTTCTTTGATACATTTACAGAAAGATTGGGTGAAAATCTTAGCCAAAATTCCAAAGCCTGTATTCAAGATCAATGATTTTAGATGGATCAAATATCCAAGAATGATGGAAAATCTAATCTAAACGCATTTCAAACAGGCACAGCCCCTCAATTTCTAAAGGCATCTTAATATTTTCAAAAGCTGCCACTTTTAAAGCATCGATATGCTCCTGTTTGTTCATATAAAGCTGGTCATTTTGCATGGCATGAGGTGCACATAGATGATCACAAACCAAGTAACAACCTTGAGGTTCTAATAAGGTTGTTACTTTTTTATGGAAATCAGCAGCATATTTTTATGTCGAAGCTCATGCAATGCCTGATGAATGATAATAAAGTCATATTTTTAATTTACAGCATTTTGTCACTCAGGCTCTTTAAAGTTTCTAATGAAATAATTGGCTCTTGCTCGTTCAGAGGGAGTTAACTTATGTTGAGCAAGCTGATGCATAGCCTCAGAAAAATCGAAAGCGGTATATTGAATATTGGGCAATTGCGACAATAAATGTTGCGCTAAAAATCCTGGCCCTGCTCCCAACTCCAGAATATGACCTTGATCAGAAGCATGCGTCTTAATCAGATTGGCATAATAATCAAAGAAATCCTTTCTCCACGGGCGTTTCACATTCGCCGTGTCTTGCCATTCTACAGCATCATCATAATTGCGTAAGTCAATTGGACTAGCAACATCGTTCATTCATTTCCCCTCCTTTTATAGTTAAACCAAACCAATTTGTTGAAAGAACTGTTTGTAAACATCCGCTTTTTTTTCCAGTGCCAATGGATAGGCCCGTGATGATGAAGGCAAGCGATATAAGCTTAGCTCACGATTGTCATAATTCACCTGTACCGATTGACCGATCATGGGCTTGATAGGCTGATCTGGAAAATGCTGCATCAGCGTATCTGTGGCCTTGTCTCCCGTTGTCATAATGGTATGGCACATTGGTATTTGCTCAAGCAAAGCTGACAAATCGGTTGGAGTCACAATTTCCAGGAACTTGTCTGAGGCATTGCCCTGCAAGCGTTTAATTTGATAGGCCGTATCAAATATCCCAATTCCAGCTTGAGACAAAAACTCACGGATTTGACTTTCCTTAAAATTTTTATTAGGTAAATCTAAAAAGTGGTTTTTATCACTGAAAAAAATCAGACCAAATATTCTCCACATATCATTTTGATAGTTTGGATAGTAGAAGTTCATCTTCCACCGATTCTGAGGTGGTGGAAAACTCCCCAGCATCAGCAGTTTTGCATTGCCAGGCAAAAATGGAGTGAGTGGATGGGTTTCTATTTCTATCATCGTGCCGCCAAAAAATACCTGTTCACTAATAATTTAAGCAGCTCAGGATGCAAATTACTACGATAAACATCACCTTTCTATCTCTTAGTGTTGATTATCATATATGCGTCAAATTCGCCCCACTTCAAAATAAGAAATTAAATTCTTGTCAAACTGCTTGAGTTGTCACGATTTTCCCACGAACCACTTGTCCACACCTCATGATTGTCTAAAGATTAAATCTTGTTTTTAAGTTATGAGATAGTTTTATTCCCCAAATTTTTAAAATTCACTTAGGCTATTTATATAGTTAAGCTAAAAGAATCCTTATTACCAAAAACAAGGTTTCCTAAGATAAGTCTAGGATTTGAAATAATTTAGCGGTAATTTCAGATAACGTATTCCATTCGATTCTGGTTCAGGAAAACGTCCTGCATCCATATTGATTTGAATAGACGGTAGAATTAGTTTTGGCATTGTTAATTTTGCATCACGCACCTGACGCATCCGCACAAAATCCTGCTTGGTGGTTGTGGCATTTAAATGAATATTGCCCTGCTTTTGTGCTTGAATACTGGTTTCATACACAAATTCAGTTCTTCCATCAGGCTTATAGTCATGGCAAAGAAAAACGCGAGTCTGTTCAGGTAACTTATAAAGCTGCTGCACAGAATCATATAAGACTTCCGCACTCCCCTTTGGAAAGTCACAGCGTGCTGTCCCATAATCAGGCATAAACAACGTATCACCCACAAAAACTGCATCACCAACCACATAACTTAGACAGGCTGGCGTATGACCTGGTGTTGGAATATTGTAGGCATCCAACTCACCAATTTTAAAATGCTCATGATCCTTAAACAAATAATCAAAGGTTTGATGGGTATTAAAATATTTAAGATCAATATGATAGATTGCACTAAAAGTTTCCTGCACAATCGCGATCTTTTCACTCATGGCAATTCTGCCACCTACCCTGCTTTTTAAATACTGAGAAGCGGTTAAATGATCCGCATGAACATGAGTTTCTAAAATCCACTCCACCTTGAGCTGATTTTCTTCAACGTATTGAATAACTTCATCTGCACCCTGAGTCGATGTTGAGGCAGATGCCGCATCATAATTCAACACACTGTCAATTATTGCACAAACCTGTGTACCTGGATCAGTGACCACATAACTGAACGTATTAGTCTTTTGGTCAAAAAAAGCCTTGACTTGAGGATGTTGCATAAGTATATCTCCTATCGTTCAGCCCATAAGCGATGTATAAACATTCCAAACATCATTGCAGCAATAAAATACCAGGCTTGTGAATAACCCAGTCCAATTAAAGTAATTGCAGGTGCTGGACAAATACCTGCAATTCCCCAGCCGATACCGAACAGTACAGCCCCAATCATCAGTTTTTGGTCAATTTGGTTATTGTTGGGTAATAGCATCGTTTCACCCAATAAAGTTTTAGGATGTCGAATGGCTTTTTGAAATGGAATGATTGCCACCGCAATTGCACCAATCATGACAAACATCAGGCTAATATCCCAATCGCCGAACACATCCAGAAAACCCAATACCTTTGCAGGGTTTGACATGCCTGAGACCATTAAACCTAAAGCGAATAAACCACCAAACAGGAAAGCAAACAGGTTTTTCATGAATGGACTCCTATGACATGACGCACAAGATAGACGGTGATCATTCCTGCAAGCATGAATGTCACCGTTGCAATAATTGAGCGTAGAGACAATCGGCTGATACCACAAATACCATGCCCACTGGTACAGCCTGAACCTAAACGTGTTCCAAAGCCAACCAAAAGCCCTGCTACAATTAAAGTGAATGGCGAGGATTCAATGATAATTTCAGGCTTTACAAATAATTGGTAAATAAACGGTGTGAGAAATAACCCAAGTAAAAACCAAAGTGCTGGATTCCCACTCAGAGACTTTGGTTGTAATAACTGGGCAAGTAAACCACTCATACCTGCAATACGACCATTGATATATAAATAGCCCACAACGGCAATGCCCAAAACTCCACCACCGATCAATGCTAAGAGAATACTAGACATCATTACACCATATAATATTATATGTTTTTATATTATGTTAATTAGGTGAGAAAGAAAAGTTATTTTTTATGCATCTTTTAACCAATTGATTATTAGTATGTTATTAAAAATCAGATAGAACTTTTTCGACAAACCAAAGTGGAAATTCAGTCATATTCTCATTAAGTTTTAACACTTCGGCTTGTTCAATTTCCGCTAGAAAAGCAGCCTTTTCACCATCAGATGAATTATCAAATAAATAAGTTCGATCTGTGACTTCGACTGCTTGCATAAGCAGATCCAGGCTACGATAATAGCGATCACGAATCTTTTGTTCTGGTACAGGATGCCCACCTATACTTACCCGATAGTGGACACGTGCGATATTAATTTCAGGATTCACTGTTGCAACATAATATAAATATGTTTTAAACCCTTGTTCTTGTGCATCTTTTAAAAATTCAACTTTACTGATGTGAGACATTACCGTCTCAAAAGTAAAACTGATCTTTAATCTTAAAAATTCTAAACGAATAAAATCAATGATTCGGGCTGCAAGATAAGAATCGACATCAACTTTTGCAAAAAGGATTTGTCTCTCGGCAAATAATTCAGGTTCCTGACTCAATAAATCACATATTTGTTGATTTATCTTTTTCTTTTTGGTCTTTAAAAAATCAATGAGTTTTTCGACATCCAGCAACTCATGATAACTATTCAGATCAAGAATTTGTGTTTGATTTAAAACTTTTTCAAGCTCATCTGCATTTAAATATGCCCCAATATGTCGGGGCAATAAATAGTCCTTGATGGTACTTTTTCCAGAACCATTTGGTCCTGCAAACATACGAATACGTGGCTGTCGCATATTTCTAAACAGTCACAGACTTTTTCTTACGTTTGAAGATACGTTGAGAAGTTGCAAGTGATTGATACGATGTTGAAAGATCTTGTAGTACTTTGATCTCACCATTAGGGAACCGCTTTAACAATTGACGATCTTTTACATAAACAACTTCAGAACATTCACTTGCCTGCTTAAAGGCATTGCGGAACGCTTGTACCGCAAGATTAGGAGGATAATCTTCTTCTTACATACTCATTTTCATGATTGTAAAAG
>ERZ650300.1905-NODE-1905-length-11516-cov-4.547596_pt1 | contig 11516 bp, 10 predicted proteins | sample MGYA00376236_ERZ650300 | MGnify/ENA primary metagenome ERZ650300 (study PRJEB26733, sample SAMN07839303) | wastewater metagenome | biome: urban; feature: wastewater treatment plant; material: waste water | place: USA: North Carolina | collected 2016-04-28 ... | reverse complement strand
ATGTGTTTTTACCTTGATGGATAATATCTCTTGCCATTGTTCCAGACGCTTTACATCCTCATATTGCATATATGTACAAAAAGAACGTAATGCCGCCAATCTTTGATTTCTAGTCGCGTTACTCGATTTTTTCGTGTCTTGTAACCAATCAAGGAAGTTTAAAACCGTTTTTCTGGTAATATGTTCCAATCTAAGATTATCAGCCTTTATGTTTACCTGTTCGTCCAGAAAGTTTAACAGCAAGCTAAATGATTCGCTGTATGACCGTATGGTATTAGGGCTTACGCCTCTTTCTCCGATAAGGTACTCTGTGAAAAAAGCCGTTAAATGCTTCGCAAAGTCAGTCGTTTTCATAAGTATCTACATTTAAATTAGTTATTATGTTTGTTTGAGGGTACACAAACCGTGTTATCGTATTTTGTTTCAATAGAATATCGGGAAACATATCTTGTGTCAGGCGCACGTAGGTTTCAGTCCCTTTCAACGTCTTATGCCCCAAGAAGACCGACAAAAGAGGAAGCGCACAATATATGTCCATTCCTTCTTGCACCATCTTTGCAAGGGAATGGACGGCAAAAGTATGTCTGAGACTATGTATGCAGGCTCCTCCGGAACGGTTGCTCGAACAAGGTATATTGCATTTTTCCAACACTTTCTTGAAACCGCCCAAAACAGTACAAGAAGATAACGGTCGTCCTGATGGGGATATTAACAAGAACTTGTCCGGGGCATCAACGTCTGGCAAGGGCATCTTGTTGCGATATTCCAAATACTGTTGTAGAACCTTGGACAGGGAGTCGCTTAAAGGAATAAGCCTTTCCATCTTGTTCTTTGTCTTCCGAATAATGATGCAATTCCTTCTCAAATCAACATCCCGATTCCTAATGGATATGGCTTCCCCGATTCTAATCCCTGTAGCATATAAGATTCTATATAAAGCAGGTAATGCAAAAAGATTACAATATATATTATGACTATGCATCCTTTGCTTGTCGCAAGCTTCAAAGATGTCCTGCATCTGTCCACGGGTAAACACATAAGGAGTAAAATCCGAATATTCCTTCTTTGGTAACTTGGGTATATAGCATTCTTTTCCTATGTGGCATAAGTATAGGCAAAACTGTCGGAACATGGACACCTTGTCATAGAGGGTTTTCTTTTTATCATGTATGCGGGTGCACTTCCATGTATCAATCATGCTTTTAGTTATGAACACATCCCTGATGTTGCTATTAACAAAGAACTTGTCAAACTCCAAGAGCATCCACTTTATCCGTCCAATGTCGGAAACCTGATTTTCTTTCATCGCAAGAAAATCCTTAAAATAAGGTGCGAACACGCTTTGATATATGAATTGTTCAGACATAGAACAAACCTCCTTTCTGTGTGTAGAAATCGGATGGGACATCCGGAACTTCAAGGACACATTTCATCAAACCATCAATGTCTATCCGAAGATAGCCCATTGTCGTTTGTGTAGTTTTGTGTCCCAATGTCTCAGAAATGACGGGCAGTGATATGCCATTACGCAATAGCTGGCTGGCTAAAGTATGTCTCATAGCGTGAGGACCTTTTTTTCTATCCCTTGTATCTATTCTTGAATGGCAGATAATCTTTCTGACCGACAAGGAAACCACCGCCCCATTCACAGGATTATATGGGGCTAAAGAGGATAGGAATATCTGTTTGGAAGAAGAACTCGGTCTGCCATATTTCACATAATTGATGATAGCTTCTCCTACATCCTTTAAGAGTGGCAATTCTATTTCACGTTTAGTCTTGTACTGTATCAGGCGGATAATGTTTCTATCCCAGTCTAAATTACTGAATTGTAATCCGGCAATATCGGAGGAACGTAGTCCTAACCGTGTTGCTAATAGGAGCATGGCGTAATCTCGTTTTCCTACAGGAGTGGATTGATTTACCGAAGATTCTATTTGCAAGACTTCTTCACAAGTGTATGTTGACGGTAGTTTTTCTTTTACAAGATAACGGTTTCTTCCTATCACATAATCAATATTCTTATTGATAAGCTTTTGTTCGTACAGGTAACGACAAAATGCACGCATCGTTGCCAATACTCTTTGTTTACTGTTTTGGCTGGAAGATATAAAAGTTAGCACATCATCCTCACCTATATCTGAGATGCGGGATACATTCCTCAAAGACAAATGCCTGAGAAAATAGCTGAACACATGTTCGTAGCCATCTATCGTTTTAGGAGATAGTCTTTGTTCTTCCAAGAGATGAAGGTATTTTGTCATAATGCCTCCTATTTCTCCTGAGAATTTGCGTATAACGTATCTTACAACTGGTTTTTGGATAGTTCTATCCGTAAGATAATTAACGAATAGCAGTAATCGATAATTGGTTCCATGTATCAACCGCGTTTTTTCTTGTGGCATAGTCTTTAAAAACAAATCGATGGATTCTACATTACAGTCTTGTATGTAGTTTATATCCATGTAAACGATAAAAAGACGACAGGTCTTTTTATACTGTCGGATAGTCGATTCTGAATATCCGGCTTTACGCAACGCTTCTAAAAAATCCGAAACTTTGGATTCAAAATGATTTTTATTGTCCATAATACTATATTTGGAGGGAGCAACATTACTCTCTCCACAATATAGCATATTATTATCAGAACATTATTATCACGAGTTTGATTGATTATCTGTCAGTTATTTGGTGTATTAGCTTATAGCTTTGGATAATAATTTACTTGTGATAAGAGAAGCCCAGCGTGGCAAAGGACATCGCCCGCATCATCGGGGCGACCGGGCGTAATGACGGTTATCTTTCCGGCAACGGGTATATGGTGACATGGGCGTTCGGCCACTTAATCCAGCTTGCCATGCCGGAAGCCTACGGCGTGGCGAACTTCCGCAGGGAGAGCCTGCCCATACTGCCGCCCGATTTCCAGCTAATCCCCCGTCAGGTGAAAGCGGAGAAAGGTTACAAGGCAGACCCCGGCGTGCTGAAACAGTTGAAAGTGATAAAGGAAGTGTTCGACCAGTGCGACCGGATTATTGTCGCCACCGATGCCGGGCGTGAGGGTGAGTTAATCTTCCGCTATATCTTCCATTACCTGAACTGCCGGAAACCATTTGTGCGCCTGTGGATAAGCAGCCTTACCGACAAGGCAATCCGTGAGGGGCTGGATAACTTGCAGCCGGGAGAGCGTTACGATAACCTCTACCTCTCTGCCAAGTCCCGCAGCGAAGCGGACTGGCTGATAGGGATAAACGCCACCCAAGCGTTGAGCGTAGCCGCCGGGCAGGGGGTGTTCTCGCTGGGCAGGGTGCAGACACCCACGCTCGTGATGATATGCAGCCGCTATTTGGAGAACAAGAATTTCGTACCCGCCAAGTTTTGGCAACTCAAAGCGGCGACCGCCAGCGGGGGAATAAATTTTACCGCCCAATCGACCGCCAAGTGGGAACAGCAGCCCGAAGCCATAGCCGCCCTGCAACGGGTAAAGGATGCCGGGCAACTTGTGGTTAAATCCGTTGAGAGGAAAGAAGCCTGCCAAGAACCGCCGCTTTTGTACGACCTTACCACGCTGCAAAAGGAAGCGAACACGAAGCTGAACTTCTCGGCTGACAAGACGCTTTCCATAGCGCAAAGCCTGTATGAAAAGAAAGTGATGTCCTATCCCAGAACCGGAAGCCGCTATATCCCGGAGGACGTTTTCGATGAAATGCCGGAACGTGTCGCCCTGCTGGGGCAATACTCCCGCTTTGCCGGGTATGCCGCCGGGCTGGACGGCACACCCCTGAACCGCCGCAGCGTGAATGACGGCAAAGTGACCGACCACCACGCCTTAATCATTACCGAGAACCTGCCCGGCGAACTTTCCAAAGACGAGCGGGCGGTTTACGAGCTGGTAGCCGGGCGTATGCTGGAAGCCTTTTCGGGCAAGTGCGTGAAAGACGTTACCACCGCCTTGCTGTCAGGGGGAGATACCGACTTCACGGTGAAAGGGTCTGTGATGAAAGAAGCCGGGTGGCGTGCCGTGTTCGGCGAGCAGGAAACGGGCGGGGATGAAGAAGCCGCCAGCCTGCCGCCACTCCAAGAGGGAGAATATTTGCCACTCTCCGGCGTGGATCTGCTCGAAAAGCAGACCAAGCCGAAACCGCTGCACACGGAAAGCAGCCTGTTGGCGGCAATGGAGAACGCAGGCAGGGAACTGGAAGATGCCGAACTGAAAGCCAGCCTGAAAGATGCCGGGATAGGCACGCCCGCCACCCGTGCGGCGATTATCGAAACGCTGTTCGCCCGCCAGTACATCGTGCGTGAGAAGAAGAACCTTGTGCCTACCGACAAGGGGCTTGCCGTTTACAAGATAGTCAAGGACAAGAAGATCGCCGATGTCGAAATGACGGGCATGTGGGAAACCGCCCTTGCCAAGATAGAAGCGGGCAGCATGGATGCCGACACGTTCCGGAAGGGCATCGAGGTGTACGCAACGCAAATCACCGCAGAACTGCTATCGGTGCAGCTATCTGTCGCTACTGGTGAAACCTGCCCCTGCCCGAAATGCGGCAGCGGGCGCATCCTGTTCTACCCGAAAGTGGCGAAGTGTTCCAACGTGGACTGCACGCTTACCATATTCCGCAACAAGTGCGACAAGCAGCTTTCCGACAAGCAGATTGTCGAGCTGGTGACGAAACGCAAGACCGGGCTAATCAAGGGCTTCAAGGGCAAGAACGGCAAGGCTTTCGATGCTTCGCTGGTACTGGACGAGCAGTTCAATGTCGGTTTTTCATTCCCCGAAAAGAAAGCGAAACCGAAGAAATAGCCTATCTTTGCCACTGAAATTTCATTGTGATAGGTTTTACAACTTATAATAATTGAAATTTTAGTGGTTGCGCCCGGAGGGAAACCGGGCGCATTTTTTATATGTTCCCGCCAAACAGGTAGGTCGAACAGACCACCCCGTTATCCAGCACCCTGCTTTCCGAGAGCTTCCACAGCGAGCCGGATGTTTCCCCGACAAAACCGATGCCTTTGCCCGCCATGACCGGGACGGTGTAGATTGTCAGGCTGTCCAGCAGTCCGGCTTTAATCAATGAAGTAAGCAGCTTGCCGCCACCCACCACCAGCATGTCGGTTTCCTGTTTCAGTTCATAGACCCTTTGCAGCGGTTCTTCGGTCAGGAACTCCACCCCGCAGTCCGGTGTAACGTTGGTGTCGTAGTGTGACACCACAAAAGACCGTTTGCTTTTGTGCGGCCACCCGCCCCAGTGTTCAAAGATGTAGTTGTAGGTGTTCGCCCCCATAAGCAGGCAGCTTGCGGCGGCGTGTTCCCTTGCCGCCAGTTCCTTGACCTCACGGGGCATCCAGTCCAGTTCATAGTCCGGCGTGGCGGTATGCCCGTCCAGCGATACGGCGATGTGCGCTTTGATTTGTTCCATATTGTCAGGTATTAAAGTGATATAAATCCCTACTGTCTTGGCACGTTAGCCGCCACCCCAAAAAGAAAGCGTGGCATGACGCTGTTTCAAAGTAGAGGTACTGGCATACCCAAATGTGGAAACAGTGCAGCCACGCTATGACAAACGCATAGCATATCCTGCGCTGAATATCCCCTCTTTTTGAAAAGTGCCAGTTTTCTACTTTGGGACGTTCGGCGAACGTATATGTTATATATAAAGGCAATATTCCGGCAACCGCCGTCCAACTGCCGTTACTTTTCCGTGTAACTTCTGCAAAGTTAAGCAAATACCCTGAAAAATCACGTGCAAACAGAAAAAATCCTGCCGTGTTATCACAACAGGGCAGGACACAAGCACCTAAAAATACACAAGTTCAGCCCATACGCCTACGGGCAGCTTGCGTTCCTTTGAAGATGATATGAACCGATGACAAAACAGCTTTGGTTCGCCGTGTCTTTGGTGATGATGTCCCTTTCCCGCATGAAGCGGATATAGCTCTTTGCGGTGCGCTCCTTGATGTCCAATACCTGCTGCAACTGCTCGCAAAGGTCTATGTAGGTGATGCGTGTCTGCCGCCCGAAGATGTCACGTGCGACATTCACCAGTTCCCTTTCCTTGCGCTTCTCCTTTTCCTCACGGGGCTTCTCGCCCTTGTACACGTGCATCCCGGCTTCCTTGTCCCATGCAAAGAGCATCAGCGGCACGTCCAGCGGGCTTCCGTCCCTTACTTTCAGGGCTTTCACCACCGACTGGGCGGGTTCATCGTCTTTCTCTATCGAAAGGATAGTAGCCGCCTTGCGCTGCAACTCGCTGCCCAAATGTCCCCGCAGTTTCAATCCGTTGGGGACGAAGTGCAGCACGCACAGAATACACGTGTTGTAGATGCCAGCCAGCCGATAAAGTTCATCTATCACCGCCACGCTTTCCGCTTCATCGTTGGCACTCTTAACAAGGTCTGCGATGCCGTCAATGACGACCAACTGGATGCCGCCGTACTGGTAGTAGAACTTGTCCATGCTTTGTACAATGGCGTTCAGGCGTTCTTTGCGTGACATGCCGGTAAGACAAAACGCTTTCAGTTCATCGGGTTTGTCCGGCTGTTTGGCACGTGCCAGCAGGTTGCTTACATTCTTGAACAGTTGCACTTCCGATTGCTCGGTATCGTAAAGCAAGACCGCCTTGTGCCTGCCGTTGGCGGTTATCTGTATGCCCAGCGTATCTACTTCCGCACCAGCCGGGCAGATGCAGCCCGCCACGATTGCGGCTACATAATTGCTCTTTCCCGTTCCCTCGCCCCCGGTGATGCCGAACAGGTTGCCTTGTGTTCCTAACGGAACGTCACCCGCCGAAATAATCTCTTGCGCTTTGGCGGGCGGGTTGTTGAAATCTATCTCGCACGATTTAAGCATAATCAATGTGTCGCTATACAGGTTGTCTAAAAATTCGATAAACAGTTTCAGGAAATCTTCACGGGTGTTCCCGGCTTTGAAGTAGTCGGATATGTCCTTTTCCTCTTTCGTTCCCGGAAGCGGGAGCAGCAGGCGTTTCACGCCAAATTCTTCCAATAGTTTTTCCTGCTTGCATGAACTTTCCCTGCCCGTCTTGTCCATGTCAAAGAGCAGGACGATGTGCTTGAATCGGAACGTCAGCCGATATACCAGCGTGGGCGGTATAGTCACCGTTTCGCTGTTGAAGCAGATAGCGTGAAAACCGTGCGCCGCCAGCGAAAGCACGTCTTTCTCGCCGCCCGTGATGAATAGCGTGTCGCCTTTGGCTGGCAGTTGTTCCAGCCCGAAACAGTAGTTCTCGCCGAAGCTGCCGCCGTAGAGGAAGCGGGGCGTGGAGAACGGGCGGTACAGCTTGATGTGCTGTTTGCCCTTGTAGCCGTACATGGGTTCTGCCACCGATGAAGTGTAGGTGTACGGTTTGCCCTCTGCCGTTTCGCTGTTGTATTCCCGGAGCGAGCAGACCTTGTAACGTTCCAGCAGTTCGGGCGTGATGCCGTACTGTTGCCAGTACACCAGTTCGGCAAGCGGAAACTTCTGTTCCCGGAACTGGTAGGGCTTGACGGGCTTTTCGGGTGTTTCTTCGGGTTTGTCCGGCACTGCCCGGCGGACGGTTGCCGGGGGAACGGAAACCGGAGTGCCGGAAGCCAGCCCCAAGCCTAAATCCCGGTCGATGATTTCCAGTATCTCCACGAAGTCAGCCGCCCGGTTGCAGTCCAGCCCCTTTAACTGCCCCACGAGGAAGAAACAGTCGCCGCTGTAACTGTCGTTGCCGAAGTCTTTCATCTTGTAGATACCGCCCCGGCGGTCGAAGTAGATGTTGCAGGAAGCCTTGCTGTCCTCGTACAGCGGGTTAAGGAAGTTGCGACCTATGCGCCAGTTTCCGGGCAGGTAGTGTTTGAATATCGCCAGCCCGTTACTTGTTCTTTCTAAGATTTCCTCTTTCCTTAGCATACAGTTGGTGGTTGGTTATCAGGTTGTCGATGTTCTCCTTGTTGCTCCTTATCAGGCGTTCTTCCAGCATCCGGCGTATCTCGCTGACCTTGTAGAAATAGCGTCCCCTGATGTTGGAATAGGCGATAGTCCCCGACACCCGCAGGCGTTGCAGGGTCTTTTCGCTTATTTTCAGGAACGTGCAGACCTCGTAGCTGTCCACCCACATGTCTTCCTCGCTTTGCCTTGCCGTTTCCATGTGGTTGAAGATGTAGTCGGCAATGGCGGTAATCTTGTTGTCCAGTTCCTTGTAGGCTTTGGACTCGAATGTTATTATTTCCATAACGGTAACTGATTGATTTGCCGCAAAGTTCGGGTGTCCTGAAAAATAAAACGCCACAGATGTACCCACCTGTGGCGAAATAAATTTTGTTAAAGCACGGTTGCCTAATCCTGCTCCCTCATGCGCATCAGCAACCTGTCTTTCAGGGTGGAGAGGAAGCCCGTTCGGTCTTTGGTCTTGGCTTTTAGTTCCATGTAGGTGTGGTAGAAGTCGCCGAGGTCTATGTCGAACACGTATTCAAAGTAGGCTACAATCTCCTTAATATCAACCGTTCCCTTGTTCAGACAGCCGCAGGCGTCCAGTGCGTAGATAAGTTCCACCAACGCCCTTTTCGTCCCCGTCCAGCGCAACACCTTTCCCATGAAGCCGTTCTTCACCCGCTTGCGTTGTTCCCGGCGTTCCAGCTCGTGCAGACGGTTGGTGAGGTATATTTCCAGCAGTTCGTTGGCTAAAATCTTGGCTACCTTGAAATCGTGACTGGTGCTGAACTGTGGGTCTGTTTCGTAATAGAAACTGTCCACAATGATTTGTATGTCAGGCTTCCCACGCATGAAATACTGCCCGTCCAAGTAAGTGGCTTTCGTGCGGTGGTACTGGTAGAACGCCAAGTTCCGCTGGAACGACTTTGAAATCCGGTCGGTTTCCGACAGCAGGTAGTCCCTTTGCACTTCCTCACTACCGCTGGGAAAACGCACCTCAATCTTGTAAACAGAGTTGTAATAGATGATTTTGCTCGCTAAAAGCGGTTTCAGTTCCTTGAAGAAGTGTATTTCTTCTTCCGTGCTGGCGAACGGGTAGGAGATTATAAAGTTTTTGAGTTCGCCCAGTATCTCTTGCAGGTAGTCCACGCACAGGCGGCAGAGCGTCAGCGTGTCCGCTGCGGTGTCCTCGTATTCCTGTATCTGCCATTCCACTTTTTGAAGCAGTCCGGCGAAGTATGTTTCCAACGGTATCTTATGTTCCATAACCTTGTGCTTATCTTTTATGAAGCACAAAGTTACGGGCATAAAAAATCTGTTTTATTCTTGATTTTTCACATTACGTTCTTGTAACTGTGCATTTTCTTGTTTCCTGCGCTTTTCTGCGTATTTCTCCGGGGGTATCTAAAAGATACGCCTTGCAGAAGTCGTTCAGGTTCGATGTCGATGCGAACCCGGTGGTGAACGCCACTTCGGTAAGCGTGAGGTTTGTGTTCGTCAGGTAGTGTTCCACGTCTTTTACCCGTTCCTTTATCACCCATTCCTTAGCCGTGTACCCGGTCATTTTCTTTACCTTTCGCCGGAACGAGCCGTATTCCATGCCGCATTTGTCCGCCAGTTGCTCGGCATCATAGACCATGTAGCCTTTCAGACGCACCATTTCGGTGAATGTCTGCCTGCCCAGCTCCGGCAGCATCCGTTCGGCGTGGCGCAGTTCCTTTTCCGTCACCAGCAGGCGGTTGTCCCTTACCGGGTTTCTCCGTAGCAGGTGGAAAGCGTGGCATACCGTGTTGTACACGTTGCAGAGGTACTGCCGTCCCGGTCGCATCCAGTGGAGCGCATCGCAGTAGGCGGTCAGTTCGGGTATCTCGTCCCGCTTGCGGTGCTGTTCCGCCAGTTCGTCCAGTATGGCGTAATGGGTGGTGGACATACCCAGCAGGATAATGATTGCCTTGTAGTCCTTGTATGCCGCCAGTGTCGGCGTTTCCGGCAGGCTTTTGAGCGTGTCGCACACGTGGGCGCACAGCCGCCCGTCCTTGCTGAACGGTTCAAGTTCCAAGTAGTTGTCCATTTTCCGGCTGTTGTGCAGCAGCCATGTTACCTTTTCGTCCAGTTCCTTGCAGGACGCTTCCAACTCCGCTTCGGGAGCGGGAAGCAATAATGATGTAATCCGTTGTTCCATATCTGATGTTTTATATATGAATGACATATCATTTGTTCCACTTCACGCAATCCGTCCAACCCCATTCATCGAACAGCCATGTTTCTAAGAAGAAAAGTACAAAGGGCAGCAGGAACAGAAAATATGCCTGTACTGCGCTGATATGCTTAGAGCGGCGGTAGCGGTTCAACAATGCCTGTACACGGGCTTTCCTGTATCGTGCAAGAATAAATACACAAATAAGCAAAAACATTGCACCTAAATAGCCAAGATGTAAGGACGACCATTCCGGTACACTGTTAATCAGGAGAAAGTTACCGGGCAGAACTACTATCCACCACCAATACCAAAACAGCAGTATAAAACCTGACATCCGCCCTATCTTCTTGCCCCAAACCTCTCCCTTGAAATATAGGTAGTCAAAAAAATAGTATCTGTAATTCGTCCGGTTTGCACGCTGCTTCACTCGTTCAAAATAGTTATCTGTCTTTTTTATTCTTTTACTCATATATAGTCGATGAATTATGTTCTCCAAAATGCAAAATAAAGCAGGGTAACACCCAGCACAATTCCCAAAAAGACAAGACCTGTCAGGAGAAAGACCCAATCCGAATGATGAAAGTCAATTTCCTTGTAAGGAATGGCAGTTTTCTTCACATACTTGTTCCATGCCCATATAAGAACTCTTCCCAATCGTTCTGCTTCAATATAGCTCATAATTATTTTTACTTTTCAATTAGAATATCCTCATACACTACTAAACAACAAATAAAAGGTTACTATCCTAATTATGTTCAAGTTTTAAATGGAGAAATTAAAGCTGAATTTTATCCTTGTATGAATGGCGAAGATATCGCTGATTTTGCAAAACGCTATATTGAATCTACTTCATCGATTCTATTATTAATTGGCCCTCCTGGTACTGCTAAAACTAACTTTATTCGTCAATTACTTCAATTGACTAATGAATCTGTTTTGTTGACTTATTCTGATGATCTTAAAAAGACTGATAAATTATTCAGCTACTTCTACGATTCACCAGAAAAGTTTTTAATTATTGAAGATGCTGATACATATATTGAACGCCGTGAAGATGGCAACTCAAATATGAAGCAGGTCCTAAATATTACTGATGGATTAACAGCGAATCCAAGTAAGAAAGTTATTTTTTCAACTAACTTACCTAGCTTAAATCGTGTTGACCCCGCATTGCTTCGACCAGGCCGTTGCTTTGAAAAATTACAATTTAGTCGCTTAACTGGTGATGATCTTGCCAAAGCACAAAGTGTAATTGGTAATGAATACTTTGAAGGTATTCGTACACCACAAGAAGGTTTTACAATTGCTGAATTGTTCGCTATTCGAAATAATGAGCCGATTGATATTATTGATCGTTCTACTGGTTTTGGTTTTACACGAGGATAAAAATTAATG
>ERZ650300.1903-NODE-1903-length-11521-cov-4.583639_pt1 | contig 11521 bp, 4 predicted proteins | sample MGYA00376236_ERZ650300 | MGnify/ENA primary metagenome ERZ650300 (study PRJEB26733, sample SAMN07839303) | wastewater metagenome | biome: urban; feature: wastewater treatment plant; material: waste water | place: USA: North Carolina | collected 2016-04-28 ... | reverse complement strand
GAATGAAGCGTATCAAGTGATTAAGTAAGAAAACATAGATCTAAAAATTTAAAATTGAGGGTAGGTTGTGTCAGAATCACAAGCGTTGATTAAAGTAGCAGTGTGCAATGTGGCACAGTTGCTTCGTGGTGGAAATATTCAGGTTCAAGACCAAGCAGATATACAAGGTAAATTGAAGATACCTGAATATCAGCGACCATATATTTGGAATGCAGAACAACTGGATCAACTCATTACTGATATTGAAGAGCATCAGAAAAAATCGAAACGCAGTGCTTACTACTTAGGCAGTATTATCTTACATGCCAAAGATACGGAGTTGAATATTATTGATGGTCAGCAAAGGTTGACCAGTTTAACGTTATTTGGCTACTTGAATGAACAACTGCAAGATGTCACTTTAAGCTATCACTCGAGTGTGAGTGTTGAGCATATCCGACGCAATTTAGCCTATCTACACTCGATTAAAGATAAATGGGAAAAAACTATTGATCTTGAAAAGGTCGTTGTTTCATTGGTGGTTACAACATCAGAAGACGATGCTTATAAATTCTTTGAAACGCAAAATACAGGCGGTGTTCGCTTATCGGGTATCGATATTATTAAGGCATACCATCTTCGTGCGATTAATTCAGAACAACAAAAGAAACACCAAACGTTTTATGCCAAAAAATGGGAAAGCTTGGGGGAGTTTTCTGAGACGGTATGGAGATTATTATTAGGACGCTATTGGAATGTTCTCAACTTCAGAGACATCCCTTACTATAAAAACAAAGTCGCAATTAAAAATGCCATTATTGAAGAATTTTCAAAGAATACCCAAAAAGGTACAGAAGATATTGCTTATAGCCAAATCAGCACAGAGTATAACCCTGTCAATCGCTCCTCACAGATCAGCACGCCCAACAGTTACCATTTCAGACAACCATTAAATGCAGGGATTAATACCATTTCATACTTAGAATACTACAATCAGTTGTATTTAAAGTATTACCAAAACTTGGATGTAGCGTATCTAGCAGAGTATTACCAATTTACAAAGTGGTTAAAACAGCTAAAAGGATGTCATTTTTTAGCAGAGTTATATGCCATTGGCATCATGCTATATGTAAGCAAATTTGGTGAATACAAATTAGATATTTTTGCGAAAAAGTTTTTCCGTGTGGCCTATTCACCAAGAGTAACGAATAAGACTAGAGTGCAAGCGGAGAGCGTACCTAAACTGCTCAAAGAGAATCCACTATTAGATCATTTGGTGATGGCTTATCGACCCGAAGATTCGTTTAAACATTTAGATAGTTTGAATTTTGTGGTTACGGAGTATGATCTGGATGAGACTAAAAAGTCTCTCAAAAAAACCTTTATTCAAGAAACTATAAAGCACTTTGAACTGAATTTGAAAAACGAAGAAATACAACAGGGCTTTTTCGAACAGCTAACGCAGAAAATAAAGAATTTGGGGTAAGAAATGAATCAGTGTGTAGATACAGAATTATTGACGCTTCAACGTGTCGTAGAGCAAAAATATCAATTCATTATCCCGAGTTACCAACGCCCTTATGTTTGGACAAGCGATGAAATAAAACGACTATTAGAAGATATTCATTCAGCATATATACTTGAAGAACCTCATTATTATGTGGGAAGTACCCTGACGGCTCGAAGAAACATCGTATTAGGAAATGAAAATGTTGATGTACTCGAGTTGATTGATGGACAACAACGAACGACGACTCTGATGCTATTTTCTCTAGCTTGTATGAGCTTAACAGAAAAAATAACGCATCCAATACTAGGTGTCGCGAGTATTCAAAAACAACCAAGATTACATTTTGAAATTAGAGAAAATGTACAAGCTTTTTTGCAAGAACATTCTGGATTGGCCAAGGTTATGGCAAAGCATGTATTCAATGCCCAAGAAGATGAATATCTTGAAAAAATTGAACAAGGCTTAGTTGTTATTCGTCAGTATTTAGAATCACTGAAAAATCAAGGTGTTTTAATTGGATATCTAGATTATGTTTACCACCATGTGACTTGGGTAAACAACATCGTCCCTACTGATACAGATTTGAATAAGATATTTACCAGTATGAATACAGCAGGTGTTCAGTTAGAGCCTGTAGACTTGGTAAAAGCAAAAATCTTTAAAAAGATAAATACAGATAAAGTCCTTTATAGTGAAATATGGGATATCTGCCAAAATATGAATCAATATTTTGAACGATTACTCAAAGGGAAAATCAGCATAGAAAGTTGGCGAAAATTGAGCTTTGCTGATTTAGTCAAATATCAGCCATCAAAAATGGCTTTCCTCTGCTTGCGAATTTCATCTGAAGTAGAACAGCTAGATCTTTCAATTTCTAAGATATTTGATGATTTTAAATCACACATCAATAATGAAAATATCAGCTTTAAGAAAGAGATTCAGCCGGTAGTAAAAAGCTTAGGAAATGAAGAAATTAATTATACTTTTCGTTCTTTTTTAAGTTTTGACTTATTGCTGATTCATGCCTTAAGAATTTATAAAATTCAAGCAAACTTAGGTACAGATATTCAGCAACGAATGACAGGAGCAAAACTTCAAGAAATCTTTGATGATTTTTTAGAAGAAGCAGATGAAGTTCATATTAAGGCATTTATACAGACCTTATGGCAAGTTCGTTATTTGTTTGATCGCTTTGCGGTAAGATGGATAGAAGATGAAGAGAGTCGATCAGAGGAGCTAGTATTAACCTATATATCAGCACTTGATAAAAATGACTCCTATCCAAGATCAAAACAGGAGTATTCGGCACTACAGCAATTGCAAAGCGTTTGTATTTTCACGACTGACCGTAATGCACATTATTGGCTGACGCCATATTTAATGGAACTAGTAAAAGTCTTTGAACAGCGTGGTGAAAAGGCTTGTGATGAGGAAGCATTGAGCATTCTTGAGAAAATTGACAATACACTTTCTTTAACAACGCAGACTCAGAAACAAGCAAGTTATTTGTTGGCCCAAGGGGTAGAAGTTGCAAAGGACTCTTTTGATAATATCCAAGCAAATTTAAATACTCCTCAAGGCACTGGATTTAAACATTATTGGTTTCAGAAACTTGAATACACATTATGGAAAGCGATCAAGTTCGATAATTTGATGCAATGTCGTGATCAAAAACAGTTTAAAGGCTATCGTATTAGCTCCAAGAATTCGATTGAACATATACATCCACAGAATGAAAAATATAGCTTAGGGTTAGACGACCAATATTTGCATGCTTTTGGCAATTTGGCATTGCTTAGCCCGAGTCAGAATTCAGAATATAGCAATAAACCTATTCGTGTCAAAAGAGCAGATTTCTATGAGAAGCCTATTTATGATTCATTGAAATTAAAGAACTTATTTGACCGTTTAGACAGCGAGAGTAAAGAGCTAGATATCCATACGATTATTGAACATCAGCAAGATATGCTGAATATATTGGAACAACATTATAAGGGTGAGGGTATGACATGGTCAGTTTAACTAACGAACGTGCTTTGGAAATGGCAATTGAAAAAGCGCTGACTGGAACATGCCTCGAAAATGTTAAAGCAGGTTTAACCGATATTTCTCTACCTCATCATGGCTTTGTATCGGGTTCACCTGCAAATTTTGACATGTTGTATGCCTTAGATACCCAATATTTCTGGCAGTTCTTAGAACAAACACAAGCTGATGAACTGGCAAAGATTCAAAAATTTAATCCACACGATTGGCAACGTAAAATCTATGAACGCTTTGATCGAATGATCCGTAAGCATGGGGTAATTCATCTACTGAAAAAAGGTCTCGCCGTAGATCAAGCGCATTTTCAGTTGATGTACCCAGCGCCGTTGGCAAGTAGTTCTCAGAAGATTAAAGACCGATTCAAGCAGAACATTTTTAGTGTAACTCGCCAATTACGTTACTCAAAAGCCAATCCACTACAAGAAATTGACATGGTGGTATTTGTAAATGGTATTCCAATTATTACTTTTGAATTAAAGAATGATTGGACAGGGCAAAATGCTCGTTATCATGGGCAGAAGCAATATAAACAAGATCGTGATATCACACAGCCCTTATTGAGCTTTGCTCGTTGTATTGTACATATGGCTGTCGATACCGATGAAGTCTATATGACCACGAAATTGGCTGGGGCGAACACCTTCTTCTTACCGTTTAACAAGGGACATAATGCAGGTGCAGGAAATCCGCCAAATGCAGAGGGGCATAAAACAGCATATCTTTGGAAGGAGCTACTTTCAAAAGAAAGTTTGGCAAATATCGTTCAGCACTTCGTACGACTAGATGGTGATGAGAAAACCTTATTAGATAAAAGGAATCTCTATTTCCCGCGTTATCATCAACTCAGTGTAGTACGCCGTCTCATTCATGATGTTTCAACACGTGGCGTAGGGCAGACATATCTTATTCAACATTCCGCAGGTTCAGGTAAGTCAAACTCGATTACATGGGCAGCATTTCAGTTGATTGAAGCCTACCCAGTAGAAAAAGACATTGCAGGAAGCCGAGGGCTAGAACATCCCTTATTTGATTCAGTGATTGTGGTGACGGATCGCCGTATTCTGGATAAACAGCTTAAAGAGAACATCAAGGAATTCTCAGAAGTTAAGAATATTATGGCACATGCCCATAAGTCTTCAGAGCTGAAATCTGCTTTAGAAAATGGCAAAAAGATTATTATTACTACGATTCAAAAATTCCCTTTTATTATTGATGGAATTGCAGACTTAAGTGAAAAGCGTTTTGCTGTGATCATTGATGAGGCGCATAGCTCTCAATCGGGTGTTGCACATGACAAAATGAATGAAGTCATGGGTAAAGCCAATGAAGACAGTGATGGTGTAGATGCTCAAGATAAAATCTTAAGTGCGATGTTGGCACGTAAGATGAAAGGCAATGCATCCTATTTTGCTTTTACTGCAACGCCAAAAAACACGACTTTAGAAAAGTTTGGTGAAAAGCAAGTAGATGGTTCTTTTAAACCTTTTGATCTGTATTCGATGAAACAGGCAATCGAAGAAGGGTTTATTTTAGATGTCTTGTCAAATTACACGACATATAAGAGCTTCTATGAAATTGAGAAGTCGATTCTAGACAATCCGTTATTTGATACTAAAAAAGCGCAGAAAACCTTAAGAAGTTATGTAGAGAAAACCCAACAGACCATTGATATCAAAGCTGAAGTGATGCTGGATCATTTTATTCAGCATGTGGTAAATACCAAGAAATTAAAAGGCAAGGCCAAAGGGATGATAGTGACTCAAAATATTGAGTCTGCAATCCGTTATTACAAAGCGATTGACCGACTGCTTGAGCAAGCAGGGTATCCATTTAAAGCCATTATTGCTTTCTCTGGTGAGAAGAAAGTAGATGGTATTGAATATTCAGAAGCAATTCTCAATGGGTTCTCTGACAACGATACCAAAGATATGTTTGATCGTGGTTATGTGGGGGAGAAGAAGCCTGTAGGCGTGAATGAAGATCAGTATCGATTGCTTATTGTTGCGAACAAATACCTGACTGGTTTTGATCAGCCTAAGCTATGTACGATGTACGTTGATAAAAAGTTGGCCGATGTACTATGCGTACAAGCGCTGTCTCGCTTAAATCGTTCTGCACCTAAATTAGGTAAGAGAACTGAAGATCTCTTTGTGCTCGATTTCTTCAATGAGATAGAAGATATCAAACAATCATTTGATCGTTTCTACACGTCGACTACGTTGTCACAAGCGACTGATATTAATGTACTCAACGAACTAAAAGATGAGTTGGATACTGTTGGAGTATATGAATCTACTGAAGTGGAAGATTTCGCTACGAAGTATTTCGATTCAGTCGATGCAGAAAAATTAAGCCCGATGATTGATATCGCCGTGGCACGTTTTGATGCTGAATTAGAACTCACTCCTGAAGATAAAGCTGATTTCAAGATCAAGGCAAAGCAATTCGTGAAGATTTATGGACAGATGGCTTCAATTTTGCCATATGAAGTTCCAGCTTGGGAAAAGTTGTATTGGTTCTTAAAGTTCTTGATTCCGAAACTCAAAATTGAAGATCCAGAAGCAGATGCTTTGGATGAGTTGTTAAATTCAGTTGATTTAAACTCATATGGATTACAGCGTAAAAAACTAAATGAGCAAATTGAGTTGGATGCTGAAGAGACAGTTTTAGATCCGACAAATTCGAATCCTCGTGGTGCTCATGGCGGTGAAACTGAAGAAGATCCATTAGATGAAATCATTAAAACGTTTAATGAGCGCTGGTTTGGAGGTTGGGCTGCAACGCCTGAAGAGCAAAAAGTAAAATTTGTGAATATCTTAAAACAGATAAAAGAACATGCTGATTTCGAAAGTAAGTACTTAAATAATCCCGATCCACATACCAAAGATTTAGCTTTTGATAAAATCATGAATGAAGTGATGTTACGTCAAAGAAAGATCGATATGGATATGTATAAGCATTATTCAAAAGATACTGCATTTAGAATGTCATGGAAATATAGTCTGCAACAGGGTGTTATGAGGTAATTCTTAAAATATGAGTTAAATAATGAAAATTAACCTATCTAAGCGACACTTTATGACGCCTTTAGGTTTATATAGGTCATTGAATCGATTATATTATTTAATTTGAAGCAGGGAATAATAATGGGGGCATTATGGAGTTGTTAGCATCTGATATATTAGAGGAGCAATTGAGTGCTAGACATATTCTTAAGCGAATTTTTGAGTCGCGTAAACTTACTGAGCCAACAAGTCATCCCCTGTATAGCTATCATATTACCCTAGAAGAATATCAAGACCTAAAGCGTACGCTGAGATATAGCCAACAAGATCAAAAAAGCCATAAACCTGGTCGTGAATGGTGTGCAGTTTTTACACTATTTGTTTCGGAATGGTTTCGTCGAGAATATAAGAGTGGTTGGAGTTGGGGGCCTGTATATGATGAACTGGGCTTTCAACCTTTGGATGATATTCGCTATGTGGTTCAGCAAGGCTTAGAGGGTTTTTGGAAGCGTCCGATCCTTAAATTTGAAGGTTCAAATCATACCAACTATCTGGGTTCTGCATTTAAAGAAGGGGGATTCCCTTCAAATCTTTTAATGGAAAAAGGCAATCATTATCAGACTGTATTTAAACGTATTGTGGCGCAGTTTAGTCACTATAGACATTATAACCCTGAAATAAATGACCAACTGATTCAAGCTTATACTCGTTATCTGCCACAGGCATTCAAGGAGCATGAAACGCGAGTGCTTATTTCAGATATGGCAGAACATCTTGTTCATTTGGTTGAAACGCATCAATTAGACAATACAGATAATCCAGCAGCTTATTTATCTAACAATTTCCCGAAGTGGAGGGAAGCATTTCCTCTACCATTAGAAAGTAGTGTGGCGGAGCAGTTTTTAAATCAGTTACTCGTTACTTCTAGTACTGAATTGAAGCAAATGAAGACAAAACAGGATGCTTTATCCTGTGCGAGTTTTTTTAACCGCAATTCTAATCAAATCTTAACTGAAGTTTTCCTACCAAATTCCTTAGAAATTACTTTGGAGGACGTTAAAGGGATTCCTCCTCGAGTAGAAATTGTATTGTATGAAGCACATGAACCCTTAGCAAAACTTGGCACAGCAACGTTTATGGCAAGGCCTGAGGCTAAGAAGCCAGTGAATATACGTATAGGTGCACAAACGCGCATTATTACTAGAAAGCATTATCAACATGGATTGATTCTGGCACTACAAAATAAAGATCAGATTCTTTATCAAAAAGAATTACCTCAAACTTGTTTAGAAATCGGTAGTGTTCCTGTTGCATTTGCGCAGGATGAGGGTGAGCTTTGTCCATTTATTGGGCAGGCTTCATTTAAGACAGCAGAATCAGAAATTATTTTACTATTACCGCCATCATATCGATTTACTTCTCAGGAGTGTGTCACTGGGCACTTGTCGAATGCTTTTGGCCAGCATGTTTACAAGGTAAAAGGTGATATTGAAGTTATTGGTGATAATCAAGAACAATATCAGATTCAATGCTCTAAATATTTTGACAAATCAGAACTTGTAGATCTTGTTGGTAAGAAGTTTTCTTGGCCTACAGTACCTGCATTGGCTTTTTTAGGAAGACCTAAGGCACGTTATATAGAAACGGGTTTGCAGTCAAAAAATGATAGTTTAGCTATTTATGCAGAACAAAAGCTTTTAGCTCATCATGTGGGTTCTGCAGCATATGGCGTAAAGACTTTAACCATTAAAAATTCATCTCAAAATGTGGTGTTACGTCGCAAGGTTGTAATTTTTCCTGAAGACCTGCAAATTGAATTACTGGCGGGTGATACGCCTAATGAAGCAAATATTCGTCTTCTAACAAAAAGTAATATCATTTGCTTAGGAATCACTACTGATCATCAAGCAGTGAGTTTTAAGTCGCGTAAACTGAATGATGATATATATGGGCAATATGGTTATGAATATCATCTAAAATGCAATGAGCATCCACCTGAAAATATCAAACTGAATTTGATGCTGAATTTGGGAGATCAAGTAGATTTATTACTACCATTTCCATCACATGGTGCAACGCTCTACAACGGAAATCATCAGCCGATTAAACAAAAAGTATTAACTGTAGATGATTTACTTGGTTCAAGATTATGTTTATATGCGCCAGAGAATAAGCCAACCAATTTTCGGATGACAATCAGACTGAAGAGCATTCATATTCGAGATGTAGATGCGCCTTACTACAAATGGCAATTTTTGGTGAGTGGAAAACCACATCAAGAATCACTTATTCATTATCGAGCTGAAATAGAAGAATTATTAGCATTAACAAAAGACTTAGATGCACGGATTATTCTCGAAGTCACTGGTGGGAAACAATCTTTAAATTATGAGATTAAACATTATCAAACCGAGTTTGAAATAGATGAACAAGGTCATTATTTTTTAAATGGTTTGAATCTTTCAGGTTCACAAGTGGTTGATCCAGTCATCATGGTTTTAAACCAACCTGAACAGGCTGTTTTACCACTCGAACCAGTTACAACTGAAGGTGTTGAAACAGGTAAGTATAAATTGCCAAGATTGAGCAATGTGGGTCCTTGTTTAATTATTCCTAGAGATGAACAATCGATTAAATTTAGACCGAAATTCATATCGCAGCAGATAAAAGAAGATTCATTGTCTTTTGAAACTGCGGATACCTTACATACTGCCGTACGTGATTATCATCCAACATTTAACCCAAATAGTATTGCAGATTACTTAGAACTTATGTCGAGTGATTTGCAAAACTCTGGATGGCTGTATCTTTATCACTTATATTCGAAGTATAACCATCTTCCGTTAGTCACATTTCAAGTGTGGAAGGATTTGGTACGAAATCCATCATGTTTGGCATTGGCGATATGGTTACTTGATTTTGAACATGATATTTATCAACGCTTCGAACGAGAATTCGATTTAGTATGGGAATTAATCCCTGCTAAAGCTTGGAAAAATGCAATCTCTAAAACTTTTGAACTTTATGTGAGTCAAGGTATCCCTGAGGCCATTGTTAAAAAAACGCTGAAAGCGAGATATGCAAAGTTATCTCAAGACATTTCAACGCTAAATCAAAGTTTAGAAGCTTATTATTTTGATGAGCCGGTTCTAAATGGATTAACGCAGAATCAGTTGAATAATATTGTTAACGGTCATTATCTTCAGAATTTATTGAGATACCAGCCTGAAGGTGAATTGTGGCCAATGTGGTTCCAGCAACAACTCACAGCGTGGTTTGAAAAAGATAATCTAAATCTTCCATTAAAACCTATGGTCAGTTTGCCACAGCATGCATCAGTTATTCTTTTGCCAATTTATCTTGCGCTAAAAAATGTAGGTCTAACCAGTTTTGTGCTTGAAGATAAATCAAATAGTTTAACTCATCATAAGATTCGTCAGATCCGTGATTTTGACCAGTCTTGGTTTAACTCAATTTTTGAAATAACAACATCTTATTTATTAAATTTAAAGGCTCACTAATATGCAACCTTATTATTCCGATTTATTAGAACAAGCATGTCAGCGTTCAAAAGAATCAACGTTAAGCGTATTAGGGATCAACGATCCTGAGTTAAGAGAACACCTTGCTGAACAAATGTCTCAGCTTCCGGGAAGCAAATCTTCATTTTTAGCTCCGCCTGTTTTTGAGCATACATTCGCTTGGAAACAAGCACCTGTGACGATGACAGAATTAAGTGGAAAATTATTAGCGAAGTCAGTTGTAAGTGCTTTGGATTCGCAGAGTAATGGTCGCTATCGCTTTGGGGCAGAATTTAAGCCTTTTGAACATCAACTAAAAAGTTGGAAAAACTTATTAGCGGATAAAAAATCAATTGTTGTCACATCTGGTACAGGTTCAGGTAAAACAGAATGTTTTATGGTACCAATTCTGAATGATTTATTTGAATTAAGCGAAAATATCAATGCGCCGTTGGAAGGTGTGCATGCTCTATTCTTATATCCGCTTAATGCGTTGATTAATTCTCAAGAAGAGCGGTTAAGTGCTTGGACTCAACATTTTGGCGGAAAACTTAGATATTGTTTGTATAACGGGAATACCCCTGAATCAGAGAGTTCAAATAGAACATTACAAAAGGACCGTCCTTATCAAGTTTTATCACGAGAATTGATGAGAAAAAGTCCTGCTCCAATCTTGGTGACCAACGGGACGATGTTGGAATATATTATGGTGCGTCAAATTGATGCACCGATTATTGAAAAATCTAGAGCAAAGAAAAGCCTGCGTTGGATTGTTTTAGATGAAGCTCATAGCTATGTTGGATCACAGGCAGCAGAGCTTGCCTTGCAGTTACGACGTGTTTTAGAGGCCTTTGGTGTTGAGGCCAAAGATGTAAGATTTGTCGCAACTTCTGCAACCATTGCTGACAGTAATGCAGAACAACAATTAAAGACCTATTTATCTCAGTTGGCTGGTATTGAGGAAAGTCAAATCGAAGTGATAGGTGGCCAGCGTGCAGTCCCACAATTAAAACTTGAAACGAATCACAATAAACTCAGTTTAAAAGAATTATCTGAAATTGAGAGTGATTTAGAAGTTAGTGCTAAACGTTTTGAAGCATTAGAATCGAATCAAACAGCACGAGCAATTCGGGAAATCATTGTTCAACAAGGTAGAGAAAGTTATAAGCCATTAACATCTTTGGAAATTAAAGAAAAATTAAATGCCGACTATGCTATTTCAGTGGATCAAGTCGAAATTATTGCTTGGATTGACTTACTAACAAATACAAAAGCACAAGAAAAAGAAGAGGCTTTCCTAAAAGTACGAGCTCACTTCTTGCAAAGAATTACGCATGGCTTGTGGAGTTGTATTAATCCTCATTGTGATCAAAAAGAGGGTACAGCATTAAAAAAATGGCCATACGGTAGTGTATATGCAACGAGATCGGAAGAGCACACGTCTGAACTCCAGTCACCGA
>ERZ650300.1900-NODE-1900-length-11527-cov-18.913616_pt1 | contig 11527 bp, 8 predicted proteins | sample MGYA00376236_ERZ650300 | MGnify/ENA primary metagenome ERZ650300 (study PRJEB26733, sample SAMN07839303) | wastewater metagenome | biome: urban; feature: wastewater treatment plant; material: waste water | place: USA: North Carolina | collected 2016-04-28 ... | reverse complement strand
CTTTTTGCAGATTGATCAGCTCGATCTGCATTTCTTCGCGCAGCTTGGCGTCCAGTGCCGACAGCGGCTCGTCCAGCAGCAAGAGGCGCGGGCGGTCCACCAGCGCGCGGGCAATCGCCACCCGCTGGCGTTGGCCGCCGGACAGCTCGTGCGGGTAGCGTTTGCCGAATTTGCTCAGGCGCACGTCTTCCAGCAGTTCGTCCACTTGCGGGGCGATTTTGTCAGCGCTCCAGCCGGCCATTTTCAGCGGAAAGGCGATATTTTCGCGCACGGTCATGTGCGGAAACAGCGCATAGCTCTGGAATACTGTATGCACCGGGCGCTTTTCTGGCGGCACATTGGACACATCCTTGCCATCCAGCAGGATTTCGCCGCTGTCGGGCTGTTCAAAGCCGGCCAGCATGCGCAAGAGCGTGGTTTTGCCGCAGCCGGACGGCCCCAGCAGGGTGAAGAACTCGCCAGCGTTGACCGACAGGCTGACGTGGTTGACCGCGGTGAAGTCCCCGAACCGCTTGACTACATTACGAATTTCAAGAAGCGCCATGGTGTTCCCGTCCGACCGGCGGCCGGACGCCGTGAGAAGAATTCAATCCGTCGCGCCTGGCCCAAGGCCGCTGCGCGTCCCGTAACATGACATAGTGCCGGAAATCCGGCCCCCCGTCATGCTGGGGGTGTGGAACTGGGTTCCGTGGAGTGGCTTGTGGGGGTGAAGCAAGGGGTGGGCCACGGCGATGAGGTGGCATTGTTCAGCGCCACTTGGCGTCGCTGATAAAACTCAGCGAAGCGATTCTGGCTAGGTGTGCGGCCGTAGGCAGTGCAAGCCGTACGGCAAGGCCGCACAACGACGCCAGGAGGGTGAGCGGCGCTCAGGCCCGGCCGGGCGTCGCACGCCGATCAAGCTGGGCGCTCTCGGGTGCGACATCGGCGCAAGATAGTTGCGCCGACAGGGGGTTGGCATCAAAGCAGGGCCGGCGTGAGCGCGCCGGCTCAGTCGGCCTGGGGCTGGCTCGGGGCGATCAGTTCGCCCGGACGGGCGGCGGCTGCGGCGGCCAGGCGGTCTTGCTCGGCGCGCTGGCGGAGGGTGTCCAGATAGTCCATCACCGCATAGGTCAGCTCGCGTGTGCCTTCGCCGGTCAGCGCCGAAATCACAAAGTGGCGCGGCGCCATCGGGTCGAAGTCGGCGTAGGGGTCGGGGTTTTCCTGCCAGCCGTAGTCGGCAAGGAACTGCTGCACGCGGGCGGCGCGTTCGTCGTCGTCCACCATGTCCAGCTTGTTCAGCACCAGCCAGCGCGGTTTGTTGTACAGCGATTCGTCGTATTTGCGCAGCTCTTCGACAATGGCGCGCGCCTCGGCCACCGGGTCGGTGTCCGGGTCAAACGGGGCCAGGTCCACAATGTGCAGCAGCAGGCCGGTGCGCTGCAAATGCTTGAGAAAGCGATGGCCCAGGCCAGCGCCATCCGCCGCGCCTTCGATCAGGCCGGGGATGTCGGCAATCACAAAGCTGCGGTTTTCGTCGATGCGCACCACGCCCAGATTGGGGTGCAGGGTGGTGAACGGGTAATCCGCCACCTTGGGCCGCGCGGCGGACACCGAGCGGATAAAGGTGGATTTGCCGGCGTTGGGCATGCCCAACAGGCCAATATCGGCCAGCACCTTGAGCTCCAGCTTCAGCTCGCGCTGCTCGCCCGGCTCGCCGTGGGTAAACTGGCGCGGCGCGCGGTTGACCGAGCTTTTAAAGTGGATATTGCCCAGCCCGCCCTTGCCGCCACGGGCGATGATGACTTCCATGCCGTCGGTGGTCAGGTCGGCCACCACTTCGCCGGTCAGCGAATCGGTAATCAGCGTGCCCACCGGCATGCGCAGGATAATATCGTCCGCGCCCTTGCCATAGCAGTCGGCGCCCCGGCCGTTTTCGCCGTTGCGGGCGATGTATTTTTTCACAAAGCGGTAGTCCACCAGGGTGTTGATGTCTTTGTCCGCCACGGCAATCACATTGCCGCCGCGCCCGCCGTCACCGCCATCCGGGCCGCCGCGCGGGACGAATTTTTCCCGGCGCATGCTGGCCGAGCCATTGCCGCCCTTGCCGCCGCACACTTCGATGCGCGCTTCGTCGATGAATTTCATGTCACTCTCCTTGAACGCAGCCAAGTCTGGCCGCGCTGTGCGCGGGGCAACGGTGAGCCATCAGCCGCCGCGCCGGGCAGGGGCTCATGGTTCACGGCTGCGCCGCAAACAACAAAAAGAGCCCTATCGTGGGATAGGGCTCTGATGACGCTAAAACTGCGTGTAAATTACGCGGCTTCGGCTTCGCCAGTGTACGGCAGCACAGTCACGGTCTTGCGCTTGGCGGCGCCTTTGACCTCAAACTTGACATAGCCGTCAACCTTGGCGAACAGGGTGTGATCCTTGCCCATGCCAACGTTGTCGCCAGCGTGGAAGCGAGTGCCACGTTGACGGATGATGATGCTGCCAGCGGGAATCAGTTCGCCGCCATAAGCCTTGGTGCCCAGGCGCTTGGACTCAGAGTCACGACCGTTGCGCGAGCTACCGCCTGCCTTTTTGTGTGCCATGAGAGTTCTCCCGGATTACTTCGAAATCGCGTCGATGCGAATTTCGGTGTAGTTCTGACGATGGCCCTGGTGCTTTTGGTAGTGCTTACGACGACGCATCTTGAAGATGCGGATCTTTTCGCCACGACCATGCGACACAACGGTCGCAGTCACGGTTGCGCCGGCCACCAGCGGGGTGCCCACTGCAACCTGATCGCCATCAGCAACCATCAGTACCTGATCCAGGACGATTTGGCTGTCGATGTCTGCTGGTATCTGTTCTACTTTAAGTTTTTCGCCGATGGTCACGCGATACTGCTTGCCACCGGTTTTTACGACCGCATACATTCGTTAAGCTCCTAAAAATACGTTTCCTCGCGAGCCTTTCGCGGGAAGCGAGTGACTATACGCAAGTTGCCGGGCGGCGGCAAGATTTTTTGCGCGCAACCCGCTTGATTGGCAAGGCGCAGGATTTTTTGCCTGGGCCACCGCATGGCGTCGCAGCGGCAAATCTCCACAGACCCTCCCACGCCAAGCTTATGCCCCACCTGCCTTTGCCATTCGGTTTCCGGCAGGCACAATGACGGGCTCACTCAACTGTCTGTCCGCTCGCGCCCGCCATGCCTCCGATCCAGCGTCCTTCCGTTTGTCCCCATGATTGCCCCAGCGTCTGCGCCCTGTCTGTAGAGGTGGGCGACGATGGCCGGATTGGCCGCGTGCGCGGCGCGGCGCAGCCTTACACCGATGGGGTGATCTGCGCCAAGGTGGCGCGCTACGCCGAGCGCGTGCACCACCCCGAGCGGCTAACCCAGCCGCTGTTGCGGGTGGGCGACAAGGGCAGCGGCCAGTTCACCCCGATCAGCTGGGACGCCGCACTGGATCTGTTGGCCGAGCGCATCGTCAGCGCCACCGCTCGCCACGGCGCGCAAAGCATCTGGCCCTACCACTACGCTGGCACCATGGGCGTGGTGCAGCGCGCCGCCATCCGCCGGCTGGGGCATCTGGCCGGCTGGTCGCGCCAGCGGGAAACCTTCTGCGTGGCCTTGTCCGACGCCGGCTGGCTGGCCGGCGTCGGCGCCAAGCGCGGGCTGGACCCGCGCGAGGTGATGGAGTCCGAACTGATTGTGGTCTGGGGTGGCAACCCGGTGCACACCCAGGTGAATTTCATGCACTGGCTGCAAAAGGCCCGGCGCGGGCGTGAGGTGCCGCTGGTGGTGGTGGACCCCTACCGCACCGCTACTGCCGCCAAGGCCGACCTGCATCTGGCGCCGCGCCCCGGCACCGATGGCGCGCTGGCCTGTGCGGTGATGCATGTGCTGCTGGCCGAAGGCCTGGCCGATCGCGATTACCTGGCCAAACACACCGATTTCTCCCCCGAGGTGGAAGCCCATCTGGCCAGCCGCACGCCGGCCTGGGCGGCCGAGATCACCGGCTTGTCGGTCGAGCAGATTGTGCAGTTTGCCCGGCTGTATGGCGGCGCGCGGCGCAGCTTTTTGCGTGTGGGTTATGGGTTTTCCCGCCAGCGCAATGGCGCGGCGGCCATGCACGCGGTCAGCTGTCTGCCGGCGGTTACCGGCGCCTGGCAATGGCCGGGCGGCGGCGCGCTGTACAGCAACGGCGGCCTGTACGGGCTGAACACCCGCGCACTGTACGGCCTGGACGCCGTCACCCCGGACACCCGCGTGCTGGACATGGGCCGGCTGGGCGCGGTGCTGGCTGGTGAACGGCGTGACCTGGGCGATGGCCCGCCGGTCAGCGTGCTGCTGGTGCAAAACACCAATCCGGCAGTGGTGGCGCCGGACAGCCTGGCGGTGCGGCGCGGCCTGCTGCGTGACGACCTGTTTGTCTGCGTGCACGAACAGTTCATGACCGACACCGCGCGCCTGGCCGATCTGGTGCTGCCGGCCACCACCTTTCTGGAGCACGACGACCTGTATCAGGCCTCTGGCCACACCTTTTTGCAGGCGGCGCGCGCGCTGATTGCGCCGCTGGGCGAATGCCGCGCCAACCATGACTTCATCAGCCAGCTGGCCGCGCGCCTGGGGGTGTCGCATCCGGCTTTTGAGCAAGATGCCTGGGCGCTGGTGGACCAGGTGTTGCGCGAGAGCGGCCAGCCCGACGCCGACAGCCTGTACGCCGCCGGCTGGCATGACTGCACGCCAGGCTTTGCCCGCGCGCATTTTCTGGAAGGCTTTGGCCATGCCGACGGGCGTTTTCGCTTTGCCCCGGATTGGGCGACGCGCGGCGAAGGCCACGCCAGCATGCCGCGCTACCCCGACCATCAGGCGGTGATCGACGCCGCCAGCGCCGAGCGGCCGTTCCGGCTGGTGGCGGCGCCGGCGCGACACTTTTTGAACTCCAGCTTTACCGAAACCCCCAGCTCACGCCAACTGGAAGGCCGCCCGACCGCGCAGCTGCACCCCGACGCCGCCGCGCGCCTGGGCATTGCCGACGGCGAGCTGATTCGTCTGGGCAACGCCCAGGCCAGCGTGTTGCTGCACGCTCGCACTGCGGCCGGCGTGCAGCCCGACACCGTGGTGGTGGAAAGCCAGTGGCCAAACGACGCGTTTATCGAAGGGGTGGGCATCAATGCCCTGGTCAGCGCCGAGCCGGGTTTTCCGGCGGCGGGGGTGGCGTATCACGATACGGCGGTGTGGGTGCAGCGGGTGGCGGGCGAATAAAAGCCGTTCAAAAACCCTGCCTGGCGTGCTGGTGCGCATCCTGCCCGTATTTGCGCCGCTGCGGCTGAATGCCGCCATGCGTGGCTTGCTGGAGCGAGTATTGCCCAGCGCGGGGTTTCTGAGTTTCCTGCTGTATATCGTCTGGACCGAATGGCAGGCGGCGCCGTGGCCAGCGGCCATTGGGCTGACCTTGGCGGCAGGGCTGACGCTGTTCACCCGCACCGGGCTGATTGGCGCTACCGCCTTGGGCTCGGTGGTGTATTTCGCCTGTGGCCTGGTGTGGCGCTAGCGCAGGCGCGCCAGGACTGCCCGGGGTCGTTCAGTCAACTCGGCATGGCGATCCTGGGCAAGCGCACCGCCACGCACCACGTCTATCAGGCGGTAGTGCCACACGACCAAGCGCATTTTTCTTGGTGTTACAACCGCCATGCGCAGTGAGCTGGCTGCTATGCTAGCGCCTTGCTGACAACCGCCCTGTTCCTCCCATGACCGCTGCCGCACCCCGCCCCTGGCCCGCGCCCATCCGCGCGCTGGGCCATGCGCATTTTCGCCGTTATTTCGCTGGCCAGGCGGTGTCCATCCTTGGTTCGTGGATTCAGCAGGTGGCGATGGCCTGGCTGGTGTATCGGCTCACCGGCTCGGCGGCCTTGCTGGGGGTGACTGCGTTTGCCGCGCTGATTCCGCAGCTGCTGGTGGGGCCGTTTGCCGGGGCGTGGGTGGACAAGCACGACAAGCGCCGCGCGCTGTTGTGGGTGCAGGCCTTGCTCACCGTGCAGGCGCTGGCGCTGGCGGCGTTGACCTGGCTGGGCTGGGTCAGCCCGTGGCTGCTGGTGGCGATGTCTGGCCTGCTGGGCGTGCTCAATAGCTTTGACACGCCATTGCGGCAATCGCTGATTGGCAGTTTTGTTGGCCGGCGTGAAGATTTGCCCAATGCGCTGGCGCTGAACGCCATGCTGTTCAATAGCGGCCGCTTTATCGGCCCGCCGATTGCCGGCGCGCTGCTGGCGGCCTTGTCCGAAGCGGCGTGCTTTGCGCTGAACGCGCTGACTTTTCTGGCGCTGATCATCGCCGTGGCCAGCATCCGCATGCCGGCGCCGCCCAAGGCGCAGGGCTCGATGGGCGATGTGTTTCGTGAAGGGGTCAGCTACGCCTGGCACACCTGGCTGGTGCGGCTGCTGATTTTCACCCTGATTGCGCTCAACCTCACCGCCTCGGCCTACGCCGTGCTGCTGCCGGTGTTTGCCCGCGATGTGTTTGCCGGCGATGCGCGCACGCTGGGCTGGCTGTGGGGCGCGGCGGGCTGCGGGGCGTTTGTGTCCACGCTGTATCTGGCCACCCGCCAATCCATGCCCGGCCTGGTGCGCAGCATCATCTTGGGCGCGGCGCTCAGCGCGCTGGCGCTGTTGGTGTTTGGGCTCACCGCCTGGCTGCCGCTGGCGCTGGCGGCGATGGCGGCGCTGGGCTTTGGCATCTCGGTGAGCAATGTCGGCATCAATATGCTGCTGCAATCCACCGCCCCCGACCGGCTGCGCGGCCGGGTGGTGTCGTTTTTCACCTCGGCGCGCTTTGGCTTTGACGCCCTGGGCGGCTTGCTGGCCGGCCTGCTGGCCACCGCGCTGGGCGCCGGGTGGACGCTGGCGCTGGAAGGCGTGCTGCTGCTGGGCTTTGTGCTGTTCTTGCTCAGCCGCCGCCGGGCTTTGCGCCAGGCGATTGACCGGCACGATCCGACGGCGCATTGAAGTAGGACAGCAAGAGGCGGCGTTCAGCGGCTGATGTCGCGCAAAAACGCCTCCACCTGCCGGGTATAGGCATTATCCAAACCCAACTGGGCGTTGATCTCCTGGTGTGACAAATCCTGCGGCAGCACCTGCGCGCGGGCGCCCAAGGCGTGGGCGGCGTCAGCGTAGGCGTGCGCCTGGGCGCAGGCGTCGGCGCGGCGGCTGGAGCACACCAGCAGAATGGGCGGGGTGGCGGCGGTTTGCTGGTGCAGCGGCGACAGCGCGCGCCAGTCGGCCGGCTGCGCGCCAAAGGCGTCGTCGTAAAAGCGCGGATGCGGGCGCTGCATGATGGCCGGCACGTCCAGCGCGGCGCTGTCCAAGGCCACCGCGCCGCGCCAGGCTTGCGCGCCGGCCTGGTGGGCCAGGCTGGCGTCGGCGTTGAGCAGGGCAATCAGATGCGCGCCGGCAGAGTGGCCCATCAGCACCAGGCGGGCAGGGTCGCCGCCCCAGCGCGGCGCTTGGCGCTGAGCAAAGGCCAGTGCGCGCGCCAGCGATTGCGCCTGCTGGCGCGGCGCGGCGTGCGGCAACAGCGGGTAGTTCACCGACAGCACAATCACGCCTTGCGGCGCCCAGCGTTGCACCTTGTGCAAAAACACCGCCGGCGCGCCCTTGTCGCCCAGCCGCCAGGCGCCGCCATGCACCATAAACAAGACTGGCGCGTGTTGTGGCTGCGCTGGCAGGTAGGCGTCCAGCGTTTCGGCCGGATCGTCGCCGTAGCGCAGCGCCGACAGCATGCGCACGCCGTCGGGCAAGCCAGCGGCGCGCGCCTCGGCCTGGCCGATTTGCCAGCGCTCGCGCAAGCGCTCAGCCAATGGCCCCGCGGCGGCCGGCCATGCCGCCAGCAGCGCCAGCGTCAGCCATCCCCAGCGGGCCCGGCGCAACATGGCTTAAGCCAGGCGGGCGACGACTTCGATTTCCACCTTCACATCACGCGGCAAACGCGCCACTTGCACGGTGGAGCGAGCCGGGGTGTGGCTGCCAAAACGGGCGGCGTAGACGGCGTTCATCGCGGCAAAGTCGTTCATGTCGGCCAGGAACACGGTGGTTTTCACCACCTTGTCAAAACCGCCGCCAGCGGCGGTCAGCACGGCGTGCAGATTGTCCAGCACCTGGGTGGTCTGCACGGTGACATCGCCTTCCACCAGCTCGCCAGCGGCGTTCAGCGGAATCTGGCCCGAGGTGAACAACCAGCCGTCCACCGCCACGGCTTGGGCGTAGGGACCAATGGCTTGCGGGGCGTCGGGGGTTTGAATGATGTTCATGAAAGCTCCAGAAAAGTCAGCAAGAAACCAGTCAGCACAGCTGACCGCCAAACCGGCAGTATACGGCCAGCCGGGCGGGGAAGTTCGGGTTAAAAGCGGGGGTGGGCAGTGGAATGCTCTGTGGCTGGCGCCGTCACGGATATTGCCAACGCCGCGCTTTGTTACACGAATCAGCCACAGCAACGATCAGGTAGCCGGTAGAATAAGAGCCGCTCACATCCCCCTGGCGTTGTGGTGTGACCTTGCCGTGCGACTTGCGCTGTCTGCGGTCACACGCCTCGCCAGGGCCGCTACGCTGGGTTTTGTGAGCGGCGCCAAGAGCACCTAACAAAACTCAATTTCCAGATATTCATTAAAAATCAAACATCTGCCAGAATCTCGCACAAAATCCATTGATGATTAAAGCCTTGTAAACTTGGCCGAGCAAACACTCTCAGCAAAATCGCCGACACACCGAAAACGCAAACACCAGACATCAGGAACTAAACATCTATGAGCAAATTCCAGGCGCTCGTTGCCAAGTTGCGCGAGATTTTTCAGATCGACCGCCCAGAGCTGGATTTTGGCATCTACCGCATCCTCAATGCCCGCGCGGGCGAGATCAACGACTACCTGCAAAACCGGCTGGCTGAGAAAGTGCAGGCAGCACTGAGCAGCGGCAGCAATACCCAATATGAGCAAGTGGCGCGCGAACTCAAAGAAAAAGAAGCCCAGTATCAGGCCGATGGCCTTAACCCGGAAACAGTGCCCAAGGTGCAAGAGCTGCGGCAAAAGCTGGCTCAGTACGACATCGGCGCCAGTGAACACGAAAACGCCGTGTTCTCTCACCTGCTGACGTTTTTCTCCCGCTATTACCAGCAAGGCGACTTCATCAGCCAGCGCCGCTACAAGGGCGACACCTACGCCATCCCCTATGCGGGCGAAGAAGTCATGCTGCATTGGGCCAATAAGGATCAGTACTACACCAAGAGCGGCGAGAACTTTAGCAACTACAGCTTCAAGCTCGACGATGGCCGCACGGTGCATTTTCGCCTAGCCGCTGCCGACACTGCTAAAGATAACCGCAAAGACAACGACAAAGAACGCCGTTTTGCGCTCATCGAGAAGAAGATCGTCACACGCACTGATGATCAAGGCGATGAGTACGAAGAAGTGCTGCTGCCGGTGGAAGAAGTCGTCGCGGCCAACGGCGCAAAGGAATTGATCGTCCGCTTTGAATACGCCGCCCAGCCCAAAGGCGCCAAGCAGGATGCACTGGTCACCAAAGCAGTCGAGGCGGTATTGGCGGATGCTGCCGTTAAAGCCCGCTGGCTGGCCCTGGGCAACCGTGCGCCGACCGAGAAAAACCCGCAACGCACCCTGCTGGAAAAGCACCTGAGCGACTACACCACCAAGAACACGGCGGATTACTTCATCCACAAGGATTTGGGTGGTTTCCTGCGCCGCGAGCTGGATTTTTACATCAAGAACGAAGTCATGAATCTGGACGATGTGCAGAACGCGGGCGCGTTCGCGGACATCGAAAAGAATCTGCGCATGATTCAGTGCCTGCGCAGCATCGCGCTGGAGCTGATCACTTTCTTGGCCCAGTTGGAAGACTTCCAGAAGAAGCTGTGGCTGAAGAAGAAATTTGTGGTGTCCAGCCATTATTGCATCACGTTGGACCGGGTGCCGGAAGCGCTGTGGCCAGAGATCGTGGCGAACGAATGCCAGTGGGCGCAGTGGAAACAGCTGGGCGTGTGGGAGGGTGATGCGCCGGGGACGGTGGCGGACTTGAAGGCGGCTCCGTATCGGATGGTGGATACATCGCTATTCGACAAAGAATTTTTTGCTCAGTTACTGATGCCAAATAGTGATTGGGATGCAGCAATAAATGGCACTCTGATTCATAGCGATAACTTTCAAGCTCTTAGGTTGATTAAGGGGAAGTACAAAGAATCAGTTAAATGCATTTACCTTGACCCGCCATATAATACGGGTAGCGATTTTCTTTATAAAGATGCATTTAGAAACTCGTCTTGGTTAGCCATGCTTAACAATAGAGTGCAGATTTCTCGCAGCCTCGTATCACAAAATGGTGTGTTCTATATTCATATTGATGATAAAGATGAGGATAACCGCACCAGTCATCGAATGATGAACATGCTAGAAGACTGTTTCGGAGCAAAGAACTACTTGGATAACTTAGTGTGGGTGAAAAACACAACCCACAATGATGCAAAGGCTTTTTCTCATAATCATGAGTATATCTTAGCCTTTGCTATTAATCGAGATGTTGCGGCAGAGTCTCATAAGATGTTTCGCACAACAAAGCCTGGCTTTAAAGAGGTTCAGGCGCTTATTCGTGAGATGAATGATTCTTACCCCACACTAGAAGAAGTGCGTGTGGCTCTTCGGTCACTCTACACAGAGCAAACAGCAAAATTTAAAGCAGAATGTGAAGCCCTTGGATTGCCGTGGGATGAGGAAACACAAAGATTAGATCCGTGGAAGGGCATTAAGCAATATAAATTCGCAGATTACCGAGATTCAAATTTTTCCTGGGTCAGTCCTAAGGAAGCAAGAACTAAAAGCGCTCGCCTCTGTGTTTACCGTGAAGATAATCCTTCATGGCCTAATGCGAACTCCTTAACCTCTTTCCATAAGAATCCAGAGGATCAAGAATACCGTTTTTATAATCCACTTCATCCGCTGACAAAAAAACCATGCCCTGCTCCAGCACGAGGCTGGCTATGGCGAGAGACCCCTAACACAGAGCGACCAAACACTTTGTCTTTTGAAAGGTTGGCAAAACAGCATTTAATTCATTTTGGTGAGGATGAAAATAAAATCCCCCAGTTCAAGAGATTCTTGGAAAATGTTGATAGTGACGTAGTCAAATCAGTAATCACTGACTTCACTGATGGTGAAAAAGAGGTGTCTAGCCTATTTGGCTCTAGGGGAACCTTTCCTAACCCTAAACCCACGCCAGTTGCTCAGAGATTAATTGAAACAACAACCACTTCAGGTGAACTTGTTCTTGATTATTTTGCTGGTAGCGGCAGCACAGGCCACTCAGTTCTTAAGGTAAATAGATCTTTAGGAACGGATATTCGATACATGCTCATTGATGTAGGAGATCATTTTGAAACAATTCTGCTCCCCAGAATCCAAAAGGTGGTTTATTCCCCAGACTGGAGCAATGGCAAGCCTGTTGCCCCTGAATCCGGCATCTCCCACTGTTTCAAAATTCTCAAACTCGAAAGCTACGAAGACAC
>ERZ650300.1897-NODE-1897-length-11538-cov-5.571453_pt1 | contig 11538 bp, 16 predicted proteins | sample MGYA00376236_ERZ650300 | MGnify/ENA primary metagenome ERZ650300 (study PRJEB26733, sample SAMN07839303) | wastewater metagenome | biome: urban; feature: wastewater treatment plant; material: waste water | place: USA: North Carolina | collected 2016-04-28 ... | reverse complement strand
ACAGCCCTGATCCGCGCCGCGAGCTCGGCATCGTGGGTGACCATGACAATGGTGGCGCCCATCTGCTGGTTCATGCTCTCCAGGGTGCCCAGCAGATGCCGATCGCTCCCGCCTCCAAGAAGAAACCGGGGAGACCGCCGAGCAATGCGCCGGCCCGGCTCGCCAGCATCCTCGACGCTCTTGAGCAATTTGCAGTCAGCATCGGCGAGTCATTCGACCGTCAGGCAATGCCTGGGCCACTGGGTGGAGGCTGGCAAGAGAATGGCTCATTTCATTGGCTCTGCGCCAAAATTGACCCTGTATTCAGGAAGTCGAAGGCGACCTTTGAGAAGTATCGCAGTGGTAGCACTGGAATAGGAGGATGTGCCGTAGCTCCGTGGGCAGGGGCAAGGCCATCCGACTTTTACTCTCGCGCGCTACCCTTCATTGCCCCAAAATTAGGGGTGGCGCTGGAAGTGCATTCAGCACAAAAAAGCACGAATAAAGTTCTTTAATTTCAGCGCTTTGCTACTTCGACGCATTGCCCCATAAATTCATTTTTGGGGCAATGTGGGGCAATTACATGACGGAATGCCCATGCATATCGTGGTCTCCATTACCAACACGGAGACCCGAAAATGCAAGTCCAGCACACTACCCCGCACAATCAGCGCACGGACTACGCCCACATCCTGCGCGCCTACTCCACGGACGAAGCCGCCGCCGTTCTTAAGATCAAGCCGCAGACTCTGCGTGCCGCGCTGTGCCGCGACGGCGCATACCAAGGCGTTCGCCCGCTCAAGGCTCGCAACCGCTTCCTGCTTTGGCCCGCCGCCGAAATCGAACGCCTGGCCGCTGGCGGGGTGGCGCAATGAAAAGCGCCCACACCCCGAAAAGTGCGAGCGCCCTGGAACCGCGCCGCCATTCTACCGCAGCCGCCCCGCTGGTCGAACTGGATCACGGCGAGGTCTGGACAACATCCCTGCTGGTGGCCGACAAGTTCGGCAAGCGCCATGCCGACGTGCTCCGCGCCGTCGAAAAGCTGGAGTGCTCGCCGGAGTTTTCTGAGCGCAATTTTGCGCTGACATCCGCCGAGGTCGCCCAGCCCAATGGCGGCGTCCGTGCTGTGCCGATGTACCGCATCACCCGCGACGGCTTCAGCTTCTTGGCGATGGGCTTCACCGGCCGCGCCGCGGCAGTCTGGAAGGAGGCATTCATTGCCGCCTTCAATTCGCTTGAGCACGAGCTGCGCCGCCTCGCCGTGCAGACGTCGCTCCCGGACTGGCAGGAGGCCCGCCAGCTTGGCAAGGCCGACCGCCGCGATCTGACGGACGCCGTGCAGGCGCTGTGCCTGCGTGCGCACGAGCGGAGGGACTCTACGACCCCGCTGGGGCTGTGGGAGACCGCAGCAACGCGCGTTGTGACGGCCGCCCTGTTCGAGACCGGCGGCGAGCGCATCGCAGCAATCCGCAGCCGCCTGACCGCCCGGCAACTGCGCCGCCTCGCGCTGGCGGAAGAGACCTACGCCCGCGCCCTCGATTCGTTGTTGGACACCGAAGCACATCACCGCGCCATCAACGAACAGGCGAAGGTTGCCGTCCTGGCCTTCGCGAACGCGACCGGCGGCCGCGAGGTGCCGGGTGTTGATCCTCTGCCGCGCCGCCTGGGGCGTCAGTCCGGTGCGGCCGAGCCGGCCCTGCTGGTGTGGCTGCTGGCGTGGCTGATCCTGTCCGTCGTGCTGCATGTGCTCCTGCCGGCGGGGACTGTGTGATGGTCGCCAATCGCACCGCCCCAGCCTTCTTGGAGTACGCCGCCAACATGATGGCCCGGTTTGAGTACAGGACGCTGACCCTCGCCCAGCGGGGGCTGTTGTACTCGATGCGCCTGGAGTGCTGGGTCAATCAGTTCTTGCCCGAGTCGGCGGAAGTTCTTGCCCGGATACTGGGGTTCGACCCCGCAGAAATCGCCGCCGAGCTTCCTTATGTCATGCCGTTCTTCGAGGTCGAAAACGGCCGCATCACGTCGCCCGACCTTGAAGCCTACCGCCAACGTGTTGAAGGCATCCGCGAGCGCCAAGCGCAGGGCGGAAAGGCGGGAGCAGCGAAGACCAACGCCCGCAAAACCCGCGCAGATACTGGTGTTTCGGGCAATCCGGGTAAGCCGTCGGGTAACTCGACGAGTAACCCGCGAGTACCCCGCCGAGTGTCTGCCGAGTCCTTTAACCCTAACCCTAGCCCTAGCCAAGGGGAGGATGGTTTGGGGGATGTTGTTGGTAGTGCTGTTTCTGACTTCACCTTGACCCCCGGTTGGGAGGTGGAGCGATGAGCACCCAAGCCCAAGCGTCCGCCTCCCTGGCTGGGGCCGGGGTTATCAGCCTGCGTGACTACCAGGTCGGTCTGGTGAAGGAGGTTCGCGACTCGCTCAAGGTCGGGCGCCGCCGCGTCATGGCCTACTTGCCGACCGGCGGGGGCAAGACCCGTGTTGCGACCGCCATCACGCAAATGTCCCTGAGCAAGTCCAAGGGCCGCGTTGTCGTGCTGGCGAATCGCAAGCAACTGGTGCATCAGTTCGCCGCCGCGCTCCGGGCCGCCGGGCTGGATGTGGGCGTCCTCCAGGGCGAGAACACGCACGGCCTGCATCACCGCGTTGTCGTGGCCTCGATAGACACCATCCACGCCCGCAACTGCATCTTCGATGACGTGGCGCTGTTCATCATCGACGAGGCGCACGCCTGCGCCGGGAGCGAGAAGTACCGCACCCTGCTGTTCCGCTACAGCCGCGTGCCCTGCATCGGCCTGAGCGCAACGCCCTTTGCCCGAGGGCTGGGCAAGCCGTACCCCGAGCTGGCGGATAGGCCGCTGTTCGAGGATTTGGTGATTGGCGCGACGGTGCAATCGTTGGTGGATGCGGGGCATCTGACGGACCTCGAGATCTACGCACCGAGCAGCCCGGACATGACCGGCGCGAAAACCTCTCGCACCGCCGAGGGCGAGCAGGACTATCGGCAGGCCGACATCGAAGAGGCCGCCGACCGGCCGGAGCTGGTGGGCGACATACTGCGGCACTGGTTCAAGCTGGCCGGAGGCGTCAAAACCATCTGTTTTGCATCGTCCATCGCGCACAGCCAGCACGTCGTTGAGCAGTTCCGCGCCGCTGGCGTGAGTGCGGAGCACCTCGACTGCTACATGGACGACGAGACCCGCGCCGACATCCTGGGGCGCTTCGAGCGTGGTGACTTCACGCTCCTGTCGAACGTCTCCCTGCTGTCGGAAGGCTTCGACGTGCCCGACACGAGCTGCATGATCCTGGCGAGGCCCACGAAGAGCCTCACCCGGTTTCTGCAAATGGTCGGCCGTGTCCTTCGCCCGGCGCCCGGCAAGACCCGCGCCTTACTGCTGGATCACAGCGGCAGCGTGGAGCGCATCGGACACCCCTTCGACGACCTGCCGCTCGAACTGGACGACGGCACGGCCAACACGTCCGCCAACAAGAAGGAGGAGCGCAGGAAGTCCGAGCCGAAGCCCTGCCCGAAGTGCAAGTTTGTCCGCGATGCTGGTGTGCATGAGTGCCCCAAGTGCGGCTTCGCACCGACCCGGCAAAGTGACGTGGAGGTGGCAGACGGCGAGCTGGTGCGCATCGACCGCAAGCCCAAGAAGCCAGCCAGTCCAAACCGGAAACAGCACGTGTTTTCGCAACTCATCTCTGTCGCCCGCAAGCGCGGTTACTCGTCGGGCTGGGTCTCGCACAAGTACCGGGAGATGTTCGGCGTGTGGCCCCGTGGCATGCGTGAGGTAGAGGCCGCCCCAACCAATGAGTTGCTGTCCTGGCTCAAGTCGCAACAGATCCGCTTCGCCAAGTCGAAGGAGGTGCAACATGGACAGGCTTGATGTGCGCACCGTCGCCGCCGGCCGCTGGCGGTCCATCCTCTCGACCCTGGGCATGGATGACAAAGCCCTGAGCGGCAAGCACTGCGCCTGCCCGATGTGTGGCGGCAAGGACCGTTTCCGCTTCGATGACAAGGACGGGCGAGGGACATACTTCTGTTCCGGCTGCGGCGCGGGCGATGGCGTGAAGCTGGCGATGGGCATCACCGGCCAGAACTTCCGCGAAACGGCGCTGCAAATCGAGCGGCTGGCGGGTGTGGTGCAGCCGACCGCCAGCAAGCCCGAACGCACCGACGACGACAAGCTCGCCGCTCTGCGCCGGGTGTGGTCGGAGTCGTCACCGATTCAGCGGGGTGACGAAGCCGCCCTTTACCTGGCCGGGCGTGGCCTGAAGCTCTACGACCTGCCCGAGTCCATCCGCGTGCATCCGGCCCTGCGGTATCAGGACGGCGAAACGGTCGGCACCTACGCCGCGATGCTCGCCACCGTGACCGCGCCGGACGGTCGGGCTGTATCTCTGCACAGGACATACCTTCGGGAAGCCCGCAAAGCCCCTGTGCTGCATCCGAAGAAGCTCATGCAGGGGTTGCCCCTATCCGGCGCTGCAATTCGCCTGACGGCCGTTTCTCAAGTCCTGGGCATTGCCGAAGGCATCGAAACGGCGCTGGCCGCATCGGAACTGTTCGAGGTGCCGGTGTGGTCGTGCATCAGCACATCGGGCATCGAGTCGTTCGAGCCGCCGGCCGGGGTCAAGGAGGTGATCGTGTTCGCCGACAACGACACCAACTTCGCCGGGCAGTCGGCCGCCTACAGAACCGCTCATCGTCTAAAGCTGAAGGGCCTCGAGGTGGAAGTGGTCATTCCGCAAGAGCCGGGCGACTGGCTGGACTTTCACAGCAAAAATTTTGAACCACGGAGGTAAGCATGGCGATCAACAAAACCACCCTTCAGCAAATCCTCGACACGGTGCAGGAGCTGCACAACCTGGAACAGATCGTCACCCGCGAAGCCGTGCGAGAGGCTACGGGCCTGGCCCTGACGATTGTTGATGACCGACTGGGAACGCTGGTGGACCGGGGCGATATTGTGCGCATCGGCCGCGGGGTGTTCGTGCCGGCCGTGCGACATCCGCCGGCCCGTGCGATCTCGAAAACCGTGATGCCTGATGGCATGGTCAAGATCGAGATTGGCGAGATCGTGCTGGACTTGACGCCGCGAGAAGACAGGCACCTGGCCGCGCTGATGGCAGGGTCCGCGGCTCAACTGGCGGCCGTTGTGAGCGGGGCCGAAAGCACCGCCCAGATTGTGGCGCTACGGATGCGGGTCAGGCGGATGGAGGCGGAACTGCGGGAGGCTTCCCATGCCTCCACGGCCGACGATTCGCAGCACTCCCCTGATTGAGGAACGAAAACATGGACAAGACCTTTCCGCCGGAATTTAGCGCCTTGATGGCGGGCCTGCCTCTCGGCACCGTGAAGGCGATCTGCTCGCAGGCCGGCCTGATAGCGGCCCCGTCAGCGAGCACTGAAAACCTGTCAAAACCTGACATCCAGGCTGTTGGCAAAAGTCAGCGTCCAGACCGCTAAACACGCCCGGCTAAACAGGGCGCTAAACACGCTCCGCCCATGTGGTGGGGCTTTTCTTTGGTACGCAGGCGCGGCGGTACGCAGGCCGGTACGCAGGGAAGCCGGGGCGCTGGATGCGGTTACCAAGGGCCGGTTACCAAGCTGGTTTCCACGGAAATCGACGCTTTCGGAAACAGGATCACGGTTCGCGGGGGCGAGGTTCGCGGCCAAGTTTGCGCCGAATCCACGGTTGCCAAGAATGCGGTTGCCAACTCGGTTGCCACGAAAAAGCGCCGTACCAGATGAAGCTGTAACAGCCGATGTAACAGCCGATGTAACAGCCGATGTAACAGCGAAACAAGGTATCCAGGGTGAGGTATCCACCGGTATCCACGAAACCGGCTGTTATCAAAAAGCGATGGCCCACCTGAAGAAATCTGAAGTGATGCGCAGGTTACAACGGCCATGGTTACGGGCAAGGTTACGGCGAAACCACGCTTTGAGAACGCGGGCCAAAGGTTGCAGGCCGGGTACAGCGAGAGGCATTGCACAACAGCAACAACGCATCACAAGCAGCGAAGCACCGCCACGCCCTGATTAGGGTTAGGCGGTGCAGGGGTTCCGTCGAAGAATAGACGCCAGTTCAATTTATTGGAGACGCCCCATGTCCGGCATCAACAGCCACATCAGCCTCAGCGCCCGCGCCAGCGTTTCCGGTAGCCATACCATCAGCGAACAGATCTGACGACAGGAAAACATCATGCCTATTGCCTATCAAACTGGAAGCAGAACGGCGCGGTTTGCTTACCCGACAGGAAGCCGGGTTCCGCAGTCCGTTGCGCGATCTGCCGCGGCATCTGCCGGCGTGGCTCCGCCCCCGCCGCTGCAGATCACCAACGGTTTCGAGCCCGCCAACCCGGCGCCCGGTGCGCTGCAGATCACGAACGGTTTCGATACGCCCGCCACGCCCCCGGCGACAGGCGCAGGCGTGCAGCCCGCCGCGTCTGCGCCTGTCGCCCCGCCCAATGCTGCCACTCAGATGGCGAGCGGGTTCCCGATGCCGGGCGGCATTGGCCCCAAGCCGGAAGGCTTTGCAAACGGCGGCATGGTTCGCGGCCCCGGCACGGGCACATCCGATTCGGTGAAAGATGCGGTTCCGCCGGGCACCTACATCATGCCGGCCGACAGCACCCGGCAGATTGGCGAGCAGAACATGGCAGGGCTTGGCTTCCGCCCTGGGATGATGCAGGCGGCGCAGGCGGCTGACCCCGGCCCGCGCCTTGGTTTCAAGTCGCGATCCCAGCGCGAGAAGGAAGGAATCGAGAGCCCGCCGGGGGCCGGACTCGGCTTCCATCCGCGCGGTAAGGTGCCGGTCAACCTGAGCAATGGCGAGTACAAGGTTCCGCCCGAGCAGGTGCAGGCCATCGGCGCGCAGGTGCTGGATGCGGTGAAGGGTGGCACTCACGCGCCCGCCGAACAGGAAGAGGATGATGGCGAGAACAAGCCCGCATCGCCGTCCCTTTACTTTGCCGATGGGGGCGAAGTGGAAGACCCGAAGAAACGTGACCCGTTTGCTTATCAGGCGCCCGGCAGCGCGGCCACGGCTGCCCGTCCCGGCCCAATCCCCGGCGCGGAGCGGAGCGACCTTCCGGTGCAAGATACCGCGCGGGCATCCTACGGACAGATCGGCGGGCCGGCCGCTGTCAAGCCGGATGCCTCGGCGCCCTCCCCGATACAGGGGCCGCTCGATTCGATGGGCGCGGCCTACGGCGAGGCGGCGAAGAAGCTGACCTTTGGGGCGTTCGACTCGAACGCGGACGCCATCCGAGCCAAGAACCGCGAAGGTCTGATTGCCGAGCCGGAAACGCCCTCTGCACCGGCAACACCGGCCGCCAAGCTCGGGCAGCCCATCATGACGAATCGGGGTCCGACCGCGGCGCCGCCTGAACCGTCGCCTGCCGCGCCGGCGGGCATCGCCACCAGCGCGCCCGGCATCCGGCGAATCGATGAGCCTGGGAAATCCCCGCTCTTCACGAATGTCGAGGGGGATGGCGCAAGCGGCACCGCCCCGCAGCCGCGCGGACTCGGCTTCCGTCCCGGCATGGGCACGGGAACCAGTGCGCCGCCGGCCTCACCGGGGCCTGGCTTGGGCTTCCAGCCTGCCAGCCTGCGAGGCGGCAGTTCGTCGCCCGACGCGCCTGGGGCCGGCCTGGGCTTCCGCCCCGGCATGGGCAGTTCATCGCCGGACGTGATGGGCATCCTTCAGCGCGAAAGCAAAATCAGGGGCGAGATGGCCGGCCTACGGGACCAGATCGCATTCAACGAAGGCAACGGCGGCGCCTTCCGCAAGACCACGAACGACGAGATCGTGCGTGACATGCTGATTCGGGGCAATGCGGGAGACAGATCGGCAGCGCTTGGCTTCATGGCTGGGCGGCAGGATGCGGGCACCAAGCAGGACATGGGCCAGCAGGAACTGGCGCTGCGTCAGCAGGAGGCCGCGGCACGGCAGGGCATCGCTGCCGGCGAGTTTGGATTGAAGCAGGAGGCGCAAGGCTTCCAGAGTGCGGCGCAGCGCCGGCTTGGCGCCCTTCAAGATCAGTATCAGGCCGAAATCGACCCGGAGAAGCGCAGCGCTATTGCCCGGCAGATTCGGGAGTTAAACGGAAAGGAGCCGCCGAAGCCGGATAACGAACTAGGAAAGGCCCGCGCGAACCTGATCGGAGAACTTAGCAAGCAGTACGCAGCGGCGCCGCCGACAGGTGCGGACAAAAAACCCGTTCCGTTTGAAACCTGGGCGGCGCCGATGTTGCGGGCGGCAGGTATGACGACATCGGACCCGAGGCGGCAAGAGGGCGCGACGCTGCGCGGCAAGGACGGGAGGATCTACCGGGTGGAGAACGGCGAGGCTGTCCCGGTGGAAGCTCTTTCCAACGGTGGAGCAAGGCCTGCGCCGGCGGTGGGAACGGTGATTGACGGGCATCGCTTTCGCGGTGGGAACCCGAACGACCGGAACAGCTGGGAGAAAGTATGAGTACGCTTGATCTGCGAGGCGCGGCCGCTCTGATGAACGTTCATCCTCGCACCGTTGAAGCGATGGCGCGAGATGGCCGCCTCCCGGCCGCCAAGATCGGCCGCGCCTACGTGCTGATGGAGCGGGATGTCCTGGATTTCATCGAGCGGCAGATTTCCGCCCAGACAGCCACACGGGGCGAGGGCATGCCTACGTGCAGCGGTAAAACGTGATCCACAACGTAACCAGGACACGACTGGCGAGGCTTCGGCGGTCCAGTGGAAGGGCATGGGTGCGACCAGACGAGCCCGGCGCGCGCTCAGGATTTGTGCTTGTTGGCGAGGAACCAGGCGGCAATCGATGCTGCGGTAATCCATCCGGCCGTTTGCCCGAAAATCCCACCGACGACAGCCCCGGCAACTAGTGCGCCAGCAAGCGGGAGAGTGTATTCGGCCATGAGCGACATGCCGGCAAGAACCAATACTATGACGACAAGCGAAAGAAGCCCAACGCCGCCCGTGCTTTCTGCCCCGCTGACGTCAGCAGGATCGGCCCCTGACATTGTTCCAACAGCGAGCGCAACGGCAGGGGCAAGCGCGACCACGACAGCAAGGGCTAGTTTCAGTGACCGTGTACGTGCGTATCTCATAGCTCCGCCCTCTCATTCATTTATGCCATTGTCGCACATGGTGGGTTTTGCGCTGGGGGAAACAGAGCTGCTGGATATTGCGCTTGACGACAACGCCATGACTGGCTGATACTGAAATTGCCCCTGAAACAGAAGGGGCCGGGCTTGGCGGCCTGGAGATACGAGGCGGACAACCGCCTAGAGCGGTTTTTTTACGTCCGCAGCATGGTGTAGCCCTATGGGCGGACCGTGCGGGAGGGGTAACCCTGCCGGAACCTCGTACCCGGTCCGCCAACCTGCACGGTTCCGCTCACCCAGCTTGGCGGCTGGAGGAGCGGAGAAATAGACCGCAGTACGAGGAGCCTCACCATGTCCCACCACGCCCAAGGTGCGCCCGCACCCGCGCGGAGCAGCCTGCCCGCGCCCCGTCACATCCCTGCTGTTACCCGCGAACCGCTCGCCGCCGGTGATCGTGTTCGCACCCTGCACGCTGGCCGCACTGGTTCGGTGATGAAGGTCTATTCCGATGGTTCGGCCTGCATCACCTGGGACGACAAGCCCGTGCCGTTCGGCCTTGGGCATGAGCGCGTGCCGCGTTCGCTGCTGCTCGTCCTGCCCTCAACCCCTACGGAGAGCGAAGGGGGTGAGCTGTGAGCACATTGACCGCAGGCTGCGGAGCCACCTCGAACGGAAATGCCTTCACGGTCGCGGAGGGGCTCGACCGCTTCGAAGCGCTCGACCTGGCCAACGCATTGACGGCGGCCGGCCATGAAATCCTGCAGTGCGCCGCTACCGGCCACGCCCCGGCGCCTGACGGCATGGGCGCGAACGGTGCGCTGTTCCTTCTGGAGGCTGCGCGTGCGCTGATTGGTGCCGTGGCGAAGGAGATCGATCAATGAGTTTTCACGCCCGTTTCACGCTCTATCGCGCTTTGCGCCGCGTCGTTGGCCCTGTAACGGCCTATCGCTTCATCTTTGCCAAGGGAGAATGACCATGACCACGACTTCCACATCTGCCTTTGAAATGCGATTTACTGCCTCCGGCCGTGGCCTGTATGTGCTCGCCCCCGAGGCGAATGCACCTGCGATCTGCGATCAGATCGCCGCTCGGCAGACACAACTGCAGGCGCTGCTGACGCTCACCTACGGGGAGGGTGCAGAGGGCTTCAACAACATGAATGACAGGACACGGGGCGACTACATGTGGGCCCTGGACATGCTGTCACGAGAAATCGATGACCTTACCATCGCGCTCGAGAAGGTGCGCACCGTCGAGCAATCAGCCGAAGCCAAAGCCTGAGGAGATCCACCGTGAAAAATATCGACGAAGTGATCCGCACCCTTTGGGATCGCGCAGAGAGCCACCTTACTTTCGATGAAGTTCACAGCCTCTGCCATGCAGGTGAAGAGGCGTTGCTGATGGCGTCCCACCTCACGACGGTTTGCGATGCGATGGGCTCTCTGATCGCAGAGGATCAGGTCAGCGGCGCGTTTAGCGATGGCGACAGCGTGTCTCAACTCATGTGGCTGCTCGCGCGACAGGTTGATGCCATCCAAGCCCTGTCGCGCCTGGGCGAGCGTGCAAAAACACAGCGTGACACTCTTCTCGGGTGGTCGCCGTTTGCACGTCAAGACGCCATAGAGCGGCTGAAGAGCAGTACGACGACCAAGAAGCAGTAAGCCATCACCCCGTTGGCCGGCGCACCCCGCGCCGCGCCCACGCTTCCGCGTTGGAGGTGCCCCATGCAGACCGAACGCTACGGAACCCGCGATCAGGCTTACTCAGCCTGGCATCGCAGCCAGAGCACCCGCCGCTTCGTCGGGATCGAGCAGGCCACCCGGCTCTCGATGATCGACCTGGACGGCGCCCTGTACGTCGAGTTTGACGACGGGGAGCGCGAACCGCTGGCGCTCATCGAAACGGCGCGAGACGTGGGGCAGACGTTCAAATGCTCGACGGTGACGGCCCGGCTCGCGCAGCGGTCAGGTCTGCCGGCCTATGTGGTGCTGTACAAGACTGCCGATCTACCGAACCCTGCGGATGAGCGGCAGCCTGACATTCAGAGCTTCCGCGTCCGCCGGATTTGGCCGCATCCGGAATCATCTTGGCGGCAGCTTTCGCCGCAGAGTTGGGCAGAGGCACTGCTGCAGATCAGGGAATGGTCTTCGGCGAGGCTCGACAGCATCGCGGCCAACGATCCACGGTGGTAGCTACGGAAATTGAACAGTACTGGGATCGAACCAGTAGCGCCTTCATCCCATATCAACGCCCCGACTCAGCCCCACAAGATGAACGACCCGACCCGCCCGCGTGGCGGGCTTTTTTTGTATCTGGTGCCGGCCGCCTGCTTACATGCTTTGCTGGCGCTTACAAGGTGCTTACACGAAGCCCAAACGCAAAAAGGCCAACCCTCACGGATTGGCCTAAGTGCTTGATAAATCTGGTGCCGGTGAAAGGAATCGAACCCTC
>ERZ650300.1892-NODE-1892-length-11547-cov-6.370171_pt1 | contig 11547 bp, 11 predicted proteins | sample MGYA00376236_ERZ650300 | MGnify/ENA primary metagenome ERZ650300 (study PRJEB26733, sample SAMN07839303) | wastewater metagenome | biome: urban; feature: wastewater treatment plant; material: waste water | place: USA: North Carolina | collected 2016-04-28 ... | reverse complement strand
CGGCATACGAGATAAACATCGGTGACTGGAGTTCAGACGTGTGCTCTTCGATCTGGTAGTCAGCTCGTTCTCGGCGTTTTGCAGCAGCCACTGGCTGTTGCCGGAGAGCTTGCCTGCCGCCAGGTAGTCGCCCTCGATGCGTGCCCCCATCTGTTCGAGCAGGGCACGCAGCGGACTGGTTTGTGACCCGTCTTGCTGCGCCAGAAGCGAGAGCGCCTGCTGGCGCACTCCCTGGGCTTCGGCCAGGCGCAGGGGATCGCCGCTGCCGAGGTAGTCGCGAAGCGCCCCCTGCAACGGGCCGCTCAGTTGTTGTTGCAGGCGTTCCTGCTGGCGCTGGGCCTGTTCGGCCCGATTGAACTGCTGCCAGCCGTGAAACAGGGCGGCGGCCTGAACGCCGGCCACCAGCAGCAGTACCAGGGAGGAGAGGGAGGCATAATGGGCAATTTTCACATCTGAGTCCTGCTTGAAGCACGCAATGGGCGTGAGCTTAAGCAGGGGAGATGGCGTTTTTATGACAGCGGTTGCGCCGCTTTGCGGCCCCCGGGGGTCTTCACCAGCAAACCGAGCAGGGCACCGCCCATGATGAGTGCCCCCGCCAGCAGGTGGCGCGGGGTGAGCTGCTCACCGTTGAGCCAGACCAGCAGCAGGGTGCTCAGCAAGGGGGTGAGGTAGGCGAGCGCCCCGATGCGGCGCGGATCCCCGTCCCGCAGCGCCAGATACCAGGTGACGAAGGCCGCCCCCATGGGGCCGAGGGCGAGCCCGGCGATGAGCAGCCAGTCCCCCTGGGGGATCCGGGCGAATGGCAAGGGGCCTTCCAGCATCCATGCCAGCAGCAGGGCCAGGAGCCCTGCGGGCAGGCAGGCGGCGGCCGTGACCACGGCGGGAGCGGGAGGCAGGCGGCGGGAGAGCACGGAATAGGCGCCCCAGACGATGGCGGCGCCGAGGGCCAGCAGGTAGCCGGGCAGATGGGCCTGTTGCAACTGCAGGTGACCATCGACCATCACCAGCACCGATCCCGCGAGACCCAGGGCCCCGGCCAGCAGATGGTGCAGGCTCAGGGGATGACCCGGCAGCAGCAAGGGGGTGAACAGGATGATGCACAGCGGCCACAGGTAGTTGATGAGGTTCGCCTCCAGCACGGGGGCGTGGCGAAAGCTTGTGAACAGCAGCAGGTGATAGAGCAGCAGGGCGGTGATGGTCACCAGCCAGGTGAGGGGGCTGGCGCGCCACTGGCGCCAGAATGGCAGGGTGCCCGCCCCGCAGAACAGCAGCACCAGCCCCACCAGCACCAGCGGCGAGACGCTGGTGATCCGGGAGGTGAGCGCGGCGAGGGAGGCCCACAGCAAGATGGTGAGCAGGGCAAAACCGGTGGACTTGTCCCACCAGGAAGACGCAGGCATCCAACACTCCTTTGCAAGATGAATGAACGAAAAAGAGGGCCAGTCTAGCAGACTGGCCCTCGTCACACAGCGTTGCCGTGACGGTGCGGGTTATGACTCCCGGCTCGGGACGGCCCCTGCCGACGGAGCCAGGGACTGCCCCTTGACGTACCAGACGATGAGCGCCAGCACCAGCAGCGGCAGCACGGGGTCGAACCAGGTGCCGCCGGAGCCGAACAGCAGGTTCAGCAGGGCGACGCCGGTGCCGCCGATGGCCCAGGCGATGGTGGTCGGGATGGACCAGACGATCATCTGCTGCTTGACGTCGGAGATCCCCATCATGCGGTTGACCACCCAGAACAGGCTGTCGTTGAAGTAGCCGAAGAAGAGCGACCCCATGGTGGCGGCCTGGGCGGCCAGCAGCATGTTGACCCCGGGGATCTGCGCCAGTATGGGGGCGGAGATGGAGGCCGCCGTCACCATGGCCACAGTGCCTGAGCCCTGGATGAGGCGCACCAGGGTCGCGACGATGAAGGGGATCAGGATGGGGGAGATGGGCAATTGGGCGATCTGCTCGGCCAGTTGCTGACCCGCGCCACTGTCGCGCAGCACGGCCCCCAGCGCCCCGCCGGCACCGGTCACCAGCAGGATGATGCCGGCGGATTGCAGCCCCTCTTCGAGGCGGGCGGCGGTGGCGTGCCTGTCCATGTGCGGGACCAGGGTATAGACCGCCAGCAGCACGCTGATGGCCAGCGCGATGATGGGGGTGCCGATGAAGTTGATGCCCTGCACCAGGGGGTTCGCCATCAGGCCGTCCATGCCCTCCAGGGTGGCCAGGGTGGTGAAGATGGCCTTGACGAAGATGAGCACGATGGGCACCAGGATCGGCAGCAGCGACAGGGTCAGGCTCGGCAGGGTCTTGCCCTCCTTCTCCTTGAGGTACTGCTCATAGGTGGCTTGCAGCTCGTCCGGGGTCTGGGCGGCCTGGGCACCGAACTCGGGGTACTTCTTGTCGAGCCACTGGGCGTAGAAGACGATGCCGAGCACGCAGGGGATGGCCAGGGCCATGCCGGTCAGCAGCATGGCGCCGATGTCCACGCCAAACAGGCCGGCAACCCCCAGCGGGCCCGGGGTCGGCGGCACGGTATGGTGGGTTACCACCAGGCCGCCCGCGAGCGCCACCCCCAGGGTGAGCAGGGAGCGCTTGCCGCTTTTTGCCAGCGCCTTGGCCACCGGATAGAGGATGACGAAGGCGGAATCCACGAAGATGGGGATGCTGACGATGTAGCCCGTGATGGCCAGGGCCCACTCCTCGCGGCGCTTGCCGAGCCACTTGATGAAGCTGTAGGCGATCTGTTCGGCGGCGCCGGAGACCTCAAGCAGGCGACCCATCATGACCCCGAGGCCGATGACGATGCCGATGCTGCCGAGGGTGGAGCCAAAGCCCTGGGTGATCACGGTGAGGGTCTTGTCGATGCTCATGCCGCCGGTGATCCCGGCGATGCAGGCCGCCGCCAGCATGGCGATCAGGGCGTGCACCCGGGTGCGGACCACCAGGAATACCAGTACGAAGACGGCGATGACGAGGCCGATGATGGGGGTAGGGATGTCGCTCATGATGCCTCCTGCATGTCATGGGTGATGAAACTGTCGATGATGTCGGCAAACGTCCTGTCTGCCGCGAAGCCGAGGGCGCTGGCCCGCTGGTTGTCGATGCGTCCCGGCCAGCTCGCGACTATGCGCTCGATGGCCGGATCGGCGGCAAACTGCACCCGATCCCGGGCCGCCTGGCCACCGGCCCGGGCGAGGGCCTCCAGCATCTCGCCGACGGTCACGCTGATGCCGGGCAGGTTGATGCTGCGGGCGTCACCGATGGCGGGGAGCCTGGCCGCCAGCAGGAAGTTCGCGACCACGGTGGCGGGGCTGGAGAGCCAGAGGCGCAGATCCGGGCTCACCGGGCAGATGGCGCTCTCCCCTTGCAGCGGCTCGCGGATGATGCTGCTGACAAAGGAGGAGGCGGCGCGGTTCGGCTTGCCCGGCCGCACGCAGATGGTGGGCAGGCGCAATACCAGACCGTCGACGAAGCCCTTGCGGCTGTAGTCGTTGACCAGCAGTTCCCCCATGGCCTTCTGGGCGCCGTAGGAGGAGGTGGGGGTCAGGGCGGTACCGTCATTCACCAGCTCCGGCAGCGGGCCGCCATAGACGGCGAGCGAGCTGGTGAAGACGAAGCGGATGCCCGGCCGGGCATGGCGGCACGCCTCCAGCAGGGTGCGGGTGGTGTCCAGGTTGACCTGCCAGCCGAGATCGAAGTCCTGCTCCGCGTGGCTGCTGACGATGGCCGCCAGGTGGTAGACCACGGCGGTCCGCTCGCTGATGAGGGACTCGGCGACACCGGGTTCGGTGAGGTCGGCCCGCAGACAGCGAACCCTGGGGTCCGGCAGGGGGGATTGCGGCTGCTGGATGTCCACCAGCAGCAGCTCGGTGAAGGGGTGGGGGCCTTGCAGCAGGGCCCGGGCCAGTTTCTGGCCCAGGAAGCCACCGCCGCCGGTGATGATGATCTGCATCTTGTTATCCTCAGACTCGTTCATGTTCAGGGTCGTTATTGTTGTGTCAGCCAGCCCAGCCCTTCCCGGGTGCCGGCTCTGGGGTTGTATTCGCAGCCTATCCAGTCGTGGTAGCCCGCCTGCGCCAGCGCCTTGAACAGGTGGGGGTAGGCGATCTCCCCCTCGTCCGGCTCGTGGCGATCCGGCACCGAGGCGATCTGGACGTGGCCGATGGCCGGGCCCAGCTTGCCGATGAGACGGGTGAGATCCCCGTCCATGATCTGGGCGTGGTAGAGGTCGAGCTGCACCCCCACGTTGGGTCTGTCTATCTCCTGCACCAGGGCCAGGGCGTCGAGCTGGTGAGCCAGGAAGTAGCCGGGCACGTCCCGATCGTTGAGAGGCTCAAGCAGCACCTTGATGCCGTCTGCGGCCAGGAAGTCGGCGGCGAAGCGGATGTTCTCGATCAGGGTCTGGCGGTGGGTCGCCAGGCTATGAGCGGGGTCGACTATGCCGCTCATGGCGTGCACCTTGGTGCAGCCGAGCGCCAGGGCGTAGTCACGCACGCTTGGCAGGTGGGCGCGAAACTCCGCCTCCCGCCCCGGGATGGCGGCCATGCCGCGCTCCCCCGCCCCCCAGTTGCCCGGCGGCATGTTGAACAGGGCCTGGGAGAGCCCCTGCTCGCGCAAGCGGCGGCCCAGCTCGGCGGCCGGCCACTCGTAGGGGAAGAGGAACTCCACCGCCTCGAAGCCTGCGTCGCGGGCGGCGGCGAAGCGCTCCAGGAACGGCACCTCGGTAAACAGCATGGTGAGATTGGCGGCAAACTTGCTCATGGCGTGATGCTCCTCAATGCGTTGTGTTCGTATCGGGTCAGAGAGGCGGACCAGGATTGGCTCATGGCTTCAGGCTCCTCAATTCGGTGATCTCGGGTTCGCTCAGGTAGCGGATGGACTGGCCATGGAGCATCAGTGCCAGGCGCGCCGTCTCCTCCAGCTCTTCCATGTTGTTGACCGCATCCACCAGATCCTTGCCCGTCACCACGGGGCCGTGGTTGGCCAGCAGGAAGGCGTTGCCTTCGGGGGCGCGGCGCCCCAGCTCCTCGGCGATGCGGGCATCCCCCGGCTTGTAGTAGGGGATGAGCGGCAACTGGCCGACCCGCATCACGTAGTAGGGGGTGAAGGGGCGGATGACGTTGGCCGGATCCAGCCCCTCCAGACAGGAGAGGGCGGTCAGGTGGGTGCAGTGCAGGTGCACCACGGCCCGGCAGTCCGGATTGTTGTGGTAGATGGCGAGGTGGAAGGCCACCTCCTTGGAGGGGCGATCTCCCCCCAGGTGCTCCCCCTGCAGGTTGACGTGAGAGAGCCTGTCGGCGCTGAGCCGTCCCAGGCAGGAGCCGGTCGGGGTGGCGATCAGGGTGCCGTCCGGCAGCAGGGCGGAGAGGTTGCCGGCGCCCCCGGTGGCATAGCCACGCTGGAAGAGGGAGGCCCCCAGCATCACCATGGTGTCGCGCAGTGCCTGTTCAGTCATGGAAGTACTCCTGAGCCTTGTCGAAGAAGTCGTCGCTCCCGAAATTGCCGGACTTGAGGGCCAGCGACAGGGGGGCGTCGATGGCCCGCACCCAGGGCACACCGGGGGCGATCTGCGGGCCTATGTGGAACGCCTTGACGCCGAGGGCCTGGGTGACCCGGCTCGAGGTCTCGCCACCGGCGATGATGAAGCGGTCCACGCCGGCGCCTTGCAGCAGTTGAGCGAGGCGGGCAAAGCAGTGTTCCACCGCGTCGCTGGCCGCCTGCTGGCCGTGGGTTTCCTGAATGCGGGCCAGCTCTGCCGGGCTGGTGGTGGCGTAGACCAGCGGCGCCGGGGTCCGGGGCTGGTCCAGTACCCAGCGCGCCAGCTCGGCCGGGTAGTCGGCCTCTTCGAGGCAGCGCACCACATCCAGCGCCAGGGCAGGGGCGTGCTGGCGATAGCGGGCCACCTGACGGTTGGTCATCTCGGAGCAGGAGCCCGACAGCACCACGGCGTGGGTGCCTCTGGGCCAGCCCGCTTCGCGGGCACCCTGCAGATCGCCGCTGCCAAGCTGACGGGCCAGGCCGATGGCGAGGCCGGATCCGCCGGTCACCAGAGGCATGTCGAGGGCGGCGGTGGCGATGTCCAGCAGGTGCTGCTCGGTCAGGGTGTCGACCACGGCGTAGCGCACACCAGCTTGCGTTAGCTGCTCAAAGGCGTCGGCAATGGCGCCGGGACCCTGTGCGATGGTATTGAACGGCACCAGACCGGCACGGCCCTGGGCCTGCCCCTCCATCAGCCGCAGCAGGTTGCTGTCGGTCATGGGGGTGATGGGGTGATGGCGCATGCCGGACTCGGCGAGCGGCTGGGCGCCGACGAAGAGGTTGCCCTGATAGACGGTGCGACCGTTTACCGGCAGGGCCGGGCAGATCAGGGTGAAGTCCTGGCCAAGCGCCGCCAGCAGGGCGTCGGTGACCGGGCCTATGTTGCCCGCCGCCGTGCTGTCGAAGGTGGAGCAGTACTTCTGGTAGATGCGCGGGCAGCCGCGGGCCTTGAGCCAGTCGAGGGCCGCCAGGGAGTCGCGCACTGCCTCATCGGCCGGGCAGGAGCGGCTCTTGAGGCTGATCACCACGGCGTCGACCCCGGTCAGATCCGCCTCTGCCGGGATGCCGGCAAACTGGATGGTGGAGAGGCCGTTCTCCACCAGGAAACCGGCGATGTCGGTGGCGCCGGTGAAGTCGTCTGCGATGACTCCGAGTTTCATGCTTGCTCCTCCTGACCCGGCAGGGTGATGCCTGAGAAGATCTTGATGACGGCGCTGTCATCTTCCTGGCCGTGGCCCGCGTTGCTGGCGCCGAGGAACATGTTCAGCGCCGTGCTCGCGAGCGGCAGCGGGAAGCGCAGCGCCTTGGCGGTGTCCGCCACCAGGGTGAGATCCTTGACGAAGATGTCCACTGCGGAGCGGGCCTGGTAGTCACCGGCCAGCACCCGGGGCATGCGGTTTTCAAACATCCAGGAGTTGCCGGCGGCATGGGTCACCACGTCATACATGAGATCCAGGGACACGCCTGCCCGGCTGGCCAGCGCCATGGCCTCGGCGGCCACCGCGATGTGCACCCCGGCCAGCAGCTGGTGGATGATCTTGACCGTGCTGCCCTGGCCCGGCTCGCTGCCGACCCGGTAGACCTTGCCGGCCACCGCATCCAGCACCGGGGCCAGCTTGTCGAAGGCGGCGTCGGAGCCTGCGGCCATCACCGTCATCTCGCCGGCATCGGCCTTGATGGCACCACCGGAAACCGGCGCATCCAGCATCGGCAACCCCATCTGCGCCAGCTCGGCGGCCAGGGCGCTCGCCTCTTCGGCAGCGATGGTGGAAGAGACCATGATGGCGGTGCCCGGTTTGAGGTGGCGAGCCAGCCCCGCTTCGCCGAGCAGGATGCGGCGCACCTGGGTGGCGTTGACCACCAGCAACAGCACGGCATCGAGCGTCTCGGCCAGGGGCCTGGCATCGGCCATGACGGCGGCGGCACCGGCCTGCTGCAACTGGCCGCGGGCCTGTTCGCTGAGGTCGATGCCATAGGTGGTGAGCCCGGCCCGCAGGCAGGAACGGGCGGCGCCCATGCCCATGGCGCCCAGGCCGATGACCGCAACATGATAGGGAGTGCTCATCTCGTGATTCCTCGATTACGACTGATGAGCCGATAGTAGAGGCTTGCGGCGGTGAAATATCAGGCGCATGTCACAAAAAGTAACTTAATGTGTGTTAATTTTTGTTATTTGTGAGGATTGAGATTCTTTTGAATCAAAAAGCGGCGCTATTTATGTGAATAAATGTGATTTGTGAGCCCGTTTCAGGTTATTTATCATTTTTTCCCAGGTCGCTGGGGTAGAATGGCGCCTTCCCTTCCCCGAGGTGCGAGGCAAGATGATTCCCGTAGAGCGACAGCAACGTATCCTGCAACTGCTGGCAGAGCGCGGCGTGGTCAGCATAGTGGAGCTGACCGACTGGCTGCAGGTCTCCCACATGACCATCAGGCGCGACATCCAGAAGCTGGAGGAGCAGGGGCGGGTACTCTCCGTCTCCGGCGGGGTCAGCCTCTCCCAGCGGATCAAGAGCGAGCCCTCACACGCCGCCAAGCGCAGCCTGATGCAGGGGGCCAAGCTGGCCATTGCGCGGCTCGCCGCCGCCCAGGTGAGCGAGGGGAGCACCGTCTATCTGGATGCCGGTACCACCTCCCTGGAGCTGGCCCGGGAGCTGGCGCTTCGGGAAGACTTGATGATAGTGACCAACGACTTCATGGTCTGCGCCTACCTCATCGAGCACGGCCGCTGCCGCCTCTATCACACCGGGGGGCAGGTCATTCGCGAGAACCAGTCCTGTGCCGGGGAGGCCACCGCCCACTTCCTGCGCAACCTCCATCTGGACATCGCCTTCCTGTCAGCCTCCTCCTGGGACAGTCAGGGGATCTCCACCCCGAGCGAACAGAAGGTGCCGGTGAAGCGGGCCGTGGTGGAGTCGGCGGCGACCCGCATCCTCATCTGCGATTCGTCCAAATATGGCAAGGTGGGGACCTTCAACGTGGTGAGCTGGGATGCGATCGATCAGGTGATCACCGACGAGCAACTGCCCCAGAGCGCCCGCGAGGCATTGGCACAGCACGGGGTCAGGGTGACCATGGCGCCGCTGGCCAGTCTGGTGGCCAGCGCCGAACAGGGGTAAGGAAAGGGGCGACAGGGGGCGAACCACAGCGCCACTCGGCCGGGATCAGCGACCCTCTGCGGCCGGTGCATCCGTCAGCTTGGCGGAGCCCTGGATCACCTCCCCCGCCTTCTCGATGTCCCGTCCCATCCCGTGGATGGTGTTGCAGCCCAGCAACCAGAGGCTGGTGCACAGCACCAGCAGCATGCGATTCGTCTTCATCCTTGCTCCTTTCATGCTATGGGGTCAGTTTGAGCAGGCGCCCCTGGCCTGAATCCGTCAACAGGTAGAGGGCGCCGTCGGGGCCCTCCTTGACGGTACGGATCCGCTCCCCCAGATCGGTCAGCAGCCGCTCTGCCGACACTATCTTGTCTCCGTCGAGGTGCAGGCGCAACAAGGCCTGACCACGCAGGGCGCCGACGAACAGATCCCCCTGCCACTCCCTGAACAAGTCCCCCTGATAAAAGGTCATGCCCGAGGGGGCGATGGAGGGCACCCAGATCCAGCGTGGCGGCGTCATGCCGGGCGCGCTCTGGCCCACGCCAATCTTGCCGCCCCCGTACTCCTCGCCGAAGGTCACTCTGGGCCAGCCGTAGTTGTGCCCTGGCAGTATGAGGTTCACCTCGTCCCCGCCCTGGGGGCCGTGCTCGTGGGCCCAGAACTGCTGGCTGCCCGGACGCAGGGCCGCCCCCTGCATGTTGCGATGGCCCAGGCTCCAGATCTCCGGCAGGGCCCCCGCCGTCTTGACGAAGGGGTTGTCGGCGGGCACCCGGCCATCCTTGTGCAGGCGCACCGTCTTGCCGAGGTGGTTGTCCAGCGTCTGGGCCCGCTCCCGCTCGCTGTAGCGATCCCCCAGGGTGATGAAGAGGTGGTCATCCGTCAGCACCAGGCGGGAGCCGAAGTGGGCGCCGCCGGCCACCTTGGGCTCTTGGCGAAACAGCAGTTGCCAGTCGACGAGGGCCTCTTTTTGCAGCCGGGCCCGGGCCACGGCGGTGCCGGCCCCCCCGTCCCCCGGCTCGCTGTAGCTGAGATAGAGCCAGCCATCGCTGTCCAGGGCGAGATCGAGCAGACCCCCCTGACCCGTGGCGGCGAGGGGCGGCAGGCCGGAGACCACATGGCGGTTGCCACCTGCATCGATGCGCAGCAGACGCCCAGGGCGCTCGCTGACGAGGTAGCCGCCATCCGGCAGGAAGGCGAGCCCCCAGGGGTGGCGCAGCTCCCCTGCCACCGGGGTCAGGGTCAGTGCCCGCACCGGGAGCACCAGGCAGACAAGCAGCAGGGCAAACAGTCGCAACATGGGGGCCTCCTCGCTCGGCCAGACCTGAATGTCGCTGAAGTATAGGGGAGGCAAACGGGAAAACGTGAGCAACAACAAGCCATTGGGTGATACCGGCGGTGCCGGTTGTTCCTTGGGGCAGGAAGGGAAAGGGGGTGAGCCAGGGCTCACCCCCCTCTGGCTAGAAGAGGGCTGGCACGATGCGAAGCGGGTGATCCGATGGTTTGACTTTGCCTATCTTGCGCTTGGGCAGCTTCACCGGCTCCGCCGGCAGCGCCTCGTAGGGGATGTGCGCCAGCAGGTGGGAGATGATGTTGAGGCGCACCCGTTTCTTGTCCTCGGAGTGGGCCACGAACCAGGGGGCCCAGGCGGTGTCGGTGGCGATGAACATGGCATCCCGCGCCCGGGTGTAGTCATCCCAGCGATCGAAGGACTTGATGTCCATGGGGGAGAGCTTCCAGATCTTGCGGCCATCGTCGATGCGATCACGCAGCCGCCGCTCCTGCTCTTGTGGGGTCACCTCCAGCCAGTACTTCAGCAGAATGATGCCAGAGTCCACCAGGGCTTTTTCCACCATGGGGGTGCCAGCCAGGAATTTGTCGCTCGCCTCCTCGCTGCAAAAACCCATGATGCGCTCCACCCCGGCCCGGTTGTACCAGCTGCGATCGAAGATGACGATCTCCCCCGCCGCCGGCAGATGGGGGATGTAGCGCTGGAAGTAGAGCTGGCTCTTCTCCCGCTCTGTGGGGGCCGGCAGCGCTATGACCCTGAATACCCGGGGGCTGACCCGCTCGGTGATCGCCTTGATGGTGCCCCCCTTGCCGGCCCCGTCGCGCCCCTCGAAGACGATGCAGACCTTGAGCCCCTTGTGCACCACCCACTGCTGCAGCCTGACCAGCTCCACGTGCAAGAGGCGCAGCGCTTTTTCGTATGCCTTGTTGCCAAGGGGCTTTTGCGCCTCGGCCACGACCGGTTCTTCCGTTCTGGATTTTCGTTTGCTGCCCATGATGTCCTTCTCTGTGTCTCGGCGAATGGAGGGCCGTCCTGCCGGACGGCGCCCTTCAAGGGTAGATGACGGTGTGCCGCCACCGGGAGTGGCAACTACCGGGGGATGGCCGGGATCATCTTTGGTGGGGCTCGCGGGGTTGTTGGTGGCAGTGAGACATTGAAGAGGGGGGGCGGGACCTGGCCGCCATGGATGCAGGGGAAATGGCGCAGAAACGCACAAGGGGCTGGCATCATGACGATGCCAGCCCCTTGCTGTGTATGGCGTTCCCGACTGGAGTCGAACCAGTGGCCTGTCCCTTAGGAGTCCAGAAATTATTAGTTTCATATAGAATCAGTTGGTTTTATATGAAATATTTTTTTGATTAAAAACAGTTGTTTACATAATATATCTGTACCAAGTGGTTTCATAAAGTCTCACTCCAATGCACTGCGCTGGAGGGGTACGGAGAGGGGTACGGATGGCGATAAGTAAAGACTTGGAGATCTCGTCACTCAAGCCAGTCGAAGGGGTTAAAGTGAAACGCTATGCGATTCAATCGAAGCATGGTGGTGGACTCAAAATAGAAATCCGTGAAAGTGGCCTCAAGCGTTTTGTATATCGCTTCAAGATTGGTGGTAGTGAAGGAGAATTGTTGCTGG
>ERZ650300.1891-NODE-1891-length-11549-cov-6.991300_pt1 | contig 11549 bp, 6 predicted proteins | sample MGYA00376236_ERZ650300 | MGnify/ENA primary metagenome ERZ650300 (study PRJEB26733, sample SAMN07839303) | wastewater metagenome | biome: urban; feature: wastewater treatment plant; material: waste water | place: USA: North Carolina | collected 2016-04-28 ... | reverse complement strand
AGCAAAGAAAAAGCGCGGCTGCCGGTCGGCAGTCGCGCTTTGCTTACTCTCTCGGTGTTATCCCGCCCTTGGCGAGGCGGAATTCAACCCGGGGCTGCCGAGCCAGCCCCGGGCTCGATGGGAAAGACTTACTTGGCGCTGCACTCCTGGATGATGACGCTGCCCACCTCGCCGGAAGTCTGGGTCGGGTCAACCTTCACCAGGAAGCTCCACAGACCCTGTTCCAGCGTGATGCTGTTGTTGCCCATGCCACCGTCGCCGTGCTGGAGCGGGTAAACCTGCTCGGGCTCCAGTGCGATCAGGGTGCCACCGGCATCCTTCACGAAGAACTGCTTGCTCCAGTTGCCATCGTCGTTGGCAAACTTGAAGTCAAAGCTGCCCGCGTAGTTGAAGGCGGCCTGATAGATGGCGAGGTTACCTTCCATCCCCTTGTAGCTCAGCTGGTAGGCCGGCTGGGCGTTCCAGTCGCTCAGACTGCCGCGCACATAGAGCGGGAAGCCGAGCGGATTGCCCGCGACGGTATCCAGCACCTTGCAGCTCTGCGCCGGTTCGGTGTAGCTGACACTCAGGGTGGGCTTGTCCTTGTTCATGGCGGTGAAGACAAACTTGTAGGTGCCAGCCTTCTCCACGTTGAACGGCAGATCCCCGCCATTGGCACAGAGCGTATTGACCTGGCCGGTCGCAAGCTGGTCGGTATCGCTGCACTTGCCGTAATTGACGGGGCCGCTCCACTCGTTGCCAGCGATCTTCACCTGGGTCGACCCCAGCTGATCCGCCGTCACCTCGGTGGTGAACTCATAGGTGAAGTTGCCACTGAAGTTCATCTTGTTGACCGGATCCCACTGATTCAGGAAACCGCGCACGAACACCTCGGTGTCACCGAAGGGAGGCAAGGTGCTCAGATCCGTCTTCTTGCTCACCGGCAGCCCCGCGCCCTGGGCACCGCTCTGCGGCTTGACGAACACCGCCGCCGACCAGGCGCCAAGGGTCAGCTGACCGCTGTCATTGGCCGCACCGCTGGCGATGCTGTCGGAGTCACGGTGGGCACCGCTCAGGACCATGCCGGTCAGATCGATGGGCTGATCCTTGCCGTCACGGAAATCGCCGATGCTCTGGGGCTGATTGGTGGCGTTGATCATCACCACCAGGCCGTCGATGGCCGGATCCAGATCCGCACCGGCGCCCACCCCGTCATCCACGCTCATCACGATGAGACCCGGGATCTGCTCAGGGCCGGTGTTGCGGAAGTCGACCCGCTTGATCACCTCGGCGCCGCTGCCAAGACGCAGCAGACGAGAAGATTGACGCAGTTCGGAGAGCTCCTGGTAGAAGTTCACCATCTGATGCATCTCGGCCGAACCCGGCTTGGCGTGCTGGCCGAGCACCTGCTCGATCAGCTCGTAGTTGGCCTCGTCCTTGTCCTTGCGCGGCAGCCCTTTGTCAAAATTATTGTCACTTAAGCCGTAGTCGACCCGGTTGTACCAGTCACCGGAGTCGTAGCTGTCCCGCTCCATGGACTTGGAACGCAGCAGCTCGACACCCGCGTGGGTGAAGGGAATGCCCTGACCCAGCATGGCGGTCGCCAGAGAGACCCCCTGCATCCGCACCAGGTCGGCCCCGGCGGGTGCCTTGTACACCAGGTTGTCGAACAGGGTCTGGTTGTCGTGCTTGTCGACATAGTTCTGGATTTCGGTCGGATCCTGGGCATAGCCCGCCGGTTGACCGTTGTAGTCGATGTCGGAGCCTTTCTTCGGAATGCCGTCCTTGTCGGTCAGCACGAACTCCTTGAGGTTGCCCGCCATGCCGAGGCGCACCAGATCGGACTGATGCAGGGCGGTGGCGAGATCGACGCCGTCCAGCTCGTTGGCATCCACCAGGGCGCCGTTGCCAAAGCCCTGGGTCTTGCGAATGGCTTCGCCGCCGTCGAACGGGCTGCCGCCGCGCACCGCATCACGCAGCCGGTCGGAGAAGGAGCCGATGCCGGTACCGGCCAGGTGCTTCTGGGTCGCCTGCACGAAGCGCTTGTCATCCTGTACCTCGCCGAAGTTCCACCCCTCGCCGTAGAAGTACATGTCCGGATTGACCTTCTTCACCTCGGCCAGGGCCTGCACCATCTGATCTTTCGGGTGATGGCCCATGAGGTCGAAGCGGAAGGCATCGATCTTGTAGTCCCGCGCCCAGGTGACCAGGGAGTCATCCATCAGCTTGGCGAACATGGCGTGTTCCGGCGCCGTGTTGGAGCAGCAGGTGGAGTTTTCCACCGAACCGGTCTCCGGATTGAGGCGCTGGTAGTACCAGGGCACAATCTTGTCGAGCACGGATTTGGAACCGAGACCCGCTTCGTTGGTGTGGTTGTAGACCACGTCCATCACCACGTTCATGCCGATGTTCTGCTTGATGGCCTGCACCATCTCGCGGAACTCCTTGATCCGGGTCGTCCCCTCCGCATTGGTGGCGTAGGAGCCTTCCGGGGTGGTGTAGTGGTAGGGGTCATAGCCCCAGTTGAAGGAGTCCACCCCGCGCAGATAGCCGTACAGCTCCTGCACCACGGGGTTCTCCTTGCTGTCGCTGGCTTGCAGATCACCGAGCACGGCTTCGATGGTCTCACCGCCACCACAGTGGCTGGCAAACCTGGAGTTCTTGACCTCGGGATTGACCTCGCACAGCTTGCTGAAGTCATCGCCGATGTTGGCCACCTTGGCCGGATCCTCGTTGACGGTGGCGATGTCGAACACCGGCAGCAGGTGCAGGTGGCTGACGCCGCTCTTGGCCAGGGATTTCAGGTGGGTGACGGGCACGCTGTCGCTGTCGGTCAGCCCGAGGAACTTGCCGCGGTGATCCACCGGCGTCGACTCGTCGTTGCCGGTCAGATCCCGGACGTGGGCCTCATAGATGGTGATGTCGGCGGGGTTCTTCTGGCTGTGGGGCGCCTTGAGGCTGTCCCAGCCTTCCGGCTTGAGGGCCGGATCGTCGAGATCCACCACCTGGCTGAACTCGGAGTTCATCGCCAGGCTCAGGGAGTAGGGGTCGGTCACCTGATAGGATTCCAGCTTGCGGCTGACCGGGTGATAGACCTGGATGTCGTAGCGATAGTATTTGCCCACCAGATCGCTGCCCCCCTGCACGCTCCAGCTGCCGCTGGCCTCGTCCAGGGTCATGGCGCGCTCGCCAAGCGACTTGTGCTGCTCGTCGAACAGCGCCAGCTTGACCGACTTGGCGGTCGGCGCCCAGAGCCGGAAGGTGACATTGCCCCCCTCCACCACGGCGCCGTAGGCCAGCTTGGTGGCCGCTTCGCTGTAAAGGGCATCGAGGGCACCGGCACTCTGCACCAGGGTCGCCCCCTGCAGGATGCCGTCCGCATCGGTCCCGATGGCGACCAGCTCACCCTTGAGCAGGGGCTTGAGATCTTTCCCCGCAGGCAGGGCGAAGGCGGCGGCATCCTTGAGGTGCGGGTATTTGGCCTGCTGCTCTTCGGTCAGGCTGGTCGGAGTCAGCTTGAGGTAGGGGAAATCGAATACACCCTCGCTGTTTGCGGTGATGGTGCCTGACTCTGTGTAGTAGAGGCGCACATAGGGCTTGTCCTTGCCCCCTTGCCAAATCAGGGTGTTGTCGTCGATGAGATGAGCACTGGCCCCCGCCACGCCGAAGGCGGCGGTGAAGGCTTCCGCCCGGCTGCCGAAGATCTCGTTCTTGCCGGCGACGATGGCCACGGTGCGATCCGGGTGATCACTGAAGACCACCTTCATGTCGCTGCCGGTCAGGTTCGCGAGATCGCCGTTGCGGGCGATGAAGTTGATGCAGCCTTCCATCTTGGAGAGCGGCACGACCCAGGCCGGACCAAAACTGTCCGCCGCGGACGGCGTCTTGCTCTTGTCATCCCAACCGGTGTTGAGGCCGCCCTCCGAGGTCGAGTTGCAGGCGTCGTTGTTCCACAGGTGCAGGCTGTGGCTGGCGAACGGGCCGGTGACACCGCGCGCCGCGCTGGTCTGGGTATCCACCAGGGCGATGACCGCTTCGTCGGGGCCGGCCGTCAGCAGTTCGGCCGGGGGCTGGACGTTGGGAAGACGAGCGACGGGCTCATCCTGAGGGGCAGGAGCAGAAGAACTGTTGTCGTTACAGCCTGACAAAAGCGCGAGCAGTGAGGCTGTTACCAGCGCCACTTTGGTCTTTTTCATATCCATTTTTTTATAATTCCCGCTGTAGTTAGTCTCGATATCCGAGTACCCGGTCATTGCCGAGCGGTGTCATATTAATCAGCGGGAATTGCCGTAAATGTGAGCGGATGGGCAAAAAAAACCAATCCGCATCAACAAGATAACGTTTTCATAACGAAAACTCGATCGCGCTCACAGACCTGGCACCGCTTTCGGCCCATACCAGCGGAAAGAGGGGAGCGAGTGACGAAATCAATGTCCAATCAAATGGATAGAGGGGGCTGGGTGATGAAACGGATTGAGGAGCAGGCCAGGCGGCTGGACCAGGAGTATCAGGGCATTGCCCAGTTGTTCGATCAGTTCTGCCAGCAGGCCGGCGTGCTCGCCGAACGCTATCACTTCTTCAACTGGCCGGATTATGAAGAGAGCCCGCCCCTCGCCCGCGCCTTCACCCTGCTGGGGGAACCACGGGAGCTGCGGCTGCGCTGTCAACCCGGCGAGGGGGGTTCCCTGAACGGCCTCCTCCAGGTGTGTGGCGAGGAAGGCAAGGTTCACGCCAGCCTGGGCTTTCATGCCGACGGCCACCTGCTGCTGGAGCCGGGCCGCCTGCTCGACGACCCGCCGGGACTGCTGCTGAGGCTGATGCTGGGCTCCCTCTGGCAGGATCAGGGGAGCGAGCCTCCCCGCTGACCCCCGCCAGGGGCGTCAGTCGGCAGACACTTCGATGGTCAGGTGCACCAGCTCCTCGTGGATGGCGAGGCGCTCGCGGATCGCCTGTGCCGGGACCGGGGTCGCCATCTGCAACGACATCGCGGCGGCATACTGCATCTGCCCCACCCGCCAGACGTGCAGATCGCGGATCTCGGCGCCAGGCAGCTCGGCGATCACCTCGCGGATCTCGTCCACCAGGGGCGCATCCATCTCCGCATCCAGCAAGACGCGCCCGGTATCACGCAGCAGCCCCCTGGCCCACACCGCCACCAGCACGGCCCCGGCGATGCCCATCAGGGGATCCAGCCAGTCCGCCCCCCACAACATGCCTCCCACCAGCGCCAGAATCGCCAGCACCGAGGTGGCCGCGTCCGCCAGCACGTGGAGGTAGGCGGCGCGCAGGTTGAGATCCTGATGGCCGTGGTGGTGATCGTGCGAGTGGTCGTGATGACCGTGATGGTGGTCGTGACCATGGTGATGGCCGTGATCGTCCCTGAGCAGCCAGGCACAGGCCAGATTCACCAGCAGGCCCAGCAGGGCAATGCCGATCGCCTGCTGATAATGGATGGGGCTCGGGTCCAGCAACCTGGCCACCGACTCGAACAGCATCAATCCCGCCACCCCCACCAGCAGCAGGGCGCTGCTGAAGCCCCCCAGCACCTCTATCTTCCAGGTACCGAAGCTGAACCTGTGATCCCGCGCGAAGTGGCGGGCAGCGCGATAGGCCAGCACCGAGAGGCCGAGGGCCAGGGCATGGGAGCTCATGTGCCAGCCGTCGGCCAGCAGCGCCATGGAGTTGTAGAACCAGCCGCCACCGATCTCCGCCACCATCATGACGACGGTGAGCAGCACGGCCCAGCGGGTCTTCTGTTCGGCCAGGGGATTCCCTTCGTGGACGACGGGGTGGTGGCAGTGGGATGAGGCGAGGGATGGCATGGATTTCTCCTGAAAACAAGGATGCTATATACTATACCCCAGTATAGTTTTATTGATCGAGAGGATCCTGGATGTCACACACGGTTCACGACAAGAAGAAGCTGCTGGCACGGGTCAGGCGCATCAAGGGGCAGACCGGTGCCCTGGAGAGCGCTCTGGAACAGGAAACAGACTGCGCCGCCATCCTGCAGCAGATCGCCGCCATCCGCGGCGCCGTCAACGGCCTGATGCTGGAGGTACTGGAGGGGCACATGCGCGAGCATCTTGGCGCCGAGGAGGCGACCCATGCCGAGCGGCTGGAGGATCTGGATCAGGTGGTGAGGGTACTGCGTTCCTATCTGAAATAAGGGCGCCCGGTGATGACGGGCGCCCCTGTCAGTCGAAGTCCGCGTAGGGAGTGAGAGGCCTTGGCGGCATGTCGAGATCCCCTTGCCAGGGCTTGAAGGTGTAGCGCAGGAACAGGGTGACATGGCTGGGGGCATAGTCATCCGCCTGCTGGATGTCCACCCGGCCACCGATGCGCCAGTGCTCCGTCAGCCTGTGTTCCACCACGCCATTCAGGGTGTAGCCGAATCCACTGCTACTGCCCCCTTTCACAGGCGCATTTCTGTCTGGCAAACCGGCGGGCAGCAGGCCTTCCAGCGGGTAGCGACGGCTGTCGTCGGTACGGGCGTAGGACCAGGATCCCGATCCCCCCAGCTCCCACGACCAGTCCGGGGTACGCTGCCGGTAGCTCACCGGCACCGAGAGCGAGAAGTACCCCTGCGGGCTGTAATACCCCCCCTGCCCCAGGGTATAGCCCCCCAGATCCTGCTGGTAGTGCCACAGCATGGTGCTTAGCCCCACGCTGGCACGGCGATGGGTCTCGTTGACGAACTTGTAATAGCCCCCTCCCATGAGCCGGGTGCGCCAGTTGTCGGGCACGTTCTTGCCGGTCAGCAGGTGCTGCTGGGCGCTGCCCCAGAACCCGACGGCCCCTCCCAGATCCCGGCTGAGATCGAGGCGGATCCCGTTCGCCCGCACCCCGCCCCAGCTGATGCCCGTGCCCGGATCCACCGTTCCCCCATAGGAGAGCAGCGAGCTGCTGACGGGCCGACGCGAGAGGGTCATCCCCCACCCCAGCGTGTGCCAGTCACCGGTCAAGGTGGCGCCACCAACCCAGTCCACCACCTCGAAACCGAGGGGCGTGGTCCCCAGATCGAACGCCCAGGCCCCCCGCTGCCAGCCTGCCGCCAGGGTGGTCCCCCGGCTCTGCTGGTGCGCGTCCCCGCGACAGTCCCTGGCCGCACAGGTACCGAACTGCGCCCGGTAAGGGGAGTCCGGCAGATCTCCGGCATCCATGTCGACCAGTTCAAGGCGGCCGAAGGCGGTACCACCGGCCAGCGGCGTATCCAGTTGCGCCATCTGGGTCAGCGCCCGCAGATCCGAGTAGCCCCCGGTACCGCTGGAGCCCCAGTAATCGCTGTCGAGGGAGAAGGTGGTCTGGCTCTGCCGGTAATGCCTGTCGAGATCGCTGCGCAGGCCGGATGTCAGCCACCCCTCCCCATCCTGACTGCGGGCCAGCCGGGTCAGCTCGCCCCCCTCCAGATCCTCGCGGGGGGCCAGACCTGCGGCCACCAGCCCCTTGCGATCCCGCACCAGGGCCTCTTCCACATCATGCTCGGCAAAGCGCTGGCGGGCGGCATCGCGCCAGAACAGTGCCGCCTGCTGGGAGGCCGGTTGCAGCGCCACCAGGGGTTCGTAGTCGGTGAAGATGGCGCGGGCTGTCTCGCCCTCTCCCAGCGCCTGATAGAGATTGGCTACCCGGCGGTAGTAGTTGGCCCCCTCCGGGGGCAGCGGGCTGACCGGCCAGGCGGGCAGCCAGTGACGGGCCTTTGCCAGATCGCCCCTGGCCTGGGCCAGTTCGGCCATGCCAAGCCTGGCCTCGGGCTGTTGCGGCGTGCGGGCAAGCACCTCCTGATAGCGCTGCTCCGCCAGTGCATAGGCCCCCCGATCCGTGGCCCACTCCGCCAGCATCAGGCTCGCCTCTTCATCCGGCTGCAACGGCTGAAGCAGGCGTTCGGCCCCCTCATCATCCCCGGCCTCGTGACGCGCCCTCGCCCTGGCGAGCACCTCGTCACGGGCGAGGCGCAGATCCAGCGCATCCATGTCCTGTGTCCAGACGGACCTAGGGATGGCGGCCAGCACCCCTCTCGCCTCCACCGTCTTGTCCTGCCCCGAGAGATAGAGGGCGGTGGCGTAGCGCAGAGTGGCGTCCTGGGGCCGCGCCGCCAGCCGTTCCCGCAAGAGCCGCTCCCCGCTACCGGCTTCCCCGAGGCGGGCCCGGGTATCGGCTACTCGATAGGCCAGCCACACCTCTTCCGGGGTCAGCGCGAGTGCCTGCTCGCGAAGGCGCAGCGCCGCCGCCACCTTGCCGGCCCGATCGAGCTGATCGGCCTCCTCCTGCAACAGCCCGGCCTTGAGCCGCCGCCCTTCGGCCTGCATCCCGGGGGTGCCCTGCTGCTCCAGCAGGGCCAGGGCACGCGCCGGATCCTGCTCCTTGTAGAGATCGAACAGGCGGGCCAGGGCCCGCTCCCGCGCGCTCCCCATGGCGAGCGCCTTGCGGTAGGCGGACTCCGCGTCGGCATCGCGATGGCGGCCACGCTCGCTGTCTCCGAGCCCCAGCCAGGCTTCGGGCTCACGCCCATCCTGGGCGATGGCACGGCGATACAGGGTCGCCGCCTCATCCCACTGCTCCCGTTCCAGGGCGCTGCGCCCCTGGCTCACCAGCAGCCAGTAGCGGTTGGTGGCCAGCAGGCTGCGCCATTTGTCCTTGTCGGTCACCTCGGGGTGTGCCAGCACCCGTTCAAACTGGGCGATGGCCAGCGCTCGCTGATCGTTGCGGGAGTAGGCCTGCCCGAGGGCCCCCATGAGTTCGGGATCCCCCGGGTTGGCAGCCAGGGCACGCTGCAAGCGGGAGATGGAGGCACCACCTCCCGCCGTGCTTGCGAGCGCCGACTGGCGTGCACGATAGGCAGGCGAGGCCCACTTCTCCTCCTGGGTAGCGAGCAGCTGTTCCGCCTTGGTGGTATCCCCTTCGCCAAAGAGCACCATGTACTCCTGCAAGGCAGCGATGCTCCCGGGACCGATGGGCAGGGATTCGATGTCCGCGAGCCAGATCTCGGCGGCCTCGTCCCGCTGATAGGGGTCTCGCGCCATCTCGCGCAACAGGTTCTGCGCCCCCTGACGCCGACCCTCCGCCAGATAGAGGCGAGCCAGCCCGCCCCGCACTCTGGGCTCACCCGGATATTGCCGGTTGAGTGCCTCCAGGGCCGCCAGCCCCTTTGCCTTCATGGCCGGGATCCGTGTCTGCAACAGGGCATAATCCACCGCCACGTCGAGATTGGGGGGCAAGTCACCGGAGAACAGGGAGCGATAGAGACGCTCGGCCTCCTCCAGCCTGCCGGCGCTGGTCAGCAGCCTGGCTTGTTGCAGTTGCTGGCGCCTGGCCGGTTCGTTCAGGGCCAGGTTGGCCATGCCCTGACGATAGAGCGCAGAGTCGGGGTCTTGCTTGCCAAGGCGGGCCAGCAGTGTCCCGGCCTCCTTGACCTTGCCCTGGCGCAGGGCCTGACGGGCCTGGGCTGCCAGCAGCTCCGGATGATCGGGCTCCACCAGGGAGAGAGAATAGAGGCTGTTGCTGACGAGATCTTCCCGCCCACGGGCCTCGCCAATCCTGACCTGCTCCAGCAGCCAGGCCACCGGCTGTACCGTCCCTTGCGCCAGGGCTCCGCTCATCAGGCAGGCGAGCAGGCACCCCAGGGTCACTCTGCCTGACATGACTCGCTCCAATCCGGCTGCAGGGTACCGTCGGCGGCAAAGCGATAACGCCCCTGATCCCAGCCTGCGCCGAACAGGGTCAGCACGCTGCCGTAGTAGGCATCCGCATCCAGCCCGTGATCGGAGACCTGCTTGCGCAAGGTGACCTGCACCGGCAAGCCCCGTGACAGGGGCAGGAGGGCGGCGGCAAAGCCGCTCGGCCCCTTGCCCTGAACCTGTCCACTTTGGCTGGAGACCCGCTCGGGCAGATGACCCGATTCGGTCAGCTGCGCCAGCATGGGGGCAAAGTGGGCCACCAGAGAAGCCCTGGCGGGATCCTCCTCGCTCAACATGCCGAGCCAGAGATAGACGCGGATGGCGTCATAGCCACCGGTGTCGCCCTTGTCCGCCGTCACCTGCCACCCCTTGTCGGCCTGCCAGTCCACCCAGTCCGGGGCAAAGCCACGGGGCGCACTCTCCTGCAACAATTTGGGCAAGAGGGCCCGCATCTCGCCCCAGGGCCCCTTGAAGGAGGCGAATCTGGCCAGCAGTTGTGGAGGCAGATAGCTGGGGTTGAGGGTCCAGCGTCCCTCCCCCTCATAGCCTTTCGCCCCGGGCAGCAACACGGGGCCGAGACCCGGCAGCGTGGCGACCTCTTCCCGGGCGATACGGCGCAGCAACAGGGTGCCGAGGGCAGAGTAGCTGTGGTTGTCCCACAGGCGACCCGCCTCCAGCAGGCTGTAGGCTATCCAGAGATCCGAATCGGACGCGCTGTTCGCATCCAGCACACCCCAACTGCCGTCCTGCTGCCTGCCCCAGAGCCAGGATGGCAGGAAGCCGGTCAGATCCCCGCGGGCGAGCTGCCGCTCCGTCCAGTCGAGCAGGCGGGCAAAGGTCTCCCTGTCATCGTTGACCAGGGCGAAGAAGAGGGCATAGCTCTGGCCTTCCGAGGTGGTGATGCGGCGCCCCTCGGCAGGGTCGATGACCCTGCCCTCTTCGCTGATGTAGTGCTGGCGAAAGTGATCCCACTCCGGCCAGTGGCAGACGGCCTGCGCCGGGAGGGAACAAAGGGCCCAGAGGAGCAGGGCACCACAGACATTTTTCATCTGAGTCATCTCTTAATCTTCCTTCAGACGGCGGCGGCTGGCACTGGCAAGCAGCACCCGCAGGCCCCAGCCCAGTACCAGCATGCAGAGCAGGGTCAGCCCGGCAAGACGCACCGGATAACGGGCAAACAGTTGCCAGAGACGCTCCCACCACGGCAGGTAGCCCACCTCGTAGCGATCCCCCACCACCAGGCTCTTCACCCCGGATTCCCGGATGATGGCCACCGAGCCTGCCACCTGATCGCGCAGGGTCCGGGTCTGCAGGGCATCATTGAGCAATGTGACCCCCGCCGGTCCATCCGCCAGCAGTGCGACCAGGCTGCGCTGATCATGGGTCGGCGATTGCAGCCCCAGGATGACGGCGATGGCCCGGTTGCCCGTCATGCCCACCCGGGCCTGGGGCTGGCGATCGGCCATGGTGTGCAGCAGATCCCCCTTGTGCTGGCGGGTTGGCTCGTTGACCCAGCTGCGCGTGGATTGCAGCAGGGCGTCGGGAGCCAGATCCCCTCGAAACTCCTCCGGCAGGGTGCCGATGAGCAGGGTATCCCGATCCGCGGTGCGCGCCCGCTCCCAGTCGTCCAGAACCTGCAGGGAGAGCGCCGGATACCCGGTCTCGGCCCCGATGGCACCGACGGCATCGAGCAAGGTGGTGATCTGCCCGGGATGGGGTCTGGCCGGCATGACAATCTGGGTGTCGGCGAGATCCGCCATCCGGCTGAACGGGAAGCCGGCATAGGCGAACGCCTTGAGATCGGGCATCTCGATGAAGTGGCGATAGCCGGTGAAGTCGATGGTGGAGCCCTCGTCGATGCGCACCTGATGGGCTGGCGGCATCACCAGGTCGCAA
>ERZ650300.1888-NODE-1888-length-11557-cov-7.896714_pt1 | contig 11557 bp, 7 predicted proteins | sample MGYA00376236_ERZ650300 | MGnify/ENA primary metagenome ERZ650300 (study PRJEB26733, sample SAMN07839303) | wastewater metagenome | biome: urban; feature: wastewater treatment plant; material: waste water | place: USA: North Carolina | collected 2016-04-28 ... | reverse complement strand
AACAAGACGTATGGAGTTGAAACCGAAGACGGCGAACAGCCTACCATAGAATCGGGCAAGCTGCCGCTCGTATACACCCTGAACTGGAACGGTAATTTCAATGACATATTCAAGACACGCTGGTCCGCCTCTATCATGAACGAAGCAAAGGACAAGAATCTTTATTATTTTGCATTCGGTAATGAATTGAACTTGAATAAGTTCAACATGTTCCTCGACTTCATGTACTCCAAAGAAGGTATAGACCGCAAGGGTATCATGACAGGGATAACGGGCAGTATGGAAGGACACAATGCTTTCGATGCCGGATATTTTTCAATGGTAACCAAGTTGAATTACCGTTTCCTGCCTAAATGGAACGCTTTCGTAAAAGGAATGTATGAAACAGCATCTCTCACCAAACAGCAGGGAGATTTGGAAAAAGGCAAATACCGCACCGCATGGGGTTATTTTGCCGGTGTGGAGTTCTATCCTATGGATACCAACTTGCATTTCTTCCTTACATACGTAGGACGTTCCTATGACTTCACCGCCCGCGCCAAAGCACTCGGACAAGAGAACTATTCTACAAACAGAGTATCGGTGGGATTCATTTATCAGTTACCGATGTTCTAGATTTTTACGTTGCTCCGCTTCCACCCGTTAGACAATGCTCGTTCCGAGCGTGCCCAAAAGAAAATCCCTCTCAGAAATAATCTGAGAGGGATTATTGAGGTTCCTGGCGGATTCGAACCGCCGTACACGGTTTTGCAGACCGCTGACTAAGCCACTCATCCAAGGAACCTTGTCGTTAGCAATCTTTGTTTCTCGATTGCGGTTGCAAAGGTACGACATTTTTTTTAATCTGCAAATATTCTGCTATTTTTTTCTCACTTTTTCTGCATTTTTTTCGCAACCGTACTTTGGCTTGTTCTGCATAGACTTCATGGCGCAGTCCGAACTACAGCATTCACACGGATTGCTATTGTTCTTTATGCGCTTGAAATACTGAAAGATACGTATGCTTATCCATATGGTGCAGAGGCATACAATTGCAATAACTATAATTTGTTGTAACTCCATGCTTGATAAACAAATAATTTTAGGTTTAGGTTTATTAAACGATAAGACTTCCTATTTGAAATACAGTAAATGCAACAAGCCAAGCCAATCCAGTGGTGTATCCTGCTGTGAATATGGCCCATTTCCAACTGCCGGATTCTTGCTTGATTGCTGCGAAAGTGGCAATACAGGGGAAGTAAATCAATACAAACAGCATGTAAGCTAATGCAACCAGTGGAGTAATGGGGATGCGGTTAGAAAGATTCACATTTTCCACATCTCCTTCATTTGTGTATAATACTCCTAGTGTGCTTACTACCAGTTCTTTAGCACCCACACCTGAAATAAGTCCGATTCCTAACTTCCAGTCAAATCCTAGCGGTTTGATAACAGGCTCTATGGCTTTGCCTATTTGTCCGATATATGAATTTTTTTGTTGCTCAGCCACGCTTTCGTAAGCATCATGTTGTGGATAATACCCTAGAAACCAGATAATAATTGAGGCAATCATGATAATGCCTCCCATCTTTTTCAGATATTGTGCTCCTTTTTCCCATGTATGGCGCATGATACTTTTAGAGGTAGGCATACGATAGGGGGGGAGTTCCATCACAAATGGAGAATCTTCTCCTTTCACCAGAAATTTACTGAAAATACGGGCCATTATTACTGCCAATAAAATGCCTGCTGTGTAGATGCAAAGTAGCATAAAGCTGGCGCAGTTAGGGAAAAAAGCACCTATCATAACTAAATATATGGGAAGACGAGCACTACAGGACATTAAAGGATTCACCAACATGGTGATTAGTCTGGACTTTCGGTCTTCTATAGTACGTGTTGCCATTATGGCAGGTACATTACAGCCGAATCCCATAATCAGTGGAATAAAGGACTTGCCATGCAGTCCCATCCGGTGCATTATTTTATCCATGATAAATGCAGCGCGTGCCATATACCCCGAATCTTCCAATATAGAAATAAAAAAGTATAATATGAGGATATTCGGCAGGAAAACGATAACACCGCCCACTCCACCGATAATACCATCTATCAGTAAGTCTTTCAAAGGACCTTCAGCCATATTGTTCCGTATCAGGTTGCCCAACTGGTCTACTAGCCATTCAATACCTTGCATAGGGTAGTCACCCAAAACAAAGGTTCCCTCAAACATGATGTAAAGGAACAGGAAAAAAATAGGATATCCCCAAATGCGATGTGTCACAATACTGTCTATCACGCGGGTTGTTTGTTCTTTTTCCAAATGATTGTCGGTGAATGTTTCCTTCAAAGCTCCGGTAATAAAACCATATTTAGCATCCGTAATAGCTTGCTCGCTGTCTTCGTTCATCACTTTACGGATACGTAATGTTTCCTTGTTGCGTATCGCTATGATTTCTTTGCCATTAGGCAGTGTAGAGATGAAATTTTCTATTTCCTTATCGTTTTCCAGTAATTTGATAGATAGGAAGCGGGTGGAGTATTTATGGCGTATGTCTTCGTTTTGACTGATTGCTTTTTTTACTTCTTCGATACTGCGCTCCAGTTCAGGACCGTGGTTAATGTGAATATGGCGCATATATCCGCGTGGGCGGGCATCTTCCTCTTCTTTGTGGCTTCCGAATTCGTGGTCGGGTACATAGGTTTTGTGCCAGTCTCTCAGATCTTCCAGAATTTCAGAACGTATTTCGCCCTTTTGTGACAGGAAATCCCCGCCTTCGTAAATACCGATGATAACATGGAACAGTTGGTCTATGCCTTCACCCCGCCGGCAGACAGTAGGTATCATAGGCACTCCGATCAATTGGCTTAACTTGATGTAATCCAGTTTGTTGCCGCTGCTTTCCAGTTCGTCATACATATTCAGTGCGATGACCATACGCACATTCATGTCAATCAATTGGGTGGTAAGATAGAAATTACGTTCCAGGTTGGAAGAGTCTGCCACATTGATGATTACATCCGGAGTTTCTTCAATGATATGTTTGCGTACATAAAGTTCTTCCGGAGTATAGGCTGAAAGAGAATAGGTTCCGGGTAAATCTACAATACGGAAATGATAACCTTGGAAGTCGAAAAAACCTTCTTTGGCATCTACTGTCACACCACTGTAGTTTCCTACATGTTCATGGGCGCCGGATGCAATATTGAATAGCGAAGTCTTTCCACAATTAGGATTACCTACTAAGGCTACATTGATTGTACGGCGTTTGCCTTTTGCCAGTGCCACCAGTTCTGATTCGGACACGGGTACATCTTCTGTTATGGAACCATGGTAAGGGTTCTGCATCGTGCGTGCTTCCTGCTCGCTTACCACCTCAATCATATCTGCCTCTTGTCTTCGGAGAGAGATCTCGTAACCTAGTAGTCTGTATTTTATAGGGTCTTTCAAAGGGGCGTTCAAGATTACCTCTACGGTTTTTCCTTTAATAAAACCCATTTCAACGATTCGCTTGCGGAAACCACCGTGACCTAAAACCTTGACTATTACGCCTTTTTCTCCTGTTCTTAATTCGGATAAACGCATCTTGTTTTAAATTTTTCGCAAAGATAAGTTATTACTTAGAAGTATGCAAACTATTTAGATTGTTTTTAAATAAAGAACAGGCACTTTGTTTTTGTCTTGCAGAACCCTTATCTTTGTGTCATGTTTCATTGGAATATTCAGAAGTATATAGAGGAAAAACAACTTTTCACTTTGCATGATAAGGTGTTAGTGGCATTGAGTGGCGGAGCAGATTCGGTAGCTTTGTTGCGTGTCTTGCTTGTTTTAGGGTATCATTGTGAGGCTGCCCATTGTAACTTCCATCTTCGTGGTGAGGAGTCCGATAGAGATGAAAGGTTTGTCAATGAGTTGTGTAAAGGGCTGGGAGTGACTTTGCATGTTACTCATTTTGATACAGTCACTTATGCTTCAAGGCATCATGTTTCTATTGAGATGGCAGCTCGCGAAATGCGCTATGATTGGTTCGAACAACTGCGTAAGGAGAGGGGGATGGCTGTTATTGCCGTAGCCCATCATCGGGACGATAGTGTGGAAACTTTTTTATTGAATTTGATACGTGGCGCGGGAATCAATGGCTTGAAAGGTATCAGTCCGCATAACGGCTGCATTGTACGGCCTTTGTTGGAGGTGAGCCGTCAGGATATTTTGGATTATTTGCGTTGTTTGCGTCAAGGTTATGTTACAGACAGTACCAATCTGCAAGATGAATATATGCGTAATAAAATCCGTCTGAATATTCTTCCGATGTTGCGTGAGCTGAATCCTTCTGTCAGTGAAAGTATAGCTGAAACATCCAGACGTCTGACTGATGTTTCTCTTATATATAATAAGGAAATAGAGGCGGGGAAAGAAAGGGTGATGGAAAAGTCCGGCCATATTCTTATTTCTCGTTTGATGGAAGAGAGTGCTCCGGCGGCTTTGCTGTTTGAGATTCTTCATCCGTTAGGTTTCAATTCCGTTCAGGTAGGAGATGTATTCCGCAGTTTGTCTGCCCAGTCGGGAAAAAGATTCGTTTCTGCCGGATGGGAGGTGCTGCGCGACAGGACGGAGCTGATTATTCGCAGGAGGAAGCCGGCGGATGAGGAAGTGGAGGAAAATGTGCCCCCATTCCGGCTTGCAATGGAAACGCAGGAAATAATGCCGGACTTTGTCATCCCCAGGAATAAGAATACGGCCTGTTTGGATGCGGATAAGGTGGTACTACCTCTCACGGTGCGTAAATGGCGGCAGGGGGATAAGTTTGTTCCTTTCGGAATGAAAGGGAAAAAGAAGGTCAGCGATTATCTGACAGATCGTAAGTTTTCTCTTTTCCAGAAAGAAAATCAGTATGTGGTTTGCTCAGCAGACCGGATTGTATGGCTGGTAGGAGAGCGTAGCGATGACCGTTTCCGGGTGACGGAAGATACGAAACGGGTACTGATTATACGGCAGTTGGAAGATAAGTAGAATTTTTTTCTTTCCTGCTTTTTCATGAATGACAGGGAATGTTTCCTGAAATCTTGTAGCAAAAATCCGCGAATCATGCAACAAGATTTCAGAAATCATGTAGCAAGATTCGCGGATTTCAGATGGAGCTTCCCGGTATTATTTGCAATACTTCTGTATCAGTCCGTCTACCACTTCATCGCCCAGTTCTTTTGCTTTGGCAAAATTTGCACAGGCTTCTTTGTTTTTCTTTAATTGTATCTGGCAGTATCCCAGCATACGATATGCGGCTGCGGCTTTCGGGTCTAAAGAGATAGCCTTTTCCAATGCTTCTATTGCTTCGTTATGTTGCCCTACACGTAGATGCACCGAACCTTTTTCCACCCACATGGCTACATCCTCAGGAGTCATTTCTACTGCTTTATTAATGTCGTTGATAGCTTGCTGATACATTTTACATTGTATTTCCGCCTGTTCGCGTTGCAGATAAAAGGCGGCTGTAACGCGTCCACCGATAGCATCATAAAAAGTATCATAATCTATTACCGCTTCACGGTATTTGCCTGTCTGGGCTTTTATCTCTGCCCGTTCATAGAAATAAGGAGCCGCTTCCGATGTATAAGGCTTGGTGAAACGTGCCACAGCACTATCCATCAAGGCAATAACCTCGTTCATATCTGTTCCTTCAATCAGTTGTTTGGTTTTGGCTGCCGAGTAAAATGTAGCGGCAGAGGCTATGGAAGACTGGTTCACTTTTTCATAAGCGGCGTATGCCTCAGGATATTTTTTCATAGCAAACAGAATGTCTCCCTCCAATTGTGTGTAAATGGGTTGGTTGTCGGCCTGCATGGCATCATGAATAATGGAGAGAGCTTTGTCGTAACTCCAGTCACCGTATGGTTTCTTGTCACCTAAAGAGATGGTGTACGAATAAATTAATTTAGCGATATTATATTGCGTTTCACTCTTGTTGGCTGTCACTTCCAGTGCTTTCTTCAGGTCGGCATCTGCCAAAGCGTTGTGTTCATCATCATTAAATCCCATATAAGTAGTGGCACGGCGTATATATCCGTCCGCGCTGTTGGGATATTGTTCCAGGAAATCGTTTAATGTGGTGATATATTCGTCCTGATTTTGTTGTGAAGATGCCATGAACAGGTACACCAGTGCTTGGTCTTCTGTTTCGGGCAGTCCTTTTTTGATGCCGATTTTATTCAGTGACATATCGTTCAAAGAAAGGGCGGTGATGCTCAGCGAGGCACCGTATGTAGCTCCGATGGCATAACTTTCCTTGGCTTCATCCGATGCGTTTTTTTGGATTAAACCTAATACTTCTCCATTGGCATTCATAATAGGGCAACTTACTGTTTTTTCGTTGGTTGTCATTGCCAGTGTATAGTAATATGCCTTGTCGCCGATGGTGTCTACTTTGGTGACGGTCCCTGTCTGGCAGGTTGCCGCTTTTTGAGTCGAGTAGGGTAGCAGATAGACTGTTTCACCTACCGATGCCGGCTGTGATGCCGATTTTAATGCTATGGTCTTTTTATCGGTTTCAGTATTAAATTTTACGATGTCATACATGGAGTTGGCTCCCAAGATACGCAATACAGGCAATTCTTTACTGTCCGCATTAATGATTACTGCACGTTCGGCTCCTTCAAACAGGGTATAATCGGATAATGCCGTTCCATTTTCATTGATATAGAATCCATTTCCTGTATTCTTGATTTTGTTATCTTTATCGTATGTAACGATGGAAAAAACGGCTTTTTTAGCTTTGCCGGCCCACTTTGGGGTTGCTTGTGCATAGCTTAGCTGGGCGGCTATGCCGCATGCCAGTATCAAAAGTACTTTCTTCATGATATAGTTAGTTGTTTGTTAACGATGATACGGTATTTATAAAGCGGATGCCGTTTTGTCTTCTGTGAAGCCGCGTTGCTTTACAGCTTCATAAATCAGAATACCTGCGGCAACCGATACGTTCAATGATTCTATTTTACCCATTAACGGTATTTTGATCCATTCATCGCACAGGGAAAGGTGTTCGTAGGGAACACCTGTGTCCTCGGCTCCCATAATGATACATACAGGATCTTTATAGTTTGCTTTGGTGTAATCATAATCACCTTTTTCCGTGGCTGCTACAATCTTGAATCCGCAGTCTTTCAGATACTTGATGGTATTAGTCAGATTTTGTTCGCGGCATACGGGAAGAGTGTGCAGAGCTCCTGCTGATGTTTTCATTGCGTCGGCATTGACACTGACACTGTTTTTCGAGGGAATAATAATGGCATCTGCACCGGCACATTCGCAGGTACGGGCAATGGCTCCGAAGTTACGTACATCGGTAATTCCATCCAGCATGACGAATAGGGGTGTTTTTCCTTCTTCAAACAGGAAAGGTACCAGATCTTCTGTTTTCTGGTAGGTGACAGAGGAGATGAATGCTACAACTCCCTGATGGTTTTTCCGGGTAATACGGTTAATACGCTCCACGGGTACACGCTGAACAGGGATGAGGGTATTTTTCAAGCAGGCAAACAGTTCTTTGGACAGTTCGCTCTGTATATCTTTCTTCACCAATACTTTATCTATCTCTCTTCCGGCTTGTATGGCTTCAATAACAGCGCGTACACCGAAAATCATTTCATTCTTTTCTAACATATTTAATAAGTGGTTAATGGTTAGTGACAGGTGGTTAGTGGTAATTGGCACTAGCCACTTATCAGCGCCTTTGCATTGTTCAGGGCTGCCTCTGTCAAGGTAGCCCCACTTAGCATATTGGCAATTTCTTTTACTCTTTCTTCATCAGTCAGGCGGCGGATGTGGCTGTTGGTGCCTGTTTCCGTATCTTCCTTATATACTTTATAATGAGTGATGCCGCGTGCTGCAATCTGGGGCAGGTGGGTGATGCTGATGACCTGACGGTTTTGTTTTCCCATCTCCTGCATGATGAGCGCCATTTTCTCGGCGATGGAACCGGAAACTCCGGTGTCTATTTCATCAAAGATGATAGTAGGCAGTTTCACAGCTCCGGCTATCATGGCTTTCAGCGAAAGCATGACACGGGCAATCTCACCACCCGATGCTACGGAAGCTACATTTTGTAATGTTCCATTCTTGTTGGCCGAAAACAGGAATGTCACACTGTCCATCCCTTTACTGTCCGGTTCCTTGCGCGGATTCAGTTCCACCACAAAGCGCACATTGGGCATACCGAGAGGAACCAGCAGGCTTTGCATCTGTCTTTCAATGTGCTTGCCCGATTGGGAACGGAGTTTTGTCAACACAGCAGCTTGCTTTATCACTTTGTCATATAGCGTTTCTTTTTGGGCGGTAAGTTCTGCTATACGGTCATCAAAAGAAGTGATGGCGTTCAGCTTCTCATGATAGTCGGTTTGCACGGCTATCAATTCCTCTATTGTTTGTACGTGATGCTTCTGTTGCAAAGAGTAGATTAAGTTCAGGCGTTCATTTACATAATCCAGACGGGTGGGGTTGAACTCCACTTCCTCCTGTGCGCCTGCTATTTCATGCGACAGATCTTTCAGTTCTATGTAACAACTGTCTAAACGCCCTATCCATTCCTGGGCACGTGTGTACACTCTCGCTATGTTATGCAGGGTTTGCATACATTCTTTGGTAGCGGATAACAGGCTGGCATCTTCCGAAGCCATTATTTGGTCCACTTTGTACAAACCCGCTTTTATCTCTTCGGCATGATTCAAGGTTTCGGCTTCCTGTTCCAGTTCGGTTTGTTCTCCTTCCTGAAGGTTTGCATCATCCAGCTGTTCCAGTTGGAACCGGATGTAATCTTCATCCTTCCGGCTTTGCTCGGCTTGCGTTATGAAGTCGGCCAGCTGTTTGCATACGTTTCTGTACTCGGTATAAATATCCTTGTATGCTGAAAGTTCGTTGTCATCTTGTGCCAGGATATCCAATACATTCAATTGGAATCCCTCACTGTTGAGCAACAGGTTTTGATGCTGGCTATGTACATCTATCAGTTTCTCGCCCAGTTCCTTCATCTGCGCCAATGAGGCCGGAGTATCGTTTATGAATGCGCGGCTTTTACCTGATGCATATAACTCGCGGCGGATAATACATTCATCCGGATCATATTCCAAATCTCTTTGGGTAAAGAAAGGCTCCATCTGATAGGCGGAGATGTTGAAACGTGCTTCTACAATACATTTATTGGCGCCTTTCTTGATCGCTTTGATATCGGCCCGTTGTCCCAGTAACAAGCCGATAGCGCCTAGAATAATCGATTTACCGGCGCCGGTCTCTCCGGTGATGACAGAGAAGCCGGGGGTGAAACTGATATCCAATGTATCAATCAATGCATAATTCTGTATATAGATAGATTGCAGCATATTCTTGCTCCTTTTTAATAATTTGCTGATTTGTCAATTTGCTAATTTGCTGCGCTGTTGTATTCCGCATGGTAATTAGCGCATTAGCACATTGGCAACGTGGCAAATTAAGAAATTATTTATTATTTACCAGTCTGTCAATAATATCCCTTGCTACTTCCTGTTTGCTTTTCAGCGGATAAGGAGTTGCTCCCTGACGGTCTATAATCGTTATTTTGTTGGTGTCACAACGAAACCCGGCTCCTTGGTCGTTCAATGAGTTCAGTACAATGAAATCAAGGTTCTTACGTTCCAGTTTTCTTTGTGCATTTTTTGTTTCATCATTTGTTTCCAAGGCAAATCCCACTAATGTCTGTCCGTCTTTTTTCCGGTTTCCCAGTGCGGCGGCAATGTCTTGTGTGGGTTTCAGTTGCAGTGTTAAATTATCTTTCTCTCTTTTGATTTTATGACCGGCTACGGTTTCCGGGGTAAAGTCGGCCACTGCCGCACACAGGATGCCAGCCGAAGCTGTAGGAAACTCGCGGATGGCGGCTTCGTACATTTCTCCAGCACTTTCCACATCTATGCGGCGGATGTTAGGGTGATGGGCCTGAATCGTTACCGGTCCGCTGATTAGCGATACTTCCGCTCCACGTGAAGCGCATTCCTCGGCAAGTGCGAATCCCATTTTTCCTGAAGAATAATTGCCGATAAAGCGTACCGGATCTATTTTCTCGTAGGTTGGACCGGCGGTAATGACTACTTTCTTTCCGGCCATGTCTTGTTGTTTGGCAAAGAAAGCTTCCAGAATTTCCACTATTTTTTCCGGTTCTTCCATTCTGCCTTTTCCTACCAGATGGCTTGCCAGTTCCCCTTCTGCCGGTTCTATAATATGATTTCCGTAAGAACGGAGCGTGTCCAGATTCTTCCGGGTGGAAGGGTGTGCGAACATATCCAGATCCATTGCCGGAGCTACGAATACGGGAGCTTTCATTGACAGATAAGTCGTGATCAGCATATTGTCCGCTATTCCGTTGGCCATTTTACCAATAGTGGATGCGGTAGCCGGAGCGATAATCATGGCATCCGCCCATAGTCCCAAATCAACGTGGCTGTTCCATGTCCCGTCACGCTGGGCAAAAAACTCGCTGATAACAGGTTTGCTTGTTAATGCAGACAAAGTGATAGGTGTGATGAATTCTTTGCCTGCGGGGGTAATCACGACTTGTACTTCCGCTCCCTTCTTAATAAGTCCGCGAATGAGTATAGCCGCTTTATAGGCGGCTATACTTCCGGTTATACCTAGTACGATTTTTTTTCCTTTCATACTCATTTCATCATTCCCGATTCACGTAGTCTGATTTTTGTCAGTACGTTTTTCGTGTTCAGCGTAAAGTCACCGTTCAGTATCCAGCTGTAGTAGCCCGGATCTTTTTGTAATACTTCGCTGACCGACATTCCTTTGTATTTGCCAAAGTTAAATACTTCCACGCCCTTTTCGTCATATACGATGCGGCCGGCAAAGTCTACATTTTTGTTGAAGCTGGAGTATTCAGCCAAAAATGCCATATCATTCTGTAATTCTTCGGGATAACGGTCTAATTGTGCTTTCAGTACTTCATATGTAGCACGGGTGTCGGCCTCTGCAGTATGAGCGTCTTCCAGGTTTTTTTGGCAATAAAACTTATAAGCAGCCGATAAAGTCCGTTGTTCCAGTTTGTGATAAATTACCTGCACATCAATAAATTTGCGTTTCATCATATCAATATCCACTCCGGCGCGAAGAAATTCTTCTGCCAAAACAGGTATATCGAAGCGGTTGGAGTTGAACCCGGCCAAATCGCATCCTTCGATATCGCGTGCAATGTCTTTAGCTACTCCCTTGAAAGTAGGACAGTCGGCCACATCCTTATCATAGATACCATGAATGGCCGAAGACTGTTCAGGGATATGCATTTCTGGGTTGATGCGCATGGTCTTGGTCTCTTCATTGCCGTTTGGATACACTTTCAGATAGCAAATTTCTACTATTCTGTCGGTGTTTATATTAGTACCTGTTGTCTCTAAATCAAAGAAGACAATCGGGTTCTTCAAATTCAATTTCATTCTGTTTCGAGTTGTAATTTATTATATTTAGTCATTCAGCATCATAGGCATCAGCAGCATCAGCACGTCTTCCTTCTCTTCCTGTTCGGCAGGAACAATGACACCTGCGCGTGATGGGTCAGATCGG
>ERZ650300.1886-NODE-1886-length-11558-cov-25.488047_pt1 | contig 11558 bp, 14 predicted proteins | sample MGYA00376236_ERZ650300 | MGnify/ENA primary metagenome ERZ650300 (study PRJEB26733, sample SAMN07839303) | wastewater metagenome | biome: urban; feature: wastewater treatment plant; material: waste water | place: USA: North Carolina | collected 2016-04-28 ... | reverse complement strand
CAAGGTAGCCCATGGCGCAAGCTAAAAAATCTGTTGATATTAAAAATATCCGTAACTTCTCGATTATTGCGCATATCGACCACGGTAAGTCGACGCTTGCCGATCGCTTTATTCAGACCTGTGGTGGTTTGCAAGATCGTGAAATGCAAGCCCAAGTACTAGACTCCATGGAACTTGAACGTGAGCGTGGTATTACTATTAAGGCTGCGTCGGTTACTTTGTATTATACTCATCCAAATGGGCAAGAGTATCAATTGAACTTTATTGATACACCAGGGCACGTTGACTTTTCGTATGAAGTATCACGCTCACTGGCTGCTTGTGAAGGTGCTTTGTTGGTTGTAGATGCGGCGCAAGGTGTGGAAGCACAGTCAGTTGCGAACTGCTATACCGCTATTGAGCAAGGTCTTGAAGTTCTACCAGTGCTCAACAAAATTGATTTACCACAGGCTGAACCTGAACGTGTAATTCAAGAAATTGAAGACATTATTGGTATTGAAGCGACGGAAGCGCCAACCTGTTCTGCGAAAACAGGGCTTGGGATTGATAGCGTTTTAGAAACCCTAGTCAATGTTATTCCTGCACCTATAGGTGATCGTGATGCGCCATTACAAGCTTTAATTATCGACTCTTGGTTTGATAACTACTTAGGCGTGGTTTCTTTGGTGCGCGTGAAAGAAGGTCGTGTGCGTAAGGGCGACAAGATGTTGATGAAATCAACAGGCCAAACGCACATCATTACTTCTGTGGGTATTTTCAATCCTAAGCATACTGAGACAGACATCCTTGAAGCGGGTGAAGTTGGTTTCGTAATTGCAGGGATTAAAGACATTTTTGGTGCGCCAGTGGGTGATACGATTACCCTTGCCAACACACCAGAAGTCAAAACCTTACCGGGCTTTAAAAAAGTGAAGCCGCAGGTTTATGCAGGTTTGTTCCCAATTGATTCAAGTGAATTTGAACCGTTCCGTGAAGCTTTGCATAAACTTCAGATCAATGACTCGGCGTTATTCTTTGAACCTGAAAGCTCAGATGCTTTAGGTTTTGGTTTCCGTTGTGGCTTCTTAGGCATGCTACATATGGAAATCGTGCAAGAGCGTTTAGAGCGTGAGTATGATTTAGACCTCATTTCATCTGCACCAACTGTGATTTATGAAGCGGTGATGAAGAATGGTGAAACGATTTATATCGATAGCCCATCTAAAATGCCAGATGGTTCAACGGTCGAAGACCTACGTGAGCCGATTGCTGAGTGCCATATCCTTGTACCACAAGAGTATTTGGGTAATGTCATGACTTTATGTGTGGAACGCCGTGGTGTTCAAAAAGACATGAAGTTTATGGCGAACCAAGTTTCAATTACCTTTGAAATTCCAATGGCGGAAGTGGTGATGGACTTCTTTGATAAATTGAAGTCGTGTTCACGTGGTTTTGCGTCGCTCGATTATAACTTTGTACGCTTTGAAAGTTCATCATTGGTAAAAGTCGATGTTCTAATCAATGGCGATAAAGTCGATGCCTTGGCAATGATTTGTCACCGTCAAGATGCCCGTCACCGAGGTATTGCATTGGTTGAAAAAATGAAAGATTTGATTCCACGTCAAATGTTTGATGTGGCAATTCAAGCGGCCATTGGCGCACAAATTATTGCTCGTTCAACCGTAAAGGCAATGCGTAAAAACGTATTGGCGAAATGTTATGGTGGTGACGTTTCTCGTAAGAAGAAACTGCTATCGAAGCAAAAAGAAGGTAAGAAACGCATGAAGCAAGTGGGAAGTGTAGAAATCCCACAAGAAGCGTTCTTGGCTGTGTTGAAAGTAGAAAGATAAAAAGGTAGGAATATAAGCCCATGGATTTTGATTTTAATTTGATACTTGTTCCTGTCACACTGATTTTCTTTTTGGTGTGGTTGCTCGATAAGTTTGTATTTAAACAACGAGCGACGAAAGGCAAGGGAAATGAAAATTTTGTCATTACGTGGGCTTATGATTTCTGGCCAGTCCTTGCGATTGTTCTATGCTTACGTTCATTCTTTTATGAACCTTTTAATATTCCTTCCGACTCGATGGTCCCGACTTTAGAAACTGGTGACTTCATCTTGGTCAATAAGTTTGACTATGGTGTTCGCCTGCCGATTGTGAATAAAAAAGTGATTGATGTGGGTGAGCCTGAGCGTGGTGATGTGATTGTCTTCCGTTATCCACCGCAACCGACGATCAGCTATATCAAACGTGTGGTTGGTATTCCTGGCGATCACATTGTTTTTGATCATGGCCAATTAACCATTAATGGTCAAAAAGTTGCTAAAGTTCCTGTTGAATTTAGCCGTGAAAAAGACCGTTTAGACACGCCTACTTCGATATATCATAAAGAAACGATTGGCAAGCATACCTTTACCATGCGTGAGTTAGAAGGTGTTAATGTTGCACGCCAAGCACCGTATATTAACTTTGTAGAAAATGGTAAATACTCTGCTGAAAATGGTTTATATTGGGAAGTGAAAGTAAAAGAAGGCGAGTACTTTGCGATGGGGGATAATCGCGACCAAAGTGCTGACAGTCGTTTCTGGGGAATGGTTCCTGAACAGAACCTAACAGGTCGTGCATTTTATATTTGGATGCATAAAGAGCCTGGCTTTAAGTTGCCGTCATTTAACCGTAACGGTAGCATTGACTAATATCGATTCGGAAAATAAAAAATGCGCAAGAATCAACAAGGGGCATCTTATATCGCCATTTTATTTGCAATCATGGGGTTTGCATTTATGGCGAAAGTGGCAATTGCAGTTTGGGCTCCTTATTTTGATGATCGGATGATCAATAGCCAAATTGAGGAAGTATTTCAAAGCAGCCCGAAAAATATTCAGCCCGCGGAGTTTGAGAGTCAGCTTTCAAAGCGTTTGGATATGAATGGCATTCGTGATGTGAAGATTAAAGAAATTATGCAAGTCACCAATACCGAAGGGTTGCAGGTGAAAAAGGAGTATGAGGTAAGAAAACCCTTCTTGCTGAATATAGATTTAGTATTAAAGTTCGAGAAAAGTTTTGATCAAAGCTCAGTCCAAGCTAAGTGAAGCCCGCTTAGCGAGCCGTATCGGTTATCAGTTTAAACAACCTGAATTACTTCAGCTTGCACTGACCCACCGATCGGTGAGCCACAAATACAACTATGAGCGCCTAGAGTTTCTAGGCGATTCTTTGTTAGGGATGATTATTGCGAATTATCTCTATAAAGCTTATCCAACTGAGAACGAAGGCCGTTTGACGCGTATGCGTGCAACCTTGGTTCGTCAGGAAGCTTTAGGTAAGATTGCAAATGATTTAAAACTGAGCCAGTCACTCATTTTAAGTACAGGTGAGTTAAAATCAGGTGGACATCATCGCGAGTCCATCCTTGCGGATACGGTTGAATCGATTATTGGTGCAATCTATGTGGATTGTAGTGATTTAACGGTGTTGGAGCCGATTGTGTTAAAATGGTACGAGCCATATTTAGACCATATCGAGCCAACCGATCAACTTAAAGATCCTAAATCTCGTTTACAAGAATATCTTCAGGCACGAAAAAAAGCTCTCCCAGTTTATGATGTGGTCGATATTCAAGGTGATGCACCCAATCAGCATTTCAAAGTGGAATGTAAAGTGGATGGATTGTCTGTTGTAAGTGGTGAGGGCACCAGTCGCCGTTTTGCTGAACAAGCTGCTGCGGCGGATATTTTAAAACTTTTGGAGCAGTAATCTGCCATGTCAAATTCTTCCGATCACATCGATGCTGATCACGAGTCGCAAAGCGACAGTAATGATTTAATTAGCCAATTTTTTAGCGAACAAGGCACAGAAATCCCAACGGATTTTCGTAGCGGCTTTGTGGCAATTGTCGGTCGTCCAAACGTAGGCAAATCTACGTTGATGAACCATTTGTTGGGTCAAAAATTATCGATTACTTCACGTAAACCACAAACCACACGTCATAAAATTGTGGGAATTGATTCACGTGCAAAATCTCAAGCGGTATTTGTTGATACACCAGGGATGCATAAAAAAGAAGTACGCGCCATCAACAAAATGATGAACCGTGCTGCGTCTTCTGCATTGCGTGATGTCAACTTGGTATTGTTTGTTCTAGATGCAGACAAGTGGACTCAAAACGATGAGCTCGTTTTGGAAAAACTCAAAAATGCAGAGATGCCAGTGATTCTTGTGATCAATAAAATTGATACACTTGAAAATAAAAACCATGCATTACCCTTGATTCAAGAACGTGCAAAATTAATGAATTTTGCTGAGATTGTTCCTGTTTCTGCACTACGTGGTGCAAACTTAGACCATCTGCGCGATACCATTGAAAAATATTTACCTTTCCAGCCACCGATGTATTCATTGGATCAATTGACAGATCGTTCTGAACGTTTCTTGGCATCAGAAATTATCCGTGAAAAGATTATGCGTCAGTTGGGTGAAGAGCTACCTTATGATTTAACCGTGCAAATTGAGTCGTTTAAGACTGAAGAAGCAACGGTGAATGAAAAAACAGGTCGTCCAAAACCAGCGTGTACGTATATTGATGCAACGATTTTTGTAGACCGTCCAGGCCAAAAAGCGATTGTGATTGGTGAAAAAGGCGCTAAGCTTAAGAAAATTGGTATGGATGCCCGTATCGATATGGAAAAAATGTTTGAACAAAAGATCATGCTGACGCTTTGGGTTAAAGTGAAAGGCGGCTGGTCTGATGATGAACGTGCATTGAAAAGCTTAGGTTATAGCGATATCTAAGTTTTAAGAAAACAAATTTTTATAGGGATGGTGTTATGGTCAAAGTGTTCGCAGTAATGGCTTGTATGTTGTTTTTGCAAGGTTGTATACACAAGATCGTCACCGTTCCTGTAAAGATTGCGTATAAAACCACAAAAGGCGTGGTGAAAGGAACCGCAGCGGTGGTTGGTGCTGTTATCCCAGATGGGGATGATGAAGACAGCGAACAGAATGATAAAGATAAAAAAGATTAGTTAATTCCTCATGCGCAATGAAGTACTGCATGGTTATTTAATTCACCATAGAAAATACCGTGAACGTAGTCATATTGTGCATTTATTTACCCAAGAGCATGGGCGAGTTGATGGTATTTTAAGGCAAACCCCGCCGCCACAATATCAGCCGATTTGTTTACAAGCTTCGGGTAAATCTGAACTCAAAAATTTTACAAAACTTGAAATTGTCAATCAGCCGATTTTTTTCTTCGGGGATGCTTTTTTTTCAGGTTTTTATCTCAATGAGATCCTACTCAGGCTGTGTCCGCTCGAAGTACAAATGGAGCAAAGTTTTGCTCAATATGCGCATACGCTAACGCAATTACAACAACTGGCGCAGCAAGCAGATCCTAATCAATTTTTAAAACAAATTCTAAGACAGTTTGAGCACGAACTGCTGGAAGATTTGGGCTATGCCTTAGATTTTTCGACCGATGCCAATCAACTAGAAATTCAAGCATCACTCAACTATATATTCCAGCTGAATGAAGGCTTTATTCCTACTGCACAAGCCTCGCGAGCGACCTTAAATGGACAGCAAATTTTAAGCATGTGCCAATATGAAAAGGGTAGGGATTTTGGTTTGGAACAGTTACAATTACTGACCAAGTTGTATCGACAAATGATCAGTTCATTGTTGGGCGATCGCCCCTTAAAAAGTCGTCAGTTGTGGATTCAGAACACTCAAACTCAATCGTAATTAGGAAATGAATATGGCTGCATTACTTGGTGTAAATATTGACCACGTGGCAACTTTACGACAAGCGCGTGGAACGTCTTATCCTGATCCAGTCAATGCAGCACTGATCTGTGAGCAAGCAGGGGCGGAAGGGATTACCTTGCATTTACGTGAAGACCGTCGTCATATTCAAGATGATGATGTGCGTCGTATGCGCCCAGCACTTAAAACACGTATGAATTTGGAACTTGCAGTTACAGAAGAAATGATTGCATTTGCCAAAGAAATTAAACCGCACCATGTGTGTTTCGTTCCTGAAAAACGCCAAGAAGTGACGACCGAAGGTGGTTTAGATGTGGTTGGACATTTTGACGATGTCAAAGCGGCAACTCAAGCCTTGTCTGAGATTGGCTGTGATGTGTCCTTGTTTATTGATGCTGACTTTGCACAAATTGATGCAGCAGTTGCTTGTGGTGCACCAACCATTGAAATTCATACAGGCGCTTATGCTGATGCAGAAACAGCTGAAGCTCAGCAACATGAGCTTGAGCGTATTATAAAAGGTGCTGAATATGCAGCATCAAAAGGTTTGGTAGTCAATGCTGGGCACGGACTCAACCTTGAAAATGTAACGCCAATTGCGCAAATTCCACAGATTCACGAATTAAACATCGGACATTCACTAATTGCCGATGCTATTTTTGTGGGCTTGGAACAAGCTGTACGCGAAATGAAAGCAGTGATTAAAGCTGCACGTTAATTTTAAAGTTTTTAAGATTTGAATATGTCGAATATCAATTATGATGAACTCATGAAGCCCGTCATGGACTTCTTGGGTTGTGAAACACCTAAAGCTTGGTTGACTGAAGCACTGAATAATCTTGATGTGCTGATGCAAGACCATGCGAATTGTGAGAAGAAAGCTGCAGGTACAGCGATGAACCTGATGTTTCGCTATAGTTTTTTTACCGATTTGCAAGTCAAGCTTGCACAACTGGTTCGTGAAGAAATGCTGCATTATGAGCAAGTGCTTGAATTTATGAAAAAGCGCGGGCTAGAGTGGAGCAATCTGAGTGCAGGTCGCTATGCGGGTGGTTTACGTAAAGAAGTGCGGACTTATGAGCCTGAGGCTTTAATTGATATTTTAATCATTGGTGCCTTTGTAGAAGCACGTTCATGTGAGCGTTTCTACGCGTTAGCACCTTTGGTAGATGAAGAATTAGGTCGTTACTATCGCTACTTGCTGAAGTCTGAATCACGCCATTTTGAAGACTACTTGGCTTTGGCTTTAGAGGTTGCGCAAACGGGGAAATTGAAAAATCCGAAAGAAGATATTCAAGCCCGTATTGATCATATCCGTAATGTCGAAAAAGAGCTAATTAGTACACCTGATGATGTGTTCCGTTTCCATAGTGGCGTGCCTGTGGAAGCGGCTTAGGAATAAGCGGGTGAATGCTACAGTTTGTAAACTGTTCAAAATTTACAGATTCTCAGTGTAGATAGCCTTGACTCATTAAAAAGCCCAATCTTTATCGATTGGGCTTTTTAATTAAAGATGGGTAGTTATGATGTATTGAGAGCTGTAATTTCTTTCAATAAAATCGCGAAATATGAGTTAGTGGAATGAGTTATTTGAGTAGGTGTGCTTAGAATTTAGACGATGATTTATTGTACTTTTTTATATCTTCCACGTTCCACCATTGCACATCATGAAAAATTGTTGCATCAGAAAGAGTATTTCGCAAAGTCTCAGAGACATGACTTAATTGGGTTGAAAGATCTATTTTCTTAAAAAAATATTTTTTAATGATTGGCTGTGCTGGGTGAATAAAAATTAAAAATAAGTTGTCATTTTGCTCATAGCGATTATATTCAATAAAAATATCTTTATAAGCGGAATCACTAAAACTAAGCTGGTATCCCCAATCTTCATTGTGAATTGCAGCGATTTCGAGTTGTTGTTGATTGAATTGTTCAGCAAGATGTTGGGCTAATAATTCACTAGTAATTTGTCCCTCCCATTTTTTATTTCAGTTGCTGTGATCGGGAAGTGATCTGAACAAACATCCACGTGTGTTTTAAATGTGCCCATTATTTTTATTGTGAATCATTTTTTAGTGTTTTTAAGATAAGTTATTTTTCGAGAATGGTCTAGTTCTGGCTTTCTGTTGGGTTTAGCTGGAAGATTTACATCTTAAGCAGCGAAACTTTTAAGACGTAGAAAAGAACAAAGCCCACAACATATAGTGTGGGCTTTCTTGAATTTGGCTCTCCAACCTGGGCTCGAACCAGGGACCTGCGGATTAACAGTCCGTCGCTCTACCGACTGAGCTATTGGAGAATCTGCATGCGATTATAAGGACATTTCATAGTGGGTCAAGTCTAAAATGTCATGTTGCTGTCATTTTTATATTGGATGCTTTTTATTTGAACAAAAAAATCATTTTCAAAAAAAATCGTATTGAAGTGCTTGCAATGTTGAAAAGTCGTTGATAGTCTGATTTTAACAACAGAGCGTTTAAGTGAAAACTTAAACAGTGTGGATTTATAACCAACTTGCCAGCACTAAAATGGCTAAACAGGAGAAAGCGAATGAATACGCTTACCATTTCCGATATTTTTGCAAACCTAGCTGATTATCAAGATCAGTATCTCTCTATTATTTCAAACCCTGAACAATACTATACCCCTGTAGAGTCAGCCTATATTGATGTTTGGCCAGTCGGTTGTACAGACTTGTATTTGGGTGATTTATTACAACTTTGGTTTAGTGAGCGTTGGCTAGTCAACAGTCCTTGTCAGTTGCTTTCAACACAGTCGACGACTACTCTTAAAAAGACTGTGCAGCGAGAGCATGATTTGTATTTGTATCAGTTGTCAGGCAGTACTTTATCAGGCAGTAATCATTCAAAAGTCTGGTCTGCTGCTGAAGGCAAAAGCTTAGAGGTGAGTTTAGACAGTGCGTTTAAATACTATTGTATTTATAAAGGGGCTGAACGTCCCGATGCCTCAAAATTGCAGACGCTGAAGACGTTTAAAACCGCAATTTGATCTGTCATGCTGAAGTAAAGTTTACTTTGGCGTGAAAAAGGCACTGAATATTATCAGTGCCTTTCGTTTTTAGGGACGAATAATCATACAGGTGGCTGTTGCATGGGCGTAGAGTTTACCGTCTTCATCTACAATTTTACCTTCAGAAATACCTAAGTTCTTACTGATGTTGATCACGCTGCCGATGGCAAGTAGTTCTTTGTCTCTTGGAATCGGTCGGCACATTTTAATATTCAGATCAATGGTGCCATAGCCAACACCAGCTTCAAGCATAGTATGTACGGCACAACCCGTCACTGAGTCGAGTACTGTTGCTGCAAAGCCACCATGCACGCCACCAAGCGGGTTTAAATGGCGATGATCTGCTTTTGCTTTAAAGCTAATTTTCCCTTCAGAAACTTCAAAAGGCTGCATGGGAATAGTTTCACTGATACTTGCAGGTGGAATTTTTCCTGTACACATGGCTTCTAAGAGTTGTAGTCCTGTCATTTCTTTGGGATTCATCTTGTTCATTCCTATATTTATCTATGAGTTCCTTTTTGGAACTTGTTATCCAATTAAACAAAATTCAGTCTTTTCGTCAATATTCAGCATTGGATTGATCAGTACAAAATCAACGAAATCGTAATCACGGATTGAGCTCATGCTATGAACATATTGTAGGGAAAAGATTTAGGATTATTCATTTTGATAATTTGAGTGTTGATAGAACAGAGCAGCCTAAACGTGAGCATTGTTTTAAAATGGTGCACAAAATTTATACACTCTTTTGTTTTTTATTTATATATAAGATAAACAAGGTTTTAGTCATTTTACACAGTCTTCACATGAAGAAGGAACTCACAATGAACGTGTCCTGTTTATGCGGTAAAACCAAGTTCCAAGCCGCACTCAAAAATCATGATGTCCATGCTTGTCATTGTTCTATGTGCCGCCAGCAGTCGAGCGGGGTGCTCATGAGTATTGATGTCGAACCCAGTAGTTTAAAGTTTGACAATCAAGAATATTTAAAATTATTCAAGTCGTCGGATTGGGGGGAGCGTGGTTTTTGTAGCGAATGTGGCACGTCACTTTTTTGGCGAACTCAGGACGGCAGCTATTGCAATATCAATGTATTTGCGATGGAAGAACAGCCAAAAGATTTAAAACTTACAACAGAAATTTATATTGATAATAAGCCTGATTTTTACCAATTCAAGTATTCTACGGAGCAGCTCACGGAAGCTGATGTGATTGCTTTATTTTCACCAGATGATGCTAAATAATAAGGTATTTAGGTTGAATCATCTGAGTTGCACATTGATATTGCTGATAAATTTCATGAGAAAAACTCTCTAGATTTAATAAGATATATTCGATATATCTAAAGCAGGCTGTTGAATAAGGACGCTCAAACATGCTGCTTAAAATTTCCATTGCAATGTTGGCCTTTGCAGCCAATTCGGTGCTATGTCGTTTAGCGTTGGCTGAGCAGCAGATTGATCCGATGAGTTTTAGCTTACTTCGGGTCTGTAGCGGTGCAATGGTGTTATTTCTACTGTATATGCTCTCTACTCATAAGGCCAAAATAGAGTGGAGTATAAAAAACGGATTTTTTCTTGCCTTATATATTGTGGCTTTTTCACTGGCCTATTTGCATATCGACGCGGGTGTAGGTGCATTACTACTGTTTGGGACAGTGCAGTTAAGTATGGTCAGTTATGGCCTGTGTCATGGTGAAAAAATCAATTTGCGACGCGGGTTGGGGCTGGTGATCGCTATTTTAGGTCTTTTGATTTTATTGCTACCAGGGGCTTCGGCACCTCCTTTGGGTTATGCTGCATTGATGGTGCTTTCAGGCATGGGTTGGGCAATGTATAGCATCGCGGGTAAGAATATGCATAATCCACTGACCAGTAGCTTGGCAAATTTTGTAGTGGCGATTCCTTTTGTTATCTTGGTCTATTTGTTTTTTTACACACAGAGTTTTATCCAGCCAAAAGGTATGCTGTTGGCACTCTTATCTGGTGGTTTGGCATCGAGTGGAGCATATGTACTTTGGTATGCCATAGTGAAAAAAATTGATCGGGTCACGGCCAGTAGCGTGCAATTGTCCGTGCCGTGTTTGGCGATTCTGGGTGGGGCATTGTTTATTGGTGAGCCTTTGAGCTGGCGGATTATTTTGTCTGCAGTTATTGTGCTGGCTGGTATAGGTTTAGTGATTTGGGTGTCGAATAAAAAGGAAATTCCTAATAAAATTGAAAATTAGAAGATGTAAATAATGAAAGAGAATAATGTATTGATTCCTGAAATTTACGCCTCTTATCCTTATGATGGAAAGATTTTAGAATATTATCAGGGCGTTTTGAATCGGTGTATATCGTTTTGCATCCATTTTATAAAGCGGTCACATTGGAACTGGAACGTTATAATGTTGAAACGTGGCCTGAAAAAAATGAGTTTATCGAAGGCTGTTATCCGATTTCATGGCATGAAATTTTAAATTTAGTTGGGCTAGATAATATCTCTCAAATAGATGTTGCATTAAGAACGATGATCGGCGGTATTAAACAACAATATGAAAATATAACTTGGGAAAAGCTAGTCCTTGATTTATACAAGCAGAGTGAAATTATTAATCCATGTGATAATGGGCATATTTCTCCATTTTTAGAGAATCCTCTTTTAGATGCAATAAAAAAGCTGGGTTATGAGTTTTTGTTGACTGTTGATGAACATGGAATAAATCAACCGAAAAAAATACATATTAGGGTCTGTTGACATTTACTGTTCATAATTAACCCTATAAAGGTAGCCATAAAA
>ERZ650300.1885-NODE-1885-length-11566-cov-4.159500_pt1 | contig 11566 bp, 8 predicted proteins | sample MGYA00376236_ERZ650300 | MGnify/ENA primary metagenome ERZ650300 (study PRJEB26733, sample SAMN07839303) | wastewater metagenome | biome: urban; feature: wastewater treatment plant; material: waste water | place: USA: North Carolina | collected 2016-04-28 ... | reverse complement strand
CGATAATTGACACTTCCTTGCAAATGGAGAGATTGGACGGCAAACAATCTGAGTTTTTGGATGTAGTCTCTTCGGCCAAAACCGCCCTCCATATAGCCTACAAAAATATCAAATATTTATTGTCCCAAAAGTCTGATGAAAAAACCGTATTTGAACTTACCGATTTCATAAAACAAAAAGCCAAAAAACTAACGCCCGATGCAAGAGCTTACGGGGTTTTGTTTGAAGTATCGTGCGATGATACAAAATCAGAGATTCTTATAGATGAATCGGAACTTGATATTTTGGTAGAAAATATTTTTACGATCTGCGCCAAATACTCAGAACAAAACAATATTGTTAAAGCCTCAATCTGTCAAAATAACGACAATACTATCTCTTTAGCCGTAAAGACAAGAGGCAAAAAGGCAGAGGCAATGGCTGAATCTTTTTTAAAATTTAGACACAATATTGAAGAAAACGACGGAATAGGGCTTGGAATTTATGTCTGTCGCCTGATTTGCGAAAACAATAGTGCAACCTTAGATATCACGAAAGAGTCGGACGAAATAACGGTAAAAGTTTCTTTTTTGGGATATAAAAAATGAAATTTTTATTACTTGAAGATGAATCGCTTTTACGAAAAAATATAGCGGCTTATTTGCGAAAAAAAGGGTTTGAAGTAGTCGAATTCGATGACGGCAAAACACTGCTAGAAAAAGCCGATATAGCAGATTTTGACGCTTTTATTTTAGATATCAACGTCCCCAACTTTAACGGCCTTGAGATACTGGAGTTTATCAGAAACAATGACTCCAAAACTCCGGTTGTACTAATCAGTTCGTACACGGACACAAAAGATGTTCTAAACGGCTTCAAGCTGGGGTGTGCCGACTACATAAAAAAACCTTTTGACTTAGAAGAGTTAGAGGTCAGACTACTAAGGGCGCTCGATGCGCAGGGTGGCTCAAGACTAAAAATAAACAACAAATACTCGTACTGTTTTGCCTCAAGAGAGCTGTACGAAGGGGAAAATCTCATCAAACTCCCGAAAACACCGTCAAAACTTTTTTACATAATTGCAAAAAGAAGGGGTGGAATCGTAAAAAGCGAAGAGATTTTGGAGTATCTATATCCGGACGGCAATCATGCACCCGGTGCCGTAATCGGTAGAATCAGAGACCTAAGAGCCTTCATAGAGCCTGAACTTATTGAGAATGTACATGGTGTCGGGTATCGACTAAATATAATAAATAATTAACTATAGCATTTTAAAAGCATATCAAACTTTATTAACAATTTTGTATTAAAATAATAACTTCATAAAAAGCTTATCATCTTATAAGCAATATTAATACAAGTAAAGTGGGGTATAGCTTTGCCAAAAATAAACCTTATATCGCTCTCAATACTTTGTCTTTCGGCTTTTGCATTTGCCAAAAGCGGACAAGAGTTGGCCAACGACCTAAAGTTAAATCCATCTTCAAAAGCCATTAAACAATGGGAGAGAATATTTTCTACCCCCGACAAAATGCAGCAAATCGGAATTGATAAACTTTCAGAATCCGACAAATCCGCACTAAAAAAATATCTTCTAGACCATGCGGCAGACTCCGATAAACCTGCTGTAGCCGGCAAATGACGCAAACAAAGGAAATCATAGAGATGAGAAACAATAAAATAGCAATTATCTGTGCCGGTATTTTGGCGGCATCTTCGCAGCTACTGGCAATCTCCAACGACGAGTTATTAAAAAGGCTCGAACAACTGGAATCAGAAGTCGGCGGACTCAAAAAAAGCATCAAAGGGGAGATGCAAAAAGAGATCGGAAGTATGGAGAGCAGAATGGACTCCATCGAGACAAGCGTCCTTTTGAATAAAATCAACTGGGGACTTGGTCTTAAAAATAGGGTTGATTTTTACGATACTAAAAAAGTTGACGGCTCAAAATCCCATAGCGGCAACGTATGGACAACAAAACTCCACCTAAACATGGATTCACAGATTACGGATGATATGAAATTTACCGGAAGACTTGCGATGTACAAGTACTGGTCAGGTAATACCGCCATAGGCAATGCGAACCAGATGGCGATGTACGACCCTATGCAAGGGAGAACCCCGGCCGATAGTAGCATATTTGCAGAGAGGGCATACCTAGACTATGCGCTAAACAAAGACTCACTTGTTCCGGTAACAATCACACTCGGTAGGCAACCGAGTTCTGACGGCCCTAGCCATCAGTTTAAAGACAATACGGTCAGAAAATCTACATACTCGGCTCTAGGTTTTGACGGGGCAGCTGACGGTATCGTTGCTACGGCCGATTTTGAGAAGGCTACCGGAATCGAAAACGCAGCGGTTAGACTGGCTTACGGAAAAGGGTATCAGGCATACAATACCTCAGGTTCTCTAACTCAATACGTAGACAAAAACACCGACGTAAAAGACGCTCTTTTTTATGCGATGTTTATAGACGGAGCAATTCCTGCAATAAAAGGCTCATTGCTTCAATTTGGATATGTAAAAGCGATGGATGTTACCGGTATGACAGGCGGGGCGAATCTTGGAAATATAGACCTATTCGGTTTGATGGCAGAGTTTACCAATATCGCCGATACCGGACTTGACTTGTTCGCACACTACGGAATTAGCAAGACGCATTCAAACGGCAACTTTGTGAATGTAAACGGCACAAATTACGGACTGCTTAGCGCACAACCGATGGGCGATTTGGGTGTTGATAGAACCGGAAACGCATTCTGGATAGGCGGTAGATACGCACTACCGTTTAGCTTTAAGGGGAAAATCGGATACGAGTACAACAGAGGTTCACAATACTGGACAAGCTTTACGAGTGCCGCAAACGACCTGACCAATAAATTGGCCGTAAGAGGCAACGCCCACGAGCTCTACTACATCCAACCTCTTAATAGATACGCTCACTTAAGAGCCGGTGCACAGTTTATCAAGTATGATTATGCCGGAAGCGGATTTCATCTTGGAACCCCTATGAAACTGGGTGATGCAGGAACTGCAAGAGAGATTCAAAATCTTACAAACTACTATTTGATGTTCAACCTGCTCTTTTAACACAATACCCCTTTTTGCACTCTAGCAAAAAGGGTAACTTCGGGAGTTATTTTATATGTTATCCAGATTCTCTATCAAACTCAATCTAATAGTAATAATCGTCGGGGCGCTATCCGGCGTACTTTTTATGGGGCTAATCGCCGGATACTCGGCAAAAACATCCAAAAATGCGCTAGATGACTTTAAGCATAAAGAGCTTTTCTTGATGCAAACATCCAATTCGCTTAAAAATTCCATATCAACCCTAATTACAACATCTTTATCGGCCGGAACCGAGGGGGTAAAATTACAACTTCCGCCCGAGCTGAAACAAGGCGTAGACAAAGATATAGCAACGCTTAACACCCTCTCAAAAGAGTTTGAATCAAAAGAGATGGAGCAGTTGGCCTCAAACCTAAAAACCAGAATCGACTCTTTGTTTGAAAACTCTACCTCCCTCAACGAGGCATATCTTAGCGGTAACAAAGACGATACTCTGGACGCACTAGACGGTTTTAATGCCGTTTCCAAAAAAGCGGAAGGGGAGCTAAAAAAGCTTGAGAATTTAGCCAAAACCTCTATGGACAATAATCTTGCGACACTCGAAAAAGAGGGGCAAAACTTTGTCATCCTAATTTCCGTCTCCCTGATTGTCTTTTTTGTTCTTGGGATCGCATTTGGCTATATGATTCTATCTAGCATATCTGCAAAAGTTCAAAAACTCGGCAATACGATGATGAAGATTGCAACCGATAAAGACCTCAGCGTTACGTGTGATACCGGACTAAACGATGAGATAGGGAGAGTTGGCAAAGATATCAATAGTATTTTGTTCCAACTAGGCGGTGCGTTAAAGGGCTCAAAAAATGTTGCAAAAGCCAATAAGGATGTTGCAATAAAGCTTTTTGACGCTTTTGAGGAGATGCAAACAACGCTCAACAAACAAGATAACATGCTAAGAAAAAGCGCAAAAGATGCATCAGATACGGCGGCAGAACTGGAGATATCGGCATCAAAAGCAGATGAGACAAGAAACAATATGCAAACAGCCTCCAAATCACTATCCGTATCAAACCAAAAACTAAAAGAGTCGCTTGTATCGATGGAGGAGAGCGTCAGGCTAGAGGCAGAATTTGCCCAAAAAATGACAAGGCTCTCATCTGAGGCCTCAAACGTAAAACAAATACTATCGGTTATTTCCGAAATAGCCGATCAAACAAATCTACTAGCCCTAAATGCGGCTATCGAGGCGGCAAGGGCAGGCGAACACGGTAGAGGTTTTGCCGTTGTCGCCGACGAGGTACGAAAGCTGGCTGAGCGAACCCAAAAGAGTCTGACAGAGACCGATGCCACTATCAATACGATAGTTCAGTCCATATCGGAAGCCTCTGAAGAGATGCTCCATAATGCAGAAAATATCGAGAAGCTAAGCCATAAATCGGCAGAGGTCGGAGAGCTTATAGCGAACAGCGAAAATGCTCTAAATAGCGCCCTCACCTCTGTTACGTCACTCACCGACGTAATCTCAAAAAGCACCGTGGAGATTTCAGCCGTTGTCGCAGACGTACAGGCAATCAGTCAAATATCTACAGACAATTACACAAGCGTAATAGAGGTTGGAATACTGGTAAACGATCTTGAAAAACTATCCGAGACTCTAGACGAGGAGCTATCAACTTATAAAACCGCCTGATAAAGGCGGCTCCCCTATTGCCTATCACTCAGATACACCACTTTTTATCCAAAAAAACTTACATTAAACTTTATAGACTATAATATAAATTCGCATTTGTAAATATTTATAGGTACAAATCGGCTTATAAAAGTAACAACAGTAAAACAAAGGAGGGTTTATGTATTTTGGTCGTTTTGCTATTTTGTCAAAAGCAGCCGTTTTGGCTACATTATTTGCCTCTACCCAGCTTTTTGCATACGGACCACACGAAGGGCTTGATTGCCTCGGATGTCACGATCCGCACTATGCGAAAGCTATGAAGCTTTTTAAAGTAAATAATCCATCTCACCCAAACCCTAGAACGGGTAAAAACGTTGACGGGGTATCGGCACTATGTCTTGGATGTCACAATCTGGGAGAGACGGGCGGAACAGGGGTAAAACCGGTATATCTACACATGACCCATCCGGTAAACGTAAAACCTAACTCAAAAATTGCAAAAATGCCTGAAACTCTAGCCAGAGACGGGATGATTCAGTGCGTCAGCTGTCACGATCCGCATCCGTCGAACAATCAATGGAGATACCTAAGGGTTGACACCAAAAACGGCGCAAACGTAGGTGAGTTCTGTATGACGTGCCACCCTGCAAAAGCAGACACTACGTTCTACAAAACCGAGGTAAAAGATATAAAGATATTCTCTTCTATGAACGAAGAGGTCGGAGCCAAAAAATTCGGCATGACCGATCCGGCTCTTACTATATCAAACCAGACACCTGACTACATAAGACCTATAGGCGATTACCAAAACGAACTTGGCCCTGCCTATATGAGTGTGCCAAATCAAGCGTGGTACTATTCACCGGACAAAAACAAACTCCCTCCGGAACTTAGATCGTTCTTTACCGATAAAAAACCGGCCGGAAAATAATTATTTTCTAAAAGATACCCCCTTATACGGGAGGGGGTGTTTTACTCTGCAACCTCATAATCTTCCGGTTTATTGATTATTATCTGCGGCTCATTGTAAAACCCTATATGGGCAGTTTTAATCAGAATTTTTGTCATATTTTTCGGCTTTAAGTTTTTATCTTTAAAGTATATTTTGATCCCGTCATGCCCCTCCATAACAAGCCTACCCCTGCTATATAAACCTGTAATACCGCTTATCACCTCGTTTTGTATATGTGGACTTTTAAAATCCTGATAGTTTGATAGATAGTACTCGGATACGTTTGCCGTCCCTATTTTTTTATGATCCAAAACAGTTTTTATCTCTATAAGCCCCCTATAATCCTCAACTTTGCCAACCCTTATGTCATACAATCCGCCAAGCTCAAGCTCTTTTGGCGGGTTATAGACAAAAATAGCCCTGCCGTTTTTTTGCTTTAAGACGGCAGAGTCAACCGTTTTGTATATCACCGCAACATTTTTTACCAAAACGTCAATCTCTCCTACCATACCATACAAATCAGAGATGGAAACAGTTTTTAGCCCACTTTGTTTTTGAGATTTTTCGCCGCTTACCGCCGGATTTGCCTGATCGGCCTTGCCGAATCCTCCGATTTTGAACTTTGCTTTTAGCGGAAGATGATCCGAATACCCCTGTGGTATACTAAATGCCCTACTCTCGCCGGCATCTTCCCACCTATATGCTCTACCGTTTTTCATAAGATACGAAGGTCTAAAAACCTCGAAACTGCTATCGACATACGATACCCCTTTTTTGTCAAACAACCCTTTTGAAATTATCATATTATCGGGAGTATTTTTCTCTTTTCCGAACCATTCGCTCACCCTCTCTTGTTTTGGGATCTCAAGCCAAAGATTATAGAGATATCTCCCATCCCCGCTTGCCGCAACATCGGCTTTCTGGGCAAGCTCCGGCTTTTCTTTGGGTTGGCTTTTTGCGGTTTTTAGGATATGGTTTATCCCTGCCAATCCCCCGGTGTCGTTTAGTTTCTTATCGTTTTGTATCGTCTCCATCTCGTTATAGTTGGAGTTAAAATCGCCGAGAGCCACAAAATCGGCATCTACCCTGAGCCGTTTTATATCTGCCGCTAGCGTATCGGCAAACTCCAATCTCTTGCTCTCCGGTCCCGTTTTTGCCTTCCAATGGTTTACGTAAACAATCAGCTCATCCTTGCCGATTTGGAGTGTTGCCTTTAGGATGGGGCGCTCTCTGTAATGGTTGGAGACTTTTAGCTCATTATATGAGACAATCGGAAATTTTGACAACAATACACTCTGAATAGCCGATTTTTTGTTTTGGGTGATAGCGTAGTGCGGATATTTTACCCCGTTTTTCTCCAACCTCCCCAAAAGCTCTTTGAGGGTATTTTCGTTTTCAATCTCTTGTAAAGCGACAACCTCGGCTCCCAAATCCTTGATAACCTGAGCAGTATTTGCTAGTTTAACGTCAAAGGATTTTTGATCCCACCCTTTGAAATTCGGTATATACTCTGGATATTCGGTTCCGTCAGGCTTCATATCAAACAGGTTCTCTACATTCCATGTGGCAACCGTAAACTCTGATACATTTAGATCATTTTTACTGCCGGACTTTTGACTATTAAAACTAAAGACAAGGGCAACCGCCAAAACAGCGGCAAAAGCAGCTCCCAAAAAGTATTTTTTCATTGTTTTTCCAGTATTGGTTTTGTATATTTTAGCAAATCGCCAACCCGCTTTGCATACCAAAAGCAGTTAAAAGAGATTGTTTTTCCGGTTTATTTGTTTAATTCCTGCTAATATTAGACCAAAAAATGGGCGGGAATATAATGGGGTTTTTGGATGATATATCCGTTGTGCAGGGCAAAGAGAGGATGGAGGCATTAAGGGAGAGGTTTAAAAAAAATCTGGATTTTTTTGCCAAAACCGACCCAAATCTTCACAAAAAACTACTCGCTAAACCGACCGAATACGGCCTTATATCGGATGAGCACGGTGTAAATATCGTAAGCCTTTCAACAAGAACGTTGGTTTTTGGACTAGACGATAGCGGTCACACAATGGCAAGGAGTTGCAAAAATATAGCCGAAAACCCTTTTTCAAACACAAAATGGCAAAAAGGGTACGAGCTAAACCCGTTTTATATGATCACCTCTTTGCACAAAACAACCGCTAAAGCACCTATTGAGATTTTCAGGCTAGCATACGAGATGGGGATGGATCCGGACAAAATCATATTCCCGTCCGGCTACCTCCCGTTTGCTGCCATTTACGGTCTTGGCGGTGGTGGCGTATTGTCTTTTATAAGTGAGCAATACGAAAAACTGGGGCATATCTTAATCTATGAGCCGACTCCTGATTTTTTCGGCATTTCGGCCTATTTTGTCGATTACGGTTTGCTATATTCCAAAGCGGCAAAGGTGCTAATAGCCGTCAAAGAGTTGCCGGATGAGGGAGAAATACGGGATTTTTTTGCCAAAGAGCGTTTTGCATCTTTGTATCCGAGGCTTGAGCTAACCATGTACGAATCGGATGAGATAGCAACCCTAAAAGATACCGTATCGATTCAGGCCGGCTCAATGTTTAGGGGATTTGGGACATACGAGGATGAGATGATAGGATGGAGAAACTCCCAAAAAAACTGTGATTACGACCTCCCTAAAATCCCGATTTTGACCCCGGTAAAACACAAAATAACCGCTCCGATATGTGTCGTCGGAAACGGCGGAAGCCTGGATGAGAATATATCGTTTCTAAAGCAAAATATCGAAAATATGGTTATTTTCTCATGCGGAACCGCCATCAGGACACTATTGAAAAACGGGATAAAGCCGGACTATCAGATAGAGATAGAGCGAACCGATTATCTGCACGAGATTTTGGCAGAGTCATGGGTGGATGAAGTAAATCTAATAGCCGCAAACGTCGTAGACCCAAAAACGCTTGCCGTCTCAAAAGGGAAAAAATATCTCTTTTTTAGAGATTTTACCGCATCGACATATCTGAACCCGCCGAAAAAAATAGTCTATTTCTCGTCCCCTTTTGTAGGTAATGCCGCCACCGCCATAGCCCTATCGCTATCCGATACGGTCATTTTGTGCGGAATAGACGTAGGGTACAAAAAGGATAGGACGATCCACTCAAAAGAGTCGATATATGAGGAGAGCTGCGAACTCCCGAAAGGCTCTTACGCTGTCCGTGAAAACTTTGAGGGGAGTGAAATATACTCAAACAACCTCTACAACCTATCCAAAACGGTATTAGAGTGGGCAATAGCAAATAGCGGCGCAAAAGTCCTAAACATATCGGACGGGGCATATATATCAGGAGCCGTACCGACAAAGAGCGTAACGCTAAAAAAAATCGACAAACAAACGGCCATGTCGATGTTGGAGTCAAATTTTTCCACCGACAAAAACAGTATCTTCACCCTCCAAAACTGCACCGATACAGAGGGGGAGCTCTCAATGATGCTCTCCAATATGTCGGCAATCTTTTATACCCCAAAACAATCCAAAATGGAGTTTTTCACGGCACTATCGTTGTTTGAATCGTTTTTGACAGAGTGGGAGAGCGGTGGCGGTGTTGGATTTTATATATTTAACGGCTCACTAAAGCATATAGTGTTTAGTCTGCACGTAGCCGTTTTAGGGGTAAGCGAAGAGAGATTCGGGGATTTTTATAAAACCGCCTCAAAAATGTTAATGGACGGGATAAAAGAGATGATAAAAGAGTTTAAGGCAAACGATGCAAAAGGGAGAGTCTCATCCCTTTTGCGTACCGTTACATCTGTTTAAACGCCTCTTGGGTTACCTTGTAGGCGCAAAATTTCGGTCCGCACATAGAACAAAACTCCGCATCTTTGAAGCCGTCGGCAGGGAGCGTCTCGTCGTGAAACTCTTTTGCCCTGTCCGGATCAAGAGCCAGCTCAAACTGCTTGTTCCAATCAAACGCATATCTGGCATCGCTCATTGCATCATCCCTGACTCTCGCATTTTTGCGGCCTCTGGCTATATCGGCCGCATGAGCCGCTATTTTGTAGGCTATTATCCCCTCTCTGACATCGGCCATATTGGGTAGCCCCAAATGCTCTTTCGGTGTCACGTAGCAAAGCATAGAGGCTCCATGCCACCCACCGACAGCTGCCCCTATGGCAGAGGCTATATGGTCGTATCCGGCTGCAATATCGGTAACAAGGGGTCCCAAAATATAAAACGGGGCATCATGACAATACTCCCTCTCAATTTTCATATTCCTCTCAACTTGATTAAGCGGCACATGCCCAGGCCCCTCTATCATCACCTGCACATCTTTTTCCCACGCTTTTAGTGTCAGGTCACCTAAAACTTTTAGTTCGTTTAGCTGAGCGGCATCGGAGGCATCGGCCAGACAACCCGGTCTCAAAGAGTCTCCCAGAGAGAGCGATACGTCATATTTTGCACAAATATCCAAAATCTCGTCATAAGCCGTATAAAAAGGGTTCTCTTTGTGGTTTTTTATCATCCACGAAGCAATCAGAGAGCCGCCTCTTGAGACGATCCCCATTTTTCTCTTGGCGACCTCCGGCATAAATTTGAGCAAAAAACCGGCATGAATAGTAAAGTAACTCACCCCTTGTTTGGCCTGTCTCTCTATAACGCTCAGCATTGTGTCGATGTTCAGGTTCTCTATATCATTTCCGCACTCATATATGATTTGATACATAGGAACCGTACCGATAGGGACTGTGGAGTGTTTGATAATCTCGGTTCTGATCTCGTCCAGATTCCCCCCCGTGGAGAGATCCATAACGGTATCAGCTCCGTATTTTAGACATATCTCAAGCTTTGAAAGCTCCTCTGTCGCACAGCTAGAGAGCGAACTGGCACCTATGTTTGCATTGATTTTGCATGTTGCGGCCAATCCGATGGCCATAGGATTTTGGTTTAGATGATTAACGTTTGCCGGAATAATGAGTCTGCCTCTGGCTATTTCACTTCTGATAAATTCGGCTTCCAACCCCTCGACGTTTGCGACATATCGCATCTCTTCGGTTATTATCCCTTTTTTGGCGTAGTGCATTTGGGTTTTTACCGAATCGCTTTCTCTCCCCTTTACCCATTCGCTTCTAAGCATCGGCTCTCCTTATTGTTACGAATTTATACAGTTTTTTTCCGGTATAATTTTTGGAAAATATAACGATAAAAAACAAAAAAAAGGCTGAAATTGTCCGAAATCTCCCTCATCCTTTTGGCAGCCGGAAGCTCTAGTAGATTTGGCCTTGGAACCAAAAAGCAGTGGCTTAGAACCGGAGATATTCCCCTTTGGCTTTTTGTAGCAAAACGTTTCGAGAGTAGTCACCGGTTTAAAGAGATCATCGTTGTCGGCGAAAAAAACGAAATATCTTATATGTCTTTATTTGCCGATTACATATTTATAGAGGGCGGCAAGGAGAGGCAGGATTCGCTACTAAATGCGCTCAATGCAACAACGTCAAAATACGTCCTGACGGCCGATGTAGCAAGGTGTTGCATAGACAAAGATATGATAGACAGAGTAATCTCAAAAATAGATGAGTTTGACTGTATAGTTCCAACCCTTACCGCTCACGATACAACAATATTTGATAGCGAGTATATAGATAGGAATCTCGTCAAACTGGTTCAAACACCGCAGCTCTCAAACAAACAAAAACTAATTTCGGCATTAAAAAACAAAAAGCTGTTTACGGACGACTCTGGAGCCATGAGAGAGGCCGGATACTCCGTCGGTTACGTAGAGGGCTCAAAATCGGCTCTAAAGCTCACCTCAAAAGAGGATTTGGAGTTCATCAAATGCCTCACTCCGCCAAATAGCGCAAATTTTTGCGGAATAGGGTTTGACACCCACCAATTTGACGACCAAAAACAG
>ERZ650300.1882-NODE-1882-length-11578-cov-25.797709_pt1 | contig 11578 bp, 8 predicted proteins | sample MGYA00376236_ERZ650300 | MGnify/ENA primary metagenome ERZ650300 (study PRJEB26733, sample SAMN07839303) | wastewater metagenome | biome: urban; feature: wastewater treatment plant; material: waste water | place: USA: North Carolina | collected 2016-04-28 ... | reverse complement strand
AAAAAAGTACTTCTGGAGATTTTCCTTCGGCAGCGTATTCTGCCATTGTTTTTATTTTGAAATCCATATTTATGAATTTTTACAATTTTCAACTAAATTTAAAATCCAATTTTTGAATCTTGGACATTTTTCCATTATTTTTTCAAATCCGATTTCTTCAGCAATTAAATTTCCTTCCGCAATTTTATCATATTTTTGTCTCTTCTCTTCTAAAATTTTGATAATTCTTTTTGAAGGTGCTGTATCACTACCCGTATTTATTTCTTCAGGATTTGGATAATGATTAATAATTGTTTTTAACTCATCAATAACCCATTCATTTTCAAACCAATTACTAAATCCTTCATTGGAACTAAACAACAATGCTTCAAACTCATGCTTTTGAATGTAAGGAATAAATCTTGTATCATTAATATCTTTTGAAATCCCCTCTAATAAAACCTCAATTTTTGCATCTGTGATAGACTTGCTTATAGACAATTCAAAATTTGGAAAACTTGTAGGGATTCTAAAAAAATCTACAAACATAGAAACCAAAATATTTTTTTCTGATTTCAATAAATTGGTTATATCATTTTTTAAATGATCATAATTTACAAAACCTCCTTTATTTCCTTTACTTGTTTGAATCATAATTGCTCTTACATCAAAAATACCTTTTGAAATAAAGAATTTTCTTAAAGAATTTTCTACAAATTCTTTTTCAGTTTGTCCTTCTACAATTATAATCAATCTTTTCATGGCTGCCCTTTAATCACATTTTTTTGCCATAAATCGCCAATAGTATAATCCGAAAGCCAATTATTTAAGTTTTCTGATTCTAATCTCTTAAATACTGATTCATTATCTTCCCTATCTACAGTTATAATTTCTTCTGGTTCAAAATTATCAACAAAATTTACTGATTGTGTAGATATAATAATTTGAGATGTAGCTGATGCTTTTCTGATTAGTGAAGCTAATTTATTAATTGCAAAAGGATGTAACCCAAGTTCTGGTTCATCTATTATAATTACCTCTGGCAAATCTGGTTGCATTAATAAAGTAGCTAAAGCAATAAATCTTAAAGTTCCATCAGATAAATGAGAAGCATTAAAATAACCATCAGGTTGGTTTATTTCTTTCCATTCTAGTTTAATCATGTTTTTATTTAATCGATCGGGGCTTAACTCAAACCTTTCAAAATAAGGAGCAATAGATTTTACTGTTTTTTCTATCCTATTAAATGATTTTGGGTGCATTTCTTGTAGATAATACAAAAATGCAGGTAAATTACTTCCGTTTTCTTTTAAATATTTATTATCATCTACTTGCGATGAACTTCTTAATGGTGAGTTTTCTCCTGTGTCGTGGAAATGATATTTTTTAAAAGAATTTAGATATGTATTAACCCAACTCCCAATTCCCTTTTTTTCTTTAATTACATTACTCTCTTTTGAATATTGTGTAAAATATGTATAAAACCACGTATCTTTATAAGTAAATGTAGTTCCGTATTCACTGTTAAAACCTCCTCTATCGTTTGATATTATTAACAAATTTTCACTATCTGAAAATAGTTCAAAAACATATGAATTTTTATAATCAAAATAAAGTGTCCCTTTTATTTGCTCAGTTACTTTTCTCCCGAAATGTAATAAATTATCTGCTCCTCCTTGTTTTGCTACATATCCTTGGAGTCTTTGTTCATAAATATTATTCACTAATTTAAAAAAAGAAAGAAAGTTAGATTTACCAACACCATTAGAACCAATTAAAATATTAATTGGTTTTAACTCTAAATCTAATTTTTTTATAGATTTATATCCTTCTATTTTTATTCTGTTAATCATTACATCAATTATCGTTTGCCCAATTTAATCTATCAGCTTGGTTGTATTGCCATGGCGCAGCATTGTTTTCAATATTCGTCATCATCATATTCAATTCTTGTGGAGCTGCAGATTGCTCCATCACCAAGAATCTACGCATTTCGAAGATAATAGAAAGCGGATCAATCAAAACAGGACAAGCTTCTACACAAGCATTACAACTGGTACAAGCCCACAATTCTTCTTTGGTGATATAATCGTTCAAGAGTTTTTTGCCGTCATCTACAAATTTTCCGTTTTTGTTGATGTTTTTGCCTACTTCTTCTATTCTGTCTCTGGTTGACATCATTATTTTACGTGGAGAAAGTTTTTTACCCGTAATATTTGCAGGACATTCCGCAGTACATCTACCACATTCTGTACAAGAATATGCGTTGAGCAACTGTACCTGATTCAAATCAAATATATCTTCTGCCCCAAATTTAGCAGGCGCTTCTGCGCTTTCTGGTTGTGCTGCATAAGGATCTGCATTGGGATCCATCATTAATTTAATTTCTTGTGTTACAGAATTTAAATTATTGAATTTTCCTTTTTTCTCCAAATTGGCGTACCAGGTATTTGGGAAGGCAAAAATAATATGCAAATGCTTAGAATAATAAAGATAATTCATAAAGAATAAAATCCCCACAAAATGAAACCACCAAGCTCCTTTTTCTATAAAATGAAGAAAACCTTCTCCAAAACCTAAAGATTCATAAATTGGAGCTATTAAATTTGATGAAATAGGGAAACTTCCGTGAACCAAACCTTCTTTTGACATCAATAGATAATCTGCTGCATTCATTTTGAAGAACGCCATCATCAAGCAAAATTCTATTACTAAAATCCAATTGGCATCGTGTTTTGGCCAACCTTTTAATTCAATAGAGCTTAATCTTGGGATTTTAATGCCATTTCTTCTTATAAAAAACGCTACCACTGCAATTACTACTAATGCTGCTAAAACTTCTAGAGTTGCGGTAAAAATTCCATAAAAAGTATCCCCGAAAATGGTGGAAAGAAAACGGTGTGTCCCGAAAATTCCGTCAATAATTATCTCGATTAATTCAATATTGATAATTACAAAACCTACGTAAACAAACAAGTGAAGAATTGCCGCAACTGGGCGTTTCTTCATTTTGCTTTGCCCAAGAGCAACTTTCGCCATTACTTTCCATCTTTCCGAAGGATGGTCTGTACGATTAATTTCTCTTCCTAGCTTTATGTTTCTGTAGATTTCTTTTAGGCTTTTAAAGAAGAGCCCAAAACCTGCAATCAATAAGAGAAGGAATAAAACATTATCTATATATTGCATATCAAAGTTTTTGTTTCCTTCAAAAATACGATTTTTATTTCTTACCGAAAACAGAAATATTTATGTATCGCTTAGGATTTTCTTTTAAATCTTTTATGAGTAAATTAAGATTATTAGAAGTTTCGCTTAGATTGTTATAAAGCGCTTCGTCTTTGGTAAGTTTACCTAAACTGCCTTGTCCGTTTTCTATTCCTGAAATTACCGTATTTAGTTTACCAGAAACTTCTGATAGTTTTTCTACAGTTTGGTTTAATTTTTTGGTATCTATACTTTCTGCTACGTTGCCATATTTATCTACCGCTACTTTTGCAGATTTCATAGTTTCATTAGCATTAGAAACCACCTCTTCTATTCCTTTTTGATTGCTAGAAATTAATTTATTGGTGCTTTCGGAAGTCATTTTAAAAGAGGCAACAGTTTGGTTTAAGCTCATCAAAAGTGCTTTAATTTCTCTTCTGTTTTGCTCGTCTAAAATCTTGTTGGTAGAAGCTACGGCAGAATCTACTTTGGTTAAAACGCTTTGTAATTGGTCTTTTACAGGGCCAACTTGAGACGAAAGACTATTCATTAAAGAAGATTGATAAGCGCCTTGTAATGTATCTCCATCTTTTGCGAGAGGAGCTTTGTCATACACTAAATTCACTCTCATTTCTTTACCAGACATAATTCCTGGTTCGAAGATTTCTGCTTTAGAATTTTTAGAAAAACTATATTGTTTATCCACCAAAAGCTTCACTACAAAATATAGCTTACCATCTTTCGCTGTCATTGGGATAATTTTATCTACCTGCCCTACTTTCAGTCCATTAATAGATATTGGATTAGATTGTTCTAGTCCTTCTACATTATCAAATTTAGCATAAAATATATTATCAGTAGTAAAGAAACTTTTACCCTTCATAAATTGGAAAAGGAATAAAAAACCTCCTATTGCCAAAAGTGCTATCAATCCTGCTTTTATTTCTCTTGTAAATTTCACCATTTTAATTTTTGATGTGCAAATATACTACTTTTAAAAAATATGGTATGTTACAAAATTTACATCTATAATAAAAAAAGCGACTTAAAATAAGCCGCTCTTCTATTTTCTATATTAAATAATATTATTTTGATTTAGAAGCTTTTTCCCAAACTTCGATTCTGTAGTCTTCAATATCAGCATTGTCTTGTAAGCTTTTCATTAAAGACTGACCAAACATTTGAGAGTTTTGCTGTTGCATTGCTTGCATAATTTGTTTTACATCTCCTGGTTGTTTGTTAGTAGTTACAGATTTTTTAGTAACAACATAAACCCCTGTGAAGCCTTCTACCGGAGCAGAAACCTTATTGATAGCGATACCATATGCTGCACCTGCTACTTTTGGCTCCATACCACCGCCTACCATTGGCGAGAAAAGATTTACCTGAGCATTTTGTTTAGTAGTTCCAAATAATTTTGCTACAGCATCTAAACTGTTTGCTTTAGCATTATTGATTTTTTCAATAATCTTCTTAGCTAAAAGTTTATTTTTAACAATTGGTTCTATTTGCTCTCTTACAGATTCTGGATCTGCTATACCTGCTTCTTGTTTACCATTAAGATAAGCTACGATATAATCACCATTACCTGTAGTAAAAATATTACTATCTCCTTTGCTTCTTTCGTCATTAAATGCCCAAGCTAAAACTTCTTCGTCTTTATCTGTTCCTAATCCTGGAATCTGACCTTGGAATCTAAGAACTGATTTTGGGTTTTGGAAGTTAAAGTTTTTCTTCTTAGCAGCATTTGTAAATTCATTGAAGCTTTTCCCTTGAATCCCTTGAATAAAAGTATTGGCTTCTGTATAGACTTTATTTTCTGTTTCTTTAGATGCCTTAATTCCTTTTGCTAATATGGCAACTTTGTATTTTAAAGCTTCTTTTCTTTCATCTACTTTTATGATGTGATATCCAAAAGCTGTTTCTGCAAGACCAATTTCACCTTGTTTATGAGCGGCTAAAAATTGTAAATATTGAGGTGCAAAAGGAGAGCTTGATGTTGTCCATCCTACACTTCCTCCTCTTTCTACTGCTCCAGGTTCGTCAGATAATTTTAAATCCTCATTAAATTTGGCAGGATTTGCTTTTATCTCAGCCAATGTTTTATCTGCTAAAGCTTTTGCTTCTTCTTTGGTTCTATTAGAAGTTGATCTCTCAGCACCTTTATAAGCAAATAAAATATGACTAGACTTTACAGAATCCGAAGGCATGTTTCTTTTATCTAATAATTTTGCTACAATATAATAACCTTGCTCTTTTATTGGCCCAACTATTTGCCCAACAGACGCAGTAGTTACCTTATCTTTCAATCCTTCTGGGATTTGGCTCTTAGTAAAATAATTAGGATTGTAAGGTATATCAGAATTTATCGTTACAAACATGGAATCATTTTTAGTGTTTTTGAAACTTTCTAAACCACTTCCATTATCTACACCTACTTCATTTAGTTGATTAACTTCTTTAAGAACCAATGCATCATCTTTAGAACTCGGGCTTGCAGGGAAAAACACAATTCCTAAATTTCTAGACGCAGGAGATTTAAACATTACAGGATGTTTTTGGATATAATCTGCTAAGTCTTTGGTAGTCACTTTTACAGGGTTTTTAGCTCCAAAAGCAGCATAATCTACTTTTACAAAATCAATATTGGCTAATTGATCTCTTTGTTTAATAAGCTCAGCTGCTTCTTTTTTGTTAGCAGTAACACCCGTAGTTACGTTAGCAAAAAACTGTCTAGCCATCATTCTATATTCGATGGATTTTTTAACTTTTAACCACTCATTATATTGGTTTACATCTCCTTGTTTAAGGTCTTCAATTTGCTTTTTAATTTGAGCTACTTTAAAGTTACCTTTCTCATCATAATTTTGAGGAGCACTTTGTATAGAAAACATTGGGTCAAACTGAAGTTGGTTCCAGAAGATTTCATCAGTAAGTTTCAATCCCATTTTTTCAAACTGCTGTTTGATGAGTTTAGACTGCACCAAAGTTTGCCAAGCCTGTTCTTCTAAGCCTTGCTGTTGTTGCCCTTGTGATTGTTGTTGTAATAAACCTAATTGATCATTAAATTCATCTCTTGTGATTTCTTCACCATTTACCTTACCTAGGATATTTGGATTTTTACCAAACATTTGATCCATACTATCAGGATTTACCAAAAACGCTAATAGTGCGATGAAAATCATTCCCAATAATAACCAAGGTCTCTTTCTTATTGAAGCTGTAATTGACATTTTATATATATGTATTTAAAATCAGTGTGCGAAAATACGGAATTTTAATATAATACAGAAATTTTATCACTCATTTTCAAACCTATAAAACAAAAAAAGGAAAATTTGTCAAAATTTACTCTTGGCATAACTATTGCGCCATTATATAAACCAAGGATACAAACGCAGACAAATTGTTTTTTGTCTCTTAATAGCACATCCTTTCAAATTAAAAATGACAATTTGTCATTTTTCAAAATTTTTATGATTATGATTGAACTAGAAGATATCTCATTAGAAAATTTATTAGAAGATGGTTTCAGTATAGTAGCCGAAGAAGACACTAGAGAAACTAGCCAAGAAAAAGCGCAAAACATTTTCCCAATTTTGCCTGTAAGAAACATGGTGATGTTCCCAAAAGTAGTGATTCCTATTACCGCTGGTAGAGAAAAATCTATAAAATTACTAGAAGACTCTCATAAAATAGGTGATATGATTGGGGTGATAAGTCAGAAATTTTCTAATCTAGAAAATCCTACAGAAGAAGATTTGTATCCAATAGGGACTATTGTTAGAATTATTAAAATTATAAAATTACCAGATGGTAATATTTCTGCCATTACACGAGGAATACAAAGATTTAGAGTAAAAAAATACATTCAGTCAGAACCATATTTTTTAGCCGAAATAGAAAAACTAAAAGATTCTTCCACCAAAAAGAAAGAAGAATTCGAAGCCTTGATAGACAATATTAAAGATTTGGCAATCAAAATCATAGACTTAGACCCTAATATTCCGGGTGCTGCTAATTTTGCGATTAGAAATATAGAAAACCAAGAAGATTTGCTTAATTTTATTTGCACCAACGGAAACTTCGGTTCTGAGTCAAAACAAAGACTTTTAGAAGAAAAATCATTGATGAATCGTGCCAAAAAATGTTATGAACTAATGCACGATGATTTCAGAAAATTAGAATTAAAAAACCAAATCCATCAAAAAACCTCTAAAGATCTCGACAAACAACAGAGAGAATATTACCTTAATCAGCAGATAAGAACCATCCAAGAAGAATTGGGCGGCGGAACAGAAACAGATATAGAAGAACTCAAGAAAAAAGCAGAAAAAATCTCTTGGAACTCAGAAATAGAAGAACATTTCCAAAAAGAGCTGAAAAGACTTCAACGTCTAAACCCGAACGCGCCAGATTATAATGTACAGAGAAATTATTTAGATTTTTTCACAGAATTACCTTGGAATAATTATTCTAAAGACATTTTTGACATTCCTAAAGCTGAAAAAGTGCTAAACAAAGACCATTTCGGTTTAGAAGACATCAAAAAGAGAATTCTAGAACATATGGCGGTTCTTAAACTCAAAAACAATATGAAATCTCCGATTTTGTGTTTGGTAGGGCCTCCTGGAGTTGGTAAAACTTCCCTCGGAAAATCTATTGCAGATGCACTAGGCAGAAAATATGTAAGAATGAGTTTGGGCGGCCTGCATGATGAGTCTGAAATCCGTGGTCATAGAAAAACATACATTGGCGCAATGGCAGGAAGATTGCTACAATCCATCAAAAAATCTGGCACCTCTAATCCTGTAATTGTTCTAGACGAGATTGATAAATTAGGACAAGGAATTCACGGTGATCCTAGCTCAGCGCTTTTGGAAGTTCTAGACCCAGAACAAAACCACAGTTTTTACGATAATTTCTTAGAAATTGGTTACGATTTGTCAAAAGTAATGTTCATAGCCACTGCCAATTCTCTTTCTACCATACAAACTCCGCTTTTAGATAGAATGGAAGTCATTCAATTATCTGGTTATACCATAGAAGAAAAAGTGGAAATTGCCAAAAGACACCTCATCAAAAAACAGATGGAAGAAACTGGCCTCCAAAAAGATGCTTATAAACTAGGAAATAAAGAAATTGCACACGTAATAGAAGCTTTTACCAGAGAAAGTGGTGTAAGAAATTTAGAAAAACAGATTGCTAAAATTTCTCGTTGGGTTGCATTACAAATTACGATGGAGAAAGAGTACGACCCCAAAATAGATGAACAAAAAATTGATGAAATTCTAGGCGTGCCGATGTCTAAAAATTCATCTGAGATGATGGATGTACCTGGTGTAGTTACAGGTTTAGCTTGGACTTCCGTAGGTGGCGACATCTTATTCATTGAGAGCATTTTAAGCAAAGGAAAAGGAAATCTAACCATGACAGGAAATCTAGGAAATGTAATGAAAGAATCTGCCACTATTTCTCTAGAATACATCAAAGCAAAACACGAAAGTTTAGGCATTTCTTTAGAAGATATTGAAAACAAAAACATTCACGTACACGTTCCGGAAGGCGCCACTCCTAAAGATGGACCAAGCGCAGGAATTGCGATGCTAACCAGTATGGTTTCTAGCTATTTGAATAAAAAAGTAAAACCACATTTAGCAATGACTGGCGAAATCACCCTTCGTGGAAAAGTGCTGCCAGTTGGTGGAATTAAAGAAAAAATATTGGCGGCTGTAAGAGCAGATATAAAAGAAGTAATCTTATGCGCTGACAATAAAAAAGATGTGGAAGAAATCAACAAAAAGTATCTTAAAAGCATAAAAATCCACTATGTAAAAACAATGAGCGAAGTGGTGGAATTGGCGATTGAGAAGTAATTTTTTGCCACGAATGCACTAAAACTTTAAATAAATCAATAATGCATTTGTGGCATATAAACTACATTTATTCAAAATTTAAACAAAACCTCATCTATCTTTGGTGAGGTTTTATTATTTTTATCAAAAATTAAGCATTATGAAAACGCTACCGCTTCCTTTTATCTCTAGATTAGCTTTAGCCATCATTAGCATTATCGGAATTGGTTACCTTGTAAAATTAGGGCAAAGCATACTTGCGCCGTTCTTTTTGGCATTATTATTAGCTCTTCTATTTTTACCTTTTTCTAATTTTCTAGAAAAAAAATTAAGATTTCCTCGTTCCCTTTCCACTATGTTTTCGTTGCTTATTTTGCTTTCATCAATTTACTTACTCTTCTTTTTTTTCGGAACACAATTGTCTAGTTTCAGCAAAGATTTACCTCATTTAGAAAAACAATTTATTACCGTTTTCAATGATTTACAAAGGTGGATTTCCAGAACTTTTGATGTAAACACCAACGAACAATTCAAATATCTAAATGAAGCTCTCAATAAACTACTCTCTTCTTCTGGAATTATTTTAGGATTTACATTAAGCATATTTTCTTCTGGTTTAGGATTTATGTTTTTCTGCCTATTATTCTTTATTTTCATCTTAAATTACAGAAGAATTCTCAACAGATTTATTGTGAATGTATTTGATGAAAAGCACAAAGGAAAAGTAGAAGACATTGTCTCTGAAATTCAAAATATGACCAAAAAATACATTATGGGACTAATTATTCAGATTTTTATTGTTTCTATAATTACCTCAATCGTGTTGAGTATTTTAGGCGTAAAATATGCCGTTCTGATTGGTGTACTTACAGGTATTCTAAACGTAATTCCGTATTTAGGCATTGTAATTTCTATGTTGATTGCATGTTTTATTTCGTTTGCTACAGGTAGTACTTCTACTACAGTTTATGTTTTCTTAGCATACATAGGCATTCACGCAATAGACGGAAATCTTATTTTGCCGTTTGTAGTAGGTTCTAAAGTAAAAATCAATGCTTTATTTTCTTTCATTGGCATTATCATTGGCGAACAATTTTGGGGAATTTCGGGTATGTTTCTTTGCATTCCGGCATTGGCGATTATTAAAATTATTTTCGAACGTGTAGAAGGTCTTCATCCTTGGGGAACACTTCTTGGCGAGGAAGACAAGCCTACCAAAAAGAAAAGACGAGTAAAAATCTCCGAAACCATTACTCTAGAAGAGAAAGATTAAACACCATTATTTTACAAAACACTGTAAATCTGAAAGTTGTATTGAAAATGAAGTTTACAAAAACTAAAAATTTCTTTTACAAACTTTACAAAGAATTACTATTGAACTTTGAGTATCGATAATCTAAAACCTCAAAGTTATGAACTCAAATCTTAAAACGGCGGCTGTATTCTTTGCCGTAACCATTAGTGTAATTGCATGCAAAAAAAGTGAAACTTCTGCATACGGAAGTCCAGAAATTGCAGATAGTGCTGCTGTTGCAGTAACCTCTGACAGCATTTCTATGGCAGCAACTCAGGAAGTAGAAGGTAAAAAATTCATTAAAACCGCTGATGTAAACATGGAAGTAAAAAATGTGTACGAAAGCACTATTTCCATTGAGAAATATCTAAAAGAAAATGGAGGTTTCGTGACCAAAAGCGAGATGAATTCTTCGGTTCTATCCGAAGAAAATTTCCCGATAAATGATGCCGAAGCCAAATTAGTAAGAGAATTCAGGCAAATAAATGATATGGAAGTAAGAGTTCCTACCGTGAAACTAGGTGAATTTTTAGAATTCGTCAATCAATCTAATCTATTTCTTCATACCAGAAACATCAGCGCAGAAGATGTTTCGGCGAATATAATGATGTCAGATTTAGAAGAAAAAAGAATGAAAAAAACCGAAAACAACATCCAAACTATTAAAAACAATGCCGAAAAAGTAAATTTAGCAGACAACAATCTCTCCGAACAAAATAACCAAAAACTAGCAACATATAATCTAAGCGACAATTTGAAATACAGCACCGTAAACCTTCACCTAAAAGAACCATCTAGCAGAATTTCATCAATCGCGATTACCAATACCAAAAACTTTGACAATCAATACCGTTACAATTTCTTTTATGATGTTAAAAATGCCATAATTAAAGGTTTTTATTTAACTCAAGAAATTATTGTAGGATTATTTACCATTTGGCCAATCTTACTATTTTCTGGAATTGGGTTTTATTTTTGGAAGAAAAGAAAAACTGTTTCAAAGAATTTCAATTCTGAAAACAAAGAGTAAGTTTATCTCTCGCAGATTTGGCAGATAAAAAATCAGCACAATTTGCTAAATCTGCGAGATTTTTTTTAAAAAAATTTGTGTTGCAAAATCAAAACTTCCTATTCAAAACCTCTGGTTTCTTTTCATACAAATGCAAAATCAATTCCCCGAAAAGTGTATTTGCCCAAGCAAACCAACTTCTAGAAAAATCTTTCGGATTGTTTACATCAAAAGATT
>ERZ650300.1874-NODE-1874-length-11617-cov-5.339907_pt1 | contig 11617 bp, 12 predicted proteins | sample MGYA00376236_ERZ650300 | MGnify/ENA primary metagenome ERZ650300 (study PRJEB26733, sample SAMN07839303) | wastewater metagenome | biome: urban; feature: wastewater treatment plant; material: waste water | place: USA: North Carolina | collected 2016-04-28 ... | reverse complement strand
AAAGAGATAGTAGTTGCAAAAAAAAGTTTTTGTAAAACAAAGCAAAACTCTACTTCTGGAATGCAAGGTTAAAACTAAATCAAAGTTATATCTTTATATTTTTTTTAAATTAGTCTGAATTTCTTTAAAAAATGATTATTTAAAGAACTATTTTTCTTAAGAGTGATAATCTATAGATTATTTACACAAAAATAATAATAAATTTAAACAAAATTTGATATTATTAAAACCTAATTTTACAAAAAAGGGGAAAATATGGCTAATATTTTTAAAATATTGTTGATAGGTCTTGTGGGTATTTTTATTCTTACAGGTTGTAGAACTGGAGCAACTGTATATAATGTTCCTACAAGTGACATAAGTGTTAAAAAAGGTACAACTGACGATCAAGTTTTTAAAGCTATAAGAACAGCTGGTTCTCAATTAGGTTGGATAATTACAAAAGTTAAGCCAGGGCTTGCTGAGGGACAGTTGAATTTAAGAGGGCATTCAGCTACTGTTGAAATTCCATATAACAGAACTTCTTATGCTATTAACTATAAAAATAGTAGTAGTGGTTTAAAATATGATGCAGCTAAACAGACTATTCACCCTAACTATAATGGTTGGATACAAAATCTAAATAATGCTATTAGAGTTCAACTAAATAATTTAGAAGACTAACAAAATTAAAAAAGAGCTAATAGCTCTTTTTTAAAATAATTTATAAAAAGTAATAACTTGAATCAAAAAAAAATCTTAGTGCTATCATATTCGCAAACTGGACAATTAAATAGTTTAGTTGAGAATTTTACAAAACCTTTTTTAGGAAATGAAAATTTTCAGTTAATATTTAAAAATATAAAACCTAAAAATAAATATCCTTTTCCATGGGATTTTATGACTTTTATGGATACTTTTCCTGAGTCTGTATATATGGTTCCTTGTGAATTACAAGATATAGAAGATGATGAAGATGATTTTGATTTAATCATTTTAGCTTATACAGTTTGGTTTTTATCTCCAGCCATTCCTATAAGTAGCTTTTTAAAAAGTCCATATGCTAAGAAGAAATTTAAAGATAAACCAGTAGTTACTTTAATTGCTTGTAGAAATATGTGGATAATGGCTCAAGAAAAAGTAAAAGTTCTTTTAAAAGAGTTAGAGGCTACTTTAATTGACAATGTAGTTTTGATTGATAAAGGAAGCTCTTTAGAGACATTTATAACAACTCCTAGATGGATGTTAACAGGAAAAAAAGATAGTTTTTTAGGATTATCAAGTGCTGGAATAGATGAAAAAGATATTATGAAATCTCAAAGATTTGGGAAAGCATTAGTTCAAGCTTTAGAGCAAAATAAAGAAATAGAAAAAAAGAGTCTTTTACAAGGTTTAAAAGCTGTTGAAGTTGATATTAAATTAATTAAAAGTGAAAAAATAGGAAATAAAAGTTTTCTAATTTGGGGAAAATTAATACGAAAAATTGGTAATTTTGGCGATAAAAAAAGAAGAGTAGTTGTAATGATATATTTGGTATTTTTAATTTTAATGATTTTAACTGTAGTGCCTATAAATATGATAGTTCAAACTATATTGAGAAAATTAAATAAAAATAGTGTTTTAAAAGAAAAAGAGTTTTATGAATTACCAAGTGGAAGCAAAGATTTTAGAATGAAGGAGTTTTTATAGTGGTTGATGTTTATATAAATGCAATTGAAAAATTTATGCCAAATGAACCTGTTTTTAATGATGAGATTGAGGATTATTTGGGATATATTGGTGGTAAAAAATCAAAAGCAAAAAATATTGTTTTAAGAAGTAATGGAATTAAAAGAAGATTTTATGTATTAGAAAAGGGTACTCAAAAGCAACTGTTTACAAATGCAGAACTTTGTAGTAATGCTATAAAAAAGCTTCAAAATAGTAGTTTTTCTCTTGATGATATTGAAGTTCTTGCTTGTGGTACAACTTCTCCTGACCAACTTATGCCAGGACATAGTTTGATGGTTCAAGGTGAGTTAAAATTAAAACCAATAGAGACAATTTCAGCTTCAGGAATATGTCTTAGTGGAGTAAATGCTCTTAAATATATATATTTAGCTATTAAATCAAAAGAGATTTTATGTGGAGTATCTACAGGTTCTGAAGCATCATCTCCAATATTAAGTGCTAGAAACTTTGAGGAAGAGTCAAAATGCCTTGAAGAGTTGGAAACGAATCCAAATATTGCTTTTGAAAAAGATTTTTTAAGATGGATGTTATCAGATGGTGCTGGTGCTATGCTTTTACAGGATAAACCAAATAAAGATAAGATTTCATTAAAAATAGAGTTTATAGATATTTTATCTTATGCTGGAGAAATGCCAGTTTGTATGTATAGTGGATTAGAGATTTTAGAAGATAGTAAAATAAAGTCTTGGAGGGCATTTGATCAAAATGAAGTTATGGAAAAATCACTTTTAAGTGTAAGACAAGATGTAAAACTTTTAAATGAAAATATAGTTGAATATACAGTCGTAAAACCACTTCAAGAGATTATAAAAAAGAGAGATATAAAAGCTAGTGATTATAACTATTTTTTACCTCACTACTCATCTTTATATTTTAGAGATAAACTGTATGAAGGGTTAAAAAAAGTTAATTTTGAAATCCCTTATGAAAAATGGTTTACAAATCTTACAAATTTTGGAAATACAGGAAGTGCATCAATTTATATAATTTTAGAAGAGTTATTTAATAGTGGAAAATTAAAAAAAGGTGAAAAAATTCTATGTTATGTTCCTGAAAGTGGAAGATTTTCTACTGCATTTTTTTCACTTGAAGTTGTATAGTGAATAATTATATTCCTCAAGAAGAGAACTCTACACTAAATGGACAACAAAAAGTTATGTATGCAAAAAATAATAGTGGAGAGTTTAGTAGAGTAAATTATGGAAGTAGTGCGGAGGAGTTTGCAACATTAACAGCTGTAAATGAGTATAAAGTTTTAGAACTTGAGTGCTTAGAAGAGATTAAACAAGGTGTAGCTTCTCCTATAAAATATTTTATGTATAAAAATAGAATGGATTTACCAACACTATGTAGTGGTGTAGGAATGTTTAGTTTTAGAGTAAAAAGACATTTAAAAATGAAACATTTTAACAAACTAAATGATGAAATTTTAAAAAAATATTCAAATCTTTTTGATATTAGTCTAAAAGAGCTAAAAGAGTTTAACTATGAATAAGGATTTTAAACACTCACAATTTGCACATTGTGAAAGTGGAGTTATATCTTCTATGCTTACAAATTCTGGACTGAAGCTAAGTGAACCTATGGTTTTTGGTCTTACTAGTACTCTTACTTTTGCTTTTTTCCCAATTATAAAAGTAAATAATATGCCACTAATTGCATATAGATCAATTCCAAAAAATATTATAAATAGTATTGAGAAAGTTTTAGGTGTTAAGATTTTTAAAAAAAGTTTTAAAAATATGCTTGAAGCTAATATAGAATTAGATTTGGCAATAGAAGATGGGAAAATAGTAGGTCTTCAAACTTCTGTTTTTTATCTTCCATATATGCCAGAAAATATGAGATTTCATTTTAATGCACATAATCTTTTGGTTTATGCAAAAGTTGGTAAGAATTATAAAATTTCAGATCCTGTTTTTGAAGATGTTGTAGAGTGTTCACAAAAAGATTTGACAAAAGCTAGATTTGCAAAAGGAGTTTTTGCTCCAAAAGGTTTTATGTATTATGTTTTAAATATTCCAAAGCAGATTGATTTTGATAATATTTTAAAAAAATCTATAAGAAAAAACGCAAAAGCTATGCTTACACCTTTCCCATATGCTGGAGTTAAAGGTATGAGAAAACTAGCAAAGTCTATAGAAAAACTTAAAAATAAAGATGAGAGATATATAAAAAACTATTTAACACATATTGTAAGAATGCAAGAAGAGATAGGAACAGGTGGTGGAGGTTTTAGGTATTTGTATTCAGCATTTTTAAAAGAGGCAAAAACTTACAATCTTGATGTTAATAAACTTGAAAAAGCTAGTGAACTGATTTTACTTTCAGGAGATACCCTAAGAGAGTTTGCTTTAAAATGTGTGGAGAGTGCAAAGAAAATAGATAGATTTGAGCCCAAAGAGATATCAGATATTTTAATAAAAGCCTCTAAATACGAAGAAGAGGCTTTTGGGATTTTAAAAACTATTTAGTAAAATAGAATAAGTAAGCTCTTTTTTTATTATCTAAACTAATAAATATTGAGTTTTTAAATTCATCATTTAAAAGATTTATAATATTTGAAGAACTAAAAAAGTTTTGATAAGTTTTAATTAAAGAGTTATCTATAATTAACTCATCTTTAAATTTTGTTGCAAAACTATTTAAAGATATTGCATCATATTTTTGAGTTTTTAAGAAATTATTTAAATCATCTATTGAGTAAAAATATTTTACAAATTCTAACTTTGCTATAGAGTTATTTGAAATATCATCAAAATATATCCATGATGAAATATCATTTGAGATATTGTTTTCAAAAGTAGATAAATCTCCTAAATATGGAAGATTTTCTAAAGAACTATCAACTTCTCCAACTAAAAAACTACTATTAACTCTATTTTTATACTCTAAAAATATTGTATATAGAGTTTTCTCAAAAGATAGATAATCTGATGATATAGTGTAGTTATTTCCCATAGTATTTAAAGCTTTACTTATATAAAAACCCATATTATTTGTATTTATATTCAAAAAATCAAAAGGCATAACTGGATTTTGGGATTTTAACTCTTGCAATATTTTGTAAGTTTCTTGAATACAAGCAAAATTTGATGCAGCATATAGACTTAAATCTTTTTTATACTCTTTATCTTTCAAAGTTTTAATTGCACCATAAATAGCAAGTAGGTTAAGTTTTGATATTTTTCTTACATCAAGAGTCGTAATCTCTTTTAAAAGTGCTTTATAATCTTTTTCACTTTTTGAAGGAGTTTCATGTTTAAAAAAATATTTTATATACACTTAAGACCTTTTATTTGATAAAACAAGTGAAGCATTACTTCCACCAAATCCAACAAAATGAAATAAAATATTTGCACCATTTACAACTTTATCTTCTAAAAGAGGTTTAAAATCTATATTTTCATACCCATTTTTAAAATTTATTGTTTTTGGCAAAGTTCCACTTTTTATACTTTCACATAAAAGAATTATTTCATTTGTACCACAAGAACCCAATGTATGACCAATATATGGTTTTAAAACTACAACATCACAACTATTTTTATGATGCTTAAATAGATTGTTTATTGCATTTACCTCTGAAAGATTTGAATTTTCACTTCCTGTCGCATGAGCTTTTAGGCAAGTTAAATCACTAATTTCTAAATTAGCATTTTGTAAAGCTTGATTTAGGCAATTAAAAGTAGCTATTGCATTGGGATTTGAACTAGTTATTGAGTAATTATCAAAACTATTTGAATATGAAACTATTTCAAAATCATCATCTGCTTTTTTACTATTTTCTAAGATTACACAGCTACAAGCTTCTCCTAAAATTAAACCATCACTATCTTTATCAAATGGTTTATATTCACCACTAGAACTAAGTAGCATTAAAGATTCAAATCCCTTATAAGTTGATTGATTAAAAAATTCAAAACCAATTATTATAGCTTTTTGTATATCTTCATTTTTTATCTCATTACTAGCTTTTATAATTGCATTTGCACTAGAAGTACAAGCTGTTTGAATAAACACGCAAGGATATTTTGAAGATATAATATTTTCTACAAAGTTTGAAATCTCTTCAAAATTAATAGCGTGAATACTATTTGTTGTTGAAAAACTCTCTTCAATTAAAGAGATATTCATAGATGTTGAACTTAAATAAATATGCAAATTTTCTCTATCTTCTTTTGATAGTTTTGCATCATTTATAGCATCTAAAATAGTTTTTTCTAAAATAGAGAAAAATTTCTCTTTTTGAGTTTTAAAATTTTGTTTTATTTTATAATAATTTATATCTTCAAAGTTCTCTTTTAGGTACTCTTTATAGTTTTTATTATTAATATTTTTAAGTTTATTTATAGATTCTTTTTTATTATTTCCCAAAGCACAAATTATTGAAGAGCCAGTGATGAAAACTTTATGCATTTTTTCTTAAATACTCTTCCATAGTGTTTATTGATTCCATTATTTTTCTTAGTTCCTTGCTATCTGTCGTTTTTAAACCATATTTTTTATGAATTGCCATAGATATTTGTAAAGCATCCATAGAGTCTAGTTCTAAAATAGAATCAGGTCCAAAAAGTGGCTCATCATCTTTTATATCTTCTATTTGACAATCTTTTTCACACTCTTCTATGATTAGTTTTTTTAATTCATATTTTAAATCTGACATTAATTTTTTCCTTTATTTAGTATAAAATTTGCAAAAATGAGGCACATTGTACCAAAAATTACTAAGTATAACAAATATGATTTTATATCACTAAAACTTCCATTATTAACTAAAATTTCTATGAAACTTTCAAGTCCCCAAGACATTGGAGAAAATAGACTCAAATCTTGCATAAATTGTGGCATAACAAATTTAGGAACCATTATTCCAGCAATTGCTGCAAAAATAATATTTATAACCCCTCCAATTGATGTAGCTTCTTCAGTTGTTTTGCTAATATTTGCAATTAAAAGTGCAAAACTAATAGCTGCAAATGATATTGCAAATGATATTAGAATAATTAAAAAATAGCTTCCTTCTATTTTTAAAGAGTCACCACCAAATAAAGGAACAATATAAATTCCAATTAAAATCATAAAGATTAGTTGTATTTGATTGATTATAAAATAGGGTAAAATTTTCCCTAAAAGCAAAGTATAAAGTGGGATATTTATACTCTTTATTCTTTGAATTGTTCCAAAATTTTTCTCATTTATAAATGTATTTGAAATTGGAATAAGTATAAAAAACATAGAAAAAATTAACCAAGCAGGAACACTTTGCTGTACTGAGTTTATAATAGAGCTATCTTTTTCATTTTTAAAGATATATTGATTTGATATTAAATTATCAAGATTATCAAGATTTTTTGCATCAATTTTTGAATTTATAAAAAAATCTTTTGTTATTGATTTTGAAATATTTTTAACAATCTCATTTTTTAAAATTGTATAAAACTCATATTTGATATTTGGTTTGCTAAATATTTCTATAAAAAAATCTTTGCTATTTTTATTTATTTGATTTTTAAAATCTGAATCAAGTTGAATAGCAAAATCATATTTTAATTCATAAATTAAATCTTTATTTGAAGTGCTATTTTCGATTTTAGCTTCAAAGTAAGGATTTTTATTTAACTCTTCTATTAAAAGATCTATATCTTTACTATTTTGACTAATAATCGCAACTTTTAACTTTGATTCAATATTTTGTGAATATGTATTTTTAAGAGCTAAAGACATAATTAAAATAAATATTGATGGCATTAAAAATAGAACTAATAAAGCATGAATATCTCTAAAAATTAGTTTAAACTCTTTTTTTAAAATATAGTAAAACATTAATCTCTTAAACTCTTTTTTGTAATATTTAAAAATAACTCTTCAAGAGTTAAATTGTTGTTTTGTTTTAAATTTTTTATACTATCTTTTAAAACTATATTTTTGTTTTCTAAAATAGCTACTTCTTCACATAAAAATTCAATTTCATCCATATAATGAGATGTATAAAAAATTGTTGTATCACTATTTTTATTTATATCTTTTATTATCTCCAAAATATATCTTCTTGAGTGTGGGTCAATTCCAACTGTTGGTTCATCAAGATATAAAATCTTTGGAGAATTTAAAAGTCCAATAGCAATATTTAGCCTTCTTTTTACACCACCACTAAAAGTTAAAGCTCTTTTATCTATATATTTTTCCAAAGCACAAGCACTTATAGCATTTTCTATTTTATCTTTTAATCTCTTTTGTTTTAAGCCATATAAAGAACCAAAAAACTCTAAGTTTTCATAAACTGTTAGATTTGGATAAAAAGCATAGGTTTGAGGAACAAAAGATGAAATAGCTTTTATTTTATTTAATTCAGTCTCTAAATTATAATCATATATAAAAACTTCACCACTATCTTTTTTTATCAAACTATTTAAAATAGATACTAAAGTTGTTTTTCCAGCTCCATTTGGTCCTAAAAGTCCAAAAATAGAGCCACTTTTTATCTCTAAATTTAGATTTTCTAAGATTTTTGTATCTTTATATGATTTGTTTAGATTTTTTATAATAATTGACATTTTATTGAATCGCCAGTTTTTTACCAGTTGATGAGGTTTTTATCTTATCAACTAGTTTTAAATTTATAGAAAATTTTAGATTTGAAAGCTCTTTTTTCAAAATATTTTGAATATCTTTTGTTGTAAACTCTTTTTTTGTTTCCAAAGTAATATCTAAAATCTCACCTCTTAATGAGTTATTATTACTATTTACTAAAACTAATGCTTTAGATATATCTTCTTCTTTTTCTAGGATATTTTCTATTTGAATTGTAGAGTATCTTTTGCCTGCAATTTTTAGTATTTGAGAACTTCTTCCAATAAGTTTAAATTTATTATCTAAAAGTTCTACATAATCAAAAGTTTGTATCTCATAATTTGTTTGTTTAAACTCTTTTTCATATATTATATTTGATACGTAAGGAGAGTTTACTTTTAATTCACTGTTTTTATTTGTAGAAATTTTCACACTTTTTAGTGGTGTCCATAACTCTTCATCACTCTGTTTATAAGCAATTCCACCAGTTTCTGTTGAACCAAATATTTGAATAACATTTGAATTAAATTTCTCTTTAAACTCTTTTGCATCTTCACTTAATAAAGGAGCTGTTGAGCTTATAAAAATAGATTTGTTTAAATCTTTTTTTGAACTTATTTTATTTAAAGCCTTTATATATAGTGGAGTTGTAATTACTAAAGAGTAATCATCAATTAAATCTAATAAATCATTTGGTAAAAAATGCTCTTTTAAAACTATATCAATATTGTTATGTAGAGGATAAAAAAGTCCAAATAGTGAGCCATAAATATGTATAAATGGTACGGTAACTATAACTTTTTTGATAGTATAGCTACTTAAAAGAGTTGTTAAATCATCTATCTCACTACTAATATTCTCTTTTGTTTTTAAAGCAGCTGTTGGAAATCCTGTGCTTCCTGAAGTGTAATATAAAAAAGAGAAGTTATATTTATCAAAAATATTCTCTAAAGCTCTATCTTCATCTTTAATGCTTGAAAATTTTGGAATATTTAATTTTTCTAACTCATTTTGTAAAATCTTATTTGAGTCATCAAATAGAATTGATTTTGCATCACTAAAGTGTGATTTAAAAATTTTTAGTGCATTTTGTTCTTTACTTGAACTTGCTATATATGAAACGCAATTTTGCAAGTTTTTATCAAAAAATAGCTCTTTTGATATTTTATGTTTGCTAATTGTTTTATCATCATTATAGATTATTAGATGCACTTTTTTCCTTTTTTAAAAATATTAATAAAAATAAAATTGATAAAACTCCAACAGTTGCTGAAATTCCTATTGAGAAAAGAGCATTAATACTAGAAAAAATTAAAACTCCAAATCCTGCAAATGTTGTAAGAATTGAATAAAATATTGCTTTGTTGGTATTTTTATCTTTTTTGTATGAACTTATATAAATTCCATAATCAATTGAGATGGATAATATAATAAAAAGAATAAAAATATGTAAAATGTTTAATTCTATAAATAGTGTTAATGATAAAATCATAGAAAATGGGAAAAATAGAAATGATAGATATATTAGAATATTTTTTCTGTAACTTATTGAAATAATTGATATTATAAAAAATATTGATAAAGCTCCATAAAATATTAACTCTTTTTCTATTTTAATTAATTCATCTTCAAACATAGATTTAAGACTTAAGTTTATAACAAAATCAAAATTATTTAGAAGTGATATATCCTCTTTTGATACATTTACATATGAAATAAATGAGTTTTCAAACTTTAGAATTTCAAAATCTAATTTTTGAAGATATTCTAAAGTATAGTTTGGCTCTTTTTGTGAAATTTTATAAGCTTCTTTAAAGTATCCATCTTTAAAACCAAACTCTTTTGCTTTATCTTCTAATTTAGAATTGATTTCAGATATTTTTTGATTTTTTAAAAGCTCTTGTTTTTTTAAAAACTCATCTTTACTTATAAGAGTTGATAAAGGGGCTAAACTAGATGGAAATTTCTCTTTTAAAGTTTTAGAGTTTTGTATTAATTCATCAATAGTTTTTGCTTTTATTAAAAAAGGAACTTTGTCATTGTTTGCAATATCTTTATTAAAAAACTCTTGTAAAGAGTTTAATTTTTTGTTTTTTACATCTAAGTTTTTTAAATTTGAGTCAAATTTAAAGTTATAAATAGCTAAAAGTAGGGCAATAATAGTAAAAACTAATATGTATTTAGCAGAGATATTGTTTATAGTTTTGATATTGAAAAAATTGTTTTCTTTATATTCAAATCCAATTTTTTGATATATAAAAGCAAATTGAATGTATGAAAAAAGAAGCGTAAAAAATGTAAATATACTTAATTGTTTAATCAAATTAAAAGAGATAAATGATAGTATAAAAAATGCTGTAATAGTTGTAAGCATCCCTAAAAATACATCTTTATTAAACTTAAATGCTCCTTCATACTCTTTATGAACATAGTGATGAAACATATAATCAATAGCAACAGTTGATATAGATATTCCAAAAACAAGCACAAATATACTTATTTCAGGAAAGATAAAAGAACAAACCAATAGTGCAAAAAGAATTGAAGAACCAAGTGTTAATAAAGCATTAAAAAGAAGTTTTAAATCTCTTAAAATAATCAAATAAAGAAGAACAAGAATAAATGTTGCAAGATAGATTATCTTATTTACATCATCTTTAATTATTTTAGAGTTCTCTACAAAATAGAATATTGAAGAGAATATTTTTATATCTTTATCATCTTTTGTGAGATTTGATATTTCATTGTATAAATTTTCATAATCATCAATAGAGTTTACACTACTTGAAATTGAAAAGATAGAAAAATAACCTTTGTCTTTAACTGCTAAATGGTTGTTTTTTATAAAAAAATTACTATTTTCTTCCTCTTTTTTGAAAATTGAAAATGGATCGCTGCTATTTACAAAATATCCAAATTGTGAGTTTAAAAGATTTGATTTTAAATTTTCTAACTCTTTTTCTATATTTAAGTTATTTGCTAAATTTGTGCTTGTGATACTGTGACGTAATTATAATCATTTAATCCATCTTTACTTACAGGTGGTTCTATTAATGAGTCTGAAGAATTTGTCCTATTAGCCTCTGTTTTCATAATATATTGGCTAACCCAAAAACCATTATTTTTATAAATACTTGCTAGCATATTATTTTTTTTAGTTTCATACTCTTGTTGATTTTCATACCCTTTGCCATATCCGCCATACCGCCTGTGGACTTGCCCTTGTTCTTTTTCATATTGGCACGAACCATTTTGAGAATTTTCAAAGCGAGCAATTTGCCCTTTGCGGTAGCCAAAATATCGCCTATGGTGTCGTTTACGCTCATATATCCCG
>ERZ650300.1873-NODE-1873-length-11619-cov-6.745936_pt1 | contig 11619 bp, 11 predicted proteins | sample MGYA00376236_ERZ650300 | MGnify/ENA primary metagenome ERZ650300 (study PRJEB26733, sample SAMN07839303) | wastewater metagenome | biome: urban; feature: wastewater treatment plant; material: waste water | place: USA: North Carolina | collected 2016-04-28 ... | reverse complement strand
AGGCGGATTCTGCAGCCTGCAAGGAGGCAACATCCATTTTGTCTGTGCTGGGGAAACCCATGTCATCAAAGGCATTTTGTTGTGCCGAATTTAAGAAAACACGTCCTTTCATGTAACTGGCGGTTTCTTTCAGCCATGGTTGTGGGCTGAGGCTCAACGCATTAAATGCCGCCAGCGCTTGTGTGAAATCACCGTTATAAAACGCCAGTGCCCCTTGCAGATAATTGGCAAACAACAGGCCGTTTGGTGATTGGATATTGGTTGGAAGCAGCTCGGCTTGCTGGCTTTGCTCGGCATCGCAGCTTTGCAGGATTGCCAGACGGCTTTGTGCCAGTGACTGCTGCTCTTCCGCCGGAATATCCTTGGCTTGGCTCAGTTGTTGTAGATAAATCAGAGCCGTTTGCTGATTGTTCGACGCGCAGCGACTACCTTCCCAGTTATTATTTTCTGTCAGTAAGGTGCTCACCGTTTCACTGGTTACGCCTAATTGTAGCGCTTGGGCGGTGAGGGGCGATGGTTGCGAGCTTTGTGCCAGCGCCGGGGTTTCTGCCTCATCAGTCAAGTCGATAGGGAATGGCACCTGTGCATAGCCTTGATCTTTATAATAATTATCAGCTGTTTGTGTGATTAGCGGTGTGTGCGCGTAATCGGCCAGCAGCAGTTGCAGATTGACCCGGCTGTCGTTTGCCGGTGAAAGAAACGGCGTATTATTGCAGGTGTCGAGTAGATCGCGTTTCAGATCCCAGGTTGGGTAGCAACTGTCGTCGCTGCAAGCCTGCGCGGGAAGGTTAAATAATGTACATAAAATAAATCCGCCGGTAATCGAGTGACGCAAAGACATATCCCGTCCTTTTATTGTTGTTGTCGGCCTGATTGTTTGATTATCAGCCAATCATGTTCAGGATACCAGAGCCGTCTTATCGCCTGACCGTGCTAAATCAGAGAGTTGCTTTATTGCTGCGGCAAGAGCTGATGACACCAATCCAGCAATTGTTGTGAAATGCGCCGGTAAATGCCGCGCTCCAACACCCAGCGTTGCCAGTACAGCGTGCGTTCCCGCAGCGGGGTTTGTGGCATCAGCTCCACCAGTTCGCCACTGAGTAATTCCGCACTGATCTGCAATTTGGGGATCAAACAATAAGCTACGCCCGCTTTTGCTAGGGCCACAAAGGCTTCGGAGGAGCGCACGGTATGGCAGGGATAACTGCCGGGCTCTAAGCCAAAATGTTGCGCCACAAACCCAACATGCATGTCGTCGCGCTGATCAAAGGCAACGCCGGGTGCCTGCCGCAGCGCTTGTTCCGTCAGACCGTCGGGGAAATATTGCCGGATAAAGGCCGGTGATGCCGTTAACACGTAATCCATAAACCCAAGTAAGTCAGACTGGCAGCCCGGCAGTGGTTCGGCCTGTGTAGTGATGGCGCCAAAGGCTTCGCCGCGACGCAGGCGATCGATGGTGCGATTCTCATCTTCAATCAGCAAATTCAGCTCAATCAGACCCGGCTGCAGCAACGGTGCCAACGCCGGGATCAGCCAGGTCGCCAGACTATCGGCATTACTGGCGATAGTAACTGGCAACGGTTTCGCCGGCGCATCGGGTGACAGATGCGGTAACAATTCCCGTTCCAGCTGCTGCACCTGCTGATAATGCGTTAACAGCAGTTGCCCCATTGCGGTGAGCTGTAACGGCTGCGAGCGGATCAACACCGGCTGTGCCACCAGCAGCTCTAACTGTTTGATGCGTTGTGATACGGCCGATTGCGTCAGATGCAGCTGTTGTGCGGCGCGATCAAAGCTTTGCTCCCGCAGCACCACATCGAGTGCTTGCAGCAATTTATAGTCGAGATGATTCATTAATTTTTCTTATCTCGTATAAGAATCATGAATTTTACTTAATTGTACGCTTTTCTTATGCTGCAGCCATGATCGAAATAGAGGTGGAAGCAGCATGTTGAACGGAGCCATTTATTTGCAGGGGATGCTGGTGGGGGCCAGTTTGATCATGCCGATTGGTGCACAGAATGCGTTTGTGCTGGAGCGGGGAATTCGCCGCAATCATGCGTTGCTGGTGGCCGGGCTTTGTTTTCTGGCCGACGCCTTTCTGATTGCTTTGGGCGTAGGCGGAGCCGGTAAAGTGATCGCACAATCGCTGACATTACAGTTATTACTGACGTTGGGCGGCTCGGTATTTTTGTTGCGTTATGGCTGGTCGAGCTTAGTGCGCGCATGGCAGGCCACGGCGCAAACTCTCGCACAACAAGGTGGTATGACCCGCGCACGAGCCATCAGCATGACATTGGCGGTGACGTTGTTAAACCCGCATGTGTATCTGGATACCGTGATGATCCAGGGCGCCGTCTCCGGGCAATATCCGCGTGTGCAGCAGCTTAGTTTTGCACTGGGCAGTATCTCTGCATCTTTTCTCTGGTTCTTTGGTTTAGCGCTGCTTGCCAGCTGGCTGGCGCCGCAATTGCAGCGTATTCGGGTGCAACAATTTATTGATGGCGGGGTGGGTGTACTGATGTGGTTGATTGCGCTTGGCTTGTTACGTCACGCGGCAGCTATCGTATAAAAAACCAGCAAAATGGGCTTGATCTCTGTGTATATAGTCCTATAACCATAGTAGGCGTGATCGTTTATGTTGATCTCACCTGCGCCGAAAGGAGGTTTATATGCGTCTCGAAAAATGGAACCCGTTCCGTGACCTTGACGATATTTTCCACAATTATCAGCGTTCTTTCCTGACCCCATCTATGAGTCGGGAATCTATGGTTGGCAGTGAATGGGTACCTGCTGTGGATATTGTGGAAGATGACAAAGAATATCAACTCAAAGTCGAAATTCCGGAAATCCCGCGCGATGCCGTCAAACTGCAAATTAACCACGGCATGCTGACGATTACCGGCGAACGGAAGATGGAAAAGAGCGATGAAAAACATCATCGCATCGAACGTTACTACGGTAGTTTCAGTCGCAGTTTCACATTGCCGGATGATGTTAAAGCAGAAAACGTCAGCGCCACTTTCAGTGATGGCATGTTGTACGTGCATATGCAAAAGAGTACACCGACAGGTGATAAGCCACTGGAAATTGAAATTCATTAATTCAGTGAAGCAAAGGAACAACGGCGTGTTGGTTTAACCTGCACGCCGTTTTGTTATCTATTTAATAACGCGGTTTTGTGTATAAATTGAAATAACGTAATGCCAGTGCTTCTGCTTCAGTTAGTTTCTCTGGCGTGAGACGTGATGCGACCAATTCTTTATTGGTTACAGCAATTTGATTGCCATTCACCGCAGAAACGGCCAGCCACGCATAAGCCTGAACATCATCAGTCGGAACACCTTGTCCCTTGGCATACATGACACCCAGATTGCACTGTGCTTCGTAGTTATCTTGTTCTGCTGCTTTACGCATCCATTTAGCTGCTTGTACCAGATCTTTTGAAACACCGTTACCGGATTGATACATCAGACTTAAGTTAAATTGTGCTGGCATATGGCCCAGTTCTGCCGCTTTACGGATGAAATCTGCTGCTTTAGTTGGATCTTTTTCAACGCCCAGACCTTGTTGATACAGTATACCCAACTGAAATAGAGCGTTGATATCGCCTAATTCCGCAGCTTTGCCATACCAATTAGCGGCTTGTTTCAAGTCTTTGGTAACGCCCCGACCTTGGGTAAACATCTGCCCTAGTGTGAATTGTGAGGCGGCATGTCCCTTTTTTGCAGCTCTATTTATCCATAGAAAAGCTTGTTTGACATCCGAAGTCACACCCTGCCCGCTGTCGTACATTAAACCAAGGTTATATTGTGCGTAAGGATCACCCTGTTCAGCGGCCTGAGTGTACCAATATGCTGCTTGTTGGAAATTTTGTGTTACACCAGAGCCATTGTCATACATAAAACCGAGATTGAACTGCGCTTTGGAATTACCTTGCAGCGCTGATTTTTGATACCAGAATGCGGCTTGCTGAAAGTTTTGCGGCATTCCTTGCCCATTTTCGTACATCAATCCGAGGTTATATTGAGAATTGGGATCCCCTTGTTCTGCGGAACTCACTGTCGCTGCAACATCACTGGCAGTCAGCTCGGCGACTGTTGATGCAGAAAAGAAAAACAAAGCAAGAATAAGTAAGCGAGTTACTGGCAGATACTGTTTCATCTCTTTCTTATTCCTGATGTGTGCAATAGTTAATTCTGAGTGTTATTTCCGCACCAGCCAGACACCCGATTCCATATGATGGGTGAACGGGAACTGATCAAACAAGGCACAACGGGCAATCGCATGTGTCTGACACAAAGTCTGCAGGTTGTCGCACAAGGTTTCCGGATTACAGGAAATATACAGGATCTGATCGTAAGCCTGGATCATGGTCAGCGTCTTCGGATCTAACCCAGCCCGTGGCGGGTCAACCAGAATGGTATTGCACTCATAACTTTGCAGATCAATGCCTTGCAGACGAGTGAACTCACGTTCGCCGTTCATGGCTTGGGTGAACTCCTCTGCCGACATCCGCAGGATCTGTACATTATCAATGTTATTCACGGCGATATTATGTTGTGCCGCATGCACCGATGGTTTGGCAATTTCGGTGGCTAACACGCGATTGAAATTTTTCGCCAGTGCCAGCGAGAAGTTGCCGTTACCGCAATACAGTTCCAACAAATCGCCCTGGCAGTTGCTGGTGACATCAATGGCCCAACCCAGCATCTGCTGATTCATTTCGGCATTCGGCTGCGTGAAACTGTTTTCAATCTGCATATATTCGAGCGTGCGCTCACCGACTTGCAGCTGTTCCAGTACATATTCACGTTCTAATACGATCTTTTGTTTGTGCGCGCGGCCGACCACATCAACTTCACCAAATTCCGCCCGCAGACTCTGGCGTAATTCGGTGGCGGCTGGCTGCCAGGCGTCATTCAGGGGTTTGTGATAGAGCAGACTGATCAACGCTTCACCACTGAGGGTAGTCAGAAAATCGATCTGAAACAGCTTATATTTAAGTGTGTGATTATTGCGGATCAACTCAAGCATGCGCGGCATCAGACGATTGATCAGCAGACTGCCGGTGGGAAACTCGTGCACGTAATAGCGTTGCTTGGTTTCGCTGTTAAACATGACATAAAACAGATCGTCGCCTTCGTGCCAGATGCGAAATTCAGCCCGCATCCGGTAATGCGTTGGCGCGGAGGCAAACACTTGTGGCATTGGTGCCTGAAAGGGGGCGAGCAATTGCGTCAGACGCTGCTGTTTATCATGCAATTGTTGCTGGTAAAGGGCATCCGAATGGACCGTGTTTGTCATGTTGTACTCCGTCACTGCAGGAAGGGCGGAAATTGTATGCAGTTGTGCGAGGTTGTCCAGTTTTTCTGCTTAAGTTTTGTGCAATCAGGCCGCTATACAGATAACCGTACGTGTAATCGGTTCCGGAGACGATCATGAAATTAGATCAGGTAAACAGTTCTGTGCTGCAGAATATGCTGAAAAGTACGCAGCGTAACAGCGGTAAAAGTGCTCAGGCGGCAACGCAGGCGAACGATGAAGTGTCGTTGAGCCATTCCGCAAAGTTGGGTAACCGGGTGCTTCAGTTTTCACTGTCGCAATCACTGACGATTAGCGGCAAAAGTTTCAGCGTGAATACGCAGGAACCGGCTTCGGATGACAGTGTCGAGTCACTCTTTGACTTTCAAAAAGTCGCGGATAACGTGCTGTCATTTGTGACAAATACCATCCGGGCCCGCAAACAGGGCGGTGATGATGACGAAGCGCTGAAAGAAATGCTGGGGCAAGCCTATAAAGGCATTGATAAAGGCTTCAGCGATGCACGTAAAGAGTTGGATAAGAGCGGAGTGCTAACTGATCCGCTGAAAGAGGGGATCGATAAAAGTTACGATCTGATCCAAAAGGGCATGAGCGATTTTGAAGAGGAATTATTTGGAACCAAAACACCGGTAACAGACGACGCTGAAACGACCGATGCCGTTAAAACACCCAAAGAGATAGGTAACAGCTTGCTGGCTGCCATGACCGGCAAGCAATCGGCCAGTCTGGAGTTGGTGACGAAAGAGGGTGATAAAGTCACGATCCAGTTTGATGACCAGCAACAATGGCAGCTGCAAAGTAGCGGGAAGGCGAAGAAAGCCCTGCAGACTTACGGAGAACTGGCCGGAAACAGTCAGAACCTGAAGAAAACGGGCAATAGCAGCTCTGCCTTCTATAGCCACACCACCCAGTTTAGTTTCAAAGTGGAAGGTGATCTCAGTAGCGATGAACTGAAATCTATCTCTGACATGATGAATAAAATTGGCGGACTTTCCGACAGTTTCTTTAACGGCAATCTGGATGATGCACTACAACAGGCGCAGAAACTGGATCTGAGTGACAGCGAGCTGACCAGCTTATCATTGGATCTGTATCAGCAGCAGGCGGTTGGCTGGCAGTCAGCGCAAAGTGATAATACTGACAGCAGCAATACCGCCAGTGATACGGAAGACGATAGTGCACTGACCGATAATCAGCAGACTGCCGCCCACGCCGGCGCAGAAAGTCAGCAGGTGCCAGAAGATACCGTCCTGTACGAACGCCTGCATATAAACCGGGTCGAGGCTCGAGGCCAGGGCTGCCGTATCGACGACGGGGTACATACCCATACAGGCAGCCACCAGCGGCACGTTGTCGATTACGGCCGACAGCAGACCGGTGATTCCGGCGATCGTATAGACTTCGTGTACGTTTTTGTCCAGGAAGTCGGCGAAGTCGGTCAGCAAACCGGCGCTCTGCAATGCTGCGACCGACATCAGAATACCCAGGAAGAAGAGGATCGTGGGCATATCGATATGTTTGAGTACTTTCGACACCCGGTTTTTGATAGATTCCTCCATGTTCTGTTTGTGGTCATAGACGAGCTCCGTGAAGACCCACAGCACACCCAACGATATCAGCATGCCCAGGTAGGGCGGCAGTCCCGTTACAGCCTTGAATATGGGCACGAACAGCAGCCCGCCGACACCGAGAACGAGAACGAAGTGGCTGAAGCGCGGGCCGACGAACGGCGGCAGCTTGGGCGCCGTGTCTAATTTTTCGGGATGCGCGTTTTCGTCGGGAATATAACGGCAGGCGATGGCCGTGGGAATGATTACCGATACCAGGGCCGGGAGGAACAGTTTGGCCACGAGCAGGCCCGAGGTGACGTTGCCCCGCATCCAGAGCATGATGGTCGTTACGTCGCCGATGGGCGAAAAGGCACCGCCGCTGTTGGCCGCGATGACGATAACGCTGGCGAAGATCCATCGTTCTTTCTGTCCGCTGATCATACGCCGCAGCAGCATGATCATAATGATCGTCGTGGTCATGTTGTCCAGCACGGCGGACATAAAGAAGGTGATGATCGATAGCAACCAGAGCAGTTTGCGTTTGTTGCGGGTTTTGATGTGGTCGGTGATGACGTGGAATCCTCCGTGCCGGTCGATCAGTTCGACGATGGTCATGGCGCCGATCAGGAAGAAGAGAATCTCGCTCGTATCGCCGAGTTGCTCGATCAGTTGCGTGCCGATCTGGGCGTCGTTGCCCAGCAGGCTCAATACCGTCCATAGCGCACCGCACATCAGCAGGGCGATCGCGGCCTTGTCGATGCGTAGTTTGTGTTCGAGCGCGATGCAGAGGTACCCGAACACAAAAATCAGAATCATGGTTATAATCATATCTTACTGCATTGAATTATCGATTTTATCAATGGAATCGAAACGCCGCAATCCCTGTGCCGTAGTGGGTGAGTCCGGTGATTCGGGCCTTTATTTTTCACTTTTTTCGTGGAAATTTTTCGCAGGCTTACCATTCGCGGAGGATTTTTTTTGAAATATCGATTCTTTGCCGTACCTTTGTACCTGCTTTCGAGCATCGGATTGAACTATGGTGTAATGGTAACACAGCAGATTTTGGTTCTGTCGTTCCTGGTTCGAGTCCAGGTAGTTCAACACTGTCGTTCGTAGCCGAAGTCGCTGCGACGGGAAAGGCCGGATTTCAAAATCCGGCCTTTTTGTTTTCGTGCATGGCACAAGCGGCGAATAGGCGCGTCGGATCCGATGTTTCAAACGCTTGATAATAAAGTATATAATCATCTTTGTTTTTGTTGGCGCATCCTTTTCTCATCGGGTTGCCGCTTTCGAAAGACGTTGTTGGGCGTGCCGTCGGATCATCGTATTTTTCCGAAAAGGTTTCTGCTTTTGCCTCTGCCGGGGTGGGCAGCACTTTCCTTTTCATTTAATCGCCCGTTACCACAATCGGGCCGGGCGACCGACAGACATCGGCAGCGCCATTTCCGGGAGCGGTGCGACTGACGGTATAGCTGCTTTTGTTTTTCCTTTGTTTCCCCGGATTTTGGAGAACCGGACCGTTCTCGGGTTTCGTCGTAGCCGTTATTGTCCGAGGGCCTGACGCCAACGCCTTTGCCAGCTGGTCGGGACAGGATGTTCCCCGGCCTTTGCAGTCGATGCCTTCGAGACGTGCGATCACGTCGGCAGCCTGCATCCCGCGCGTCAGCAGACCTATTCCCTGGGTATTCCCGTGACACCCGCCTTCGAAGCGGACGCTTTTGACGATATCTCCCTCCAATTCGATTTCGATGGATTTCGAACAGGTACCTTGTGTTTTATAAGTGAATTTCTTTGCCATTTCGAAAGAATTTCGTACGCAAATATACGAATAAATGGATATTTTCAGCGTCCGATGTGTCGGCGTGTGTGTTTCCGTGCGTACCGGGAATCCATGGCTTTTGCGTATTCGAATCCGTCCCTCTTCTCTTGAGCCTCTTATTTTCGGTTTTTTGATTCTGGCCGGCCGGTTTGGTTTTGCTATTTATTTCGGGCGACGACCGGATAATCGTATGTAAAACTCCCCTTCCCGATCACGGGAAAGGGAGTTCTCTTATTACAGTATACTTTTTTATTTCTGCTGTTGCTGCTGCAGGTCGCTCGTGTCGGCGACGACCATGTTTTTGTCGATGCGGAGCGTGACGTTGCCGTCCACTTCGATCAGGAGGGTCGTCTCCTTGATCTCTTTCACTACGCCGTAAATACCGCCGGCCGTGATGATCTTGTCGCCTTTCTTAAGGCCGGCCCGGAATTGAGCCATCTGCTTGCGTCGCTTCGATTCGGGGCGCCACATGAAGAAATACAGAACCAGAATCATCAGGCCGAGCATGATGAAGAGCGAATAGCCGCCGCCAGCCTGCGGTGCAGGAGCTGTTGCTTGAAGTAAGTTAATCATAGTTTTCTATTAATATTAATGTTTAGTCTTTTCTTTGGATCGGGACGAGCCGGGACAGGCGACGTGCCGAACTTAATTCTCGTTTTTTCTTCCGGACAGGACGCTTCCATCTGATCCTCGGCTGTTTCGATCATCGGTTGCTCTCATCTTTTCGGACCGGTAGCCTGTCTTTTGCAAAGATTGCCGAACTGCCTCCTGTTCCTGCAAAGATAGTGAAAGCCGAGAAGAAAACGGGAGCTTGCTCGCAGTTTTCCGAGGCGTATCCTATCTTCTGCAAAGATAGTCAAAGCCGGGTGTCGCACCAAATTATTCGAACGCTGGCGGCAGGTTCTGCCCGAACCGGTTCTTCCCGATCGAAACTCGCACGTACCGGGGATTCCTTCGAATATATCGGGGGATCCGTATTTCGGTTGCCTCCGTCGGATTTTCCGGTAAATATAGTTAAAATTTGCAGGAGTCGCAGCCGTTCGGCGCTCCTTTCCTGCGAATTAACAATTTCTTAATCGACAACGGCTTCGATGTAAATCCGTAACGGCTCCTCCGATCCCGACGCATAGAGTTTCAACAGTTTCATCTGCCAGCCGTGCTCGCCCCGCGAGTCGAACCGGACGCTGAACGGGATTTCCTCGCCCGGCTTCAGGGGCCGTCGGTCGAATTCCGGGGTGACACATTCGCACGAAACCTCGTAGCGGGTCACTACCCATGTCCGGGACGAAGTATTTTGCAGCCGAAACCGTTTGATGCCTGTTTCGCCGGAGTGGAGCCGTCCGAAACGGATCGTGTCCGAAGTACCTTCGGTGAGCGTTTCATCCGATATTTCGAGTGTCGGCCCACTCTGGACACTGCTCGTCCGGCGGGACTGACAGCCGATGACGAGGGCTACCAGCAATATGCAGAAAATGTGCCGCATCATATCAGTCCCCGTCCGGTTTTTTTGAGTTTTCCCTCTTCGGTCAGCGCCTCCACGATTTTATCCAGTACGCCGTTGATAAAGGTGCTGCTGCCGGGCGTAGAGTAGAACTTGGCGATGTCGATGTATTCGTCGAGGGTCACTTTCACCGGAATCGAAGGGAAGGAAACCAGTTCGGTGATCGCCGTGGCCATAATCAGGTTGTCCATGAAGACGATACGCTCCACGTCCCAGTTGCGCGTGAATTTTTCGATGTATTCCAGCCGCTCGTTGTAGTTGATAAGCGTCTTTTCGAACAGCGTTTTGACGAATTCGGCGTCCTCGTCGCTTTTGAATTCGGGCAGCATCTTCACGTCCGCGTGGGACTGGCGCATGTTGGAGATCGTGCGGATCACGAGCGTCAGAACGAATCCCAGGTCGTCGCTCCAGAGGATCGACTGCTCTTCCAGTACGTCGTCCAGCATGGGACACTCCTGCAACTCCTTTTCGAAGAAGGTCGCCAGAAGCGCTGCGTCGGCTTTGAACGAACTTTCCGAAGCGCTCATGTAAGCCTGGAAATAGTCCGTCGCCGCGAGTTGGTTGTAAAGTGTGCGGATGAGTTCGGGATATTTGCTCCAGCCGAGTTTACGGGCTGCCATTCGGTCATTCACCGTGTCGCTGTCGGCGATCATACGGATCACGGCGTTGTCGATGAAGCGGGTGTTGGGGTGGAGGTCTTCGTAGGTCGGCAGCTTTTTCTGTTTGGCCAGCTCCTGACGTTGCTGGGCATAATGCGCCAGTTCGACCGGAAGGGTCATCATCTGGAAATAAAGGTCATAGGTCTTGTCGATCGAATTCATCATGTTCTTTTCCGACGCGATCATATTGTCCGAGTCGGATTTGAGATGCGCATATAGGGCCTTTATCGCCTTGATTCTAAGCTGTCTTCTACTTAACATATATTTTCAGAACTTTGCGGCAAACGGGAGTATCTGCCGTTTGTCCGGTTTGCTTCGTGCCGGGAGGCGTGCGGGCTGCTTGTAAAACGAAGTCGCGTTTTACCGGGCGCGGTTCGCCCCGATACGAAAATTACCGGACAAAGGTAGGAAAAAAAGCGCTTGCCGCAACCTTTTTGCGCTTCTGGGGCATAAATAATCTTGTGTCCGCTCTTTCGGCAGGAGCTGCCGGGCCGATTCGTTGTCGTGTCGGTTTTTCCTGCCGCAGAATGGATTCCGGGGTTGTTTGTTGCCCTTGTCCTGCCGTGCCCCTTTTTCCCCGGCAAAGTGCGAATAAATTCGTCTTTACTCTTTTACTCTCGGCTCATTCTTAATTTTTGTCCTTATTCGCTTGGGCAAAAGGCAGATAAATTTGCTTTTGTACCCGGCTTATTCGTAGCGTTGCATAAGATAGGATGCGATTCGGCAATCTTTGCGTGCAATCCCGCACGATTGCTCTCGCCTTTC
>ERZ650300.1871-NODE-1871-length-11622-cov-5.111005_pt1 | contig 11622 bp, 7 predicted proteins | sample MGYA00376236_ERZ650300 | MGnify/ENA primary metagenome ERZ650300 (study PRJEB26733, sample SAMN07839303) | wastewater metagenome | biome: urban; feature: wastewater treatment plant; material: waste water | place: USA: North Carolina | collected 2016-04-28 ... | reverse complement strand
TAGCAATCAGTTCAGGACGGTTTTCAACCATCACTGCAATGACATCACCCTTTTTTGCGCCAAGAGACAAATAGTAATGTGCAATCTGGTTTGCCCATTCATTGAGTGCTCGATAGCTATAGCTTTGATCTTCAAATAACAGTGCAATACCTTGTGGGTTACGCTTTACTGCTTTTTCAAATGCGATCCCTAAACCAGTTGGAGAGGCTGGTGTCCGCAAATATGCTTGTTTAAGACCACTGAGGATATGAGGTACTTTGGTAATGAAGTTCGGAAGTCGGGTTGCGACATCACCAATGGTAATAATATCGGTCTGCGTAGTTTGGCTCATATCAATCCTATTTATTTTTTGATCAATCCAAGAAATGGCTATTTGTTGGAACACTACCATTTAACATCTTTGCTGTTGATGCTGCTTTTAGTGGCGATTCCCTAGAGCAATCAACCTGAGCTGCGTCTAAAGCAGCGCAAGGGCCTAGCTCTCTTACAATATCTCAATGACGCTACATTTTACAGTAACAAAAAAGCCTAATCATCGAAATGACTAGGCTTTTGCTTATTGAGTGTAATTTAGCAAATTATTCATTGCCAACGATACTCTTTTTCGGTGGTCGTCCACGAGGGCGGCGAGGGCGGGTGGATTTCTCCTTTTCCGCTTTGGCAGCTTCATCTTCCACATCTGTTTCTTCAGTGCTTGCGACTGGTTCAGTGTTTTCAACAGTCTGCACTGCTTCAACTGCCTCTGTAACCACCGCAGTTTCAGTCTCAACAGCAGCTTGCGCTGACTCAACTGCTTCAGAAGGTGCTGTTTCTTCTACCACCACAGGCATTTCTTCATTTGCAAGTGCCAGTGCCTGTTGTTCAGGTGCTGCATCACCAACAGTGTTTTGCGCAACAACAGTCGCAATTGCTGTTTCCTGCACTTCTTGCGTGGTTTCAGTGCTTTCTACAGGGGCAGCAGGCGCTATATTGGAAGCCAGATGCTCCTCTTTTGCCTGCTCAGCCGCAAGTTTTGCTAAACGACGACGTTCACGTGGATCGTTGGCAACACGCGAAGCGGATGCTTCTGGTGGTGTTAATGGCAATACAGGTGCTGGTTCAGCTTCTTCGGTTGGCTTCTGGCTTGGAAGTTCTACATCACGTGTAACAGGGCGCTTTTCCTCAGCAGCTGTTTCAACCACCAGGGTGCTGGCATATTGTTCAGCGAACTTCTGTAAGGCACGGTTGAATGTAGTCACCAAACCAAACTGCTCAATCAGGAATTTGCAGTCTTCACCATAAATATGACGAATCAGGCCACCCATGGTGTATTGTCCCAACGCTGGAATTTGCGATGGTGCAATTTTTGCTGCCACTTTTTGGCTGCTTTGCGCCCCACGCTGACGAGGGCGTGAACGTGGATCATTGCTTGCACGTTTCGCTGGTGCCTGGGTTGCCTCTTCAACTGGTGTTGTTTCAGCAGCAACCTGCTCTACCTGAACAGGCGCAGTTGTTTCAGCAGCCCTCACAACCGCTTTTACTGGCTCGGCCTGTGGTGCTGGCGCAGTGGTCTGCTGTGGATTGAGCGCAACAATTTCACTTTGTCCCTGATCAATGTTGACGATCAATGCCGTATTCATTGGTTCAGTGCGAGGTGTATCAATCACATCAACTTTAAGCTGCTGTGGATTGGATGCAGCCTCAACTGCAACAGGCGTTTCGTTGAGAACACTTTGGTCACGGTGACGGTTCGGGCGGTTTGGACGCTGCTGGCTATGACGGTCACGACGTGGCAACGGTACAGAGGTATCATTTCCATGAACAGCATCATTTTGCTGTTGCTGGTTTTGTGATTCCTGCGGACGTTTTTGCTGGCGTTTCAGGTCACGTTGCTCTTGACGCTGTTCCTGACGTGACAGTTGAACAACTTCCTCATGCACCTGATTTTGTTGTTCATGGGCATGTACATGCTGTTCACGCTGCTCTTTATGCTTACGTTTCTTTGGGTTTTGAGACTGATTTGGACGGTTCAGTTTTTCGTCTTTCTCAAACGCTTCGCGAGTTTCCTGCTTTACAGGTGTCTGGGAAATATAGACATTATTTGCTGTTGTTTCCGCAATTGCAGCTGTCTCAACCTGGCCGAATTGACCACGGCTCACAGCGCCATTATTGATCATCTGTTCAATAGCTGACGCCGCATTTTGTGCAGAGCGGGACTGATCAATGGTCTGAGCCTGTTTTTGAACAAACAGGTTCTCTAACCATGCGCAAGGGCTTGCTGCTTTTGACGCTGCTGCCTGTGCCTGTTTTGGCTGGGCAGTGCCTTGCTGTGTTATAGCCTTTTTCTGTGGCGCTGTCGCCTGCTGCTGTGCTGGAGCAGCATGACTGTGCTCAGCTTCTTCCAGATGCCATTCAGAAGACTCATAACCGAGTTGTTTTTCACTGTCACGGGTCGCTTCAGTGCGTTCATAGCTGGATGGCGCAAAGCCTGCTGGATTGTACTGGATTTCATAATGTGGCGTTTCCAAATGTGGATGCGGCAGAATGGTGACACGCACATTGGAGGTTTGCTCCAGATATACAAGGCTGTGACGCTTTTCATTCAACAGGAATGCCGCGATTTCCACAGGCACTTCCACCTGTACCTCGCCTTGACGTTCACGTAATGCAATTTCTTCCACTTTACGCATAATTGAAAGTGAAAGGGAGCGTAGGTCGCGTACCATGCCTGTGCCATGACAGCGTGGGCACACATAGCCCGTTGCTTCCTCAAGCGATGGGCGCAAACGCTGACGACTCATTTCCATCAGGCCAAAACGTGAAAGCTGGCCGAACTGGATACGTGCGCGGTCACTTTGAGTTGCTTCACGAAGTTTCGCCTCAACCATGCGCTGGTTGCGGTCCTTGGCCATGTCGATAAAGTCGATCACGACCAAACCGCCAATATCGCGTAAACGAAGTTGACGCGCAATTTCCTCAGCCGCTTCAAGGTTGGTATTTAATGCGGTTTCTTCAACATCATGACCACGGGTTGATTTCGCCGAGTTAATATCGATAGAAACCAGTGCCTCGGTTTGGTCAATCACGATTGAACCGCCAGAAGGAAGTTTTACTTCACGTTCATAAGCAGTCTGGATTTGGCTTTCGATACCGAAATGAGCAAATAATGGCTCATTCTGGGTATAGGTTTTTAACTTGTCCAGCTGACGTGGCATCACAGCTTTAACGAAGTTGTAAGCTTCATTATAGGCCTGTTCGCTATCAATCAGGATTTCAGCAACGTCATCACGTAGATAGTCACGGATGGCGCGTGTCACCACACCCGCTTCCTGATGCACCAGCATTGGTGATGGACCAGAACTTGCCGTACCCTGAATTTGTGCCCAAAGGTCCAGCAAATGCTGTAGGTCAAGTTGCAGTTCTTCCTGTGAGCGACCGATACCCGCAGTACGAACAATGACGCTCATGCCACGAGGTACATTTAAAGAAGATAGAATTTCTTTGAGTTCTTCGCGCACAGAACCTGAAATCTGACGGCTAATACCGCCACCTTTCGGGTTGTTTGGCATAAGTACTAAATAACGGCCTGCAAGAGAAATAAAAGTAGAAAGCGCAGCACCTTTGTTACCGCGCTCTTCTTTTTCGACTTGAACCAATAATTCTGTGCCTTCAGTGATGAGTTCACGAATATTTGAAGTTTGACGAGGATCCGCTTTGAAATACGAGTTTGCAATTTCTCGCATAGATAAAAAGCCTTGACGCTGTGCGCCGTACTCAACGAAAACTGCTTCTAAAGAAGGTTCAACGCGAGTGACATGACCTTTATAAATATTTGATTTTTTTTGTTCACGAGTACGATTTTCTAAATCGAAATCGTAAAGACGATTACCAGTAATCAGTGCAACGCGAACTTCTTCGGCGTGGGTTGCATTAATCAACATACGTTTCATGGGTGTGACACCTAATAGTGATGCACACAAACAATCAGCCCGATACTTTTGAGCAAACATCAAATTGGCGCGATCAAGATTCAGAAGCAGCTTTGTACATGATGCTCTGAAACCACTGACTGTAAATATTCAGTTTGTGCTTTGATACGTTTATTTCGATGTCAGCAATAGTGCCTTAATCTTCAGTCTAATGATATTTCATCCATGTTTTGCATCTGTGAAATATCGTTAGACCCAGCATAATCAAAGTTCCTAGACGCTTCACTGGCGGGTGAGCGGTGCATTGGATGGTGACTTTCACTGTCATTAAGCATTGAAGTCGATCCACCTGGAAGTCTCGTGATACGGAATGATCATCGTATCTCTGCTTAGCAGTTCCAATGCATCAACGCTTTAGCCTGAATGCGACATCAGGGAGCAAATTGTCTGATGTGGATCAGTTTACGTTTAATAACCAACAAATTTGTTGGCAACATATTTTTTCTGAACAAACTGTATGTGCTGATGCACAATTAAACGCAACAGTTTGCCATTTTGCCGATATAATAAGCCTTCGGCGTCGGCATAATTCTTTAGGACCTATCCGAGTTATTGGTGAGTATCTCGTCGATTTAAAATTTTATCTAAATAAAATTTCTGATCTGATGCTCACTTACGGTGGTATCCGTGCGCTGAATATATCAAACCTTGCGGCATCTGCCTATGGGCTAAGTTTAGGTTTCTTGTGAAATAACTTAGCTAAATGATCAATTTTTAATCATATTTAGCAAATCTTGGATTAATCGAGCGTATGAATTCTACACAACAATGGCAAAGTGTCACTTGGTTTGACGTGGATGAGCATCAGGCTGGACAGCGAATTGATAATTTTTTATTTACTCGATTAAAAGGTGTTCCAAAAAGCCGTATTTACCGTTTGATCCGTGAGGGACAGGTCCGTGTAAACAAAAAAAGGGTAAAGGCCGAGACCCGTCTGGAAATTGGCGACCAAGTTCGAGTTGCCCCGATTCGCTACGAACAGAAAGATGACAGTGCGGTCCCTGTAAGTGACAGTGTGGCACAAAGCCTGCTGAGCCGTGTGGTCTATGAGGATGAGGGCCTGCTGGTGGTGAATAAGCCATCGGGCATTGCGGTGCACGGGGGCAGCGGTGTGGCTTATGGCCTGATTGAGGCCCTGCGTGCCGCCACAGGTAAAAAATATCTGGAACTGATCCATCGTATTGACCGTGACACTTCAGGTTTGGTGATGATCAGCAAGAAACGCAGTACCTTAAAATTATTACAGGATTTATTGCGTGAGCATAAAATCCAGAAAACCTATGCGGCAATTGTTAAGGGGCAGGTGAGTCTGGATCAGCAACTGATTGATGCACCTCTATTCCGTTATGAACTGGCCAATGGTGAACGCCGTGTGCGTGTCTCTAAAGAGGGTAAGCCGAGTAAAACCGAGTGGAACGTGGTTGAACGTTTCAAGGCGGTAACACTGGTGCATGCCTCGCCTTTGTCAGGACGTACCCATCAAATTCGTGTGCATGGTTTAAGTATTGGTCATCCACTTATTGGCGATGATAAATATGGTCACAGCACCGCCTATGCTGGTCCAGAGGTCAGACGCTTGTGCCTACATGCCATGCGTCTGCAAATTCCAGGCTACCCAACCATTGAGGCGCCAATGCCTGAAGACATGCAACAGGTTTTAAATGAGTTGAGAAAGCACAAATGAGTCAAAATATCGAACTGGTGATTTTTGATTGGGATGGAACCTTATTTGATTCAGTGGAACAAATCGTGGCAAGCCTGCAATATGCGGCACAACAATTCCAGCAGCCCTTAACCAATGAGGCTGCGAAAAGCATTATTGGGCTGGGTTTGCCAGAGGTGATGCAAATCCTGTTTCCGAAAGTACCGCATTTACAGCAGGATATTTTGCAATGCTATGCAGACCACTATGTTGCGAACTCTAAAGGTGATGCATGGTTTGGTGGTGTTGCTGAGCTATTGGCCGATCTAAAACGGCAGGGAGTCAAGCTGGCGGTGGCAACAGGTAAGAGTCGTAAAGGTCTGGATCGGGTGCTGAACCAAACCAATAGCCACGATATTTTTGACATTACCCGTGCCGCCAGTGAAACCCGATCAAAGCCTGACCCGTTAATGTTGCAGGAAATCCTGCTTGAGACTGGTGTGGCGGTAGAGCGGGCCATTATGGTGGGTGATACCAGTTATGATCTTGAAATGGCGCAAAACCTGAATATGCAGCGCATTGGGGTGAGCTATGGGGTGCATAGTGTTGAAACCTTGCAGCAATACCAGCCCCTGACCATTGTCAGTTCAATTCAGGACCTGCATGGCTATTTTCAAGCTGTATTGCCATCCTCTGCCTTGATTGAAAGTTAACCAACACAATATTGATCTGACTGGGGTAAGGATGCCTATCAGGCCTTTGTTCAGGGGCTAAGCGAGGATGATCCATATCTATGTGGTCAGCAATTTACCGCTGCCGATGTGACGGTTGCCGCGATGCTGTTTTGGCGGCTTAAAATGGGAGGATTTCAGGCCCATCCAGCCATAGAATGTTATCTTGACAATATAAAGCAACGACCAAGTTACCAAAAGTTTGCGGATTTTTTTAGTAATGCCTAAAGGGTAAAAAGATAGCCGACTGAATCGGCTAACTTTTTCATCATTGGGACTATGCAGGAATATCGAGCTCAAATACCTGTCGAATTTCTTCCAGAAACTGTTCTGTGGCCAGGCTGGGCTCAAGCCTGTTATAGCTGAAAAATACATCCAGACAGGGGAGGGAATGACTCAGTCGGCGCATCACGATTTGATCGGTTGCCAGCGCCTGCATATAAGAGGGCAGAATGGCACAGCTTTGGCCTGAATGCACTGCCTGAATACTCTCCGCAATGCTGTTGGCCTTAGAAATTGTCTGAAACTGAATCTGTCTCTGTTCAATATAATGGACGATGGTATCAAACAGGGGCTGGGAGAGCTTTTGGGACAGAACGGTTATGGCCAGCCCATTCAATTGCTCTACTGGAATTTCAGTTAATTGAGCCAGGGGATGCTGTTTGGGGAGTATAAACACCAAGGGTTCTTTCAGTATTAACTGACTGGCAAAAACCTCATTTTGAAACTCCTGATTAATAAAAATAATGTCTAAGTCGCCTTTCTTGAGTTCAGCGATTTGGTCACTCTCTTTCAGGTTCAGGGTGCGGATTTGCAGCTTGGGAAGTTTGACCCTCAGGCGCGGTAGAATATAGGGAAAAATACGGATTTCAGCAGAAGGGACAAAGCCAATTTTCAGATACTGGACTTTTGCCGCTGCCACCTGCCGTGCAATGGTGATGGCCTTGTCCGCCTGTGTCAGGGTGAGGCGAGCCTGCTCCAGAAAAACCAGCCCTTCCTCGGTCAGTTCAACCTTGCGTTTGGTGCGGTGAAAGAGCTGTACGCCAATATCATCCTCAAGGTCCTTGATCTGCTGGCTTAATGAGGGCTGCGCCGTGTGCAGCTTTAGTGCGGCTTTACTAAAGCTGAGTTCTTCAGCGACGGTGATGAAGTAACGTAGATGGCGTAATTCCATAAGACTTGTCCGTGTGTGTCTTACTGTTATTCTTAATTAAAGTATTAAAAAATAATTCTCATGGCCGCATTATATAGTAGCTGCTTTTCTAGACAATATGCTTTTTTCTAAAATATAAAAAATATATTAAAACGCTATGCCTGTAAGTTTAGCTGAATTGTCATTTGGCGTTATGAGTTCAGTAAAATTGTATTGACTCAGCCAGAGAAAATCAGCATAACTCAATGACCTTATGTTAGGATCAAGGACCGATTATGGAAAGCCATGTTTTTAAAGGATCAGGCAGATCAAGGCCAGCTTATCGTCCCAAGCCATATCTTGATCTGGAGAAGATAAAACCTTAAAAAATAAGCCATAATCCTAAGCCAATATAACTCAGCCCCACAAGCGATCAGGTTCCACCACAGAAGAAGTACATGAAAGATAAGCCGACATTAACCTATCAATTGCCGACCCAATCTTGCTTGAGCCATACCTGGGGGAAACCTCCTTTTCCACATGAGGCCTCTGACCACTGTGGGATTGACCGTTTCTACAACCTGGACAAACCGTTGACACCGTTTGACCGTAAGGGGCTGCTAAAATGGCTGACAACACGTAAATCCTTTACCTGGAATGTTGACCGTAGCCATGAGTCTAATCTGCGTAACCAGATGCTTGAGTTGCCGCAAAACCGCCCGCATGCTGACCTGAATGACTGGCAGATTTGGTTTGTGGGACATGCCACCATTTTGATCCAGATCGGCCCCTATAATTTTTTAACCGATCCAGTCTGGTGTGAATATGTCAGCCCAAAGCAGGGACGGGGACCCAGACGGGTTTGCCCAGCGGGCATTGCACTGGAACATCTTCCAACCATCCATGCGGTGTTGTTAAGTCATAACCACTACGACCACATGGATTTGGCCACCCTGGACTGGCTGCACCAGAAATTTGAAATGCCGATTTATACAGGTTTGGGCAATGGTCACTATCTACCGAAGCACCTGCATGTCATTGAAATGGACTGGTGGCAGGAAATCCCCTTTCATGATGAGTTAAAGATCGCCTATACACCAGCGCAGCATGCCTCAGGACGTGGTGTCAGGGACCAGAACAGGGCGCTGTGGGGCGGATTTTCACTATTGGCAAGAACGGGGCACTGTTTTTTTGCGGGTGATACGGGGTATGCAGGTCATTTCAAGAAAATTTATGAACGCTATGGGCCTGCAAGAATTGCATTGCTGCCGATTGGTGCCTATGAGCCACGTCAGTTGATGCGTTATGTGCATATGAATCCACAGGATGCCTTTCATGCACATCTGGACCTGCATGCGCACCGTTCACTGGCGATTCACTATCGCACTTTCCAGCTTACCGATGAAGACCGTGATGCACCAGAACATGAACTGATGCAGGCCATGAAATCCTCTTCAAAACTGGTGAACCCTTTTTACTGTATCCGTGAAGGGCACTTTATTCGGGCCTAGCTTGCTGTAGTGTCCTGATAAAGCATAAGGCAATGATGGAAAGGCTCGCAAGCCCAATATTTATCATCACAGGATTGAACGCTTATTCATGTCATGGCTTGACTAAATTGTCGCCTAATTCAATGTAAAAAGCCATCCGAAGATGGCTTTTTATTTGGATGTTTTAGGGTTTAAAGAAAGCTTGGTAAATGACGAGCAGGGTCAGTCTCACGGGCGGCTTGCGCATCAGCAACAGTCATACCGAGTGCTTTTGCAACACCTTCGCCATAAGCAGGGTGGCAAGCATAGCAGTTTCGGATATGACGATACTTGATAAAGTCCAACGCATCACCCATCGCGCGTGCTGTATTGCCAAATAAGGCATCTTGCTGTTCAGGTGTCATTAACTCGAACAAGGCACGAGGTTGACTGAAGTAGTCATTATCATCTTCACGATAATCCCAGAAGTCTGCATCGCCATTGATTTTCAATGGTGGTTCTTTGTATTGCGGCTGTTCTTGCCATTGGCCGAAGCTGTTAGGTTCATAATGTGGTAAACCACCATAGTTGGCATCAATGCGACCTTGACCATCACGGTGATTACTGTGAACAGGGCAGCGAGCAGCATTCACTGGAATTTGTTGATAGTTCACGCCTAAACGGTAACGTTGCGCATCCGCATAGTTTAATAGGCGTGCTTGCAACATACGGTCAGGTGAAACGCTAATACCTGGTACTAAGTTACTTGGTGCAAAAGCAGATTGTTCAACATCTAGGAAGAAGTTTTCAGAGTTGCGATTGAGTTCAAACTCACCAACTTCAATCAGTGGATAGTCGCCATGAGGCCAAACTTTAGTTAAATCGAATGGATGATATGGAACTTTCTCGGCATCTTGTTCTGGCATGATTTGTACGAAAAGCGTCCATTTTGGATAGTCTTGACGTTCGATGGCATCGAATAAATCGCGTTGATGGCTTTCACGGTCTTGACCCACCAATTCACCAGCTTCTGCATCAGTTAGGTTTTTAATTCCTTGTTGCGTTCTAAAGTGGAATTTCACCCAGAAACGTTCATTGGCTGCATTAATGAAGCTATAGGTATGACTACTAAAACCATGCATATGTCGGTAGCTAGCAGGGATACCGCGATCTGACATTACAATCGTGACTTGATGCAGGGCTTCTGGCAATAAAGTCCAGAAATCCCAATTATTGGTAGCACTGCGTAGATTGGTTTTTGGGTCGCGTTTTACTGCTTTGTTGAGATCTGGGAATTTGCGTGGATCACGTAAGAAGAATACAGGGGTATTATTACCTACCATATCCCAGTTACCTTCTTCAGTATAAAATTTTAAGGCAAAACCACGAATATCTCGTTCAGCATCCGCTGCGCCACGTTCACCTGCAACCGTGGTAAAACGAGCAAACATTTCTGTTTTTTTGCCGATTTCGCTAAAGATTTTAGCGCGAGTATATTGAGTAATATCATGGGTAACTGTAAATGTACCGAATGCACCAGAACCTTTAGCGTGCATACGACGTTCAGGAATCACTTCACGGACAAAGTTGGCAAGTTTTTCATTTAGCCATAAATCTTGGGCTAATAAAGGACCCCGAGCACCTGCTGTCATACTATTTTGATTATCCACCACGGGTGCACCAAAATCAGTGGTTAAGTGGCTATAAGGACATTTTTTATCGTCTTGGCTCATGTTCTATCTCCATCAAGATGACCTGTGAGCTGGGTCATCTGAACTGTTTGACCGTTCAAAGATATGAATGTTTAACCGTATCGGCTACAAAATGGGTATCAAAAATGAAGATGCCTAAATTGATTTGTAATGATGTGGTTTACATCCGTTGTATTTTTACTCTAGATTGATGAAAGTTTTTTTTCCAATGGATTAAAGTTGATGTCATAAATGCTTTATCCGATTGAAGCTGTTTAAATCTTAAATGTGGCAATGAGAATTGTTGAGCAATAAATTGTTAAAATTTGAAAAAGTCCCATTAAAATAACCAATTAAAGGGAATTGAATAGTTCGTTAAGGGTAATTGTATAATCAACTCCCAAATTCAGCTTGTATGCTCATATATAAAAACAGGAGGTTTTCACCTGTTGCAGTTATGTAAAGGCATGCTTGAAAGGATGCCCTAGTTATTTTCTAGGCACTGACCAAACGATTGGATTTTACCATATCGGCCAAGCCGTGGGTTTTAAAGTAGTGTTCAAGCCAACTTTTAATGACCAGAGGGTTATTCATGTGTAAAACATCGTCTAAGAGTTGTTTTGCATCACTCATTGGGACATGACAAATCGCTTTACGAACTCTTAATATATTGCTAGAACTCATAGAAAGTGTATTGAAACCCATCGCCATCAGTAGAATGGCAGATAATGGATCTCCTGCCATTTCACCACAGACACTGACTGGTTTTTGATAGATATGACAATCTTCTACTAAACGGTTTAAAGCACGTAAGACAGACGGATGAAAGTGCGAATATACGTTAGCTACATGAGGATTGTTACGATCAACAGCCAATAAATATTGGGTTAAGTCATTGGAACCAACTGAAAAGAAGTCGACTAGCTCCGCAAACTCACCAATCTGGAACAGGACACTTGGAACCTCAACCATGATGCCGATTTTAGGTT
>ERZ650300.1868-NODE-1868-length-11633-cov-5.725773_pt1 | contig 11633 bp, 14 predicted proteins | sample MGYA00376236_ERZ650300 | MGnify/ENA primary metagenome ERZ650300 (study PRJEB26733, sample SAMN07839303) | wastewater metagenome | biome: urban; feature: wastewater treatment plant; material: waste water | place: USA: North Carolina | collected 2016-04-28 ... | reverse complement strand
ATACTCATTTAAAGCTTCATTATCTTTTTGTTTCTCTAAAGTTAGAGTTGAAATTTCTAAAAGTTTATTTTCAATATCTTTTATTTTATTTAAAGATTTATCATCTAAATTATCAACATACAAAAATAGTTTTTTGCTAATCTTAAACTCATTGAATTTTTTTAAAAGCTCTTTTTTTTCACTATTAGAAACTACGGCTTCTAAATTTGTAGATATAGTTTTAAAAGAGTTAAAAGCAAAAACTAAAGCTAATACAAAAGCAAATATTATTAAAGAGAAGTAGTTTTTAATTTTGAACAATTTGTATATAATCCTCATTTTTGAAATATATTTTTAAAAACTCTAGTTTATTTGAAACTTTTTTGAACTCAATTTTTGAAATAGAGTTTGATAGATATTCATTTGGTATTAATACAATTTTATTTTCAATCTCTTGTAGTTTAAAAAACTCTTCAATTCCATCTTTTTTATCTTTATAAATAAAATTTATTAATTTATAAAATAGGTTTAATTCAACTCTATCTTCATAGTTTAATCTTTGTTCTGTTTGATTATCTTTTGAGATAAAATGGTCATCAAAAAAAATGTAAGATGTACTTAGGTTTTTATATGAAACCTCTATATAATCTTTTTTAAAATCTATTTTTCCATCTTTATAAACACTTGTTTGTAAAGCATTTAAGAATTTTTCCTCTTTAAAAGTTATAGTTTGTGCAAAAACATTTAAAATAAAAATAGATAAAAATATAAAAATCTTAAGCATAGTTTTCCTTTTTAAAGAATAGTTTTTTGTGAATTATCTGGATAATCAGACCAAAAATAAAAACAAAATACCAAGCAAAACTTGAGTATATAGTCCAAATCACTATATCATTGTAGTATAAAATAAAAATGTGTAATAATAAATTTGTAAGAGCCACAAAAAACCAAAATAGAGTTGAGTTTTGAAGATAAATCTTATCTTCTATGCTTAAATTTTTTTTGAACTTCTCAATATAATAAATCACAAAAGAACTTTTTGAAAGATATGAGTATAAAACAAATGCAGTAACTATAAATGCAAGTATAGATGGTGTGATTTTAAGAAATAGGCTATTTTCTACAAAGAATGCTACTAGAGCAAAAATCATATAAAGAATCGAAAACCCATACTCTTTTAAACCTTTTTTCATATTTAATAAAAACCAAAAAAATGAGAAGATAAAAATATAAATAGATGCTGTTTTTATATCAAAATATTTTAAAGAAAAAAGTACTATTGGAGCATAGATTAAAGATATGATTAAATTCATTTTATCTAATCATACCACCGCTAATATTTAAAACCTCACCGCTAATATAAGTTGCATCAACTCCTATGAAGTATGCACACTTTGCAACTTCATTGGCTGTTCCAAATCTTCCTAGAGGAATTGCTTTTTTCATCTCTTTTAGATTTGGAATATCTTTTGTCATTTCTGATTCTATTATTGCAGGAGCAAGAGCATTTACTCTAATATTATAACGACCAAGTTCAAGACATAAAGTTTTTGTAAGAGCTATAATTCCACCTTTACTTGCACTATAGTTTGCTTGACCAGCATTTCCACTAACACCTGAAATAGATGCAATATTTACAATACTTCCTCTTTTATTCATCATCATATTTTTAGAAATGATTTTTGTAATATAAAAATTTCCATTTAAATTTGTGTTTATTACATCTTCCCATTCATCATCACTCATAAAGAAAAAAAGATTATCTTTTATTATTCCAGCATTATTTATTAAAACATCAACATCAAGATTTTCTAAACTATTTTTTATAGACTCTTTATCTTTAATATCAAAAGAGATAAGCTCACCTTTGTTATCTATCTCTTCTAGTAAATTTTGAGCTTTTTGATGGTTACTATTGTAGTGAATATATACAAAAAAACCATTTTTTGCATACTCTTTTACAATCTCTTCACCAATACTTCCAGTAGCACCTGTAACTAATACTTTTTTCATCTATATAAACTTCTTCATTTGAATTAGAGTATAAACTTTTTCAATATCAAAATCCATTCTTCTATCTTCATATAAAGGCCTTACATCTTTTCTAATATTTTCGTAAATATTTGTAAGGTGTGGTGAAACTAAATCTTTTCCTCTTATATCAACAGCTTGAGCCATTCCTATAAAAGCAATAGAAAGCATATTATAAAGGTCTGGAATCATTTTAGAAAAATCATTTGCAGCTGTTGTTCCCATAGAGACTTTATCTTGGTTTAGAGATTCTGTTGGTCTTGAGAATATTGAAGCAGCAGTTGTATTTTTCATAACATCAGCACTAAGTGAACTAAGAGTTATTTGCATAGCTTTAAAACCATGATAAAAAGGCTCATGTGATAGTTTTAAATTTTCACCTAAACCACGATTGAATTTATGATCAACTAAAAGTGCAAACTCTTTATCTAGTAAATCAGCTAAATTTCCAGCACAAATTTTTAGTGTATCCATTGCATGTGCTACATAACCACCATAGAAGTTTCCAGAAGTATATATTTTTTTATTTACTCCATCAATCAAAGGATTATCATTTACAGAGTTTATCTCTTGTTCTACCCAATTTTTAGAAATTTCAAGATTGTCTCTAATTACTCCTAAAACCTGAGGAGCACATCTCATTGAGTAGTTATCTTGAATATTTAAATCATTATCAGCAAAAAATTTATCATATCTATCATCTCTTCCGTGAGTTAATTTTGAGCCTTCTATTTTTCTTTTTATATTTTTTGCACTTTGGATTTGTCCACTAAAAGGTTTTGAAAGATGCACAAAATCAGCAACTGGTGTATCATCTCCTAATAAAACTTCAAACATACCTGCAACAAATGATTCCATAGAGTCTAAAATTGTTTCAAACTCTTCAATAGCTGCTAGTGCAATTGCACTCATTATCGTTGTTCCATTCATGATTGCAAGAGCTTCTTTTGGCTTAAAAGTATAAGGTGTAATATTTAGCTCTTTATAAACTTCCATTACATCTTTTATCTCACCTTTATAATAAACTTCTCTCTCACCAGCAACTACAGCAGCTATATATGAAAGTGGTGTTAAATCACCACTTGCTCCAACAGAACCTTGAGATGGAATAACAGGAATAATATCTTTTTGTATTAGCATCTCAAGTCTTTTAAGAAGTTCAATACTAACCCCAGATTTTGCTTTACTTAAAGAGATAGTTCTAGCAATTAGTGCATATTTACAAACTTTATAAGATAGTTTTTTTCCTACACCACATCCATGAAATCTGAAAAGATTTGTTTGTAAAATCTTACTATCTTCATAGCTTACATAGTTTTTACCACTAGCTCCATATCCTGTTGTAATACCATAAATTGGTTTACCATCTTTTATCTCATTTATTAAAAAATTATGAGTTTCATTTATATGGTCTATAAACTTTTTATCATTTGAAATCTCAATTTTATCACTATTTATAATCTCACTTAGAGTTATATATCTTTCATCTATTATCAATTTTAATTACCTTTCCCAAAAATTATATAAATTAAACCACTGATTTGGATATTTCTTCACAATTGCTTCAAAATCTTTTACATACTCATTTAAAGAGTTTGTAACAGCACTATTTTCATCTAATGAAAAATCCATTTTTATCTCTTTACTATGAACATAGTAGTTTTGTAAACCCTTATGAACTATGAAAAATAGAGTTAAAGGAGTCTTTGTTTTATATGCAACTTTAAATGGATTTGTATTAAAAGAGGCTAATTCCCCTAAAAACTCTACTTTTTGTGTAAATCTTGGATCTACTGCTCTATCTGCCATAAAAGCTACACACTCTTTATTTGATATTGCGTTTGCTATTTTTATAGAGACCTCGATTGGATTTAAAGATTGATCAATTACTCTAACATTTTTTAAAGGATTATTAATAGAATTCTCAATTTGTTTAATACTATTTAAAATAACCTCTTTCATCACAACATTAATAATATTATTGCTTAATGTATTACAAGTAGAAGATGACCATCCTCCAAAGTGTGAAAGAAGTAAAATAGAACCACTATCAACTTTTTCTTTTATAAAATCTTTATTTTCATAAGTGTAAGTATAAGAAGCACAATCATATTTTGAGATAAATCTATCTACCATGCACATAGCAAACATAAAAAGATGATTGTAATAGATTTTTTTTGTAAATGGAATATTTAATTTTTCATAATATATTTTTAAAGATTTATAAACATTACTTGCAAAAATAAAATAGAAAAATGTTACAGGATACATTAGGTAGTATGTAAATTTATAGCCAAAAAATTTATAAAGAGTAAAAACTAATTTTATACTCCATCCACTTCCTCTTTGAATAGTAGCCATTACTTATTTTTTCTTCTAAATAGATTTAAAAACATATTTGTCCACTTTATTGGAAGCATTTGTACATGAACCCAAACAATAGCCATAGTATCTTCAAATTTTCTAAAATGGCTAACTCTCTCTTCGGCTTTTGGATAGTAGCACTCTATAACTGTTTCAACTATCTCATTTCCAGCCCATGCGTGTCTTACTAAAACTTCCATTTCCCAATCAAATTTTGAAGTTTTGTATGGAAGGTCTAATATTGAAATAGGATAAATTCTAAATCCAGATAAAGAGTCAGTTATTTTATATCCAGTATCCCAACAAGCCCAGAAATTACTAAACCATCTTCCAAATTTTGAGCCATTTGGAACATTTGCAATATCAAAATTTCTAGCACCAATAATTATTTGATTCTCTTTTGAAATTGTATTTTGAAGCTTTTTTATTTCACTTGCCATATGTTGTCCATCACCATCTAAACTAGCAAAATATTCATAACCTAACTCTTTTGCTTTTTTAGCTCCACTTAAAATAGCTTCACCTTTACCTCTATTTTTTTCATGTCTAATTATAGTTACATTATCATTTTGTTTTAAAAAATTTGATACAGGATTTGTGTACCCATCATCAATTACAATAACTTTATATCCAAAAGATAAAATATCATCCACAACATTTTGAATTGTTAAATCATTGTTTAAAGTAGGGACAATAACTATAATATCTCTATATTTCATAACTAAACTCACTAATTTTCTTATTTTCTTTGTTTTTAATAATAATTTTATACGATATATTATCTTTTGAACTAATACAATATTTAATAATATCATCTGGTTTTATTATAGATAAAAATTTTGCCTTATTTATCTTTTTAACACTATGTTTTAAAACATCTGCAATAATATCTATTTGTAAAAATCCAGCCAAAATCTCATTTTTTGGGAAATGAGCTTTAAAAAAAGGATGACTTTTATTTGTTAATAAAATTGTTATCTCTTTTTCACTCTCTTTTTTTGTTATCTCTAAAATTTTAAATAGATTTTTCAAAATATAATGTACCTAGGATAAATTTTTGGTAGTGATTATATAATAAATTCTCTTAATATTATTTTTTTAAAGCTTAAGAGTAATATAGATATAATAATCCCTTAATTTTTATATAAGGGAATAGAAAATATGGCAATTTCAATAGATAATTTTAAGCAAGTGTTAATTGATGGTTTAAAGCTAGAAGATATAACAGTTGATGATATAGATAACAATTCAGCTTTGTTTGGAGAAGAGGGGATTGGTTTAGACTCTGTTGATTCAATAGAGTTAGTTTTAATTATTGAAAAAGAGTATGGAGTAAAAATTAGTAATAGTGCTGATTATAAGACTATTTTTTCATCAGTTCAAAATTTATTAAACTATATAAATGAAAATTTAAAATAAGAAGTTGTCATGGAAGAAAATTGTGATGTACTTATAATTGGGGGAGGACCTAGTGGTTCTATTGCTGCTTGTAAACTTTTAAAAGCTGGGTTTAGTGTGACAATTTTGGAAAAATTAGAGTTTCCAAGATTTGTAATAGGTGAGTCACTTCTTCCAAAATGTAATGAAGTTTTAGAGAGTATTGGAATATTAGATGTAATAAAAGAGCAAGGTTTTATGTTAAAACCAGGAGCAATTTTTATTGATGAAGATAAAATCGAAGAGATAATTGATTTTAGAGATAATTTAGGTCAAAAATGCAATACAAGTTTTCAAGTAAAAAGAGAAGAGTTTGACAATGTTTTACTTCAAACAGCAATTAAACTAGGAGCTGATGTAAGACATAAAGTTGAAGTTATAGATTATGATAATGAAAAAAATATTATATACGCACAAAATGAAGATGGAGTAAAAAGTAGTTTTAAAGCAAGATTTGTTTTAGATGCTTCTGGATATGGAAGAGTTTTACCACAACTTTTAAATCTTGATGAGCCATCTGATTTAAAACTAAGAAATGCAATTTTAACAAGAATGACAGGCGAAACAAGAAGAGATAAAGAGAATGAAGGTTTTATAGATATTGTTATACACGATGATAATAAAGCTTGGTTTTGGGGAATTCCTTTTAGCGATGGAGTAACTTCTATTGGTATAGTTTGTGAAGAGAACTATTTTTTAGATACAGGACTTTCAAAAGAGGAGTTTTTGTTAAAAGCTATAAATAGTCATAAATATTTAAAAGAAAAATATAAAAATGCAAAACAAGTGGCACCTGTAAGAATTATAAATGGTTACTCAGCATCTATTAAAAAGATGTATGGGAAAGGTTTTGCAATGAGTGGAAATGCTACGGAGTTTTTAGATCCTGTTTTCTCTTCAGGTGTTACATTAGCATTGGAGTCATCTTCAAGAGTTGCATCTTTGATTATTGATGAATTAAATGGGAAAGAAGTAGATTGGCAAAAAGATTATGAAGATTATATGATGATGGGTATAAATGTCTTTAGAGAGTTTGTATATGCTTGGTATAGTGGAAAACTAAGAAAAATTTTTTATGCTAAAAACAAATCTAAACAGATAAAACAATCTATTGCTTCAATACTTTCAGGCTATGTTTGGGATGAAAATAACTATTTTGTGAAAAATACAAAGCAAAGAATTGATGCGCTTGTTGAGATGAGTGAGAGCCAAAATTAATGAATTTTAAAAATAGAGTTTTTGTAAACTATTTTGACACTATCTCTTGTGCAGGAGATAATGCTAATGAGCTTTTCTCTTCAATTTGTGAAAAAAAAGATACTATAACTTTGGATACAAATTATGTAAAAGATAGAGTTGTAGCTATTGGAAAGATAAAAAAAGATAAATCTTTAAATGATATTTTGCTTGAAAGATTGAAAGAACTATTGAAAAACTTAAATTTAAAAGATTTTCAAGATACTCTTTTGGTTGTAGGTTCAAGCGTTGGAGGAATGAGTGAAACTGAAAATTTATATTTTAAAGATAAAAACTATAAAAATATAGATTATAAAAAACATCCAATAGATTCAATAGCATATTTTTTAAAAAAACAGTTTACTTTTTATGATGATATATCTTTTTCAACTGCTTGTACTTCAAGTGCAAATGCATTAGGTTATGCAAAAGAGGTAATACAAAAAGGTATATATAAAAATGTTTTAGTTGTTGGAATTGATGATTTATCACATACAACTGTTTGTGGATTTTCTGCTTTAAGTGTTTTATCTTCAAAACCTTGTACTCCTTTTGATAAAAATAGAGAAGGTATGAATGTAGCCGAAGGTTTTGGTATTTTATTTTTACAAGATAAAAAACAAGATAGTTCAATAGAAATTTTAGGTGTTGGATATAGTTCAGATGCACACCATATGACACAACCACATCCAAATGGACTTGGTGCAATAGAAGCTATGAAAAATGCTTTAAAAGATGCTAAACTAAAACCAGATGATATAGATTACATAAATGCTCATGGAACTGGAACTTATGCAAATGATTTTTCAGAATTAACAGCAATTAAAGAGCTTTTTAAAGATAGTAAAACAAAACCACAAGTTAGTTCTACAAAATCAATTACTGGACATACTTTAGGTGCTGCTGGAGCTATTGAGGCAATTATATGTTGTATGGTTTTAAAAAATCAAACTATTGTGCCAAATAAAGGTTTAAATGAGATAGAAATAGATGGAATAAATTATCCAATGGTTACTTCTAAACAAGATATAAAATATACTATTAGTAATTCGTTTGCATTTGGTGGGAATAATACATCTTTAATTTTTGGATTGTGTAATGAAGATTAATTTAGAGATATTAGATGCTTTTTATCTTTTTGATAAAGATAGTATTGAAGAGCTAAATACAAAAGAGTTAGTACCTCAAATGGTTTTTAGAAGAAGATTAACAAAAGCTTCAAAACTTGTAATTGAAGCCTTACATAAAATAGATGCAAAAAACAGTAGAATTATATACGGAAGCTCTTTTGGAGAGTTGCTATCTTCATCAAACATATTAAAAGCTATTTTAGATGAAAGTATGTTATCTCCAACAGATTTTCAAAACTCTGTTTATAATACAGCTGTATCATATGCCTCTATTTTATTTGAAAATAAAAATGAGATATTAACTATTTCAAGTGGAGATGAAACTTCTTTCAAAGTTTTAAAAGCAGGTGCCATTAAAGCTTTAGATAATGATGAGGTTGTTTTGATTTGTAGTGAAACTATAAATATTCCAAATATACAAGAGGTGAACTCTTGTATTGATTTTTTAGAATCTGTTGTTGCTTTAAAAGTAAAAATAAGTAAAGAGGATAGCACTATAAATCTTGAAAATATAACTTTAAAAGGTTTTCCTAACTCTATAAAACATCTTATGTTTATTGCTCAAAATTTTGATAAAACTAAAAAAAATATCGTAAGAGTTGATATATGAAAAATTTACCTCACCAAAAACCAATAAGATTTGTAGAAGAGATTGTAAAAAAAGATGCAGATTATATTTTTGTATCTTGCTCTTTCCCTTATTTTCCAACACTTCCAATGATATGCGAAGCGGCAGCTCAAAGTAGTATTGTTTTTTCACAAAATGAAAAACCACAAATTGGTTTTTTACTTAGCCTTAAAGATGTTGAACTTTTAAAAGATTGTGATATTTTGGAGTTTCAAATAAAGATAAAAAAAGATACAAGCTTTGATTTGTTAAATGAATTTAGCTTTGAACTTATAAACCAAAATGATATTTATGCAAAAGGAACTTTTATTGTTAAGTTACAAGATTAAATATATTTTTGTAATATTTTTTCTGTTTTCTAAGATATTTGCAGATGAGTTTTATATACAAGAACCAGTTTTAAATTCACAAGTGTATATAAATGTTGATGGAAATATTGAAAATGAACCAATAGTTTTTGTACATGGTTTAGGTGATGAAGCTTCAACTATTTGGCAAGAAACTATACATAAATTAAAAGATAACTACTATGTGATAACTTTTGATTTACCAGGATTTGGAAAATCATCAAAAGATAATGTTGAATATACACCAGAAAAATATGCACAAGTTTTAGATTTTTTAGTTTCTAAATTTTTAGATAATAGACAATTTTATTTAGTTGGACACTCTATGGGTGGAGCTATTAGTCTTAAATATGCTACTTTACATCAAGATAAAATTAAAAAACTTTTTGTTATTGATTCTGCTGGAATTTTACATAAAGATTCCTATGGTGAATTTATGATAAAAAATCAAGTTAGTAAAATGGTTGATGAAAATAGTAGAAGTGAATTAAATGGTCAAATATCACAATTTGCAACAAATATCACAAATAGTTTAGCAAGTATTTTACCAAAAGATTTAAGTAGTGTTGTAAGAGATGAAAGAATTAGAACAAAATTTTTAAATTCGCCAACTTCAATAGCAGCATTAGGTCTTATGACTGAAGATTGGTTTGAATTACATAATATTAAAACTCCTACAATGATATTATGGGGTGAAAATGATGGAGTTACTCCTTTAAGAAGTGGATATGTTTTAAATTTTTTATTGGATAATTCAAAACTATTTATAATAAAAAATAGTGGACATGTTCCAATCCTTGATTCAAAAGAAGAATATTTTAATTATTTAGATTATTTTTTGAGTAATGATATAAAAAAAGATGAAAAAATCTATAAACAAAGTAGTTTAAATAGAGAGCTAAAAAATAGTAAAGGTGAATTAAAAGATTGTAGTTATAAATATTTAAAAATTACTAATTCAAATAATTTGCATTTAAACAACTGTAATATAGAAAGACTTATAATTGAAAATTCTGATGTTTATATAGTAGATTCAAATATAGGTTCAAGTTCTAACTCAATTCAAGCAATAAACTCTAATATAAACATAACATCAAGTACTATAAAAGGAGATATTGCAATAAATCTCTTGAATTCAAAACTTGATATTGCAGGTTCAAAAATAGAAGCCAATAATAGTGCTATTTTTAGTCAAGGAATAAATGATATAATTTTTTCTTTAACTACTATTGTAAGTCCAGTAACAAAAAAAGTATTTCATAAAAAAGTAACAATGAATAATAAAGAAAAATATTAGGAAAAGATATGGAAAAAAGTTTCTTTCAAGATGCACAAAATTTATCAACAGTAGAGGCTTTATATGAAGCACAAAAAATAGCTTTTGCTCCAATAGTTTTTCAAGTTGCTAGAGTTTTAAGAGATACAAATATTTTAAATATTCTTTCAAAAAACAAAAATGGTTTAAGTGTTGAAGAGTTATCTAGTATTTCTGATTTATCTATTTACGCCATAAAAGTTTTAAGTGAGACAGCAATAAGTGCAAATATTTTATATGAGAAAGATAATAAGCTTTTTGTCTCAAAAGTTGGAATATTTATAAATAGTGATAAGATGACAAATGCAAATATGAATTATAACCACTATGTAAATTATCTTGGACTTTATAATTTAGAAGAGTCAATAAAAAACAGAAAACCTGAAGGTTTAAAAGTGTTTGGAGATTGGGAAACTATATATCCAGCACTTTCAAGTTTACCACAAAAAGTTCAAGATAGCTGGTTTGAATTTGATCATTTTTATTCTGATTCTGGATTTCCAAAAGCAATAGAGTATTTGAATAATTTAAATATAAAATCTATTTTGGATATTGGTGGAAATACTGGTAAATTTGCTATGGAGCTATCAAGTAAATATCCACAAATCGATATTACAATAATGGATTTACCACAACAAATAAAATTAGCAAAAAAAAATATTTATGAAAAAAATTTAACAAATGTTTCATTTATTGAGTCCAATGTATTACTTAATGACATTCATGTCCCAGAGAATATAGATATTATTTGGATGAGCCAATTTTTAGATTGTTTTGAAGATGAACAAATAGAGCAGATTTTATTAAAAGTAAAAAAATCTATGAACAAAAATAGTCAAGTTTGTATAATGGAGCCATTTTGGGATAGACAAAACAATGAAATAGCTTCATATTGTGTAATTAATACAAGTCCATATTTTACTGCTATTGCAAATGGATATAGTAAAATGTTTAGATATAGTGATTTTGAAAAAATACTACTTAAAGTTGGTTTTGAAATTGTTGATATAACTGATAATATTGGATTGTGCCAAACTATTATAAGGTTAAAATAATTTTTTATTATTTTGTATATATCATAACTTAGTAGAAGAGAGTTAATTCAACCTACTTTTTATAAACTCAATAAAAGTTTCAAAGAGTAGATTTTTTGTTTTATCTTTATG
>ERZ650300.1867-NODE-1867-length-11635-cov-12.076598_pt1 | contig 11635 bp, 12 predicted proteins | sample MGYA00376236_ERZ650300 | MGnify/ENA primary metagenome ERZ650300 (study PRJEB26733, sample SAMN07839303) | wastewater metagenome | biome: urban; feature: wastewater treatment plant; material: waste water | place: USA: North Carolina | collected 2016-04-28 ... | reverse complement strand
CTAAAGAATTAACAGAAGCAACTTCAATTAATTCAATATCATATTTTGTAAGCATAGATGCAAGTCTAATATTTAAACCAGCTTTTCCAATTGCTTTTGATTTTTGATCACTTGGAATTGTAACAATTGCTTTACCTTTTTCTCCATAACTTGGATGTTTTTCAATTTTTACACTATTTACAAGTGCAGGAGATAAGGCTCTTGAAATGAACATTTCAGGAATTGTAGAAAACTCAACACAATCGATATTTTCACCGTTTAGTTGTTTTGAAACAGAACCAATTCTAACACCTTTTACTCCAACAACAGAACCAATTGGGTCAATTTGTGCATCTATAGTTGAAAGAGCAATTTTAGATCTACTTCCTGGAATTCTAGCACTTGCTTCAATATTTACTTTTTTATCTTTTAATTCAGGAACTTCAAGAACTAAAAGGTTCTCTAAGAATTTTGGAGAAGTTCTTGAAATATCAATTAATAAACCATTCGTTTTATCAATATTTACACCTTTTACAACAGCTTTAACAACATCACCAACTTTGAAAGTTTCACCTTTGATTCTGCTTTTTCTTTGTAAAATACCTTTTACTTCACCAATTTCAATGAATGTATTTTCTTGTCTATCAATTCTTGTTACAGTTCCAGCAACTGTTTTTCCAATTTTATCTTTATATTTACTAACAAGATTCTCTTCTATGAATCTTTGAAGTCTGTATTCGAAATTGTTATGTAATATAGTAGCTGCATTTCTTCCCATATTTTCGAACTCTAAATCATAATTCATAAAATCGCCAATTTCTAAATCTGGGTCAATCTCTTTTGCTTCTTCAAGAGTAATAAAGTTTTCATAATTAAGTGCAACGCCCATTTTATTAACTGCATTTGCAAGTAGTCTTTCATCATCTTCAGATACAACTTCTATTTTTTGGAATAGTTCTAATTTTTTATTAGCTCTATCAATATTTGCATCAAATGTTAATGTTTCATCTACCATTTTTTGTGCAGTTTTAATCAAAGCCTCTTTTAGTGCATTTTCAACATCATCAATTTTAAGACCTTTTTCATATGCGATTGAATCTAAAATATCTATTATTTTATCCATTAATAACCTTTTATTTTTTGACATTGAAATGATTGTATGATTTTCAATGTAGTGTAGTTTAATAGTATAGCTAAAATAGCCTTTTATAGAAATTAAAGTAATTTTGAGATAAAATATATCACTAATTAAAAAGAAAAAGGCTTAATAAATGGAATTATTATTCGCAAGAAATGAGTTAAATGAAAAACCAAAAAAAGTACAACTAGATAAAATAAAAGAAGATTTAAAAAAAGATGGTCAAAAAATTTTTTATTTTGATAGAGACAACTCTCATAAAGATATGATGGCATTAGTAGATGCTTTAGAAGCTGATAGCTTTAATGTTTATTTTAGAGAAATTAAATATGGTTTGGCTGATGATGAGTATATGTATGAGGTTCATGCACTTTAATATTTAAGTGTTTTAGTAAAAATATGAGTTCAAACAAAAAATTATTTATACAAACTTTGGGTTGTCAGATGAATGATACTGACAGCCAACATATTCAAGCAGAACTTGAAAAACATAAAGGATACTCTGCAACTGATAAAATAGAAGATGCAGACTTGATTATTATAAACACTTGTTCTGTTAGAGAAAAACCAGTTCAAAAACTTTTTTCTGAAATTGGACAATTTAATAAAAAGAAAAAAGAGGGTGCAAAAATTGGCGTTTGTGGATGCACAGCTTCTCACTTAGGTCATGATATTATAAAAAGAGCACCTTATGTAGATTTTGTTGTGGGTGCAAGAAATATCTCTAAAATTAAAGATGTGGTTGATATAAAAGGTTCAGTTGAAGTTTCAATTGATAATGATGAATCAACTTATGAATTTGCAACTGCAAAAACAAATCAATATAGAGCAAGTGTAAATATCTCTGTTGGTTGTGATAAAAAATGTACTTATTGTATAGTTCCAAGTACAAGAGGTGAAGAGATTTCAATTCCACCTGAAATGATTATTGAACAAGTAAAAAAATCTGTTGATTTAGGTGCTGTTGAAGTAATGCTTTTAGGTCAAAATGTTAATTCTTATGGGAAAAATTTCTCTGATGGAAGAGGTAAATATTCATTTACAAATCTTTTACAAGATGTTTCAAAAGTAGAAGGACTTGAAAGAATTAGATTTACTTCACCACATCCTTTACATATGGATGATGAATTTATTGAAGAGTTTGCAAAAAATGACAAAATCTCAAAATGTATTCATATGCCTTTACAAAGTGGTTCTACTGATGTTTTAAGAACTATGAAAAGAGGTTATACAAAAGAGTGGTTTTTAAATAGAGCAGCAAAACTAAGAGCATTAGTTCCAAATCTAAGAATTACTACTGATATTATTGTTGCATTCCCAGGTGAAACACAAAAAGATTTTGAAGATACTTTAGATGTTGTAAATCAAGTTAAATTTGATCAAATTTTTAACTTTAAATATTCACCAAGACCAGGAACTGAAGCTTTAAATTTTGCCCATAAAGAGATCCCCGATGAAATTGGAAGTGCAAGATTAATTGAATTAATTGAATTACACAAAAGACATCTTGAAGAAACAATGCCTACTTATGTTGGAAAAACTTTAAATGTATTAGTTGAAAGTTTAAAACCAAATGGTGAAGTTTGTGGATTTACAGATAGTTATTTACAAGTATTTACAAAAGGAAGTGATGAGCTTTTGGGTAAATTTGTAAATGTTAAAATTACAGAGGCTTCACGAACATCTTTAAAAGGTGAAGTTGTTCTTTAATGAAAAACTATTTTAAATTTAATGTATTACCTTATGTATTATATTTAGTAATAAAGTTGATACATTTAACAAATAAAAAGAGTTTTCATCATCCAAAATTAAATGAAAATGAAGCTTTTATTTTTGTTGGGTGGCATGGAGATTTGATTGCTCAACCAATTAACTATTTTAAAATAAGACCAAATGGTAAAATTAAAACAATGATTAGCCAAAGTAAAGATGGTGAAATTATTGCAAAAGTATATGCTTTATTTGGTGTTGGTGCGATTAGAGGTTCTTCTTCTAAAGGTGCAGCTAAAGCATTAATTAGTACAATAAGAGAAATCAAATCTGGTTACGATATTGCATTATCACCTGATGGACCAAGAGGTCCAAGATTCAGCGTTGCTGATGGTGTTATTGCAATAGCTCAAAAAAGTTCTGCAAAGATTATTGTTTGCAATTCTAAACCAAGTAAATATTGGCAATTTAATTCTTGGGATAAATTTATACTAACAAAACCATTTGGAAAAATTGATTTTTATATGTCAGAACCATTGGATATTAGTAATTTAGAATTTGAAGAAGCAAGAGATTTTATCAAAAGTAAAATGATGCTGAATGCAATAATTTAAAAGAAGTTAGATAGGAAATACATGTTTACTAAAGAGTCTTTATATATTAATGCTGTGAAATATGACACTCAATTAAAGCTTGATTATAAAAAATTAAGTAATGAAGAAATTATCGATACTGATAATTCTGTTTTTTTAGTTGATACTGATTTATTACCTTTGGATATAGCTCAAAAATTAAATGCTTCTCAAGAAGAAATTGATAATACCTATATTTCTACATTATTGATAAATGACACGACTAAACTTGTTCCTAAGTCAATATCAGCAAAATTAAAAGATTGTGAAATTGCAAAATTTAATAATGAATATGATATTGCCGTACTTAAAACAACACTATTTGAAACAAAAAATTATTTTGTAAAAACAGGAATAGATTATATATATTCAGCTTTTCATTTAATAAATCTTCACATCGATAAAAATATATCAAGAAGTGAATTTATAGTATTTTTATTTAATAGCAAAGCTTTTATTGTTATTTTAGATGCTGCTGGAATAATTGTTCATAATACAATTTTAGATTTGGCTTGTTTTGATACTATTAAGAAAACTCATTTTTATGATGATGATATTGATGGACAAAAACTTTTTGATGAAATTTATTATTTAGAATTGAATGAAATTATTCATAATACTTTAAATGCATTTTATGAGAAAAAGAATAATGTTTTTGTTGAAAAAGTAACTATTCTTTATGTTTTAAAACAGTTATCTCAAGAACAAATTGAACAATTAGCAGAAGATTTATTATTAAAAGTAGAATATCATCCAATAAATATTGATGAAGAAATTTTTGAGTTATCAAGGGATAAACATTTAAAGAAAAGTTTCATAAAACCTAGAAAAAAGAAAAAGAAAAGAAATTACACAAATTTATATATATTTTTATTTATTGTATTAGTTGGATTTTTAGCTTATCAAGTTTATTTGAGAGTTGATTTTAATGAATTATTTAAAAAAGAAACAATCTCTGAAAAAACAGCAGATATAGAAAAAATTGAAAATATTCTTGAATTACCAGATCATATAGCTTTAAATGATCAAATAGAACAAAGAGTTAGATCAATATTTGAAACAATTCCAAATGAAGTATATTTAAAAGAATTAAAAATAGAAAAAAATATTTTAGAATTAAAAGGTAATTTTTTAAATGAAGCAGCTTTTTCAACTTCTTTAAAACCTAAATTAAATAAATTATATAAAGAAGTTGTTTATTCTACATCTTCAAGTGATAAAAAAGTTAATATCGATGGAGTAGTTCTTTCAAGAAATGACATTGAATTAAATAAAACTTATAAAAAATATGATAAACAGTATCTTACAGATGAATTTATGGCTTTAGATAGGGTAACTGAACAATTGAAAATTTTAATGCCAATTGATTCAATAATAAAATTTAATACAACAGCTAGTAATAGTACAATTACGAGATTTGTTTATTCTGTAAATATTTTAGTAAAAGACCCACGAGAATTTTTTGATATGATAGATGTTTTAAACAATGAATTATATTCAATTCATATTGCTTATCCAATTAGTATGGTAAAAACACAAGCGGGAATTGAAATAGAATTTGTTTTAGTATTTAATCAACAAAATGAATCAAAAGAAGAAGTTAAAGACGAATCAAAATAAAAACTTGGGAATTTACCAAGTTTTTATTTCATTATAAATTGAATCTCTCTCAACTGGTATAAAACCAGAATTTTTAATCAAATCTACAAATTCCATTTGAGCTATTCCATTTGCACTCGAAGCTCCTGCTGCACTTTGAATTGCTTCTTTTTCAATTGTTCCATCAACATCATTAGCTCCAAATTCTTGTGCTATTAATGCAAGTTTTACAGTTGAAGTTGCCCAATAAGCTTTTATATTTGGAATATTATCAAGTAAAATTCTAGCTATTGCATAAGTTTTTAAGATCTCTTGACCTGTTAGTGGTTCTTTTACTTTTAAGTAATTATTTTCAGTTTGATAAACAAGTGGAATAAAAGCGTTAAAACCACCTGTAATGTCTTGTAAGTCTCTTAATCTTAATATATGGTCAATTCTATGGTTTCTATCTTCAACATGTCCAAAAAGCATTGTAGCATTAGATTTTCTACCTTTTTGATGCCAAAGTTTGTGAATTTCTAACCATTGCTCTGAAGTTACTTTTCCCCCACAAATTCTTTTTCGTACAGCTTCATCAAAAATTTCAGCTCCACCACCTGGCATTGAATCAATTCCGTGTGAAATCATCATGTCAATAATTTCTTCATAAGAAAGTTTATATTCTGTACTTAAAAAGTGAATTTCAGCTGCTGTTAGAGCTTTTACATGGATATTTGGAAAACTTTCTTTAATTTTTTTGAATACATCCATATACCATTGTAATCCTGTATGTGGATTATGTGCTGAAACAATATGAACTTCTTTTATATTGTTTTTTGAAGAGTTTTTAACTATTTCAAGTATCTCTTCATGGCTCATTGTATATTGATGTGGATTTTTTCTACTTGCACTATAAGCACAAAATTGACAAACATCTTTACAAATATTTGTTGGATTTATATGTCTATTTATATTAAAATAGGTTTTTTTACCATGTTTATCTATTCTGATTTTATTAGCAAATGATGCAAGAGTGAATAAATCTAAATCATATAATTTAATCGCATCTTCGTAATTTAATCTCTCATTTTTTTCTAATTTTTCTATAATACTCATTGTTTTCCTATTTACAGTTAAAGTCTTTTGAATACGATTCATTTTTACCTCTATGAATAAAACCTATGCAGCTTTGATTTAAATCGTTATCATAAAATAGAACTTTATAAACTGTACTTTTATATCTTGTTTCAGTGTCTTCAACTTCCATTTTATTGATAACTTTTAATTGCTTTATATTTTTATGACCAATAGAACTTAAGACTTCTGTTAATTTTTTTTCTTTTAAATCTTGAATAACATAAAATATTGCAAATGCAATAACTATAATCACACTAATTGCAATAACAGATTTTTTAGGGAGCCTTCTTACTTGATGCGTATTCATTTTATTTTTCCTGTAACGGTTTGAAAGAGCACTCTTCACCATCGTAATATTCTATAGTTCCATCTTCAATTCTATAATACCAACCATGAATTTGAATTTCACCTGATTTTACTTTTCTTTCAACATATGGAAAAGTTAATAGATTTTCCATTTGATGAACTACTGAAATTTTCTCTGTTGCTCTATATAATTTTTCTGGATCTGATTTATCTTGAATAGCAAGAAGTGTATATTCTTTAGCTCTTTTTCCTAAATCTAACCATTTTTTTACATTTATTAAATCAGGAGTATCTCCTAAATCTTGATATAAACTTTTACAAGCTCCACAATGAGAGTGCCCACAAACAATGATATGTTTAACACCTAAAACACAAACGGCATATTCAATAACAGCTGAACTTCCATGGTAATCATTATCTGGATTATATGGAGGAACAAAGTTTCCAACATTTCTTAAAATAAACATATCTCCAGGTTTTGTATCAAGCATTAAATCAGGTGTAACTCTGCTATCACTACAACCAATAAATAAAACTTCAGGTTTTTGTCCCGTTTCAACTAATTGTTTTAAGTCAACTTCATATTTAGGAAATTTTGCTTCTCTAAATTTTTTATTACCTTTAATTAAATCATTTATTAACATTTTGAATCCTTTAATAAGTTACATACTTTTGTTAAGTCATCTTTATTTATATCAATTTTCGCAATTAATCTAATAATTGCTTCTTTTACAGTTGGTTGCCTGATTGCCCCAACTAAAAAACCATTTTTTCTTAAATTTTCTTGTATCGTTTTTACTTTTTTATTATCACCTATTAATATAGGAATAATCAAGCTTTGGGAATTTAAACCCAAGATATTTTCAATTATAGTTAAATTATTTTTTATTTTTTCTTTTAAAATATCTTTATTTTTTATAATAAAATCCAAAGATTCATTTGCAAGGGCTGTATCAAATAAAGATGGAGCAGTTGAATAAATTATAGGTTTTGCTCTATTTGTTAAAAAATCAATTATTTGTTTTGAAGCAAGTATATAAGCTCCATAAGAACCATAAGCTTTTCCTAAAGTTCCCATTTTTACATGATAAGAAGTTGGTTTTATTTTGTAATAATCAAAAATACCCAAAAGATTATCACCAATAACTCCAAAACTATGAGCTTCATCAACAATTAAAATTGCTTTTTTTTCATCTGCAATTTGAAATATTTCAATAGGAGCTAAATCTCCACCCATAGAATAAACACCCTCTATTGCTATAATATTTCTTCCTGTTCTTTGATTTTGTGAAATCTTTTTTTCTAAATCTTCAAAATCATTGTGATTAAAAATTATTACTTGTTCAGGTTTTAGAAGTTTTGTTGCTAATATTCCACTTGCATGATACTCTTCATCTATAAATAAAGTATCATTTTTTCTTGTCAGTGCTTCTATCATAGAAATATTTGCTAAAAATCCAGAACCAACAATCACACCTGCTTCAAAGTCATTAACTTCACATAATCTATCTTCAAATTTTTTGTGAATTTTACTATAACCGTTTACTAACATAGAGGCTTTTGGTGAGTGATAATTTTCTTTTAAAACATTTTCATAGGCATTTTGAAAAAGAGTTTTATTTGTAGAAAGTCCTAAATAATCATTTGAAGCTAAATCAATTAAATTTTCATCAAATAGTTCTCTGGTTCTAAAACGATTTGATTTTTTTATAGATTCTATTTCTTTTGAGTACAAATATTTCTCCGTAAGTATTTTTATATGATAACTAAAAAGTGCTAATAAGAAATTAAATTTGAGAATTTGTTTTACTTGCTAGATTATTGCTACTTTGAGTTGTTATAATTCTACATACTAATTTTACAAACAAGTCCATAATGGTAAGAGGTGTTTTTTTTGCGACCTTCACCTCTTACTTTTATTTAAAATCCACATTTTCACAACTTTAAACAATCTTTTGTAACCATTTAAAAATAATTATTGTAATATTGTATCAATTAAACTTAGAGAGATAAAATAATAATAAATGATGAATATTGAATTATTTAAAACACTGAATATTTTATATGTTGAGAATGATAAAGAATTAGAAAGAAATTTTTCTCAAACATTAAATAAGTTATTCAAAAAAGTTTTTCTCTCTTTAGATGGCATGGATGCCCTAACACAATTTATTCAACATAATAATAGTGATGAAAAGATAGATGTAATCCTTAGTGAATACAATATTCCTTCATTAAATGGATTAGAACTTTTATTACAAATCAGAAAAATCAATCATACCGTTCCTTTTATTTTCATTACTCAAGAAACAAGTATTGATTTATTGCTAAATTCATTAAGATATGATGTTACTGATTATTTTATAAAACCGATTGATGAAAATGAAATATTAAGAAAAATAGAAGAAGCTTGTTTTTCAAGACAACAAGAAGATGAAATAATAAAATACCAAAATGAAATTGAAGAGTATTTAGAATTAATAAACAAAGTTGCAATAGTTTATACATTTAATTCTGATATGACAATAACTTATGTAAATAATTTCTTTTTAGAATTAATAAAATATGATGAAGATGATTTAATCGGAAAAGATTATAGAAATCTTTTTCATTATGAAATGCCAAAAGTAATCATAGAAGAACAAACATTAACTCTTCAAAGTGGAGCTAAATGGCAAGGAAAAATAAAATATTTAACAAGTATAGATTCTTTATTTTATACAAATTGTACAATAATCCCTGTTTTTGATAAAGATAAAAATATTACCAAATATATAAGTGTTAATTTTCTGACGACAAGAGAAGAGAATGAAAAAAGAGAATTTAAAAAAAAGGTTCTTTTTGACCTTCAAGAAACAAAAAGAGTCTATTCTGTTGCACAAAGAAAAATCAATGAGTTGGATAATATTTTACTTTCATGTTCTGATTATGATGAAATAAAAGAGACTTTGCAAAAAGAACAAATATTAAATCAAAATAATTATAACAAATTGCAAGAATTAGAAAATAGATTAAAAGTTGCAAAAGAAAGATATGATCTTTTAACCTATGGAATAAATAAAAAAATAGGTCAAATAGCTGTTATGATTAATGAAATGAAAGATATTGAAGAAAGAGCTAGTAAAAAAGTAATAAAAGTAACTGATGAAATAAAATCAAAAGATTTCTTAATAGAAAGAATAAAAGAAGAAATAGTGCTAAAAGCTTCAAAAATCACTGACTTAGAAGATGTATTAACTCATAGGAAAAATCCATTAGAAAATAAAAAAGGCAATAATTAAATGTTTAATAATAGTTTTCTAAAGAAATTAAATATTCTTTTTATTGAGAGCAATTCTGAAGATAAAGAACATTTTTCAAATATATTATATAAATTTTTTAACAATGTGATTGTGTGTAGCACAGGAAAAGAAGCTATTGATAGTTTTTTAGAAAAAAGAAATGATTTTTTTATAGATATTATTATTTGTGATAAAACTCTTGAAGATATGACAGGAATAGATGTTTTAACACAAATTAGAAAAATAGATTTAGAAGTACCTTTTATATTAACAAGTTCAAAAATAGAAGTTGATGATTTATTAGTAGCTATTAAATATAAAGCTACAGATTATTTAGAAAAGCCAGTAAATGGGAAAAATTTGATTTTTTGTATTGAACAAGTTTGTCACAACAAATATCATGAAAGATTAAAACTCTTAATGCAAGAAGATTTGGAAGATTTAAAAACTGTTATAAATGAAGTTGCATTGGTTTCAAGAACAGATTTAGAAGGAAATATAACTTTTATAAACAGTTATTTTAGTGAAGTTACTGGTTACTCTGAAGATGAAATAATTGGTCAAAATCGTTTAATATTAAAAGATGAAAATACAAGTGCTTTGATATATAAAGATTTGTTAGAAAAAGTAAAATCAGGGATAATTTGGGAAGGAAAATTAAAAAACATATCAAAAACAAAAGAATTTTTTTATGTATATTTAACTGTACTTCCAATTTATTGCAAAGAGACTTCTTTAGTAAAAGAGTTTATTTGGATAAGTTTTTTAACAACAAATGAAGAACTAGAGGAAAAAGAGTTTAAGAAAAAAGTTGTTAAGAATATGTATGAAAATAGACGAATTAACAATGAAGCCCGTGAAAAAATAGATTTTTTAATGAATAAAATTTCTGACTATAGTAATATGAAAAATTCATTAATAACAGAAAAAGAAAGAGCTTCTAAATTTATTAGTCAAATAAAATTTTATGAAAAAGAATTAGTAGAAATAGAAGAAAAAGTAAAAGAGATAAGTGAAAAAGCTAGTATAAAAATCAAACAAGTTTTAGCAATGGAAAAGGATGTTAGAGAAAAAAGGGATAGTGTTATCTCTTTGCTAAACGAGTTAACAAAAGATTTAGATGTAAAAAATAAATCGGTTCAAGAATTAACAAAAGAGTTATCATCTCAATTAACATTGATTAAAAGATTAATGACAAGTATTGATGCAATGGAGGAGATGATGGGATTAAAATAGTTAGATACTTAGGTTTTCAATAAAATCTATGGACTCATCTGTAACTATAATCGCATCAATACAAAAAGCAACATCAAGTTTTTTAGTTTGTAGATAATAATCCACACTTCTTTTTATTTTAGAGAGTTTTGAAGCTGTAAGATTGTTTATAGCAGTTTCATAATCAGGTGCAGACTTTACTTCGCAAAAATGATAAGTATCATTTTTTTTAGCGATAATGTCTATTTCACCAAGTTTTTTTGCGTAGAAGTTTTGTTCAATTATTTCAAAATCCAAATCTTGCAAAAAAGAGATTGCTCTTTTTTCTGCAAAACTTCCTTTTTCTCTACTCATACTTTTTTACTTTTCTTTCAACCGCCACCAACAAATTGAAGAAGTTCTATTTTGTCATCATTTTTTGGAATAAATTTATTCCATTCATCTTTTTTTACAATATTCATATTTACAGCTGCTGCCATTACTTTATTTTCAATTTGTAAATTTGTAATAATATCTTGTAGTGTGAAAGAATCATCAAACTCTTTTGTTTCACCATTTATTATAAGTGTCATTTTTATACCTTATTATATTTTTTATAAAGTTGGATTATACAAATAGTTTACTTATTTTCTAACATTCAAAGTTTTGAATCTATCGCC
>ERZ650300.1865-NODE-1865-length-11640-cov-6.487354_pt1 | contig 11640 bp, 11 predicted proteins | sample MGYA00376236_ERZ650300 | MGnify/ENA primary metagenome ERZ650300 (study PRJEB26733, sample SAMN07839303) | wastewater metagenome | biome: urban; feature: wastewater treatment plant; material: waste water | place: USA: North Carolina | collected 2016-04-28 ... | reverse complement strand
TTGCTTTTCTGATGATGCCAATTATCAATAAAGCTCAGAATCCTATCAATTTTGAATTGACCTCAGTCACTGATTCTAGTCATTTTGTTCTAAGTGAAGCAAAGGGTAAATTTGTTGTTTTACATTTTTTACTAAAGACAGAATGTCCTTATTGCCTGAAACACACCCATGATTATATCATTAGATCAACAACACTTCCAAACGTTATCCAAGTATTTATTAAGCCTGACACTGAAAAAGAAATTGAAGAATGGGCAGGGAAATTATTAGACGATGAATCAACCAAGTATCCAATTTATCGTGACCCTGAAGCAAACTTGGCTAAGTTATATAATATTCCAGATGGCTATTCATTTCATGGGCAGACTGTTCATTACCCTGCTTTAATAGTATTGGACACAGAGGGCAACGAACTATTTCGGTATATAGGAAAAAACAATACCGATCGATTTTCATTTGACCAACTTGGTGATAAAATGAAAGAATTCACAGAATTGAAGTCTATGAAAAAATAGAAAATAACAGCACACAACACACGGTATAAAAAATTGCCGGTTCAGTAGGTTAATCAAGGGTTGTAGCCCGCTTCAACTTATGTATAACTTGATAGGAAATCGCCCGCAATCGGCAACTTTTCATACCGCCAACGTTATGCCCAATTTTAAACCGAAACGCAGAATGAAAACGATTTTGACAAATATTTTAATATTAATTTCCATTGTATCTTTTGGACAAGAAATAACAACAATCAAGGTTTCTGTTCCAAACAAAACAGACGATGTATATATTGTAGGTAATCAAGAAAACTTAGGTAATTGGCAACCTGACAAAATAAAACTGAATAAAATTTCTGAATATGAGAGAGAAATCTCATTGAACTTGACTTTTCCCGCTGAATTCAAATTCACAAGAGGTAAGTGGGATAGCGAAGCTATTATTAATCAACTTTCAGGACAACCAAATTTTATTTTGAAAAACAAACCAATTCAAGATGAATATTATAAAATACAAGGTTGGACTGACCAAATAAACAAATTCTCAACTTATAGTGATTTTCAAATAGTTGAAATAAACTCAAAAGTATTAGACCAAAAACGAAAACTTTACATTTCATTGCCCGAGAATTATAATCAGCAAATTAAATATCCTGTAATTTATGTTACCGATGCTCACAATTTACACCATTTTGAAATTGTATCACAAACCATTAGGCAACAGTCAAATTTTTCAAATTTTCCTGAATGTATTGTTATTGGTATTTATCATATTGGAGAAAATAGAAACGATGAATTAGATATAACTTACAGTGAGAAAGGACAAAAATTTAAAAACTATATTTTTGATGAAGTAATCCCATTTGTTGATGAAAACTATTCTACAAGTTCTTTTAAAGCAATTTTTGGACACTCAAATGGTGCTGAATACAACCATTATTTAATGTTTGAAAAAAACAATCCATTTGATGCGTTTATCAATGTTAGTGAAAATTTAATTGACTTAGAAAACGGCAATATTGACCCAATTAAAAATAAATTTATTGAATTCTTAAATCATAATAAAAAGCCTATTAAATATTTTGTTGCAAGCTCAAAATATGATAATCCAAATCGTTATCCGAGCGGTTTGGAAATTGAAAAAATTATCAAAAGTGTTCCGAATGAAAATCTATTTTTTCAACAAAAATTTTATAAAAGTGGACACGAAGATTTAATTGCTTCATCAGTTTTAGATGCTTTCCAATTCATTTTCTCTGATTATCAAGATTTTAGTTTGTTTGAAACTTGTTTTACAGAAGACACCTTTAACTATGAAAAAACAAAATTGAGATTCATTAGACAAAATGAAGAATACATACAGCCCTATTCAGAAAATGAAAAGACAAGTTTGATAACTGAAATTGTAATGAAATCCAAGAAAGTTGATGTTCTCTATCAAATGCTTGAATTTGAAGACCCAGAATTTGAAATATTTGATTACTATGCAAGAGCAAATATGTTTGCAGGATTTAACGACTATAATACTTCTGTAAAGTATTGGGAAAAAGTAATAGATGAAAATAAGGAACAAAACATACGAGCCATCATTTTTACATATGCCAAATATTTATTTGAAACGTATGAAAATATAAACAAAAAAGAACAAGCATATCGGAATCTTGAAATTTTGCTTCTAAAAAATCCCAAATATGAATTAGAATTTAAATATCTATTAGCTAAAATTGGGATTGAAAATAATATTCAGATTGAAAAAAGCAAAAAGTATTTAAAGCAAGTTGAAAAGACATTTAAAGTAAATAAATTGTTTAACAAGGGCGATTTAGAAAAGCTTAGAAAGCAATAAAAACTGGGCATAACAGCACCTACCCAAAAGTGGCGGTTCAGTGGTTAAATCAAGCTTTGTGCTTCTATCAAAGTTTCTGCTTGGTTGACAGTGAAGTGCTCCGAAATCGCCACCTTCGGGTAGCTGCAAACCGTTATGTGCTATGTTAAACGTAGAAAATCTTAAATAGAATCACCGAAATGAAGCAAATAATAACCATTGCTCTTTTATCAATCATTTTTTCTTCTTGCAAAAACAATGAGATTGAAAAAGGTTACGAATTAGATTATGATCCAAATAATGAAATATGTTTAATAAATAAAAAAAAATCCAGCAACGGTTATGATTTAATATCCATTACTGGTCATATTTTGTTTTACGGACATTCGAAAGATTATATAATTGCAGTTCAAAAGCCTAAAGACAGCATTTACAACTCTAATGAGAATCTGAATTACAATGAACAAATGAACAAAGTGTACAAAAGTGAGTTCAATCAGTTTTGGATTTTGAAAATTAAAAATGATAGCTTATTTGGACCATATAGAAAAGACGAATATTTAAAAAAAAGGCAAGAAATTGGAGTTCCTGCTAGTTGTAAAATTGAGTATTCAACACTATCATTTTATTTAAAAAATCAAAGAAATGATATTCAATATAAAAAACTTGATTCGGAAATTATTGATATTAAAAACTTGAAAGAAAATAGAATTTCAAATTAAAACACAGCACATAACAGCAGTTACAAGAAATTGCTAGGCATGGGATTTATCAAAAATGGTAATTGTTGAAGCAAAGTTTTGTCTATATTTGTAATTGTCAGTAAATGAAGTACGCAACTTCTTGTAGCTGCAAACCGTTATAAGCAAGCCTAAAAGACGACCGTGCAAGCCTAAGACGGACAACAAAACGACCAGACTTTTGACTACCAAATAAATTCTCGGGAGACAAAAACTCGGTTGACAATTTCGCTTTAACTCGACACCGACCAGACCAGTTTGCCGACACTAAAGCCAACGCAAGATTTTAAAAATTCCCCCCGCACATTTAAAAAAATATTTTTAGCCTGCCCACATTGGCACATTTTAAAGTTTTCTCAAAAAAACTTGCAGGTATAAATAAAATAGAGCTATCTTTGTGAGTAAATATTCACTTACTTCAGGATATATACGAGATGAACGGTAAAAACAACATTGCAATAGGCTTCCTTATAATGGGGCTTTTTATGGCTTACGGCTTTCTATTAATCTACCTGCGTGACTTCGCTCCGGGAAAGGAAGAATGGGTAAACTCATACAGTATAGGAAAACACTTTGAAAGCAGACTGGCTCACGTTCACGGGAACTTGTTTGCCTTTCTAAACATACTAATTGGCTATTTGCTATTGCATTTTAGAGACAAACTCCAAAATGTGAAAGCCATTTCTTGGTTGGCACTTACAGGCTTATTAATGCCAATAGGAATATTAACAGAGGTGTATTTTGGTTTACCTCCTGCTCTAGTATTAATTGGAGCAATTGCAATGACAGCTTCCGTGATTTGGTTAGGAGTTGCGTTTTTAAAAATGAAATCTATAACAGAATAAAATATATCAAATGACAACAGAAACAATTTCTGACAGACAACTTGAAATTATTGAAGCGGCTGGAAAAATATTGACGGCTTCAGGAATAAGTGGGCTAACAATTAAGAACTTGGCTAAGGAAATGAAATTTTCTGAAAGTGCTATTTACAGGCATTTTACAAGCAAGGAAGAAATCATTATTGCCTTACTTGAATATCTTGCTCAAAGTATGGATGAACGCTATACCAATGCAATTTCAAGCGAACAATCACCCGAAGAAAAATTCTTTAAACTATTTCAAAATCAATTTTCATTTTTTAAAAAGCATCCACATTTTGTAGTGGCAGTTTTCTCTGACGGACTGATGGAAGAAAGCCAACGCATAAACGAAACTATATTGAAAATAATGGCAGTTAAAATTAAACACTTAATGCCAATAATTTTGGAAGGACAGCAAATGAATGTATTTACAAATTCGATAAGCGCTGATGAATTAATGCATATCGTGATGGGAACTTTTAGACTGCAAATGTTTAAATGGAGAGTTGCAAATTTCCAATTTGATATAAACAGAAACGGAGATAATATGATACAAGCATTATTAATACTTATAAAATCCAAATGAAAAAGTATGTCCTCTATACATCAGCTGTAATTCTAACAGCCTTTGGCTTGCTTACTCTTTTCCTAAGCACATCAGTGATATTTGATTTGTTTGGCATCAGAGCCAAAGAAGGCAATTATGTTCTGTTTGTCGTTTGGTCAAATTTCATCAGTAGTATTCTTTATCTTTTTGCCGCCTATGGTTTTGTTAAAGTCAAAAATTGGACTACTATACTCTTGGGAATTTCAACACTCATACTGATAGTAGCTTTTATCGGACTTAAAATTCACGCCAATTCGGGCGGTATTTATGAAACAAAAACCATCGGTGCAATGATTTTCAGAATTGCGGTAACGCTTGTATTTGCAATCATTGCATTTTTCACGATCAATAAACAATTAAATAAAAATCATAATGAATAAATTAATCTTAACATTTGCCGTAGGTAGCTTATTGCTATACAGTTGTGGCAATTCCTCAAACGAGAAATTAAATAATCAAACAGAAGTTGACCAACATAATGATCATCATCACGATGATGAAAGTGAAGCCATCGAACTTAACAATGGTGAAAAATGGCAAGTGAATGCCAATATGATAACTCATATCAGAAATATGGAAAATGATGTTGTTTCCTATGCTAAGGTCGAGCAAAAAGATTACAAATCATTATCTGAAAAACTACAATCAAACATTGATTTGCTTACTTCTAATTGCACAATGAAAGGCAAAGCCCACGATGAATTGCACAAGTGGCTGTTGCCATACATTGATTTGGTAAAAGAATTTTCAGAAGCTAAAGATGAAACCGAAGCATCAAAGCATTTTGAAAATATTCAAACTTCATTCACAACATTTAATCAATACTTCCAATGACACTTCGCATTAAATATTTATTTACGTTGACGATTGTTGTAATGATTGTTCTTGTTGCCTGTCAGAATTACAATCAACACAAACAAAAAGGTTTTAATAAAAATAATTATCAGGCACTTACTTTATTGCAAAATAACTGCTTCAGCTGCCATAATCCTGATTTAAACATTCAAAATAGGATAGCACCACCCATGTTTAAAATCAGGGAACACTATCTTTCAGACAAGATATCTAAAGATGATTTTATTAAAAATATCATACATTTTGTAAATGATCCTTCTGAAAAAAATTCTATTATGCCTGGTGCTGTTCGCAATTTTGGATTAATGCCAAAACAACAATTCAATCAAAAAGATTTGAATATTATGGCCGCATATCTTTTTGACAATGATGTAAGTACAGACAAGTGGGCTAAAGATTGGGAGACCTTTAAAAAACAACCAAAAAAGGAAAATAAGGACTTGAGTGATTTGGAATTGGGACAAAATATAGCTAACCAAACGAAGTCACAACTTGGAAAAAATTTATTAAAAGCCATTCAAAAATATGGCACAGCTGGAGCTGTTGATTTTTGTAATACAAGAGCTATTCCTATTACAGACAGTATGTCTTCCTTAGAGCATGTAAAAATTACAAGAATAAGTGATAAAAATAGAAACCCTTTGAACAAGGCAAATAGGTTAGAGATAGAAATTATCAATAATTTTAAAAGTAAATTAGAAAGTAAGCAACCGCTAGAGCCGAGATTAGTAGATGGGCAAAACATAGTGACAGGTTATTATCCAATTCTGACAGGTAAAATGTGCTTGCAATGTCATGGAATTAAAAATGAAGATATTAATCCTGAAACATCCTCCATTCTAAAAAAATTATACCCGAACGATAAAGCTATAGGCTATAAAGAGAATGATCTGAGAGGATTATTTAAAATTGAAATGAACAAAAATAAAAAGTAATGAACATTAAAGAATTACACCCGAAAGACAAGCCAGTTTCAGCAATTTCTTTTTTCAAAAGTGAATTAGGAAATGCAACAGCCATACAAATTTTGAAAGGTGAGAAATTAGCGGAGCATATCACCAAGATACCAGCACTTTTGATTTGCGTGGAAGGAGAAGTGGTTTTTGAAAATGAAAAAGGGATAAAAGAAACACTATTATCAGGTGACTTTATAAATATTGAACCAATGGTAAAACATTGGGTGGTAGGGACAATTGAAAGTCATTTAATTTTACTTAAATAATCTATCATGGCAAAAATACTTATCCTTGGGGCGGGAATTGCTGGACATACTGCCGCATCGCATTTAAGAAGAAAACTTTCTAAAGAGCATGAAGTGGTGGTGGTTTCACCAAATCGCAACTATCAATGGGTGCCATCAAATATTTGGGTGGGAATTGGTCGCATGAAATCTGACGAAGTGTTTTTCCCGTTAGAACCTTTGTATAAAAGAAAAGGCATTGGCTATAAGCAAGCAAAAGTGATTTCATTTCATCCAGAAGGTGATGCCACAGAAACAAAGGGTTTTGTAACAATAGAATATATTTTTGGTAAAAATGCTGGAGTTCAGGAAAAAGTGAACTATGATTATTTGATTAATGCTACTGGTCCTAAACTCGCCTTTGAACTTACTGAAGGGCTGAATCCAGGCACAAACAAGGCTTATTCGGTATGTACTTATGAACATGCCGCACATGCGTCTGAAGCCTTACTTAAATTAATCGGAGATATTAAAACATCAGATAAAAAAGCTAAAATTTTAATTGGAACTGGTCATGCTAAAGCCACATGTCAGGGTGCAGCATTCGAATACATTTTAAATGTTGAAAAGGAATTAGTGCGTTATGGGGTAAGAGATAAAATAGAACTAACATGGATTTCCAACGAAAATGAATTAGGCGACTTTGGAATGGATGGTATGCTTTTAACCTATGGCAACCAAACTTTAAAATCTAGTGAATTGGTTGAAATGGTTTTTGCTGACCGTGGAATTAAATGGATTTTAGGTGCTGGTGTATTTAAAATTGACGAAGGCAAGGCTCATTATGAAAACTTGGAAGGAGAATACAAAGAAGAAGATTTCGATTTTGCAATGCTGATTCCTTCATTTTCAGGACATGGCTTTAAAGCGTTTGACAAAAATGAAAACGATATAACTGACAAGCTCTTCAAAGGATTTATGATAGTGGATGCTGACTACACCTCAAAACCTTATGAAGAATGGACTGTACAAGACTGGCCAGAAACATACCAGAACCCTAACTATGCCAATATTTTTGCACCTGGAATTGCATTTGCTCCTCCACACAGCATATCAAAACCGAGAAAAAGTAAAAATGGTACGGATATTTTTCCTTCACCTCCAAGAACTGGAATGCCTTCAGGTATTACAGCAAAACTAGTTGCAGATAATATTATTGAAACCATTAAAAACGGAAAAATGTCAGTTGCCCATAAAGGATCTTTGGGTAATATGGGAGCTGCTTGTATAGCATCGGCAGGCTATGGAATGACTAAAGGAAGTGGAATTAGTATCACCACTTTTCCAATTGTTCCTGATTATAAAAAATATCCTACATCGCAGGGCAGAGATTTAAAGAAAACTTTTGGTGACATTGGCCTTGCAGGCCACTGGCTAAAATTGACATTGCATTATGCCTTTATATATAAAGCTAAGATGAAGCCATTTTGGTGGTTAATTCCTGAATAATTAAACAAACAATCATGACACAAAAAATATCAAAATCAGAGCATTCAAAAATGCAAAATCCAATTATTCAATTTTTTAAGTACATTTTTTTAAGCTTAAAAATATTGGGAATAGTTGCGGGTGGGCATGGTGGTACACGCCAATAAATAAACTAAAAAAATTTAAATAATTATGTTAGTAAACATTCACAAACGCACTTTGTTGCTTCTAGTTTTTTTAATAGGAGTATATACAACTCAAGCACAAACTTGGTCGTTGCAACAATGTATTGATAGCGCACAGGTTCATAACAAAAACCTTCAAATGAGCAGAAATAATATGGCCATTGGTGAACAAAGAGAGAAAGAAGCCAAAGCCAATTTAATCCCAAAAGTAACAGTCAATGCGGATTACAAGTATTTTGCAAACCTCCCCTATCAGCTTTTACCAGTGAATGCTTTCAATCCTGCACTACCCGCAGGAGAATTCAGGGCTATGCAGTTTGGCGTTCCCCACAACATAAACGCAAACTTGCAACTTTCAATGCCTTTGTATAATCCACAAGTTTATGGAGCCATACAAACTACTAAAATTGCTTCGGAATTGACAGACTTGCAGTATCAAAAAACGGAGGAGCAAATCTATTTTGAAATTTCCAATTTGTATTACAATGCCCAAATCTTGCATCATCAATTGGCATTTATTGACAGTAATCTGATTAACGCAGAAAGGCTTCTGAAAAATATGCAATTGCTCAATGAACAATTGCTTGCCAAAGGAACAGATGTTAGCAAGGTGAAATTGCAAGTATCGCAATTAACCACCCAAAAGGAAACGATCAAAAGCAAATACGAGCAGGTTCTAAATGCGTTGAAATTTGCTATGGGTATTTCCTTTGAACAAAATCTGCAAATTGAACCAAACATTCAATATCAAAACACAAATGAATACACTCCTGCATCAACCTTAGATATTCGAATAATAAAAACTCAAAACCGCTTATTATCAAGTGAACTCAACACACTCAACAAATCAAGGTTTTTGCCTTCGCTAAATCTGGTTGGAATGTATGGAACAACGGGCTTTGGTTATAACGGTCAACCTGCTTCTTTTCTTGATTTTTATCCGATTGGTTTTGCAGGTATTCAATTGTCTTATCCACTATTTAATGGAACGGTTACGCTTCGAAAAATAAATCAGAAAACACTTGAACTCCGAAACAATGAACTTCAATTTGGATTGCTTACCGAGCAAAACAATATGCAAGTAGAAAATGCCAAACTACAAAGAGAGGTCGCTAAAAAAACGGTAGAAACTACAACCGAACAAATCCCATTGGCACAAACAATCTATGAGCAAACCATTCTTCAACAGAAACAAGGAACGGCAGGTTTAACAGATGTTTTGCTTGCAGACAATGCTTTGCGTGAAGCACAACAAACTTATCTATCTGCTGTAATTGATTACCTAAAAGCAGACCTTGAACTAAAAAAACTCACTGGAAATATTTCAATCATCAAATAATCGTCACAATGAAGACAAAATTATCAATCCTAAAAAAAGTGCTATACGTCATCATACCGTTGGCGATAATTGCCATTGTGGTAATTAAGTTGAAAACTAACAAGGAAATTACGCAGAGTAAAGTGTATCAATACGATAAAGAACAAGCTATAAATGTTCAGGCAGATACTTTGCAACTTGAAAGTGTGAATGCTGAGTCTTCATATTCAGGCACATTTGAGCCCAACAAGGAAACAAAAATAAGTGCCGAACTACAAGGAAAAATCAACACTATTTTAGTTGATGCTGGAAGCGTTGTACGCAAAGGTCAAACTTTAATTCAACTAGATAATTCCTTGTTGAAATTACAACTGCAAACGATTGAAGTGCAAATTGAGGGTTTGGAAGCAGATGTAAAGCGCTATACCATTTTGGCTAAAGCAGATGCCATTCAAGGTGTTCAATTAGAAAAAGCAGAATTAGGTTTGAAATCTGCAAAAGTTCAGAAAGCAACTTTCTTGGAACAGATAAACAAAACCACAATCAAAGCACCTTTTAACGGAGTTGTTACTGCAAAATTAAGTGAAGAAGGAGCTTTTGCTGCACCGGGCGTTCCATTACTCCAAATTACGGACATTACAACTTTAAAATTCACCGTAAATGTTCCCGAAAAAGATTTAAGCCAGTTCAAATTAAATCGAAGCTATTCTCTTTCGGCAGATGCTTATTCTGAAATTTTATTGACTGGAAAAACTACTATGATTGGCAGTAAAGCTAATATGGGCAGTAGTTTTCCTATTCAGTTTACGGTAAATAACACATCGGACTTGAAAATAAAATCTGGGATGTTTGGTAAAGTTCTACTCAAAAACGAAACGTCTGGAAAGGGAATTATCATACCGTCATCTGCCATACAAGGCACAGATAACCAACCACAGGTTTATGTTGTAAAAAATGGCAAAGCCCTTTTGCAAAACATCACTATTTCAAAAAAGATACAGAACAGAGCAATTATTTCAAATGGATTAAATGAAGGTGATGTAATTGTAACGAATGGCTTCATCAATCTTTTTGATGAGGCGAATGTAACTGTTAAATAAAATCAGCGAAAAATGAATATTACAGAAATATCAATCAAACGTCCTTCGCTGATAATAGTGCTTTTCAGCGTATTTACTTTATTAGGATTTATCGGGTATAAAAATTTGAGTTACGAGTTAATGCCCGACTTTAATCAGCCCGTAGTTGTAATTAAGACTGTTTACCCTGGTGCCGAACCAAACGAAGTAGAAACATCCGTTTCACGAAAAATAGAAGATGCTTTATCCAACTTGGAGGGTGTAGATTACTTGGTTACAAAATCATTGCCCAATGCTTCTATCATCATAGCCAATCTAAAATATGGGACAGATTTGGATAAGTCAATGCAAGACGCACAACGCTACATTGACAACATTCGCAAAGATTTACCACAGGATATTTTAAGTCCTGTAATGAGTAAAGTTTCGCCAAATGATTTGCCGATAATGTCTATCAGTGCAGCAAGTGATTTGTCTGCCACCGAGTTTTATCAGAAAATGAAAGATGATTATCTGCCACAAATTCAACAAATAAAAGGTGTAGCAGAGATTACTGTTTTAGGTGGAGAGGAAAGAGAAATACAAGTAAAAATAAATCAGGACAAACTGAAATTGTATAAAATTTCAATGGTTCAGGTTGTTGAAGCAATTAATCGTTCTGGCTTAGACTTACCTGCTGGAAAGGTGCAAACCGAAAAAGAAAGTAATTCAGTTCGTTTAACGGGAAAATTCACATCTATTGAGGATATTAAAAATGTCCAAGTCGCTATGCCTGTTTTAGGAAGTCCAGTTTATGTAAAAGACATAGCAGATGTTATAGATGGCGTAAAGGAAACAACTTCTATCAGTCGCTACAACGGTAAAAACGGCATTGGTTTAATGCTGAAAAAACAAGGAGATGCAAACGCAGTAGATGTTTCAAAAGCCGTTCGGGAGAAATTTCAATCTATCGAACAACAAAATGCCAGTTCGGGTGTAAAATTTATTATTGCAGACGATAGCACCG
>ERZ650300.1863-NODE-1863-length-11653-cov-8.883342_pt1 | contig 11653 bp, 10 predicted proteins | sample MGYA00376236_ERZ650300 | MGnify/ENA primary metagenome ERZ650300 (study PRJEB26733, sample SAMN07839303) | wastewater metagenome | biome: urban; feature: wastewater treatment plant; material: waste water | place: USA: North Carolina | collected 2016-04-28 ... | reverse complement strand
TACACAGGCGAAGACACTCTTTCCCTACACGACGCTCTTCCGATCTAATAAAATAATAAATACAATATAATGTTTTAATAATTAGTTTATATTCTTGTATTTATTTTATTTTTTTATGATTTTAATAACAAAAACATATTTTTATAAGTTGTAACTAAATTATTTTTATATAGAATTTTACTAATGCGGGAGGTGTATTATGTCTCAATTATTAAAATGTAGCTTTGACAAGGCTTATCTTGAAAAAGCAAAACTTTTGTTTATCGAAAGTGAAGATATAGCTAGAAATGAAGCCACTGAAATTTTTGCAGTTTTTTTTAAAAAGGTCTTAATAGCAAGAGATTGCAATGAAGGACTTAATATTTTTATGGAAAATAGGTCGGAAATCGATATTATCTTACTTGATATAAATATGCCCAATTCCAAAGGAATTGAATTATTAGAAGAGATTAGAAAGATGGATTGGAATATTCCAATTTTAATACTTGCTGCATTTAATGAAGTTGATATTTTATTAAAATCTATAAAATACAACATCACAAACTATATTGTAAAACCTATGCAACTTAATACTACACTAAAAATCATTTCTCAATTAATGGAAGTTAAAGAACAAAAAAGAGAATTAGCTAGAAAAGATAATGAATTAAAACAATTTATATCTATTTTGGACTCTTCTAATATTATTTGTGAAATGGATTTAGAATTTAATATCATATCTGCAAATGATGCTTTTTTAATAAATTCTGGATATGAGTTAAATGAAGTAATTGGTAAAAAAATTAGTGATAAAACTATTTTATGTAATCATCAAATCCAAGAAACAAAAATCAAAGATAGTTTATTAAGAGGTAAAACTTGGATAGGACTTAATAAAAGAATTTCAAAAGAAGGAACTTTTTACTACACCCATTCGACAATATTACCAATTTTTCATAATGATGGAAAAATAAAAAAATTTATAGAATTTGCTACTTTGATTTCTAAATATGAAAATGAAATCTTAGCGCTAAAAAAACATATTTTATTGCTAAAAACAGAGAGTTTTAAAGCCCATAAAGAGTTAAAAAAAGAGAATCAAGATTATTTAGAATTATCTGATAGTTTAGAAAGTGAAAAGGAAAAATCTAAATTATTAAGAAAAGAGATTGATGATGGAGTTGTGAATAGACAAAAACTTCAAATAGAATTATATGAATTAAAAAAAGAAAATAACAGACTATTAGAAAAATTAGCTATTCAAGAAAAAAGATTCGATGAGTTTCAATCAGCAATATTTAGTGGTCAATAACATTTAAACCATAAATCACAAAGATTTTTATATATAATCTTAAAGTGGTTTAGTTTTGTTTTATGATATTTTTTATAATTTCTCAAATAGGTATTTAATAAAATTTTTTCTTCATTTTTATTTAATGAAAACTCTACACAAACACAAGCTAAATCAAAAAATCTATCACTTATTCCACTATATTCCCAATCAATTATTTGAATAGAATTGTTTTTAAAAATAATATTTTTAGGATTTAAATCATGATGCGAAAGTACTAACTCTTTTTTTAACTTTTTTAGTGAAGATAGACTTTTGAAGGCTTCTTTTATGAGTTTTTTACTTTTTGTATCATTTAAATTTTTATTATAGTTTTGTAAATCTTTTTTTATATCATAAGGTTTTTCTTTAGTTTTAAAGTTGTGAAATTTTTTTATTTTTAAGGTCAAATTCTTTAACTCAGTTTTTGAAAGTTTTGTTTTATGAATACCTTCTATAAATTTATAAATCATAAACTTTTCATTTAAAAAAATTGGTTTGGAAGCTAGATTATTTTTATATGCCTTTTTTTGAATTTGATATTCAAATTCTCGGCTTATATTCACGCTTTCATTTGATTTGAAAACTCTTATTACATAAGAAGATGAAGTTGTTTTTAGAAGATAACTAATATTATTAAAACCTTGATTTTTTAGTGTCTCAAGGCTTAATAACTCTTCTTCAAATATTTTATAACTTTTTAATTCATCAATATTCAAGATTTTGGTACTCTTTTTTCCATTGTTTATAAGCAATCATTGCTAAAATAGTATAAATTACAAACAGTACAGCAGTTAAATAAAAGCCTTTATTTACGTAAATATAGATTGAAACTGTATCAATCACAACCCAATAAAGCCAGTTTTCTAATACTTTTTTTGTAAGCATATAAGTAGCAAATACAGCAAAAACAGTTGTAAATGTATCCAAATAGGCAAAATCTGCATGTGTATAATTTGCCATAATAAAACCTAAAATCAGAGAAATTATGATTAAAACAGCAATAATTTTTAAGTTTTTTATTAAACCATAAGTACTCACATCTAAATTATCATGATAATTTACGCCATTTGCATATTTCCAAGAATACCAACCATAAACAGCCATTATTAAATAAAAGATATTTAAAGCACTATCCATTAAAAGTGAAGCATCAAAAAATAGAATACTATAAATTAAGGTGCTAATAAAAGCAGCAACCCAACACCAAAGACTTTGTTTGATTGCTAAAATAAGATAAGCAACTGATAAAAAAACAGCTACCATTTCCCAAGAAGTCATATAAGAAATGGCTTCTTGAATGTTATTTAAAAAAGTTTCTATTCTGAAATCCTTATTTTAAAAGTTTGATAATATCTTTTTCGATTGATTCAGGTGATGTTGTTGAGGCAAATCTATCTACAACATTTCCATTTTTATCAACTAAAAATTTTGTAAAGTTCCATTTGATATTTTCACTTCCTAAAATACCTTTTTGATTTGATTTTAGAAATTTATAAAGTGGAGCTTCATTTTCTCCATTTACATCAATTTTTGCAAACATATCAAACTTTACATCGTAAGTTAAAGAACAAAATTCTTTAATTTTTTCATTTGATTCTGGTTCTTGATTTGCAAATTGATTCGAAGGGAAACCTAAAACCATAAAATCTTCATTTTTATATTTTTCAAAAAGTTTTTCCAAACCTTCATATTGACTTGTAAATCCACACTTACTTGCAACATTTACGATTAAAAGGACTTTTCCTTTATATTTTGACATTGAGATTTCTTGTCCGTCTATTGTTTTTACATTAAAGTCATAGATATTCATTTGTATTTCCTTTGCATTGATTGAACTAAAAATTAGTAAAACTAAAAATAGAATTTTATTAAACATATTATCCCCTTTATTTGCTTTATTTTTAAATAAGAGTGATTTTATCTAGTTTTATTGTTTATTTGTATAAGAAAATTAAATTGTTTAAATAATAGTTAGACTTTTTTATCTTTTTTTCAATAATTTGCTAGAATTAAATATAAAAATAAAAAGGGAACAATGTGTACAAAAAATTAGAAGTATTAAACAAAATTCAACACAAAAACAAAGGTGTATCCGAAGTTACTGATTTTTTATATTCAAAAAATCTAATAAATGCACCAATTGCATTATCAGAGTTTTTTGAGGCTTGTAAAAATTATCCTATATTTTTTGCAAAAGATAAAGATAATAAGTGGTTTTCAACGGCTCTTTTAGGATATAAAGAGGGTCAAAATCTGTTTGTAGATAAAAAAGGTATTTGGAAAGAGTTGCATTATATTCCTGCTTTTATTAGAAGTTATCCTTTTATTCTTGTAAATCAAGAAAATAAAAAAGAGTTAGTAATTGCAATTGAAGGTGAATATTTAAATGAAAAAGAGTCTTCAAAAAAACTATTTGATGAAAATGGAAATAATAGTGAGTTTTTAAATAGAGCAATAGGTTTTTTAAATCAATATTATACGGATACTCTTTCAACAAATGAGTTTATAAGACAGTTAGAGAGTTGGGAATTACTTGAAGAAAAAATTGTGAATATAACAAATAGTAAAAATGAAAAGTTCACTTTAGGTGGATTTTATGTTGTAAATGAAGAGAAATTAAAACATTTAAGTAAAAAGAAAAAAGATGATATTTGTGCAAAAAATGCTTATGCTTTAATCACAGCTCATCTTATTTCACTTTCAAATATTCAAAAATTGGGAAGTATTAAATAAAAGATTTAAATTAGGTTGGCTATTTTATAAGTTTATAGCCAACTGCTCTTAGGTTTAAAATCATTCCGTTTTTTAGTTTTTTCTTTAGTTTATGAACAATTGTTCTCATACTCACAGCTTCCATTTCTTTACTATCCCAAACATATTCGTGAATCATCTCATTTGTAACTGTGTTATTTATATTTTTTACAAGTAGGCTTAAAAGTAGTTTTTCTTTACTTGTAAGTTCTATTTCAAAACTTGATTTAAACAAAGTTTGCTCAAGTAAATTAAAAGAAAAGTCATATCCTAAATCTACTATAAAATCACTATTTTCATCTTTTTTTATATGACTTAAGTGATATTGGATTCGTAAAAACAATTCTTCAAAATCAAAGGGTTTTTTTATATAGTCATTACAACCTAAAGTGTAAGATTTTTTGATATTTTCAATATCAATTTCAGCACTTATCATAATAATTGGAACATTCAAATCATCTTTTCTAATAAACTCTAAAACCTTGTGTCCATCAAATCCCAAAACATTCAAATCTAAAATATATAAATCATAATTGTATGTAATATTGTTATATGCAACTTCACCATCATAAAAACTGTCAATTTCATGACAATTTAACTCTAACATCTCTTTTATAGTTTCATTTAAACTATAATCATCTTCAAGTAAAAATATTTTCATATTATATTTTAAAATTATTTTGTGTCATTTGTGTGGCAAATGAAACTATATATAAAAATATTTTGATTATCTTCATATTTTAGTTCAATTTCTATTTTATATTTTTTACAAATATCTTTTATAATTGAAAGTCCTAATCCATGACCTCCATGATTTTCATTTTCTCTTTGGTATCGTTTGAAAATTTTATTTTTATCTTTTATCTCTTTCCCGAATGTTTTAAAAGTTAAAATATTATTTGTTAAATTAATTGTAATTATTGAGTTTATATTACTGTATTTTATAGCATTTGATAAATTATTATCAATTAATCTTTCAATTTCAATTTGACTAATTTTTATCAAACAATTTGAATCTATTTCAAGATTTAATACTCTTCCTTGCGCAGTTGAAACGGATTTAAAATAAGATATTCTTTTTCCTAAAATATCTTTAAGAGCTAAAATTTCTAAATTATATGAGATATATTTTTTAGTATGTAAAAATGTCATATCTTCATAAGAATTTTGAAGAGTTTTTATTGCTGCTTCAATTTTTGTAGAATATTTATCTACTCCTAAAATTTTATTTCTTAGTTCATTATTTAGTTTAATTATCGATAATGGAGTTTTTATCTCATGTATTGAATGTTCTATAAATTTATCTTTATAACTTAAAAGATATTCTTTATTTCTAATTCGATAAATAAAAAATAGGGTAATAAATCCTATTATAAAAAGAGAATACATCAGATAATTTAATAATCTTATATGTTCCATATGTTTAGTTTGGTCAAAAATTATACTATAAATAATTTTTGCATCTTTGTAGATGGCTGTTTTTTCCGAAAAATACATAATTTTTATTTGTTTATTATTTTCAATAAATTCTTCACTCATATATTCATAATCAGCAATTTTTTTAGCTAATTCTTTACCTTTTTCTAGACGATTAGTTATTTCATTTAAATTTGGTTTGAAAGATTTAAAAGATTTAAAAATAAAATCTCCTATATATCCATCATTAAAAATTATATAGGAAATTGAGTTTTCTATGTTTTCATTTGAATCAATACTATTTTGAATTAGTTTTAAATTAAAATCAACATCAGAATATTTATAACTTATTTGTAATAATCTTTTTTTATTTTTTGGAAGATAAGAATCACTAAAACTAAAAAAATTAATTGATGAAGTTTCAAATACTGGTGCAGAAACACCAATAATCTTTTCTTCATTATGTTTATCAAATAAATTTTTTGCAAAATTTAAATCAAAACCTAAATCTTGTTTGAAAGTTGTGTTTTTTATAATTAAATTCTCATCAGTTATATAGATATTGTAAGGTTTATCTGCTAATCCTTCATTTATTTCTTCATAAATTTTACTTAAATCTCCATCATAAGAATGTGTTTCTAAATATTTTAATACTTCTTTATGTTTGGATAAAATCACCTCTTTTTTTAACGAATAATCGTATAAAAGTTTTGATAAAAGAGAGTTGCTATATTTTTGTATTTCATAAAATAAAATTTTTTGTGTAGTTTCATGATTGTTTTGTAGATTCTTTAATAAAAATTTATGACCTAAAAAAATAGAAAATAAAAAAATAATTAAAATTAAAAAAATTAGAGTTGATGATTTTGGAATTAGTGTTTTCAATAATGACCTCTTTACAAATTAACCAAAATATCATGGCTTAAAGGTTTTTGATGAACCTTTAATGCTTTATTCTCTAAATCTTCATTAATATGATCTTCATAAAAAAGAATTAAATTAGCTGTTGATAATTTTTCTAGTTCTTGTTTATCTTCATTTTTTAATTTTGATATATCAATAATAATTTTTGGATTTTTCTCTTCTTTTTCAATCAAAAATAGTTGTTCAATCTTTGAAAGTTGTTTTACATGATATTTTTTGTTTAGTTCTATTATTAAATTAAAAAAAGATAAGGGGTCATTATTTAAAATATAAATAGACTCTTTTTCTACTTCTTGTTTGGTTGCTATAAAGTTCAAATTTTCAGGTAATTCTATATTTTTATCACTATTTTCTTCAACTTCATTTTGAGAATTCTTTATGTCTTGATTTGTAGCTAAATGTATATTTTTAGGAATTATTACTTCAAAAGTAGAACCTATATTTAGTTCACTAAACACATTTATTTTTCCATTTAATAAAGATATTAATTCTTTACAAATAGTAAGACCAAGCCCAGTTCCTCCATATTTTCTAGTTGTACTTCCATCAAGCTGTTTAAATCTATCAAAAATATATTCAAGTTTATCTTGGGGAATTCCTATTCCTTCATCTTGAATTGTAACTTTAATATTATCTTTTTCATTAGTTATTAAAAAATATATCTTTCCTTTGTCCGTGAATTTTAGGGCATTAGTTAAAAGGTTTTTTATTATTTGGCTTATTTTTGCTTGATCATTGTAAATATAATCTAAATCTTCATCTATTCTAAAAATAAGTTCAAGATTTTTTGCTTTTGTTTGGGCATAAAACATCTCGTAAATTAGATTCATATATTTTTTTAAATCAATTTTTGTGTTATGAATAACATTTTGTTTTGCATCAAGTTTTGATAAATCAAGTACATCATTTATCAAATATAATAAATCTTTTCCACATTTATGAACTATTTCTAAATTCTTGATTTGTTTTTCATCAAGGTTTCCTGATTTATTTTTCATCATTACATCACTAATTATGTTTATAGAATTTAGAGGAGTTTTTAACTCATGGCTCATATTTGCAAGAAAATCATCTTTTGATTTATTAGCTTCTTCTGCAAATATTTTTGCATCATAAAGTTTTTTTGTTCTTTCATTTAATTCATTAATCATAGTAACAAAGTTTGAACTCAACTGATAAATTTCAGAAATATTGGTATTTAATATTTCTACTTTCTGATTTTGTTCTGAAATTTGAGAAGTTTGATTTGATAAATCAATAATAGGTTTTGTAATAGAATCAGAAAAGATATTTATTTTTTTCAATAAAAAATAGAAAAAAATCACGTAAAAAAGAAGTAAAAATATAATTGCTAAATAACCAATTGTATTTGATAGTTTTTTTAAAGATTCTATTGAAGCAAAGATATTATTTTTATCAATTAAAATCATTAATTTCCAATGGGTTTCTTCTACATCTTGTTGTATTGTTAAATACTCTTTATCTTCTATTTTTAAAGTTGCAATTGAAGTTTCATTTTCAAGTAGGTTTTTAAAGTGAGAAGCAAAAGGACTTTTATTTGTAAGAATATTAAACTCTTCAGGTTTATAGATTGTTTTTAAAATAGAATCTGTATAAAGATGTTCTTTTAACTCTTTTAATCCAAGTAATGATTCTATTTTCTCAGGCATCGCAATAATCATTCCTTCTTTATCAACCATAAATAAATTAGCTTCATAGGGTAATTTTCTATCTAGAATATTTTTTACAAAACTATCTATTGTAATATCAAGTCCTGTAACTCCTTCTAAAAAATCTTTATTATAAATAGGAACAACACAAGATAACATCCAACCATTTCCAGCAGGATCCAAATAAGCACTTGTCCAAACTGGTTTTTTTTCTGGATTGTGTTTTAAATCTGCAAGATAATAAAAGTTATATTCTTCCATTTGAATGTGAGTTCCATATTGTTCATAAACCTTATCAATAAAGGGATAAAGTCTATTCATATTATCCCAAGTATTAAAATATGCTGCATTTATATTTGGATTTATATCAACAATACTTTTTAGGGACATATCCATAGCTTCTGTAAAAATTGCTTTGTTTCTTTCAACTTCTGTAATTTTTGTTTGAGATGAATAATAAAGACTAGAACCAACTTTATTAGTTTTATAAAATACTCCATTTGGTGCTACATCAAATAAAGGTTTGCCATTTGGTAAACCAAATTGTTTTGGATTAGTCATAATATTTTGGTGTGTATATTGTAAAATAGAAGCCATTCGTGAAACTTCTGCTAACTTATCACTTATAATTGTTGCTTCATTTTCAAGTATAGCTTGAGAGTGAGACTGCGCTTCTTTTAATAAAAGAGCTATATTTTTTGATGATATATATGAATTTATAGAAAAGTATAAAACGATTAATGCAACTTCAACTATTAATATGGGGATTAGTGAGAATTTTACAAAATGATTTGAAAGTATTTTTCCTAGATTTTTTTTCTTTATAGTATTCTGCATTAATTTTCCCACAAATAAAATATTTTTTCTATTATATAGTATTTTATTTGCAAGAAGATAATTTTGTTGTAGTTTAACTTTGTTTGATTTTATTAAGAGCTTTTTCTAATCTTTTAAATCCTTCATTCATCTCTTCTTTTGAAATAGTAAGAGCTGGAAGAAGTCTTAGGGTATTTTTTCCTGCTTTTAAAACTAAAACACCTTCTTCAAAAGCAGTTTTAATAACAAGTGCTAAAGTATCAGCATCTTTTACTCTTAATCCTCTCATTAGTCCAAGACCAACATTGTCTGTGAAGATTTCTTTGTTTTTTTCATAAACTTCAGTTAACATTTTATTAAAATAGATAATAGTTTCATCTAAAGCTCCACTATCTTTTATCTCTTCTAAAATATCTAAAACCTCTAAAGCAGCAGTTGTTACAAGATAGTTTCCACCAAAAGTAGAACCATGATCACCTGGGCTAAAAATATCTTTTAGTTTAGTCATAATTGCTCCAATAGGAACTCCACCACCTAAACCTTTTGCAAGAGTTACAATATCTGGCTCAATTTCATAAAGATTTGAAGCTAAAAACTCTCCAGTTCTATAAACTCCAGTTTGAACTTCATCAATAATCAGTAAAATTCCTTTTTGCTGACAAAGAGTGGTGTGTGTAACATTTACAGTGGAGGCAAGCTTATTTTTGCTTCTTTGACATCTAAACTAGCATCGCTATAGACGATTTCAACAGGGATTTTATTGCCACCATCTACGAAGCGCGTACATGCTTTTTGAAAGACTAGATTGGCAACACCAACAGGTCCATTTCTGTTTTTGCCGACAATAACCTCAGCAAGCTCTTCGGGTTTTTCAAAGAAATTACTTTTGTACTCTTTACCTTCGGTTCTTGCTTTTTGCTCTTTCTCTTTTTCTTCTCGAATGCGGTAAACATCATCGCGGTACACAAATAAAATCATATCGGCATCTTGCTCAATCGCGCCTGATTCGCGCAAATCCGACATCATCGGGCGTTTGTCGGTGCGCTGCTCGACCGAACGCGAAAGCTGGGACAACGCCACTACCGGCACTTTTAGTTCTTTCGCCAAGGCCTTGAGTGAGCGGGAGATTTCGCCCAGCTCAGTCGCGCGGTTTTGGTCGCGGCGGGTGCTGTTGCCGCTCATTAACTGCAAATAGTCGATGACAATCAAGCCAAGCTGCCCCCCCATTTTGCGGGCGAGGCGGCGGGCGCGGCTGCGGAGTTCCAGCGAAGTCAGGCCCGGGGTTTCGTCAATATAGAGCGGAGCCGCCCACAGCTTGGACACCGCCATGCCAAACTTGTCCATCTGCTCATCACTCATTTGCCCTGTGCGCAGGGCGTGTTGGTCCAGCCGCCCCACCGAGCCGATCATCCGCATCGCCAATTGTGCCGCGCCCATTTCCATCGAAAACACGGCCACCGGCAATTGGGTATGCAGGGCGACGTTTTCGGCCATATTCATGGCAAAGGCGGTTTTACCCATCGACGGACGACCCGCCACAATGACCAAATCACCCTGCTGTAGACCGGAGGTTTGCTTGTCGAGGTCGATAAAACCGGTGGGAATGCCGGTCACATCGTCAGGGTTATCGCGGCTGTAAAGCTCGTTTACGCGGTCCACCACCTCGGTCAGGATGTGCTCCATGCTCAAAAAATCTTGCTGTGAACGGGCAGTGCTTTCGGCAATGTGAAACACTTTGGTTTCGGCTTGGTCCAGTAACTCGCGGGCATCGCGCCCCATCGGGTTGTAGGCAGAATCAGCAATCTCGGTGCCAATCTGCGCCAGCTGCCGCATGATGGAACGCTCGCGAACAATCTCGGCATAGCGGCGAATATTGGCGGCAGAGGGGGTGTTCTGCGCGAGGGTGGCCAAGTAGGACAAGCCGCCGATTTCGTTGATTTGCCCGCTTTTATCCAGCTGCTCGGCAATGGTGACCACATCGGCGGGCTGGGCGCGTTCAATCAGGCGGGCAATGGCCTGAAAAATCATTTTGTGGTCGGTGCGGTAAAAGTCCGCCTCATCAACCACATCGGCGATTTTGTCCCACGCGGTGTTTTCAAGCAGCAGCCCACCCAGCACCGACTGTTCAGCTTCGAGCGAATGCGGTGGCATCCGCAGCTGGTTAAATTCGGCATCAGAACCCGGCGGGGAAGAGGCGTAGTCGTTCATGGCAAACCTGCAGAGAATCAAACCGCGATTTTAAGCGTTCTGCTCCGTGGCGCGATAGTTTGTTGCCAGAGGGGGGTGGGCTTCAATACTCCGATGGAGGAGTCAACGGCTCAAATCTGCACTAGTGCAGATTTGAGCCTAGATCGGGGAGCCAAAAAACCCAAAGCCTAACCTTGTGAGTTGGGTTTTTTGGTGTTCGGTTGCCTGCTTATGCTGGATTTGCTTTTCTAGGGCTCAGGTTCGAAAAGATAGGATGCAAGCTCTCCCCTTTTTATCGGTGTCTCCCTGAGCCTTTCGGTAAGGCCGTCCAAGTCTATCAGCTCGACATGGTTTACCTCTGCCTGTGCCCGAGCCGTCCCGTTGAAGTGTCTATTTGTTACGGCGACAAGGGAGAACCTGACACTAGGAAAACGTGCCGCGTAGCCTGCTGCTCCGGCAACAACATCCTTCACAGCTTCCCAGCCAAGTGTCTTTCCATCCAGCGAGGAACTCTTGCACTGGATGAGCACACCGAATTTTCCAGAGATGGCGACCACATCGATTCCACCGTCACCGC
>ERZ650300.1860-NODE-1860-length-11658-cov-20.989055_pt1 | contig 11658 bp, 10 predicted proteins | sample MGYA00376236_ERZ650300 | MGnify/ENA primary metagenome ERZ650300 (study PRJEB26733, sample SAMN07839303) | wastewater metagenome | biome: urban; feature: wastewater treatment plant; material: waste water | place: USA: North Carolina | collected 2016-04-28 ... | reverse complement strand
CCAGCTGGAGGCCAATAATAGGAAATGATGAGTATTTTTTTTTGTTCCAAGTTTTTGTTTTTTTTGCAAAGAAAAGTCGAGACTTTTCTAAAATGGTAGATTTTATAAAATTGTATTGTATTGAAGTTTTGATTTTTCAATATCTAACATGTCCGAAAAAATATCTTTAATGATTTCTTTTACTTCTTTTGGATTATAAGTTTCGGAATTTTTTCTTGCAAATTTATAGTCTTTTTTTACCATAAGTTTTGATAACTCACCAATAGTGATAGCGTAAAATTCTTTACCAAAATCTTGAGCGATTTTTAAACAGAAAATTCCAATCACAAATAAGAATAATCCTAATAAAAATTGATTAAAAAAATAGTAAATTGATAATATTATTAAAATTGCAGATATTAATGAAAATTTAAAATCAGGTTTTAAAAAGTTCACTTCTGTTTTGAGTTTATCTTTTAAAATAGATACTTTTTTTATTCTATTTTTTGATGGAAATATATTTTCTAATTGTGTTTTGGGATTTATTTTTTCAAAAGGAATGTTAAATTCTTCAATAAAAATTTTTCTTAATTTATAAAATGTTTGTTGAGAACAACAATCTTCGGTTTCTCTTCCTTCTATTTTATTTAAAACTAAATTTTCAAAATCTCCATAAGTTTTCACTTTTTCAAAATCTCTTTCATCAAATTTTAAATGAAAAGTTTTTTCAATAGCAATAACTACTTCATCAATATCAAGAGAATCATAGCTCGATAAAATTCCTTTTTCTTTTTTCATATTCCAAAATTTTTTTAATTACGAACTTTGAAATTTCTATGAAATTTCGGACAAGTCACGACTTGTCCCTTCATATTTTCTGTATAACCAAAAAATTCCCAAAATAGAAAGCAATACAAACAATCCAAAAGCAATCATAGAAATTGTTTTCCCTTTGGCAATGACTTCTGGTTCAAAAATCATTTTTACGGTGTGATTTCCTGCTGGTACATACACTGCTCTCAATAGATAATCTGCCTTAATGTAAGGAACTTCTTTTTCGTCCAAGAACATTTTCCAACCTTTTGGATAGTAAATTTCTGAAAGAACTGCCAATTGAGGTGTTTTAGATTGTGTTTTAAATTCTAATTCGTTGGCTTGATATTTCGTTAAATCTACAATAGCAGTAGAATCTGCTGCTAGATTTTTTCCGTCGAAATATTTTTTGTCTTCTATATTGATAATCGCTGTTTTTTTGGTGTTTACGGTTCCTATTTGGTCTATTTCTTCGTTTGGAGTATTTACAAATTTGATGTCAGAAACTAACCAAGCATTACCATTGGCTTTTGGATTCATCTGAACTTGAGGTTGTTCTACGCTTCCACCAAGTACATATTTTGTGTTGAGCAAATTCAAAATATTAGGAATTTGAGCAGATTTTGTAGAATCTTCACTGTAAAAATAATGGTTGATAAGGTCGTCATATCTTCTCAGTTTCACTGCGTGATAACCACCAACCGAAGATTTGTAATAAGAAGTATTGGTCTCACTAAAAGGGCCAATAATTTGGTTGAAAATTCTGTAATGGGTTTTGTCTTTGTCTGAAATTTCTTGCAAAACTTTGTTCATATTTGCTCTAGAAAGTAATTCGTTCAGTTGAGGATTATCACCTGCTTTTGCTGATAAATAATCAGAATTTTCGGTTACAAATGGTGTTTGAGCAAAATTTTTATCTACAAAATTATCATTGTTTAGATACCGTTTATTTACCGACCATAAATCGAATAAACTTACCAAACCAATGATGATTAAAGCAATATTTTGAGAAATCTTTTTCTTAAGACTTAAAAATAAAACCCCAAAAGTAATGAGAACATAAATAAAGGCTTTTATAGCATCTATTCTCAGCATTCTTGCTCTTTCGTCTTTAATAACAGTCATGATAAAATCAGGAATTTTTCCTGTTTCGGCTGCTCCTTCAAATCCGAATAAACTTTTGGCAAAAAGGATGATGAGAAGTGTAATTCCTAAAACGCTTCCGCCAACGTATAATAATATTTTTTGTTTGTATTCTTCGGTTAGTTTTTCATCATTATAGAATCTGTATAATCCAATAATTGCTATCAATGGGAATAATAATTCTACTACTACTAAAATAGAAGATGGCGCTCTAAATTTATTGTAAAGCGGAACGTAATCTATAAACAAGTCTGAAAGTGGTAAAAAATTGCTTCCCCAAGCTAAAAGAATGGTTAAAATAGAAGCTCCTAAAATCCAATAACGGTACTTTTTCCAAGCAAAGAAAAATCCTAAAATGGCTAAAAATACTACAATTGCACCTTGATAAGCAGGGCCAGAAGTGCCAGGTTGGTCTCCCCAATACATCGGGACACCATTGGCTACTTGATCAAAAACAGCCTGAATTTGCTCTTCGTCATCGGTTTGACTTTCTAGCGATGCTCTTAGTTCTTTTTTGAAATCATCAGAAACTTCTTCGGTAGAACTACCTCCTAATAATCTTGGAATGAATAGGTTAAGGGTTTCTAGTTTTCCGTAGCTCCAGTTGAGGATTTCTTGTTTTTTCATTCCGTCATCATCCTTAGAATTGTGTTCGGATTTCAAGATTTGTTTTCCTCTGATGGTTTCTTTTACATATTCAGAATTGGCCAAAAGTCTTTGTGAATTCATTCCTACGCCCAGAATTAATGCTAAGCCTAGAACTCCCGAAGAAATAAGGAAATGTTTCCAAGGTGTTTTGCCAGTTGCGGCTCTTATCAATTCAGATAAAAATAAAAATCCGAGTGCAAGGAAAAGATAATACGTCATTTGTGGGTGATTGGCACAAATTTGCAATCCCATAAAAAGTGACGTGACAATAAACCCGAGAATGTATTTTTTACGAATATAAACCAATAAAATTCCTGCGAGAAGTGGTGCAAAATAAACTAAAGTGGCTACTTTGCCATTATGACCAGCTGCGATGATGATGTAGAAATACGTAGAAAGCCCGAAAAAAGTTGCACCTAAAAGTGCATATTTCCAATTTTTGGTAGCAACATAACCTAGCAAGAAAAAACCTGCAAAAAGTAGAAAAATAAAATTAGCTGGTTTTGGTAAAAAATTGAATGCATCATCTATTTTTTTGATAATATCACCACGAAACTGAGCTCCAGTTTGGTAAGTTGGCATTCCACCGAACATGGCATCGCTCCAGTATGTTTCTTTACCAGTATTGGCTCTGTAATCTAGCAATTCTTTAGCACCACCTTTGTATTGTACAATGTCGTGTTGTAGCAATTGTTTACCAGAAATTACAGGATTATTGTACACCAAGGCCAAAACCACAAAAATCGCCAAAGAAATGACGATATATAGGATATTTTTATTTTTCAGCATATTTTGACTATTTTTTCTCGGAATAAATTCCGAGGTTATCATTTCGTTCGTTGCTCTGCAACTTCTAATTTTCTATTTATTTTTCTTCTTTCACTTCTTCGTAATCTACCGTTTCTGCATCCCAATTCACTTTTTCTTTGATGGTTTTATTTTGGGAATTGGGTCTTTTGTTTTGTTGGTTTTTAGGATTAAATTGAGGGAAGTTTTTATAAAAAGCATTAAAAAATATTCTCTTCAAGATATTCCACACGAAGAAAATAATAATGGTTGCTAAAACAATTTCAATTAAATACTTGATAACAGACATTTTTCTTAAAATTTATAACTTGGGTTGATAGAGACTAGAGAATTTGAGGTTTTACTCAATGTTTGACTTTGTTTTCCATCAGAAAGACTTTCTTTTTCTGTAGTATTTAGTTTTAGATTAGAGCCCAGAATCCATCCAGTATTAGCATCAATTCTAATGGTTCCGTTTTGGTTTCCTTCTAGGCTTACAGAGTGCGACATTCCGTTTTTAGATTCAGACTTTGCTTTTCTTGGGATTCCTCCTTTTACCGCAATTTCTGCAATTCCGTTTTCTACTTTGGTAAGGGTGTATGTGGTAGAAATTTTGATGCTACCATCTGGCGTTACATTTTCTGTTTCAGTCCAGCTTTGTCCTATTTTAGCACCTTTTACTGGGAATATTGAGATGTTTTTACCAAATTGTTCTTTTAGGGATTTTTCATTAAAACTTTGTTTGAAGCTATCCATAAAATTCTTTGTTTGTGCAGCATCCTTTATAGTGGCAGTCGCTGCTTTGCTTATTTTTTGATAAACAGGTTCAAAACCACTAATAGAAGTTATTTTCCCAGTTTTATCCATTTTCATTTTCAGCCCGTTTCCTACTTGTGCTTTTTGGATTTCCCACATAAATTTTTGTTGAGGCTCAGTTGGTGCACTTCCTTTAGTATCAATGCTTTGGGTTTTTCCTTGAGACGAAGCAGACAATCTTTTTCCTACCAAATTCATGGTAATATCATAGTTTCCTTTTTCATCTATACTATTTACTGTAAACGTCATTTCATCGGTAGATTCATTGGTTCCAGTCATAGATTTACTCCCGTTAGACATTGTTTGTGTATCTCTTTGGTAAGTAGTAAAAGGATATGTTTTACCTTTTTCTAGTTTAAAAGTAGAGTAGTACACTCCCAGAGAATCCTTAATCGCAGGATTTTCTACTTTTGCCGTTTCTTTTTCTTCTACAGGCACTTCTACAGTAATGGTTTTTCCAGTTTTAGGATCAACTTTAGTTACCGTTTGAGTTTCTTTTTTACAAGAAATTAATGCTATTGAAAGCAGCGCAATTGCCGTTATTTTTTTCATTAAATTAATTTTAAATTTTATTGTTTTTGTGAGGAACGAAGCAATCTGTTCATTAGAAGCACACGTTTTCTCTATTTTTTCACTTTCAGACCTGCTTTCGCGACTCGCTTTTTTGTTTTGATAAAACAAAAAGAGCTCAAACAAATTGCTCAATCAGGGCTATTATTTACATTTCAGTTCTTTTTTTGAAGATTTCACTGCTATTTATTTAGATTTCGGTGCTTCGCACCTTCCTAAATTCACTTTTATTTTCACATTGGGCTTCCCTTTGTTTCGCCCAAAGCTATTGATTTCGCCACTTCGTGGCTCATTATTTCTATTTTTCAAAAACATTCGGTTCCTACGGAACCGCTTCCAAATTGGCAATTTTAAATTTCACACACATTACGTTCCTACGGAACGATTCTGTGATTATTATTTTTGAAATTTATTCAAAATTTCGGACAAGTCACGACTTGTCCCTACAACTCTCCAACTCTACAATTCCCCCACTAATTTCTGCCTAACCGCTTCATACAAAATCGCTCCACAAGCAACGGAAACGTTCAGAGATTGCGTTTTTCCAGTGATAGGTAATTTTATTTTTTCGTCGGCGTGATGTAGAACTTCTTTAGAAATTCCTGTTTCTTCATTTCCCATTACGATGGCACAAGGTTCAGAAAAATTGGCGTCATAAATTAGTTTTTCTGCTTTTTCAGTTGCTGCAAAAACCATAACACCCGATTGTTGAAGAAAATCTACCACGTGAGCCAAATTATTTTCTTTACAAATTTTCACATTATACAAAGCTCCCGCCGAAGTTTTAATCGCATCAGAATTTATCGGAGCAGCACCTTTGTCAGGAATTACAATCGCGTCTATTCCTACACATTCTGCAGTTCTGGCAATTGCGCCAAAATTTCTTACGTCTGTCAATCTATCTAAAATCAACAAAAACGGAACTTTTCCTTCCTCAAAAATCTGTGGCAACAAATCCTCAATCTTGTAAAACGGAATTTCCGAAATAAATGCCACAACACCTTGATGATTTTTTCTAGTAAAACGGTTTAGTTTTTCTACAGGAACGGTGTTCGGACGAATATTGTATTTTTTCAGTAATTTTTTTAAATCAGCATAAATTTCACCTTGCAAACCACCTTGTACAAAAATTTTGTCGATGGTTTTTCCAGCTTCTATCGCTTCCATCACAGGTCTTAACCCGAAAATGAAATCTTCTGTTTTTTGTTCCGAGTGATGAGATTCGTGTTCCGAGTTTCTATTGTCAAAACGCGGTTTTCTATCAAAATTCTTAGACGAAAAATTTCTTTTCTCTTCCGAATTATATTTTTTATTGAATTCTCCCAATTTTTTATTTTTTTTAAATATGAATTCTTTTGTGTCGTTCCTACGGAACTTAAAATTGTGTTTTTATATTTTCTGCTACAAACCTTTTGTTCTTACAGAGCAAAATATTCAAAGCTTAATCTCAACCTTTACCTTTATCTAAAATTCTTCTCCCGCCAAAGCTCTTTTCTGTGCCATTACATAACCAAAATGCAAACTTTCGTGCATATTATTGAAAATAATAGCATCTTGAATATTTTTTAAATCAATTCCAAAACTTGTAGAATACGCAGTATAATCTGGGAAGAAATCATCGTCATAATCTTTCATCAAAATTTTAGAAGTTTCTATCAAAAGAAAGCCCAAATCTTCCACTTCAGATTCAGAGACTGATAAATTGGCAAGTGTCCCTTTTTTGTATGTATCAACCCAATATTTATCTATTCTGAAAGGATTTCCACTCAGGTAATAACACAATAACTGTTGAGTTGCTACGCAATGTGCGATGTTCCAATAAATATTATTGTTAAAACCATCAGGAATGATTAATAAGTCTTTGTGAGAAGTAGTTTGCAAGATTTTTAATAAGTTTTTTCTTACCGCTCTATGATTTTGAAAATGAGTATTCATTTAAAATTGATTTTAATCTCCAAAAATACTGAAAAAGGCTGGAAGTTGGATGTTTGATGCTGGAAGTTTTTATAAATTTTAAGAAAACATTTAACATCTAACTTCCAACACCCAACATTTTAACAAATTTTAACCAAAAATTGGCATTAATTGTGTTGCAAATTCCCTGAAAATCGTGAAATTTACACTCTAATTTTTCTAAAATTATGCAAGAACTTAATCAAGCGGAAGATATTAAACAACTTACAGAGAAAGTAAAAGAACAAAACGTTTATTTTTCTTTATTGAAAAAGGAAATTAATCGTGCAATTATCGGACAAGAATATATGGTAGATAGACTTTTGATAGGTCTATTAGGAAACGGTCACGTTTTGCTAGAAGGTGTACCAGGTTTGGCAAAAACTTTGGCGATAAAAACTTTGTCAGAAGCGGTTCACGGAGCGTTTTCTAGAATTCAGTTTACGCCAGATTTATTACCAGCAGATGTAGTAGGAACTCAAATTTATAATGTAAAAGAAAACGATTTTTCGATTAAAAAAGGGCCTGTTTTTGCAAATTTTGTTTTGGCAGACGAAATCAATCGTGCGCCTGCAAAAGTGCAATCTGCATTGCTAGAAGTGATGCAAGAAAAACAAGTAACGATTGGTGATGAAACGATGAAATTGCCAACTCCTTTCTTGGTTTTGGCAACGCAAAATCCTATAGACCAAGAAGGTACTTATCTTTTGCCAGAAGCACAAACCGATCGTTTTATGCTGAAATGTAAAATAGATTATCCAGAATTTGAAGACGAAAGACAAGTGATGAGAATGGTTTCTACTTCTGAAATACCACAAATAAAACCTGTGATTTCTTTGGAACAAATTATAGAAGCAAAGAAAATCATTAATCAAATTTATTTAGACGAAAAAATAGAAAAATATATTCTCGATATGGTTTTCGCAACTAGATTTCCTGAAAAATATGGACTTTCTGAACTGAAAAATTACATCAGTTTCGGTGCTTCTCCAAGAGCTTCTATTAATCTTGCGATTGCTTCACGAGCTTTTGCTTTCTTAAAAGGAAGAGCATTCGTGATTCCTGAAGATGTAAAAGCGATTGCAAAAGATGTTCTTCGTCACAGAATTGGTTTAAGCTTTGAAGCGGAAGCAGAAGATGTAGATTCAGACGCAATTGTGGATAAGATTTTGGGGAAAGTTTCTGCTCCTTAAATCGATACGAGTTTCGAGTTCCGAGATACGAGTTGTATTTCGTGAAATCTCGCAACACGTAACTCGCAACACGTAACTCTTATGCAAATAAAAGATATTGTAAAAAAAGTAAAACAAATAGAAATCCGTACTAGAAAAAGAACGGAAAATACTTTGATGGGGCAATATCACAGTGCTTTTAAAGGTCAAGGTATGACTTTTTCCGAGGTTCGTCCGTATCAATTTGGTGATGATATCCGTAGAATTGATTGGAATAAAACGGCGCGTTTCAAAGAGCCTTATGTAAAAGTAATGGAGGAAGAACGTGAACTCACGATGATGCTTTTGGTAGATATTTCTGCTTCAATGAATTACGGAACAAAAATTCAACTGAAACGTGAATTGGTGGCAGAAATTTCGGCGAGTTTAGGATTTTCGGCGGCAGGAAATAATGATAAAGTAGGGTTGATTTTGTTTGCAGATAAAGTGTATAAAGTAATTCCACCACAAAAAGGTAGAAAACATATTTTAGCGATTATTTCTACCATTTTGACGGCTGATTATGTGGAAGCAGAAGCAAATATTAATGCAGCTTTGGAATATATGATGCACGTTTTTAAGAAAAAATCTTTGGCGTTTTTGTTTTCGGATTTTGCAGATGATTTTGATGATAAATTACTCAAAATTGCTTCTAAAAAACATCAATTGTTGGGATTAAGAGTTTTTGATGAAAAAGACAATGAAATTCCCGATGTTGGTTATGCTTTTTTCCGAGATGTAGAAACTGGGAAACAAATTTGGGTGAATACTTCTAGCCAAAGATGGCGCTACAATTATGCGGAAGCACAAAAACAAAAATTGAGACATTTGAAAGACGCTTTTGAGAAGAGCTCGGCAAGTTTTGTGGAAGTAAATCCTGAAATAGATTACACTAAAATTTTGTATAGTTATTTTCAGAAAAAGTAGGTTTTTGTGTTAATTAATTTTTTAAATGAACAAAGGCGAAATCATAATATACGAAACCAAAGATGGCGAAACTTCCATAGATGTAAGAATGGAAGAGGAAACTGTTTGGCTTACACAAGAGCAAATAGCTATTCTTTTTGGTACAAAAAGACCTGCTATTACGAAACATCTTAACAATATATATAAATCTGAAGAATTAGATGAAAAAAGCACATGTTCCATTTTGGAACATATGGGCAATGTAGGAAAGCAAAAGTACCAGACAAAATTTTATAATCTTGATGCTATCATTTCAGTAGGTTATAGAGTAAATTCTAAAAATGCAACACAGTTTAGAATTTGGGCAAATTCAGTTCTTAAAAGATATCTTACTCAAGGTTTTGCAATTAAAGAGAATGCCACACAAATTCAGTTGCAAAATTTGAGTTCTATGCTCGAGATTTTATCAAAATCTATTGAGAATGAATCTATTTCAATAGATGAAACGCAAAATTTATTGAGAATAATCAAAGATTTTAGTTATGGTTTAGATACGCTCGATAAATATGATAATCAAGTTTTAGAAGTAGAAAAAACGACAGAAAGCGAAGATGAATTTAGAATAAATTATGAGAATGCTTCACAAGTTATTCAAGATTTGAAAAAGAAATTCAATGCAAGTCAATTATTTGGAAATGAGAAAGATAGTTCGTTTAAAAGTTCTGTAAATACCATCTATCAGACTTTTGACGGAAAAGAACTCTATCCAAGTATTGAAGAAAAAGCGGCGATGTTTCTTTATTTGGTGGTGAAAAATCATTCTTTTTCTGACGGAAATAAAAGAATTGCAGCGTTCTTATTTCTTTGGTTTTTAGAAAAAAATAGAATTTTATATAAGAAAAACGGACAAAAATTAATAGAAAACAACACATTAGTTGCACTTACTTTATTGATTGCCGAAAGTAAATCTGAAGAAAAAGATATGATGCAAAAAGTAGTAGTAAATCTTATTAATAAGAATAATTGATTAAACTAAATGAAGAAGATTTCAAAAAAAATAAAAATATTTTTCTTTTTTCTTTTAAGTGTTTTGGCTTTTGCACAGACACTTTCGTCTAATCTTTCTAAAGAAAAAATTGCTTTAGGAGAGAAGGCTACTTTACGAATTTCTATCAATAATCTTAGAGGCAGAGATGTGATTTCTAAACCTAAAAACGAATTGTTACCTTTCCATTTTGAGGAAACAAAAGATGATATTACGAAGACTTTTGATAATTACAGCAGAACAATAGAGTTCCAAATTTTTGATGAGGGAAAATATACAATTCCACCTTTAGAATTCTCCATCAATGGAGAGGTTTTGAAAACTATTCCTTATGAAATAACAGTCTATAATCCTGTAAATGCAGATGAACAGATTAGTGATATTATGAATAACAAGCAAGTAGAACTAGGCTGGAAGGATTATTGGGAAATGTATAAATGGTATGTTTTGGGTGCTTTTATTGTTATAGCCTTATTGTTTGTATTTTTAGGAATGTTTAAAAATGGAGTTTTTGGTAAAAATAATAAAGAAAAACCTTCAATTCATAAAACGTTGTTAGATTTAAAAAATCTCGAAAAGAAAAAATATGCAGAAAATGGTAATTTTAGAATGTTTTATGTAGAATTAATAGACATTACCAGAGATTTTTTAACTAAACAATATCGTATTCCAGCAGATGTATTATTAACGGATGATTTGATAGATTTAATGAAGAAAACCAACAGAATTTCTACAGAAAACGAAAAAGTAGTAGAGGAAATATTTTTGAGAGGTGATTTGGTGAAATTTGCCAAAACTTTCCCAACCAAAGAATTGATGCAGAAAGATTTCGGTGAAATTTATGATTTCGTAGAACGCTCTACAGTAGATATAGAAGCAGAACATTTAAGAGAGGTAAATTAAGATGAATTTTGAATTTCATAATCCATATTTTTTAGCACTTTTTTTGCTTTTTATTCCTTTGATTGTTAAGGATTTTGCAAAGAAGAAAAAGTCAGGAATTAATGTTCCCACTACCAAAAATATGTTGGTAAGTGGTAGATTTAGCTTGATTCAGAAATTTCTAAAAATTACCAAATATGTTATTTTGTCTGGGCTCATTTTGGCATTGGCTAGACCCAGAACATTTACCGTAACAGATGACAGAGACGAAAGCCAAGGTATAGATATTTTCTTGGCAGTAGATGTTTCGCCGAGTATGTTGGCAAGAGATTTAGAACCTGATAGAATTACTGCACTTAAAAAAATAGCTACTGATTTTGTTAAAAAAAGATCAGGAGATAGGCTAGGTTTGGTAGAATATTGGGGAGAAGCCATTACCAAAGTTCCGCTTACTACAGACCATCAGGTAATATTAGATGAAATTAAGGAAATGAACCCTAGCTTAGATTTATCTGGAACCGCAATAGGAGAAGGACTTTCTGTGGCGGTAAATCACCTTAAAAATAGCAAGGCAAAGAGTAAAATTATTATTTTGATGACAGACGGTGTAAATACCGTTCCTAATGCTATGCCACCACAAATTGCAGGCGAATTAGCCAAAAATTATGGAATTAAAGTTTATACCATCGGGATTGGGACTAATGGATATGCGCTTTTCCCAGTGATTGATGTTTTTGGGATTAGTTTTGAAGAGCAAAAAGTAGAAATAGACGAAGCCACATTGTCTGAAATTGCCCATATTACAGGCGGAAAATACTACAGAGCAACTTCTAATGAAAGTTTGATGAGCGTTTATAACGAAATAGATTCCTTAGAAAAATCAAAAATTAAAAGCAATAAAATTTA
>ERZ650300.1858-NODE-1858-length-11665-cov-8.853058_pt1 | contig 11665 bp, 9 predicted proteins | sample MGYA00376236_ERZ650300 | MGnify/ENA primary metagenome ERZ650300 (study PRJEB26733, sample SAMN07839303) | wastewater metagenome | biome: urban; feature: wastewater treatment plant; material: waste water | place: USA: North Carolina | collected 2016-04-28 ... | reverse complement strand
AGGCCAGTCATTACGAGTCTCTTGAACATACAGCCCTCTCCTTGTCGTCCCGGCATCCGGGTCCATTTCCTGATATGCATTTCCAACCTGGCCACCTGCCCACCGCACCTGTGTGGCTCACGGAGACATCATGGCGACATGACATGGGGAAAGCATAAAGCAGGCCAAGAAAAATAATCCTTTTATTTCATGGCGTTATGTTTTTATCACATTCAACACGCACCATCTTGGCGCACGATGCCCGGTTACAGGGGGAAAATCGCACTTTGGCTGTGCATTGCCGGGAAAATGCACCAGGATGACCCAACCACCTCACAATGACGGGGCGAACCCGTGGTGATGTCACCCTGGCAGGCTTATCTATCCCGCTAAGGTATTTATGAAATAAATGAAATGGGCCATACCATGGTGAAATCAAATGAGGCTGACGGCCAATATCCCCCCACCCGAGGGGCACAAGCACTTTAAGAGTGCAAACGCGCGCCATTCGTCTGGCCTGCCCCGAAATGCCCGGTCATACTGGCAAGCCATCTTCCCCTGTTCCCAGCGCCGCGAGGAGCCCATGCCCAATCTCAACGTGACCGAAATCAAGGCCTTCGTGCCTGCCCGGGATTTCACGCTGTCAAAGCAGTTCTATCAGGATCTCGGCTTTACCCTGGCCTCCGATGGCGACGGCGTGGCCTATTTTCATCTCGGCAACGCAAGCTTCCTGCTGCAGGATGGCAACCCCCCGGGGCTGGCCGAGCAGCTCATGATGCACCTCCTGGTGGAGGACGTGGCCGCCTGGCGGGCCCAAGTGGAGGCGAGCCAGATCGCCGCCCGCTACGGCGTCCGGGTCACAGAGCTCGTCACCCAGCCGTGGCGCATGAAGGAGTTCTGTCTGTACGACCCCTCAGGCGTGCTGTGGCGCATCGCGCAGAACATCGACTGAGGGGATGGCAGTCCGAGAGGTTGATGGCCCGAGAGCCTGTGGGTCTGAAGGTCTGAAGGTCTGAGGGTCTGAGGGTCTGAGGGTCTGAGGGTCTGAGGGTCTGAGGGTCTGAGGGTACACCTCTTCGCACCGCCCGGAAAAACAAAAGGCCATCCGCGAGGATGGCCTTTTGTCATGGAATCTGATGGTGCCCGGGGTCGGACTCGAACCGACACGTATTGCTACGGCGGATTTTGAATCCGCTGCGTCTACCGATTTCGCCACCCGGGCAGCTGCGAGGGATTATACGAATGGCGCTTGGTCATGCAAGGTGTTTTTCTTGCCCCCACCGTTGTTTGCTCATTTATTCAACGCCTTGCCGATGCCAGGCCAGTTACATAGAATGCCCGCATCATATTAATGGAATAATCATCATGGCCAAGCGCAAGACCCCCTCCTCTCTCCAGCCTCCCCCCCAGCACCAGCACCCTTCGGCCGGCCTGCTGCGGCGCCTGGGTGCCCTGCTCTATGACTACCTGGTGGTCATCGCCTTGCTGATCATCGCCGGTTTCATCGGCATGGGGGTAGCCTACCTGCTGCTGGCCACCGGGATGGCGACAGTCCCCGAGGGCAAGGATGCGGCCTGGCTGCTGACCAGCCCCCTCTACAGCGCCTGGCTCGCCCTGGTGATCTGCGGCTTCTACACCTGGTTCTGGACCCGTGCCGGCCAGACCATAGGCATGCGTGCCTGGCGCCTGCGCATCCAGAATCTGGACGGCAGCAACATTCGCATCACCCAGGCCCTGATCCGGCTCGCGACCTCGGCCTTCGGCCTCGGCAACCTGATGTGCGTGTTCAATCGCGAGCGGCCCCGCGCCTTCCAGGACATCTGGGCCGAGTGTGAAGTGGTGGTGCTGAGCAAGCAGGAGAACCTGGAGCAGCTGAACAAGTGACCCAGTGAGTACGAGATGAGAAACAAGAAGGGCACCCACTGGGTGCCCTTCTTGTTTCTTGTCGTCTCACACCACAGACAGTGTCACTGCTTGCGGCTCAGGATGTAGAAGGAGATGCCGCCAAACAGCAGACTGGGGGCTATGGCCGCAAGGATGGGTGGCACCGCATACACCAGGCTGACGGGGCCGAATACCCGATCGCTCACATAGACGGCGAAGCCGGTCATGATCCCCATCAGCATCCGCGCCCCCATGCTCACCGAGCGCAGCGGGCCGAAGATGAAGGAGGAGGCGAGCAGTATCATGGCCACCACGGAGAGCGGTGAGAGCAGCTTGCGCCACATCTCCAGCTTGTAGCGTCCGGCATCCTGCTTGTTGGCATCCAGATAACCGATGTAGTCCCGCAGCCCCGAGATGGGCAGGTTCTCGGGATCGATGCTGACCACCCCGAGCTGCTTGGGGGTCAGCTCGGATTGCCAGGCCATCTGGGCATGCTCTTCGTCCTGGATCCGGGTGGGATCGTCAAACCGGGTGATGTGCACCTGCTTCAGCAGCCAGTGGTGATCCTCGAACACCCCCTCCTTCGCCTGCACCACGTCGATCAGGTTGCGGGACGGAGTAAAGCGGTAGAGGGTGATGCCGGTCAGGGCGCCATCGTTGCGCACCCCGTTGATGTTGACGAAGTTGTTGCCATCCCGTGCCCAGACCCCGTAGGCCGAGACCGTGAGCCGCCCTTCCGACATGGCCCCCGCCTTGATGTCATCCGCCATCCGCTTGGCGGCCGGTGCGACGTACTCTCCCATCAGCCCCACCAGCAGCATCAGGGGAATGGCGGTCTTGAGCGCCGCCATGACGATGCTGATCTTGGAGCGTCCCGCCGCCTGCATCACCACCAGCTCGGAGCTGGTCGCGAGCTGGCCCAGACCGATGAGGCCACCGAGCAGGGCCGCCAGGGGGAAGAAGAGCACCGCCTCCTTGGGCATGGAGAGCAGCACGTAGTAGAGGGCGTTGAGCATGTCGTAGTTGCCTTCCCCGACCGCCTTCAACTGCTCCACGTACTTGATGAGCGCGGCGAGCCCGACCAGGGTCAGCTCGCACAGCAGGATCGACATGAAGATGACCCTGCCTATGTATCTATCGAGAATGCCGAACATCAGCAGAGACTCCCAGGTTGCAGCATCATGCTGACTTTCTCTTGAACAATTGCCCTTTGACCCCGTTCCACCAGCTGGTGCCCTGCAGGTTGAGAGGCAACCCTATCAGCAGCAGATAGACCAGGGGCACCAGGAACATCCCGGGCCAGTGGGGCAGACGCCCGCTGTCGATGGCCGACCGGGCGGCGCTGAGCAGCAGGAAATAGGAGAGATAGAGCAGGATGGCCGGCAGCAGCTTGGCGTAACGCCCCTGACGGGGATTGACCCGCGCCATCGGCACCACCAGGAAGGTGAGCACCAGGATGGAGAGGGGCAGCGACAGGCGCCACTGCAGTTCGGCCATCAGCTGGTTGTCCTGGGTGCCGAGCAATGCCAGGGTCGGCTTGGCCGCCGCCTTGCGGTTGGATCGCTCCATCTCCTGCTGGCGGATCACCAGGCTGTATTCACGGAACTCCGAGACCTGGAACTGCTTGCCGGTGAAATGCCCCTCGTAGCGCGAGCCATCCTTCAGGGTCAGCCACTGCAAGCCGTTGCTGTCGGCGGTCACCTGCCCCTCGTTGGCCACCACCACTGACGGGGTTGAGCCACCCTCGGCCCGTTGCAGCACGAAGATTTTCTGCAACTCCGACCCCTTGTCGTTCAGATCCTGGATGTAGGCCACCAGGCGCCCCTTGTCGAGCTCCATGAAGCGGCCGGCCTGCAGGAAAGAGATACCGGGATCGGCCTTGAACTCGTCGATCACCTGGTACTCCCGCTCCTTGGCCTGGGGGGCGACCCAGCCGGTGTTGAACGCCGCGACGGCGGCGGTCAGCAAAGCCAGCACCAGGGCGCTGCCCATGATGAAACGGTGACTGAAACCCACCGCGTGCATCACCGTCATCTCGCTTTCCGCGTACAAACGGCCGTGAGCAAACAGAATGGCTAAAAACAGACTGATAGGCAGCATCAACAACGCCATATTCGGCAGGTTGAGCAGCAGGAGGGTGGAGACCAGGCGCGTCGGCACCTCACCATCGGCGGCATCGCCAATGATCTGGATAAATTGCTGGCTGACGAAGATAAGCAGCAGTACGAACAGCACCGCCAGCTGGGTTTTCAGGGTCTCCCTGAACAAATATCGGAAAACGATCACAGTCATTCCCAAGTAAACTTGTGTTTTTAGTCGAATGCCTGAAAAATAGGGCCCTATATTGGATTTTTACCAGTTTGAACTGCGGAGCCTGTGACTGTTCGCTCCGCCTCTGATACCCCAACAAGCACCGCATTATTCAATAAATGGTGCCTTTTGTCTTTAGGATGTAGGAGATTCCATGGAGTTCAGTGTAAAGAGTGGCAGTCCTGAGAAGCAACGCAGTGCCTGCGTCGTGGTCGGCGTTTTTGAGCCCCGCCGCCTCTCTCCGGTTGCCGAACAGCTGGACAAGATCAGCGACGGCTACCTCAGCTCGCTGCTGCGCCGTGGCGACCTGGAAGGGAAACCGGGCCAGATGCTGCTGCTGCATCAAGTACCGGGCGTGCTCAGCGAGCGCGTACTGCTGGTCGGGTGCGGCAAGGAGCGCGAACTCGACGAGCGCCAGTACAAGCAGATCATCAACAAGACCATCACCACCCTGAACGAAACCGGCTCCATGGAAGCGGTCTGCTTCCTGACCGAGCTGCACGTCAAGGGTCGGGATACCTACTGGAAGGTGCGTCAGGCGGTGGAAACCACCAAGGCGGGCCTCTACAGCTTCGATCAGTTCAAGACCAACAAGGCCGAACCGCGCCGTCCGCTGCGCAAGCTGGTCTTCAACGTGCCGACGCGTCGGGAACTGACCATAGGCGAGCGCGCCATCAACCACGGCCTGGCCGTGGCGAAAGGGGTGCGCATCTGCCGCGACGTGGCGAACATGCCGCCCAACGTCTGCAATCCGGCCTACCTCGCCTCCCAGGCCCGCCGTCTGGCGGATGCCTATGACAACATCACCACCAAGGTGATCGGCGAGCAGGAGATGGCCGAACTCGGCATGAACTCCTACCTGGCGGTGGCCCGCGGCTCCGAGAACGAAGCCATGATGGCCATCATCGAGTACAAGGGCAACGCCGACGCCAAGCCCATCGTGCTGGTGGGCAAGGGGCTGACCTTCGACTCCGGCGGCATCTCCATCAAGCCGGCAGACGGCATGGACGAGATGAAGTACGACATGGGTGGCGCCGCCTCCGTGCTCGGCACCATGCACGCCCTGGCCCAGTTGCAGCTGCCCATCAACGTCATCGGCGTGCTGGCGGGCTGCGAGAACATGCCGGGGGGCAACGCCTACCGCCCCGGTGACATCCTCACTACCATGTCCGGCCAGACCGTCGAGGTGCTCAACACCGACGCCGAAGGCCGCCTGGTGTTGTGCGATGCCCTCACCTATGTGGACCGCTACGATCCCGAGACCGTGATCGACGTGGCGACCCTGACCGGTGCCTGCATCATCGCCCTTGGCCACCATACCTCTGGCCTCTTGGCGAACCACAACCCCCTGGCCCACGAGCTGCTCAACGCCTCCGAACAGGCCGGCGATCGCGCCTGGCGCCTGCCCCTGTTCGACGAGTATCAGGAGCAGCTGGAAAGCCCGTTCGCGGACATGGCCAACATCGGTGGCCGTCCGGCCGGTACCATCACCGCCGCCGCCTTCCTGTCGCGCTTCACCAAGAAATACAACTGGGCCCACCTGGATATCGCAGGGACCGCCTGGAAGAGCGGCAAGGAGAAGGGCTCCACCGGCCGTCCTGTGCCCCTGCTGACCCAGTTCCTGCTCAACCGGGCCGGCGTGGCGGACGTCGAAGACAAGGAGTGATCCCCTTCCCCATCGACTCGAAGAGCGATGCGAGAAGGCGTTACCCTGTATCACAAGGAAGAGGCCTGCCTCTTCCTTGTTTCATTGAGAGAATCCGGGAAGACCGTGCCTGGCACGGCGCCCCGCAGACGGCCAATCGCTGTCCGTCACAGCCAAACGGGACCAACCTGATGAGCCAAGTGACCTTTTACCTGATGAGCCAGCCCGATGATGCGGATGCCTCCGCCGTCGAGCGCCTCGCCTGCCAGCTTGCGGCCGATGGCTGGAGCGCAGGCCACCTCTATCTGCTGTGCGAGGACGAGGCCCAGGCCCTGCGTCTGGACGAGCTGTTGTGGCAGTTGCCGCCCGATCGCTTCGTGCCGCACCAGTTGCAGGGGGAGAGCGGTCAGGCCCCGGTGGAGATAGGCCATCAGCCGCCACGGCGGCGCTATGCCTGCCTCATCAACCTGGCCCGGCAGACACCTTTGTTTGCAGGACACTTCGCTCAAGTGGTAGATTTTGTCCCCACTGACGAAACGCAAAAGCAGCAAGCCCGCGAGCGCTACAAGCACTATCGCCAGGCGGGCCATACCCTCGAGATGAGGGATCAGCCCGTCCTTGCCGCACCGGATCCGGCGCAGCCCTGACTGTGCCACCCTCGATCCACGACGAATCAACACCAGACTCCATCCATCCAGAATACGGCGAGACCATGGAAAAGACTTTTAATCACAACGCCATCGAACAGGCGCTCTATCAGCACTGGGAAGCCCAGGGTTACTTCAAGCCCCACGGCGACACCAGCAAAGACTCCTTCTGCATCATGATCCCGCCGCCGAACGTCACCGGCAGCCTGCACATGGGTCACGCCTTCCAGCAGACCCTGATGGACACCCTGATCCGCTACAACCGCATGCAGGGCAAGAACACCCTGTGGCAGGCAGGTACCGACCACGCCGGTATCGCCACCCAGATGGTGGTTGAGCGCAAGATCGCCGCAGAAGAGGGCAAGACCCGCCACGATTACGGCCGGGAAGCCTTCATCGACAAGATCTGGCAGTGGAAGGAAGAGTCCGGCGGCACCATCACCCGTCAGATGCGCCGTCTGGGTGACTCCGTGGACTGGGAGCGCGAGCGCTTCACCATGGATGAGGGCCTCTCCGCCGCCGTCCAGGAAGTGTTCGTGCGCCTGTACGAAGACGGCCTGATGTACCGCGGCAAGCGTCTGGTGAACTGGGATCCCAAGCTCAACACCGCCATCTCCGATCTGGAAGTGGAAAACCGCGAGATCAAGGGCCACATGTGGCACCTGCGCTATCCGCTGGCCAACGGCGCCAAGACAGCCGAGGGCCAGGATCACCTGATCGTCGCCACCACCCGTCCGGAAACCATGCTGGGTGACACCGCGGTCGCCGTGAACCCGGAAGACCCCCGCTACAAGGCGCTGATCGGCCAGCACATACTGCTGCCGCTGGTGAATCGCCTGATCCCCATCGTCGCCGACGAACACGCCGACATGGAGAAGGGCACCGGCTGCGTGAAGATCACCCCGGCCCACGACTTCAACGACAACGAAGTGGGCAAGCGCCACAACCTGCCGATGATCAACATCTTCACCCTGGACGCCCACGTGCGTGCCGAGGCCGAAGTGGTCGATACCAATGGCAACCCGAGCACCGCCTATGACGCCGCCCTGCCGACCGAGTTCGCCGGGATGGAGCGCTTCGCCGCCCGCAAGGCCATCGTCGCCAAGCTGGACGAGCTGGGCCTCCTGGCCGAGATCAAGGATCACGTGCTGCAACAGCCTTACGGCGATCGCGGCGGCGTGCCCATCGAGCCCATGCTGACCGACCAGTGGTACGTGCGCGTGGCCCCCATGGCCAAGACCGCCATCGAGGCGGTGGAAGATGGCCGCATCCAGTTCGTGCCGAAGCAGTACGAAAACATGTACTTCTCCTGGATGCGCGACATTCAGGACTGGTGCGTCTCCCGTCAGCTGTGGTGGGGTCACCGCATCCCGGCCTGGTATGACGACGCCGGCAACGTCTACGTGGGCCGTGACGAGGCGGAAGTGCGTGCCAAGCACAGCATCCCGTCCGTGACCACACTGCGTCAGGACGAAGACGTGCTCGACACCTGGTTCAGCTCCGCCCTGTGGACCTTCTCCACCCTGGGCTGGCCGAACAACACCGAAGCACTCAAGACCTTCCACCCGACCGACGTGCTGATGAGCGGCTTCGACATCATCTTCTTCTGGATTGCCCGGATGATCATGATGACCATGCACTTCATCAAGGACGAAAACGGCCAGCCGCAAGTCCCGTTCAAGACCGTCTACATCACCGGTCTTATCCGTGACGAAGAGGGCCAGAAGATGTCCAAGTCCAAGGGCAACGTGCTGGACCCGCTCGACATGATCGACGGCATATCGCTGGAAGATCTGCTGGAGAAGCGCACCGGCAACATGATGCAGCCGCAGATGGCCGAGAAGATCGCCAAGCGTACCGCCAAGCAGTTCCCGGAAGGGATCGATGCCCACGGTACCGACGCCCTGCGCTTCACGCTGGCAGCGCTGGCCTCTACCGGTCGTGACATCAACTGGGACATGAAACGCCTGGACGGCTACAACAACTTCTGCAACAAGCTGTGGAACGCCTCCCGCTATGTGCTGATGAACACCGAAGATCAGGATTGCGGCTTCTCTTCGCAAGGGAATGGTGGCGAGATGCAGTTCAGCCTGGCGGATCGCTGGATCCAGTCCCAGCTGCAAGTGGCCATCCGTGACTTCCGTACCGCCCTCGATACCTACCGCTTCGACATCGCGGCAGGCGTGTTGTACGAATTTATCTGGAACCAGTTCTGTGACTGGTATCTGGAGCTGACCAAGCCGGTACTGACCAAGGGCTCCGAGGCCGAGCAGCGCGCTGCCCGCCACACCCTCGTCAGCGTCCTCGAGAACCTGTTGCGCCTGGCACACCCGATCATCCCGTTCATCACCGAGACCATCTGGAAATCGGTCGCCCCGCTGGCTGGCGTACACGCCGACACCATCATGATTCAGGCTTTCCCGGAGTTCGACGCCGCCAAGGTGGACGACGCCGCGATGGCGGATCAGGAGTGGGTGAAGGAGTTCATCGTCAGCATCCGCAACATCCGCGCCGAGATGAACGTGGCCCCGAGCGTGCCCCTCAACGTGCTGCTCCAGTGCGATGCCAAGGATGCCCAGCGCGCCGCTGACAACGAGGCCTTCCTCAAGTCGCTGGCCCGTCTGGAATCCATCCGCGTACTGGCGGCCGGTGAAACCGCCCCGCTGTCGGTGAAGAAGCTGATCGGTGCCACCGAGCTGATGATCCCGATGGCCGGTCTCATCGACAAGGAAGCCGAACTGGCCCGTCTGGCCAAAGAGGTGGCCCGTCTGGTGGGCGAGTGCGGCCGCATCGAAGGCAAGCTCGGCAACGAAGCCTTCGTCGCCAAGGCGCCGGAAGCGGTCATCATCAAGGAGCGCGAGAAGCTGGAAGATTACCGTCTCCAGCTGACCAAGCTGGAAGCCCAGCAGGCCGAGATCGCCGCGCTCTAAGCCACAGCGCAACATGACAAGCCCCCGTTTATCGGGGGCTTTTTCATGTCAGGGGTTCAGTTCTCCCTCTCCTGCCCCGCGGTTTTATCCCTCCCGCCGGGGCGATATTCAAAAATTCACGAGCCAAATCACCTCCTTTCACAAGCGCAGAGCCCGCAAATTCATTACACTGCCAGCGGTCTTTTCTATCGGGAGTGCTGCTGCAGTATGGAAATATTGATCCTGTTTGGATTGATTTTGCTCAATGGCGTCTTCGCCATGTCGGAAATCGCCATCGTGACGGCACGCAAGGCACGTCTCGCCAAAATGGCGAGCGAAGGGAGCCGCTCCGCCGCCATCGCCCTCAAGCTCGGGGAAGATCCGACCCATTTCCTCTCCGCCGTGCAGATCGGCATCACCAGCATCGGTCTGCTCAACGGTATCTATGGCGAGTCCCTGCTGGCCCAGCCCTTCGCCCTCTGGCTGCAGGAGTGGGGGCTCTCCCCCAAGAGCAGCAGCCTGCTCGCCACCGTCATCGTGGTCGTGCTGGTCACCTATCTCTCCATCGTGGTAGGGGAGCTCGTGCCCAAACGCCTCGGACAGCTCAGCGCCGAGCGCATCGCCTGTCTGGTAGCCCGCCCCATGCTCTGGCTGGCGACCCTGACCCGTCCCTTCGTCTGGTTGCTCTCCGCCTCCACCAACGCCAGCCTGCGGCTGCTGCGGGTCGATCAGCGCAGCAGCAACAACGTCACTCAGGAGGAGATCCACGCCATGCTGGTGGAGGGCTCCGAAGCGGGGGTGATCGAGGACCATGAGCACACTATGTTGCGCAACGTGTTCCGCCTCGACGAACGCAGCCTGGCCTCCCTGATGGTGCCGCGCAGCGACATCCGCTATCTGGACCTGTCACTGCCGCTGGAAGTGAACCTCCAACGTCTGGTGGAGTATCGCCACAGCTTCTTCCCTGTCTGTGACGGCAGCTTGTCGGATCTCGTCGGCATCCTCAACGTCAGCAAGGTGCTGCACGCCTACATCAAGGGAGAGCCCATCGATCTGGCGGCGCTGACCCAGGACGGCAGCCTGCTGCCGGAGACCCTCAACGGCCTGGAGCTGCTCAACCACTTCCGCGCCCACGCCGAACACATGGTGCTGGTGGTGGACGAATATGGCGAGCTGCAGGGGCTGGTCACCCAGCAGGATCTGCTGGAAACCCTGGCCGGCGACTTCCAGCAGGAAGATGGGGAGGACAACTGGGCCTTCCAGCGCGCCGACGGCAGCTGGCTGCTCGACGGCCTCATTCCGCTGCCAGAATTGAAGGACTGTCTGGAGCTGGTTCGTCTGCCGGAAGAAGAAAAACATCACTATCACACCCTTGGAGGGCTTATCATGCTGCTCCTTGGCCGCCTTCCCCAGACCGGAGACCTGGTCACCCTGGAACAGTGGCAACTGGAAATCGTGGATATGGACGGCCTGCGCATCGACAAGGTACTTGCCATGCCCTTGACCGACCAACCCAGCTAACCTGCGGAGTTTGCATGTATGGAGCAGTTTTACCACCTGGCTCACGCCTTTATGCATCAGGATCTGGCGACACTCTCTGATCCCAAGATGGTCTTCATGGTCTATGTCGTCCTGCTGACCTTCCTGGTGCTCGAGAATGGCTTTATCCCCACCGCCTTCCTGCCAGGGGATACCCTGCTGATCCTGACCGGCGTGCTGATCTATCAGGGGGTGTTGCCGATGGCGGTGGTCCCGCTGCTGATCATGGCGACCTTCGTCGGTACCTGGCTTGGCTACATGCAGGGGCGTTTCCTCGGCCACACCCGGATGTATCACAGGCTGATGTCCCACCTTGATGACAAGCACAAGGAGAAGGTGCACTACCTGCTCAACAAGTACGGCATCATCACCCTGATCACCGCCCGCTACATCGCCTTCGTGCGTACCGCCTACCCCTATATCGTCGGCGCCAACGAGATCCCCCAGGGGCGCTTCCTGGTGGTCAACCTGATCAGCTCCATCATGTGGATCTGCCCCCTGGTCGGGCTGGGTTACTACCTGAGCCACACCAAGCTGGCCGCGCAGTATGAGTCCCAATTTCTCAGCGTCATTCTCTACCTGCCGGTCGTGCTGCTGGTGGGCGGCCTCATCGCTCTGGTCTGGCGCTGGTGGAGCAGACGCAAGCCCGGCGTCTCCAGAGAGTGAGACAAACCACAGGGTCGCCCACAGGCGGCCCTTTTTTATGGAAAATAGTGGCGAATTCCCCCTGCTCGCTCTTGTAAAGCAGGGGC
>ERZ650300.1855-NODE-1855-length-11680-cov-9.431140_pt1 | contig 11680 bp, 9 predicted proteins | sample MGYA00376236_ERZ650300 | MGnify/ENA primary metagenome ERZ650300 (study PRJEB26733, sample SAMN07839303) | wastewater metagenome | biome: urban; feature: wastewater treatment plant; material: waste water | place: USA: North Carolina | collected 2016-04-28 ... | reverse complement strand
TCAATTTATATTGGGTGGAACAAAAATATCAACATGCGATTTTTAATTTACTTGGTTTAGAGAAAGCCAGTGATTATTTAGATTTGGCTGAACAAAAATCCAGTTTACAAGATTGGCAAAGAGAAGCACAAAAACTTGAATTACAAGGTAAAAAAGAACAAGCAGACCGTATTCGTAAAGAAATTTTAAAAGAAAAAACCGCCAATTGGGATATTTTGACAGGTGAATCATTACAAAGCTTGGTACATCAAGCATTATATACAGACAAAGAAGATAAGAAAGCAAAACTCAGTTTGTTTGAATATGCAATTGTGTATAAAAATAAACGTTATTTATTTGAACTCGATCGTAAAGGGTTTAAACCTGCAATAGCAGTCTTGGATAGGAAAAATAGCCAAATGCTGAAAGCAGTGCAAGGGATTGAGCAAAAATATTATTTACCTTATACCGTGAAAAATCCAACTGCATTAATGAAAAAGATTGAGCAATTTGGGATAAATTTTAGAAATGAATTTAATCAAACACCACTTATGGCAAGTGCATGGGTAGGTAATATTGACTTATTTAAAAAGTTGCTCGCAGATGGTGCAGATGTTTATGCTTTTGATAATGAATATCAAACGATGTTGCATATTGCTTTGTCAAAGGCATGTCAATCTGAAAAATATAATAAATCATTTTTTGCTGAATTTTACCCATTATTAAAACTGGAAAGTTTAATTTTACAGGTTGATCATAAGCTCTTTAAAATTGAGCCAAATCAAGCAGAATATCTTATTTTTCATAGTATCTTTGCTTTGTTTATGAAAAAAATACATATGTTGTGGGTGGTGCAATCTAAAGCAATTCATACTGCACTATTGGTCGAATGGTTTAAATATTTACCTGACCATGTTATGACAGAAACACGCAAAAAACAAAGCTATTTGAGTTCGATATTGTCAAAGAATGAACGTGATAGTCGTAATAAATATGGTAAAAAATTATTTTTGCGTATCGAACATGGTCAATATGTGTTTAATCCTGATTTATTGATCAAGATTAATGATGAATGGTATAAAATTTATGATCTGCTCAATATTCGAGAGATTGATTATGATGAATATAGACCAGATAAAGAATATCAGGACGTACTGCACGAAGCATGGTATCAAGACTTTATTGCTAGAATAGATAAATCATTTAATAAAAAGATGAATTATTTATTTGATATATTAAATATCAATCGTCAGGCAGATGTTAAAGGTGTAAATGAATGAATATTTTCCCAATCTCTTTAAAGTTGCAGCAGCAACGTTGTCTGATTGTGGGTGGTGGGCATATTGCCTACCGCAAAGCAAACTTGTTAGTCAAAGCTGGTGCGATTATTGATGTGATTGCACCAGAGATTGAGCCTGATTTGCAACAATTAGTTGAGAAGTCACTGGGTCAATATATCCAAGCCCCTTTTTCTGTAAATATTTTAGCAACGCCTTATCGCCTAGTGATTGCAGCGACAGATCAGCCTGATGTGAATAAAGCTGTCTTTGAGCAATGTGAGATACGTAATCTTCTCGTCAATAGCGTGGATGATATTCCAAATTGTCGTTTTATGGTGCCTGCAATTATTGATCGGTCACCACTCGTTATTTCTGTGGCTTCAAATGGAGCTTCGCCTGTTTTATCACGTCAAATTCGTACACAGTTAGAAAGTTCTATTCCTCATGGTATGGGTAAATTAGCTGAGTTTTCAGGTCTTTGGCGTAAACAGGTCAAGGAAAAGATTTCCAATCCCGATGAACGCCGTATCTTTTGGGAGAATCTGTATGCCAGTCCGTTAAAGGAGCAGGTGTTCAATGACAATCTGGATGTGGCGAATGATTTGATCCAGCAGGCGTTGACCGAATGGACTGCACCGAAAGGTGAAGTCTATTTAGTGGGGGCTGGTCCAGGTGATCCTGAGCTTTTGACCTTAAAAGCCTTACGCTTGATGCAGCAGGCGGATGTGGTGATTTATGACCGCTTGGTGTCTGCGCCGATTCTGGAACTCTGCCGCCGTGATGCTGAAAAAATTTATGTCGGTAAAGCACGTTCTAATCATTCAGTCCCACAAGATGGCATTAATGCTTTGTTGGTTGAATATGCGCAAAAGGGTAAACGTGTTTGCCGCTTAAAAGGTGGTGATCCCTTTATCTTTGGACGTGGTGGTGAAGAAATTCAGGAGCTGGTTGAAGCCAGTGTCACTTTTCAGGTTGTGCCTGGAATTACCGCCGCATCAGGTTGTTCCGCATATGCAGGGATTCCGCTGACCCATCGTGATTATGCACAAAGTGTTCGTTTTTTAACAGGACACCTTAAAGAAGGATCACCAGAACTTCCTTGGAAAGAGCTAGTCTATGAAAACCAAACTTTGGTGTTATACATGGGCTTAGTCGGTTTAGAACACATTTGTGAGCAACTGATTGCACATGGTCAACGACCAACCATGCCTGTTGCCTTGATTTCCAAAGGTACAACGCCTGAGCAGAAAGTACTGGTGGGTACATTGGCGGATATTGCAGCCAAAGTGTCTGAACATCATATCGTAGCACCGACTTTAACCATTATTGGTGAAGTGGTGAGTCTGCGTGAACAGTTACAATGGTTGTAAGAATCTCATAATTAATGTTTCAATTTATACCCCCCTAAATCCCCCCTCACAGGGGGGACTTACATGCAATGTAGAGAATATTTGTGATTCATGTTGTGCTATACGAGCCTGAAATTCCTGCCAATACTGGCAATATTATCCGTTTATGTGCCAATACAGGTGCGCAACTGCATTTGATCAAGCCTTTGGGCTTTGAGCTGGATGATAAGAAACTGAAGCGTGCAGGCCTGGATTATCACGAATGGGCAAGAATGCAGATTTGGGACAATATTGAAATTTGCCTCGCCGATTTAAAGGCAAAGGGTATTGGCATCAATGATATTTTTCCATTGACCACCAAAGGTTCTGCCACACCGCATACGGTCGATTTAAACCGTTCTGTTGCATTACTTATGGGGCCTGAAACTCGTGGATTACCTGAACCAGTGCGTTTGATGTTTCCTCGAGAAAACTGGATTTGTTTGCCAATGGCAGAAAATTCAAGAAGTTTAAATTTGTCCAATGCGACTGCGGTGATTGTGTATGAAGCATGGCGACAGCAGGGGTTTGTGCCGTTGATTGGGTATTTAATGTGAACCAGTTTGGCATTCCACCGCACAGCGGTGGAACGAGGTACAAGCAGTCCATATAGAAAAGTTTTATAATAAAGATGTCTGAATAAGATTTTTACTATTCAAAATAGTTTGCAGATTAAAAATATTCTCAACTATTTTGACAGTATTTTCTGAAGAAATAACAATAACATCCTTATCTTCTTTGATAAGTTGTCTATTCAAATCAAACATTGGGTTACCACTATCCTTTTCGTTATCATACATTACTGCTCTTGAAATATTGTATTCTTTAGCATACTGCATAGCTAATCGTGCACCACTATCCAATTTTTGACCTGTTAAGTTTTTCCAACGCTCTCCTGAATCCTGAGCATAACTTGCAGCTAGAATAATTGTGTCACAAAAAAGTGCCTGTAAACGATCTCTTTCCTTATAACGACTACTTAGCTCCATTGGATTTTTAAAATCATTCCCATATTCACTAATAAGCAATCCACCATTTTCAACAATTTGAAATGCCAAATCTTGATTTTTTTTAGGTAAAATATTATTTAAAGGGCTTGGTAAAATGGCGATTGTTGTACCATTAGAATCCAATGTTTGCTGATGTGAAATAGAATCACAACCAAATGCTAAACCGCTCACAATAGTTGCTCCCTGTTTAACAAACTGCCCTACTATCTCTCGCTCTCTTTCTTCAATATCCCCATCAGGATTCAATAAGCCAATTACAGAAATATTTTTGTTTTCAATATGTAAGAGATCAATATTCCCTTTATAAAAAAGAAAAATAGGACGTTCACTATCTTTTACGCTACCTCTATGTTGAGGGAAACTTTTATCTCCTAATGCGATAAAACCATCACAGCATGAATCAAACTTATTCAATATCGTTTGCTCAAACCCTGCTCGTTTACTTTCAAATAAATCAATATCTGTTTTTTCTTTAATAGTTTCATTTAAAAAAGCAACGATTGTTTCAACACTTTCATTACCAGTTAATTTTTTTACGATCCAAGCTTTTCCAATTCCTTTATAAGACAGAGCTGTCAAAATATTTAAAGCATTACTTGTATATTTCATTTTTCTACATCCACACTAGATATTTCTATTTTAATGTTTTACCAACAGAATAGAAAATAACAGACTTTGCCCCGTGATCAAATAAAGCCTGTATGGCATCTTCATCTATACCCACATCCTTAGTATATACATCATCTATAAGTAAAATATCTTTACCTTTAATTTCATCAGATATTGTACACGTTGTTTTTGTAATACCTGGGTAAGGTGTATCACCATCTCCACCACCACCTGATTTATCTAAATGTGTTGTTCTTGTATTTACACTCCTAATAATGTATGAAATACCATCTTCAAAACTTGCTAGCTCATTAGCTATTTCACAAACAGTTCTTTTGAAATTTAATTGGTCTGATCTGTAGTTTTGTTCATTTTTCGCCCTAGGAATAACACAAATAGTTAATTCTTTATTAGCCTTTTTTTGAATTTCAGCCAAATCTTGTCTTAAAATTCCTTTTAATTGATTAATTGCATTTTGTAAGTTTTTTGGAAAAGGATTAGTATCATTCTTTAATGTCCAAATTAAATTGGCAATTGTTCCTTGTCTTTCCCATGCTCCACCACTCTCATAATCACCATGATAAAAAGCTTGAACTTTTTTATTGAGAAATTGACAAGGGCGTCGCATATTTGTCCCAGGAACCGTATGCCAACCGCTTCCATCGATTTCAAATTCTTGCATAACTTCCATCCATCTTAGGGTTAATAATTTCAATACCAGCTTTTAGAGCAAATAAAATCTCTGATTCCTCATTTTCAAATGCTACAACTATATTTGGAGTGATATCTAATTTTTCAATAGCATTTTGAAATTTATTAATTTTATTATTTTCATTCATTGATTCTTGACAAAATATTTCATCAAAATATTCAGTTAATCCAAAATAATTGAGTATAGTCATCGCTCTATTACTCGAGCTATTTGTAACTAAAACAATTTTATTATATTTAGCATATTCAAAAATTACGCTGACTTTCTCTTTACACACTTGGATTTCATGTAAATAGTTATTATATAATTCTTCTTTTTTTTCTATTATTCCACAATATTCAGTTTCTGATAAAAAAGGTACAAAAATTTTTAAACTGCTCCTATTCAATCTAAAATTAGAATCATATTCTATGTTTAAATCAGACTCAACGATTTCAGATATAGCCTGTTGATAAGCTAAAAAATTGGCATAATCTGTATCAACTAATGTCCCATCCATATCAAAAAAAAGAACAGTGTCCTTTTTTATTACATCTAAGAATCTCACTTCCCTTATAAAGTCTTCTTTTAAATTCACATAAAACCTTTTTATAAAAACATTTAGCATTATAGTTCGACAAAATACTAGCATAAAAAAACCTATCAAAAGATAGGTTTTTAAATAAAATCAATTTCTTAATTTTAATTAAGCCACATTCCCTTCCAAGAAGTCCTGTGCAAAGCGTTGCAATACACCACCCGCTTCATATACAGACACTTCTTCTTCAGTATCTAGGCGACAAGTTACAGGCACTTCAACGATTTCACTCTTACCTTCATCCGTCGCACGTTCAATCACTAAAGTTAACGTCGAACGCGGCGCAATATTACCAATCACGCTATACAGCTCAGTACCATCTAAACCTAAAGTTTTACGGTCAGTTCCTGCTTTAAACTCAAGCGGTAACACGCCCATACCCACTAAGTTAGTACGGTGAATACGCTCAAAACCTTCCGCCACAATCGCTTCAACACCAGCAAGACGAACACCCTTAGCAGCCCAGTCACGGCTAGAACCTTGACCATAGTCTTTACCTGCGATGATGATGAGCGGTTGCTTACGGTTCATATAAGTTTCAATCGCTTCCCACATACGCATCACTTCGCCTTCAGGCTCAACACGTGCTTTCGAACCTTGCTTGATCGTACCGTCCGCACGAACCACCATTTCATTAAACAATTTCGGATTCGCAAAGGTCGCACGTTGTGCCGTCAAATGGTCACCACGGTGTGTTGCATACGAGTTAAAGTCTTCTTCAGGTACACCCATTTTATGCAGATATTCACCTGCTGCCGAATCCATCATAATCGCATTCGATGGAGACAAATGATCCGTTGTAATATTGTCAGGCAAGATCGCAAGCGGACGCATATTTGCCAGTGTACGAGGTGCAGCCAAAGCCCCTTCCCAATACGGCGGACGGCGAATATAAGTACTTTGTGGACGCCAGTCATATAACGGACTTGCCGCTTTTTCCGTTACGCCTAAATCAAACATTGGAATGTACACTTTACGGAACTGTTCAGGTTTCACCGCTTCTTTGACCAAAGCATCAATTTCTTCATCTGATGGCCAAATGTCTTTCAGGTAAATTGGGTTACCGTCTTTGTCGTTTCCTAATGCATCTTTTTCGATGTCAAAACGAATGGTTCCTGCAATCGCATACGCTACAACGAGTGGAGGAGATGCCAAGAACGCTTGTTTTGCATAAGGATGGATACGACCATCGAAGTTACGGTTACCCGAAAGCACCGCTGTTGCATATAAGTCACGGTCAATAATTTCTTGTTGTAGTTTAGGATCTAAAGCACCTGACATACCGTTACATGTCGTACATGCATAGGCCACGATACCAAAACCGAGTTTTTCTAAGTCATCCAATACGCCTGCTTCTTCAAGATATAAAGCAGCAGCTTTAGAACCCGGTGCAAAAGAAGATTTCACCCAAGGTTTACGGGTTAAGCCCAATTCATTGGCTTTACGTGCCAATAGACCTGCTGCAACCGTGTTACGTGGGTTTGATGTATTGGTACACGAAGTAATGGCAGCAATAATCACAGCACCATCAGGCATTAAACCATCAGTACGGTTTTCAACCACGCCAGCAATTCCTTTTTCTTTTAAATCCGCAGTTGATACACGTGCATGTGGGTTTGATGGGCCTGCAATATTACGTGTTACTGTTGAAAGATCGAAGCGAAGTACACGTGGATATTCCGCTTGTTTCATATCCGATGCCCAAAGACCAATTTCTTTGGCATAGTTTTCAACCAGTGCAACTTGCTCAGCTTCACGACCTGTCAGGGTTAAATAATCAATCGTGTTTTGGTCAATATAGAACATTGCCGCAGTTGCGCCATATTCAGGTGTCATATTGGAAATCGTGGCACGATCACCCACTGACATGCTATCTGCACCTTCACCAAAGAACTCAAGGTACGCACCAACGACACGTTCTTTACGTAGGAATTCAGTCAATGCTAAAACGATATCGGTTGCAGTAATCCCCGCTTGGCGTTGTCCAACAAATTCAACACCGATAATATCTGGAAGACGCATCCAAGAAGCACGACCTAACATTACATTTTCAGCTTCTAAACCACCGACACCAATCGAAATCACACCAAGTGCATCGGTATGCGGTGTGTGTGAATCTGTACCGACACACGTATCTGGGAATGCCACGCCTTCACGGCTTTGCACCACAGGAGACATTTTCTCCAAGTTGATTTGGTGCATGATGCCATTACCCGCAGGAATCACATCAACATTTTCAAATGCTGTCTTGGTCCATTCAATGAAGTGGAAACGGTCCTCGTTACGGCGGTCTTCAATAGCACGGTTTTTCTCAAACGCCTCTGGATCAAAACCACCGTATTCCACAGCTAAAGAGTGATCGACAATCAACTGAGTCGGCACCACAGGATTCACTTTCGATGGGTCGCCACCTTGGTCAGCAATCGCATCACGTAAACCCGCAAGGTCAACCAATGCCGTTTGTCCAAGAATGTCATGGCACACCACACGCGCAGGATACCAAGGGAAATCGTGATCTTGTTTTGAGAAAATCAGTTCTTTTAGTGACTGCTCCAAAATGGCAGGATCACAACGACGCACTAACTGTTCAGCCAATACTTTTGAGGTGTATGGAAGTTTTGCATAAGCGCCTGGCTGAATCTGTTCAACGGCTTCTCGCACATCAAAGTATTCTAGCTGGGTGCCTTGCAGTGGTTTGCGGTGATTATTGTTCATAGCGTTCCTGCCTTTGGTGTTTCATTTTTCTTCACTGTCTTTACTAGACAATTCATCTTTGTCTGCTAGGCATACTACACTGTCGAAAACCCATTTCCCAAATCGTTTATATTTCATAAACTTAGATATAAAAACAGGGGTTTTTGAAATATTTAGTTACATTAACTTTTAAATATTTACTCTAAATATGATTTTTTCTGAAAAATAGCGGAAAATAGCCCTAATTCTTTAGTATTAGATTTTAAGGTAGGCGAGCAATTCATGAGCGATCTAGCTTTCTCCTCTTTCACTTTAATTGGTGTAGATGCACTCAAATTTTTACAAGGTCAAGTGACGGTCAACGTTGAAGCTTTAGCTGAAAATACAACGCAATACACCGCCATTTGTGACTTGAAAGGCCGTATCCACTTTGGTTTGTGGCTGACAAAACGTAACCCTGAACATTTTGAAATTGTCACCACTCAAGACCAGTCGGAAGAGTTTGCTAAGCACATTAAAAAGTTTGGTGCTTTCTCTAAAATGAAACTTGAACCTATGGGTTCAGTTTTTCCAACCTTCACGCAAGACCGTACCACCTTCTCTGCTGAGCCTACCGATATTGCAGCATGGCAAGTGCAAGCCATTACTCATGGTGAAGCGTTTATCGACCAAGCCATTGAGCATGTGTTTCAACCTCAAGAGCTACGTTTACACCAACGTGAAGGCGTGCACTATGACAAAGGATGTTACTTGGGTCAGGAAGTAATTGCGCGTTTATGGTTTAAAGCCAAACCAAAAGCGTGGTTGCATTTAATTCAGGGTACAGGCAGTGCGCCTGCGCAAGCTGAACAGTTGAACAAAGGTATTCAAGTGGTGAATAGTGCTGCGATTGATAGCGGTTATGTCGCGTTAGTGGTGGCACGTCCTGAGTCGTTGAGCGAGCTGGATGTGACGGTTTTAGACTTACCAGAACGCTTAAATGGTGATGTGGCAAGACCACAGTAAGCCTTTAAATTTTATGCTGTTATGATACATTAGCCTCCAGATTTGGGGGCTTTTTAATGACTGAAAAATTATACTATTGGGCTGAAAACTTAGAAAACTATAGTGCAGATAACGAAAGTGCTTATAATCAAGTAATCGAAATTAAGCGCCTCAATTTTTTTATTGGGAAAAATAATGCAGGAAAAAGTCGTTTCTTAAGAAACTTATTTTCAAGTTGTGAATCAATATCTACAGTACCATACTTAAAAATAGACACTAATATAATAGAAAATATAACCAATAAAAAAAATAATATTTCCGCAAAAATTTATAAGGGAAATCCTGTTCGTATTAATTCAAAAGAAATTAGCCTTTCTGAACTAAATAAAGAAATTGACATTTTAGCTTATACAATTACTCAATACTTGCATTACAGTAATAAAGTATTTTTAAAGAATCTTTATGACAAATTATTAACGTACTATTTTAAAAACAACTGGGGAGAAACAGGTCTTATTTTTTCGGAATCAATTTTAGGTATTGAAAAAACACAAAGCTATCAGAATGATATCAACATAATTTCAGTTGAAAAAAGTTATATCCCTATTCTTAGAGGTATGCGCCCTGTTACAGAAATAGAAAATAAACAACCTTATATCGAGCGCGCTCAAAAAGATTATTTCAGTGATAAAGAAAAATATAATTCATCCAATATTATTACGGGTGAATCTCTTTACCATGAGCTAAAAGAGCATCTTCTTGGTGAACCTGAACAACGCGAAATCATCAGGAAATACGAGGAAAAACTCAGCCAATATTTCTTTGATAATGAGACTATTACACTCATCCCAAAACATGATCAAGATGTTGTAAACATTAAAATTGGAAGCGACAAACAATTCCCTATTTCAGAACTCGGCGATGGCTTACAACAAGTCATTATTTTAACTTATGAAGCTTTTATCAAAAAAGATGAAACCCATGCTTTCTTTATAGAAGAGCCTGAACTGCATATGCATGCGGGCATGGTTCGTCAGTTGATGAACTTCTATCTAAATGAAACCAAACACTATTATTTTTTCACAACACACTCCAACCATCTTTTAGATATGGCAGATGAATCAGATCAAGTCATCATCCAAAAATTCGTAAAACAACCAAAAAAAAATCCTAAAGATGGCTTTGATTTTAAAATTTATCGTTGTGACCGAGATCGTGACCTGCTTGCTTCACTTGGAGTAAAACCCTCTTCGGTTTATTTAGCTAACTGCACCATTTGGGTCGAAGGCATTACCGATCGCTTGTATATCACTAAATATATGGAAAAACATTTAGCCGAATTAGAAAAATCTGGTTCTGAACAATATAAAAAATACCGTCGTTTTATGCCAAATTATCACTACACATTTGTGGAATATTCAGGAAGTAACCTAACGCACTGGTCATTTAGTGATGATTACGCAGATCATTTAGATGACAAAGGACTTAGCGCCAAAGCTATAGCAAGTGAAATGCTACTTATTGCAGATGGTGATATTAAAAATAAACCTGAGCGTGTTAAAGCTTTACAAACTGAATTTAAAAAAGAAAATTACTTCATTCTTAAATGTAAAGAAACAGAAAATACTTTACCTAAAGATTCAATCATTAATGTGGCTAAATCTAAGTTTTCTCGATTGAGAGCCGAAACCAAAAAGAGCTATGACATATTATTAATTGATGAAATTACTGATGAAAACTATTTTGATCATAGTGAGTTTGGTATCGGAAAACTTCTTGATCAAGCAATCAAGAAGCCTACATCAACCACTACAAAAACGGCTTTTGCTGACGGACAAGGTGTAGGAACTATTAAATATAAATTAGATTTTTGCCGTGAAATCATTAAAGATTTTGATGATCATCCTCATTGGCAACTTACACCAAAAGCGGAAGAACTTTGCGAACGTATTTTCCAGCATATTGAAAAGTGTAATAGGTAGAACGAACTATCAGATATAGCCAAAGCCCAAGATGCTTTGGTTTTTTTTAGAGCTATGAAGGCTCTTTCTTCCTCACATAATAAACCACACCGCCCTTATCATCTGAAAAATAAAAGGAATTTGCATCTATACGGTAAATATCCGCAGGTCGACCATTCACCTTATTCCCCACTAAAAAACCATCCATAAAGGTTTCAAGTTTTTGCCCTTTACGCATAATCACAATTTTATAGCCATGACCAATCGTGGCATCCGTAGAACCATGCAGAGCCACTAAAAAAGAATTTTTAATGGTGTCATCCGTATTTGGATGATCAAAATAGTCAAAGCCAAGTGCAGATGAATGCGATGGGAAATAGGCATAAGGAGATGGTACATTTTTACATCCTGTTGGACGTTTAAATTTTGGGTCTGCAAAAATTTTACCATTCGACGAATAGCAAGATGGCCAACCATAATCTGCAT
>ERZ650300.1854-NODE-1854-length-11681-cov-24.445037_pt1 | contig 11681 bp, 6 predicted proteins | sample MGYA00376236_ERZ650300 | MGnify/ENA primary metagenome ERZ650300 (study PRJEB26733, sample SAMN07839303) | wastewater metagenome | biome: urban; feature: wastewater treatment plant; material: waste water | place: USA: North Carolina | collected 2016-04-28 ... | reverse complement strand
CTTTTTTTTCAGAAAATTGATGGTAAATTAAATAATCATTAATAGTAGGCTTAAAGATTTTGACAGAATCTTTTCCTCCTCTATCTACAACTAAGGTATCTGAAGTGGAAGTTCTATTATCACTTTTTTTAATAATCTGAGCGTTAGTAAAATTTACAAATAAAATTATGATGAAAAATAGGTATCTCATTATGAAATTTTGAAATACAAATGTAATGAAAAATGGGAAATAAAAAAGGTTACTCAAAATTCCGTTGAGTAACCCATATTGCTCATTAAATAAAATTATAAACTAATTCTTACTGTTGATAAAATTAAACAATTTTATTAAGTCTTCCTCTTTAGAAAAATTTAATTTATTTATTGATCCCACCAAACTTTACCTTTGAGTGTCTCGAAAGGAACTGGAATACCAGGACCTTCTTTAACCTTATCAGCATTCAAATTTATTTCCGTTTGAGGCAAAGAAAGTTTTCTTGGAATCACTCCATTAGTTCTATTAGTTGTTGCAGGAGTTAACATAGGATACCCTGTTCTTCTCCAATCTACCCAACTTTCAAAAGAAGCCTGAAACATCGTTACCCACTTTTGTTCCATTATTCTTTGCAATGTATTATTATATGAAACCTCAGGCAAAGATAAAAAAGAAGATACATTAGATATACCTAAATCAACAAAGTCTTCCGAAATAGCTTTCTCATAACTAACTTTTGCTAAAGCATCATCTGATGACCTCTTATAAATTTCAGCTTTTATGAAATTCACTTCAGCTGCACTTAATAATCTTACCTGAGAATTGACAGAAGCAAAAGCTCTACCAACTCTTGAAAATTTAGCTTCTCCAGAATCATCATCATCTCCACCTGGTTTATTTCCAATAATTTGTCCTGCTAAAGTACCATTGACAATAGGTAAAAAATATTCTGTGATTCTTGGATCATTATAAACTTTCATTTTATCTACTATTGTATTACAAATAGCATTATCTTTTCTACCAGAAAGAACATCAAATTGGTGAATAGGGTTTGCATTAGAAGCTGATGAACCGAATACAACTTTTGCATTATCTGATGTAGAATTAATAAGAGCTGGATTGGTATCCAAAAAGGTTTTAGCAGCGTTAGGGTTTCTTTTACTTAGGTGATTTAGCAACCTTAACTTTAGAGAATTTCCAAATTTTTCCCATTTAGTTATATTCCCAGCATATATTAAATCATCTGTACCTGGCTTTAAGCCAGCATTTGCTTTAACATTTGCAATTCCATCATCAATTAATTTTAGTGCAGATGTATAAATTGATTCTTGTGTATCATATTTTGGATTAATATTAACTGACCCTTGTAGTGCTTCTGTATATGGTACATCTCCAAATAAATCAGTTGTAACAGTTATCGTGTAAGCTTCAAGAATTTGTGAAATTCCTAAATATATTTTACTATCAGATTCTTTTGCTTTGCTTTGAATAGATCTCAAATCATACATTACCTCATACAAATTAGACCATAAATTATCAGTAGCTGATGCGGTTATATTGTACTGCCCATATTCTAATGGTTGGCCTCTATGACCAGCATAATGCTGTACAATACTAGCTGGCATTCTAGTTCCATCTCCTCCTAACGTATATGCCAGGTTTGCTTCAGAAGCTGTTAAAAGCACATTTAAAGGAACATCTGTTGGTTTATTTGGATCATCATTTATGTTCAACTCATTAGAACAAGAACTCCAAATCACATTTAACAAAAGTACTAAGATTATACTTTTAGTAATTGCAAAAAAATTTAAATATTTCTTTTTCATAATTCAAAAATTAAAAATTAAAATTGTACTTTGAAGTTTATCCCGAAACTTCTCGTTGATGGAAACGCAAACCTTGAAACACCTTGTGCATTACCTGTACCAAAAGAGCTAGACTCAGGATCAATGTGCGGAATATCTGTCCAAAGGAATAAATTTCTTCCAAAAACACCTATATCCATATTTTTTATGTATGAGATTCCAGGTAATTTAAAAGAATAACCTAATGTAACTTCTCTTAACTTAACCCAATTATTTTCATAAACATATTCTTCATTTGGATGCGCATTTCCATACCATACCTGATTTCTTTTGACTACTACATCATTTGCTAAACCAGTATTTGCATTAACACCATTAAAAATAAAGTCTTCTTCTCTATGTAATGTTTTTTTCGAAACACCATAAAAGTCTAGTAATTCTTCTGTTCCACTGTAAAGAAAACCACCTTGTCTTATGTCTAATGATGCTGAGGCGTAAAAACCTTTGTAACTAAATGTAGTTGAAGCACCTCCTGTCCAATCAGCTTCAGTATGACCAAGATTTACAGCTTCATCCCAAATAGGATAACCATCAGCATCAACAAGTATTTGCCCATTATCATTTCTTGAGTAACCTGTTCCAATAATAGAACCATATCTTTCTCCTTTTATCGCATATATTGCAGGATTACCACTAAATCCTCCGAGATAAATCCTATCTACACCAGGATAAGTATCCACCACCTTTGTTCTGATTCGGCTAAAATTAAACGCTAAATCCCATCTGAAATCTTGATTTTTAATAGGTGTTACTCTTAAAGAAGTTTCAAGTCCTTTTGCAGTAGTTTCACCAGCATTAATAACTAAATTAGTTGCCCCAGAAGATCGAGCTACATCAAGTGGAATAATCATATCAGTATTCCTATTACTAAAATAGGTTACATCTAATCCTATTCTGTCATTTAAAAATCTTAAATCTACTCCTGCTTCATACTCAGTAGTAAACTCAGGTTTTAAATTAGCATTATTGATTACATTATCAACTGTAAAACCAGGTAATCCATTGAAAGGGTATAATAACCCTGGTGTAAATCCATCAGAAAAATCAGCCTTTTCAAATGTATTATTAACTCTATATGGATCAGCATCTCTACCTGTTTTTGCAACACCTACTCTTACTTTACCATAACTTAAAATGTTTTTACTTATATCAAAAGCATCAGAAAAGATAAATGACAAACTTGCTCCAGGATAAAAATAACTATTATTACCTTTTGGCAAAGTAGAGCTCCATTCATTTCTTGCAACAACATTTAAAAATAGGTAATCATCATAACTAAATGTAGCATCTCCAAAAACCCCTATAAGTCTTCTTTTATTAATAAATCTATAGCCAGGATCAAAAGTTTGAATATTTCCTGTATTTTCAATACCTGGCAACACCAAAGCTGTTCCTGTAACCGCTACATTTTGTAACTTTCTTTGGTTATAATCTTGTCCAATGTTTACATTTATATTAAACTTTTCAAACACATCTTTATTTATATTAAACATCGCTGTAGAAGTTAACTCCTGTCTAACAATATCATCATAACTTAAATAACCGTTAGGATTACCTCCAGTTCTAATGTCTCTAAAAATAATTCTATTATCAGAAAGATAGTCATTACCTAATCTATAATTAAATTTCAACCAATTTGTAAATTGATAACTTAAATTAGTTCCAAGAATAAAACGATCAGATCTTGAAGTTGCATAATTTTTATTTACAGACCATAATGGATTATCAAAAGACCCTCCTCTGAAATTAATTTGTCTTCCGTTTGTTGGATTCTGATAGCCATAACCTTTTAAATCCCAACTTACAGGAACATGATATAAAGCAAAAATCGGATTATTTCCGTCTTGTCCAGTAAATGGTATATTTCCTTTACTAATATTATATGTTAAATTAGCTCCAATACTAAGTTTATCATTAAGTTGTGTATTACCATTAAATCTAAAATTATACTTATCAAAACTTTGATTTGGAACTATTGACTCTTGCTGAGAGCTACCCGCAGAAATAAAGAAATTAGATTTTCCTATTGCTTGGGACACAGAAACATTATGATTGGTAAAATACCCTCTTCTCAAAAAGTCTTTTCTAGGATTGTAAACTTTTAACTGAATTGGAATAGCCGTTGTAAGACCTTGAGCTGCCCCTGCCGCCAAGCTATTAACAGTTTGACCTGTAATCCTTGGACCGAAAGACCTAGAAGCTCCTTCTTGATATGTAACTCCGTTTGTTCCTTGAGCATAAACTGTCTGGTAATCAGGAAGAACCAAAGCCTCATCAAATCCAACTTGAGTATTGTACTCGACACTCAATTTAGAACCTTTCCCTGTCTTAGTGGTTATTAAAACAACCCCATTAGAACCTCGGTTTCCATATAAAACCGCACCAGCAGACCCTTTTAATACTGTTATACTTTCAATATCGTTTGGATTAATGTCTGCGGCTCTATTTGGCGTCGCTATACCTGTAACAGTATTGCTATTACCATCATTACTATTACTTATTGGCACTCCATCTACTACATACAAAGGCTCATTATCTCTAGTTAGAGACTTTGCCCCCCCCCTAATTATTAGCCTACTTGCAGAACCAGGCGCACCGTTTGATGCTACAACTTGAACTCCCGCTACTTTACCACTTAAAGAATTTAAAACATTTTGATTATTAACTTTAACCAGTTCATCACTTCCAACTTTTGTTGAAGCATAACCCAAGGATTTTTCAGCTTTCTTAATACCTAAAGCTGTTACCACAACCTCATCAATTTGTTTAGTAGTGGCAGAATCTTTTTTCTGTGCCATTACAGCTTCTACTCCTACAAAAAATAGGACACCTGCTGTTAGCGCTTTAATTTTTACATTCATATTAACAAAATTTAATACATTGATAGGCAAAAATGTTAATTAATTTTAACATAACCAAATAAAAGTTAACATAATTTTTTAAATAAAATAAAAAGCACAAATCTATATAGTTCATTTTTGAATTTATTACAATTAAAACTATTGTTCTCAATCAAAAAAACAATAGTCATTAAGCTGAATAATTTTTCAATAGAAAATAAACATTTATGAAAATATTATTTAGAATTAATAAAAATTAAGATTCCTGAAATAAAAAACTGCTTCTAATTTTTAGAAGCAGCTCTTATTATAATTATAAATTTTATTTCAATTTTTTCTTAACCGCTATTTCTTCGTAAACTTCTAAGATATCTCCTACTTCAATATCATTATATCCTTTGATATTTAATCCACATTCATAACCTTTGGTCACTTCTTTTACATCATCTTTGAAACGTTTTAACGATTCTAGCTCACCGTCAAATTTCACAATACCATCTCTAAGCAGTCTAATTTTAGAATTTCTGGTTACTTTACCGGTTAATACCATACAACCTGCAATAGTTCCTACTTTTGAAATTTTGAATGTCTCTCTAATTTCTACGTTACCTATTACTTGTTCTTTTATTTCAGGCGAAAGCATACCTTCCATTGCTTCTTTTACCTCATCTATAGCTGCATAGATTACAGAATACGTTCTGATTTCTATTTCTTCTCTATCTGCTAATTCTTTGGCGTTAGCGCCTGCTCTTACGTTGAAACCAATCATAATAGCATCTGATGCTGCTGCTAATAGAACATCTGATTCAGTAATTTGACCTACCCCTTTATGGATAATATTGATGCTTATTTCTTCGGTTGATAATCTTTGTAATTGGTCTGATAATGCCTCTACTGAACCATCTACGTCTCCTTTTAAGATAATATTCAACTCTTTGAAATCACCTAGAGCTATTCTTCTTCCTAGTTCGTCTAGTGTAAGGTGTTTTTTAGTTCTGATGGTTTGCTCTCTTTGTAGCTGTTCGCGTTTATTAGCGATAGATTTAGCTTCTCTTTCGTCTTCATAAACCTTAAACTTATCACCAGCAGTAGGCGCTCCGTCTAGACCAAGAACCGTTACCGGAATAGAAGGACCTGCTTCTTTTAGCTGTCTTCCTCTTTCGTCTAGCATTGCTTTTACTTTCCCATGATTTTTACCTGCTAAAAGATAATCTCCTACTTTTAGAGTTCCACCTTGAACTAGTACTGTAGAAACATAACCTCTACCTTTGTCTAGAGAAGCTTCTATTACAACACCATTAGCTACTTTATTTGGATTAGCTTTTAACTCAAGCATTTCGGCTTGTAAAAGCACTTTTTCTAACAATAAATCTACATTATTACCAAATTTAGCAGAAATTTCCTGAGCCTGTACATTTCCTCCCCATTCTTCTACCAGAATATTCATTCCCGAAAGTTGTTGACGGATATTGTCTGGATTGGCATTCGGTTTATCTACTTTATTGATGGCAATAATCATAGGTACACCTGCCGCTTGTGCGTGTGCAATAGCTTCTTTGGTTTGAGGCATTACATCATCATCTGCTGCCACCACAATAATTACAATATCTGTAACCTGAGCACCTCTTGCTCTCATTGCAGTAAATGCTTCGTGACCTGGAGTATCTAAGAAAGTAATTCTTTGTCCGCCTTCTAGTTTTACGTTATATGCGCCAATGTGCTGGGTAATACCACCACTCTCACCAGCGATAACATTTGTTTTTCTTATATAATCTAGTAAAGATGTTTTACCGTGATCTACGTGCCCCATTACGGTAACAATTGGTGCTCTTGGTAATAAATCTTCTTCAGTATCTTCTACTTCTTCTGCCGCTTCAGATTCTAAATCTGCATCTGCAAATTCTATTTTATAACCAAATTCATCTGCAACCAAAGTAAGGGTATCTGCCTCTAAACGTTGGTTCATCGTAACCATTACGCCTAATGAGAAACAAGCAGAAATTACTTCTGTAGCACTTACATCCATAAGAGAAGCCAATTCAGAAACCGTAATAAACTCTGTTACTTTAAGAGTTCTGTCTGCTGCTTCTAGTTCTTGCTGTAGTTCGTCTTGCTCTCTACGGAATACTCTTTTCTCTTTTCTATATTTTGCACCTTTAGATTTACCACCTTTGTTGGTTAGTTTTTCTAAAGTTTCTTTAATTTGATTTTTGATTTGTTCATCAGTAAGTTCTACAGGCATTACTTTTTCTCTAGCGCCTCTTCCTTTTTGGTTTTTATTACCACCTCTAGAACCTCCGCCTTGACCTTGACCTTGCGGGCGATTGTTATTGAATGGCGGTTTTTTATCGCCACCTGCGCCACCTCCTTGTTGGTTAGGTCTATTTCCGCCGCCAGTATTATTTCCTTGCGATTGATTTTGCCCTTGCCCTGGCTGAGGTTGCCCATTATTAATTCTCTTTCTTTGTTTTTTCTTAGACTTATCAGATGGTTTTGGTCTGTTTTGAAACTGAGAAAGGTCTATTTTTTCGGTAGAAAGAATTTTAGGGCCATCTAGTTTTTGATATACCGTTTCTATTTTTTCCGGAGTATCAAATTCTACTTTTGTAATTTCCTTAGGTTCTTCTTTTTTAGCCTCTACTGGTTTTGGTTGATGCTTTGGAGCTTCAGGCTTATGTTCCTTTTGAACTTGGGGTTTTGGAGTTTCTTTTACAGGAGCTTCTTCTTTTTTAGGAGCTGGAGCTTTGGCTTTTGGCTCTAACTGAGAAAGGTCTATTTTATCCAAAACTTTGAACTCTTGTTTTTCTACTTCTGGGGTTGAAGGAACTTCTACTTTTGGTTTGGGTTCTTCTTTTACTTCAGGAGTTGGTTCTGTAGGAGCTGGCTTATTAGCATCCAAGTCTATTTTTCCTAGCACTTTGGTTTCGTTTACGCTAGGAGCTTTGGCTCTTATGACCTCAGGTATTTTTTTCTCTTCAAGTTCTAGTTTTTCTTCAGGAACTTTAGAGATTACTACCTCATGAGAAGCCTTACGTTGTTCACCATCTTTGGCGAACTCGGCTTCTAATGCAGAATATGCCGCTTCTTCTAATTGAGCGTTAGGATTAGTCTCCACTTCGAAGCCTCTGGATTGTAAAAACTCTACCAATCTAGACATCGAAATATTGAATTCCTTTACCGCTTTGTTTAATCTAATTTTTGGCATTCTATTTTGTTATTTTCTTATTTGGCTTTATGCCTTGTTAATTTTAATTTTAAAACCTTGAATTATGAATAAGATTTTAATCTTCGAATTCTTCGCTTAGAATTCTCTTTACATCTTCGATGGTTTCTTCTTCTAGATCCGTCATATTCACTAGAGCTCCTGTATCTTTATCAAGAACACTCTTCGCAGTTTCTAGACCTACTTTTTTGAACTCATCTATAATCCAACTTTCTATTTCATCTTTAAATTCATCAAGCTCAACATCATCATCAGCTTGTTTTTCTCTGTAAACGTCTATTTCGTATCCTGATAACCAAGAAGCCAATCTTATGTTTTGCCCTTGTTTACCAATTACTTTAGAAATTTCTTCCACTGGTGTATATACCAATGCGTAGGTATCATTTTCATTAATCTCTACTTTATTGATGGTAATGTTTCCTAAAGCTCTTCTTACTAAGATTTCAGGATTTTTAGACCACTGAATTACGTCTATATTTTCGTTTTTCAGTTCTCTTACCACACCGTGTATTCTAGAACCTTTAACGCCCACACAAGCACCTACAGGATCTATTCTATCATCATAAGCATCTACTGCTATCTTCGCTTTTTCACCAGGAATTCTCACTACTTTTTTCAAAATGATAGTACCGTCTTGAATTTCTGGAATTTCTAGTTCTAATAATTTCTCTAAAAATTTAGGAGCTGTTCTAGACACAAAAATCTGAGGCTTAGACCCCTTGAAATCTACAGTTTCTATTACCGCTCTTACATTATCTCCTTTTCTGAAAAAATCAGAAGGGATTTGGTTTTCTTTTGGCAAGATGTACTCATTACCTTCGTCATCTAACAAAATTACGTGTTTGTGACGAATGTGGTGTACTTCTCCTACTGCTAATTCACCAATTCTGTCTTTAAATTGCTCATACAACATCGCATTATTATGCTCTTGCAATTTAGTCGCCAAAATTTGTTTTAAGGTAAGAATACTTCTTCTCCCTAATTGTGCTACAGGAATTTCCTGTGTATATTCTTCGCCTACTTCAAAGGTAGAATCTATTTTTTTAGCTTCAGAAATTTCTATTTCTAAGTCATCATCTTCAGACATTTCGTCTTCTACGATTCTTTTATTCAAAAATATCTGAAAATCTCCTTTATCAGGGTTTACAATCACGTCGAAATGATCATCAGAATCGTATCTTTTTCTCAAAAGAGTTTTCAACGAGTCTTCAATAATCGCCATTAAATCAATCTTACTGATTCCTTTTTCGTCTTTAAAATCTCCAAAGGATTCAATCAACGCTATATTGTCCATCTTTTTATATTTAAAGTTTAAGGTTTAAAGTCTTGTCTTTAAAATCTTTAGATTCTAACTTCAGACTTTTCTAAAATTTTATTACTATTAATGCTTTTTTAATATCAGAATAAAGAATTTCTTTATCTTCCACCACATCTTCTTTTCCTTTTCCTACCAATTTTGGTCTTCTGTATCTAAGAGTGAGGGTAACCTTCTCATCATCTACGGCAGCAATTTCACCAGCCACTTTTTCGTCATTATTCAACAGAATATCTACTTCTCTGCCCATATTTTTTTTATACTGGCGAGGGAATTTCAATGGTTCACTTAAACCTGGACTCATCACTTGTAGAGAAAAATCGTGTTCTTCTCTATCTAGATTAAATTCTATAGCTCTGCTAGCATCTAGACAGTCTTGTAGCGTAAGACTCTCGTCTCCATCTAGAATTACTGTAACATCAGAACTGGCAGAGATTTTTAAATCTACCAAATACAAATCTTCTCTGGTTGCTAAAAACTCGTGAACTAGCTCTTCTACTTTTGTTCTAAAATCCATAATTCTTTTTTCTGAAATGGCAATTGCCACATTCGTTAAAATCTGGCTACGAAAAAAGGCTTTCTCGCGAAGGCCTTTTCATTTCTTTTCCGTTTATCAGGTGCAAATATAGCTATTTTTTTGTATTTATGCAAATATTTATCGGATTGTGATTGATATCATTAAATTGATAAATCATATCTCCATCAACTTCTCAAGCCATTTCAAACAAAATCAAGCACTCTTGAATTAGTTTCTTTAAATTCATTAACTTTGCATAAAATTTAAAAACACAACGCTTTGAATATATCAATTGTAGGTACAGGTTATGTTGGATTAGTAACCGGAACCACTTTAGCAGAACTAGGCAATACTGTATATTGTGTAGATATTGACGAGAATAAAGTAGAAAGAATGAAACAGGGCTTAGTGCCCATCTATGAGCCAGGTCTTGAAGAAATGTTTTTGAGAAACATACAAGCCAAAAGACTTTTTTTTACTACCGATATTAAGGAAGCCCTAGACCAATCAGACGTTATTTACCTAGCACTGCCTACTCCACCGGGAGGTGATGGAAGTGCCGATTTATCTTTTGTATTGAGCGTAGCCAACCAAATTGGCGAAATGATGACCAGCTACAAAGTAATTGTTAACAAATCTACCGTTCCTGTAGGTACAGCAGACAAAGTAAGAGAGGTAATCTCTTCTAAAACCAATATTCCTTTTGATGTAGTCTCTAATCCAGAATTTTTACGAGAAGGTTTTGCCGTAAAAGATTCTATGAATCCTTCTAGAGTAGTTGTAGGTTGCTCTTCTGATAAAGCCAAAGATATTATGGCAAAAATCTATCAACCATTTACCAATACTGGCGTACCTATTATTTTTATGGACGAAAAATCCTCAGAATTAACTAAATATGCAGCCAACTCTTTCTTAGCCGTAAAAATTACGTTTATGAACGAAATTGCGAATTACTGCGAAAAAGTAGGAGCAGATGTAGATAAAGTAAGGCTAGGTATGGGAAGTGATGACAGAATTGGGCACAGATTTCTTTTTCCAGGGATTGGATACGGTGGTAGCTGTTTCCCGAAAGATGTAAAAGCTCTCATAAAATCTGGGCACGATGAAGACTTTAACTTCAAAATTCTAGAAGCTACCGAAAGTGTGAACAAAAAACAAAAAGTAATCTTGGTAGATGAAATTGAAAAATATTTTGGTTCATTACAAGGCAAAAAAATTGCAATGTGGGGGTTAGCTTTTAAAGCCAACACAGATGATATAAGAGAGGCTTCTTCTTTAGATAATATAGAAATTTTACTACAAAAAGGTGCCAAAGTAGTAGCCTATGATGCGATAGCCGAAGAAAATGTAAGAAAAATTGTAGGAGACAAAATAGAATACGCTCAAGATATGTATTCTGCTCTAGAAGGTGCAGATTGTTTATTGATTGCCACAGAATGGAGTGAGTTTAAAAATCCTAACTTCGAATTGATGGCAGAAAAGCTGAACAACAAAGCCATCTTTGATGGTAGAAATATGTTTTCTATGGAGCAAGTAGAAGACACTGGTTTCTATTATAAATCTATCGGAAGAAAAACCTTACGATAAAAAGAATTACCAATTCTTACGTTAGAGTTTACCTCTGGCAAAACTTAATTATTTTAAATGTCACAAAAATTTTTTTGATACTTTTGTCAATCAATAGTAGGTGAAGTAAATTAAAAACGCGAATGAAAAACAACAACACAGAATGGACCAATGTCATTAGTTCTGACCACTCTCTTTTTAAACTCAACTTAAAAGAAGTTTGGGATTATAGAGATTTGGTTTACATGTTTGTAAAAAGAGACTTTGTTTCTAGTTTTAAGCAAACAATCTTGGGGCCACTTTGGTTTTTTATCAACCCTATTTTCACAACAGTAGTTTATCTTATTGTATTTGGCAACATTGCCAATTTATCTACAGATG
>ERZ650300.1852-NODE-1852-length-11685-cov-5.774463_pt1 | contig 11685 bp, 8 predicted proteins | sample MGYA00376236_ERZ650300 | MGnify/ENA primary metagenome ERZ650300 (study PRJEB26733, sample SAMN07839303) | wastewater metagenome | biome: urban; feature: wastewater treatment plant; material: waste water | place: USA: North Carolina | collected 2016-04-28 ... | reverse complement strand
ATCGGCGGTATCACTATCTGGAGCTGGCAAACCGGCTCAGGGTCTTGCTGATCTGTGATCCCGAGACCGACAAATCCGCCGCCTCCCTGGCGGTGAATACCGGCCACTTCGACGATCCTGCGGATCGCCAGGGCATGGCCCATTTCCTCGAGCATATGCTGTTTCTCGGTACCCGCACCTACCCCAAACCCGGTGAATACCAGCAATTCATGAGCCGTCACGGGGGCAGCAACAACGCCTGGACCGGTACCGAGTTCACCAACTTCTTCTTCGACATCGACAACGGCTTCTTCGAGGCGGGGCTCGACCGGTTCTCCCAGTTCTTCATCTGCCCCACCTTTGCACCGGAGTGGGTCGACAAGGAGCGCAACGCGGTGGACTCCGAGTACCGCCTCAAGCTGCAGGACGATGTGCGCCGCAGCTACCAGGTGCACAAGGAGACGGTCAATCCGGACCACCCCTTCTCCAAATTCTCGGTGGGCAACCTCGACACCCTGGCGGATCTCCCCGGCCGGGATCTGCGCTCGGACCTCATTGCGTTCTACGAAACCCACTACAGTGCGGATCGCATGGCGCTGGTCATGCTTTCACCGGCACCCATCGAGACCCAGCTGGCCTGGTGTGATCGCTTCTTTGGTGCCATTCCGGATCGCCGCCTCGGCCCTCCGGTACTGAGCCATCCTCTCTACCGGCTCGATGATCTCGGCATTCGCATCCAGCTGACCCCGGTCAAGGAGACCCGCAAGCTGGCGCTGACCTTCCCGCTGCCGTGCGTGGATGAGTATTACGACAAAAAACCCCTCACCTTCCTGAGCCACCTCATCGGCTATGAGGGGGAAGGCAGCCTGCTCTCCCTGCTCAAGGGGCGGGGCTGGGTCAATCAGCTCGCCGCCGGCGGCGGCATCAGCGGCGCCAACTTCAAGGACTTTGGCGTGAGCTTTGGCCTCACCCCCCTTGGGCTTGAGCATGTGGACGAGATCATCGCCGCCCTGTTTGGCTATCTGAAGCTCATCGAGCGGGGTGGGGTGCAGGCCTGGCGCTATGAGGAGAAGCGCAGCGTGCTGGAATCCGCCTTCCGCTTCCAGGAGCGGGGCCGGGCCCTCGACACCGTCTCCGGCCTCGTGCTCAACCTGTTCAGCTACGGGCCGGACGATCTGCTCTACGGCGACTACATGATGCGCGAGTTCGATGAGCCGCTGATCCGGCGCTTCCTCGCCAAGCTGACCCCCCACAACCTGCGGGTGACCATCCAGGCCCCGGAAGCGAGCACGGATCGCCTCGCCCGCTGGTACCAGACACCCTACAGCGTCCAGAGCATCAGCGAGGCCGAGAAGATCCGCTGGCAGCAGAGTGAACCGGATCCCGCCCTGCACCTGCCGGCGCCCAACCCCTTCATCAGCACCCGCCTCGACGCCCGTCTGCCGGCGCTGCCCGCCGACATGCCGTCCTGCCTCATCGACAGGCCCGGTTTCCGGCTCTGGCACCTGCACGAGCATCAGTTCAGCGTGCCCAAGGGCAGCCTTTATATCTCCGTCGACAGCGAACATGCGGTCAAGAGCCCGCGTCACATCGCCATGGCGCGTCTGGCCGTGGAACTGCTCACGGATCACCTCAACGCCCTTACCTACCCGGCGGAGCTCGCGGGCCTTGGCTACCAGATTTATGCCCATCAGGGGGGCTTTACCATCAACCTCAGCGGCTTTGCCGACAAGCAACCGCTGCTGCTCGACATGATCCTCGGCAACCGCACCCTGGGGTATCCGGATCCGGCCCGCTTTAGCGAGATCAAGGAGCAGCTTATCCGCAACTGGGAGAACCAGTCCAAGACCCGCCCCATCTCCCAGTTGTTCAACCAGCTCACCAGTTTGCTGCAACCCAACAACCCGCCCTTCGAGCAGCTGTTGCGCCACCTGCGCACCGTCGAACTCGGCGAGATGCCCGGCTTCGTCTCCGAGCTCTTTGCCAGGGTGCATCTGGAGGCCCTGGTACACGGAGACTGGACGGCCGCCGAGGCCCTCGAACTCGCGGCCCTGCTGGAGCGCCACCTCGGTGCCAACAGCCAGCCCAGCGCCGAGACCCGCCGCCCCCTCATCTCCATCCAGGACAGAGGCACCCTCATTCGCGAGCAGGGGTGCGATCACGAGGACTCGGCGCTGCTGGTCTACTACCAGTCGCGCACCACCCGGGCGCGGGATCTCGCCTGCTTCACCCTGGCCAACCACATCATGTCCTCCACCTTCTTCCACGAGCTGCGCACCCGCCAGCAGCTCGGTTACGTGGTGGGAGCCGGCAACCTGCCCCTCAACCGCCATCCCGGTCTCATCTTCTATATCCAGTCGCCGGTGGCGGGGCCGCAGATCCTGCTGGATGCGGTGGAGGAGTTCATCGATCTCTTCCCGCTGGCCATGCTGGAGTTCACCGAGCAGCAGTGGCAGGAGAGCAAGGCGGGGTTGCAGGCCCAGCTCAGCGAGCGGGATGCCAACCTGCGCAGCCGCGGCCAGCGGCTCTGGGTCAGCATCGGCAACAAGGATCTGGGTTTTGATCAGCGCGAACGGGTACGCGAGGAGGTGGGCAGGCTCAGCCGCGCCGATCTGGTGCGCTTTATCACCCAGTTGCGCTCACGTACCTCGGATCGGCTGATCCTCTGCAGCTATGGCCTGGGCCACGAGCACGACGAGCGGATCACCGGCCAGTTCATCGACGATCCCAAGGCGTTCCGGCTCAATGCCGCCACCTTCGAGGCCTGATCAGGCCTCGATACCCGCCCCATTTCCCCGTCCCACGACAGATTGCAGGCAATAAAAAGCCGACCCCTGAGGGTCGGCTGGAAAAACCATAATCAATTGCGACCAGAGCCGCCAAAAGTGAACATGAGCGTGAAAATCAGACACTGGGTTGATGTTCGACCGGCGTTCAAACCAGAGCTCACCGGTCGGCACCAGCAGTGATTGAGAAACAGCCTCATCTTAGGCATTTCCCTGATTTTCCACGTTGATCTATGTCAAAGGAGGTAAAACAAGCGCCACTTCCCTCCTTGGCATCGGCCTCGCGCCCTCTCAGCCCCGGCGGATCAGCCGGTAAGCCACCTCGTCGAAATAGGAGAGCTGCCCCGAGAGCACCCTGGGGTGATCCAGCTCAGCCCCCCGGCCCAGCACCTCGACACCAAAGTCGCGCTCAAACAGGGTGCGCACCTCCATCTCCCCCACCGAGAACGGCGGCTGTAGCTGCTGCTCGGGCTGATACTCGAGGGTCACCAGCAACACCTGCCCTCCCGCCTCCACCAGGCGGCTCATCAGGGCGGCATACTGGCGGCGCATGGCGCCCGGCAAGGCGATGAGGGCCGCCCTGTCATAGACCAGGCGATAACGCTGACCAAGCTCCGGAGCGGCGAAGAAGTCCCCCTGATAGATGCGCAGATCCTCGTGCCGGTGGCACTGATAGGGACCCACCTCGCTTCTCTCTGCACTCAGGTTGTTCTCGTCAAAAAACTGGGTAATGGCGAGCTCGGAGAGCTCGAAGCCATCCACCGGATGCCCCTGCTCACGCAGCCAGAGCATGTCCCGGGACTTGCCGCAAAGGGGCACCAGCACGGGGTCGCTCCCTTGCTGGGCCGACCACCAGGATTGCAGCCAGCGGTTGAAATCTGCCTGATGAAAGCCAATCCGGTTCTCTTTCCACTTCTGGTGCCAAAATGCCGCTTCCATCATCTTCCTCTCGTCATCTGCAATGGTGCATCACTATCACAACTTCACCGAAGTGGCGCAAGCCCCATGATCCCGCCCCTGTGCAAGAGAACGCCCACGATGGGCAGGCCTCAGGCCACGACCCCAGGCAGGCTTGTCGCCATCGCTGCCAGCCGGGTCAGGATCTGCGCGAAGGTGGGTCGCCGGGAAGGCACCTCAAAGCCGCACTCTCTGGCCAGTCGATGAAGGGGGTCAAGGTCGGCGTCGCCCCCATTACAGCGCGCCAGCAGCTCGGCCAGCAGGCAGCCAAAGGCCCGCACTTCCAGGCGCTCCAGCCGCCCGGCCAGCACCTCATCGGCGCGGTCGTAACAGGAGGCGGCACCAAAGTCCCCGAGCAGCACCCGGCCCGGCGCCTCCTGCGACGAGTGAGGCATCGCGGGCTGCAAGGAGTACAGCAGGTTGTGTGCGTAGAGATCGCCGTGGAGGATGCCCCGCTCGTGCAGGTGCCGGGCGGCCGCAGCCACCCCCTGCACCATGGCCATCACCTGGGCCGGGGTGAAGTTCAGATCCTCCCCATAGACATCCCGGGTGCAGGAGTCCAGGCTCGGGGGGCCCGCCAGGGTGGCGAAGGCGGGGTCTATCAGGGGCATCACCAGTGCCGGGATGCCGGAGGGATGATCGCTCACTCTCCCCATCACACCGACCAGGTTTGGATGACGACCGGCGGCCAGGGACGCAGTCATCTCGCTCAGGGGCAAGCCATCGCTGGTGACGGCCCCCTTGAAGAGCTTGACCGCCACCCCCTGCGTCTCCTCATCAGAGCGCAGTGCTGCGCGGTGGATCACGCCGGACGCCCCCTGCCCCAGTTGCTCCCCCAGCGTCAACGCCTGCCAGGGGATCTCGGCCGCGGCTGCCGTCTCGCCGAGTCGGCGCTCCTGCTCGTCGCTAAAGGGGTTGCCTGCATAGGCCAGCCAGGCGAGGCGCGGCAAACCGAGCAGCCACTCGGGAAGTGCCTCCAGCCGGTTGGCGGCGATGCGCAATAGCTCCAAACGCTGGCAGTTGGCAAGGCTTGCCGGCAGCTCGCGCAGCCGGTTGCCAGAGAGCATCAGCTTTTGCAGGGCGTCACACTGCCCCAGCTCGTCCGGCAGTCGTTCAATGGCATTGTCGGTCAGGATCAACCAGCGCAATCTGGCGGGCAGGGAGGTGGCCGGGACGGTCGCGATGCGGTTGGCCTTGAAGCCCACCATGGTGAGCGCAGGGCAGCGCCCCAGCACCTCGGGCAGTTCGGTGAAGTTGTTCTCGGAGCAGAAGAGGATGCGCAGCTTCTTGCATTCGGCCAGCGCGTCAGGCAACTCGCTCAGCTGGTTGCCGGTGAGATCCAGCACCTCCAGGGTCTCCTTGAGGCTCAGGATCTCGGGAGGGAACACCGCGAGGTTTTCAGCAAGTTTGAGGTGGCGGGCGCCGCAGAGTTCGCCTGCGCGAAGCTGTTCCAGGGTATGCATGGGATCGTCTCTATCAACATTCGGGCTTGCGGTGGCTCACTGCGGGACACTCCCCCCAGACCACAAAGGAGGGGCATTATAGGGAATGACGGCCAAAGATGGCCGATTTTCTTGCAACGCCTTCTCTTGCAAAGGCCCCCCATCGCCACACTCCCGCTCTCCGTTGCCATGGACCATTCCGGTCGCGCGCTTGGGTGGTTGATCATTTGATTGGCGCCATATAGTATGGCGCCATACAAAGTCATTCGAGACTCACCATCATGATCACCCTGGAACAGAAACACCTCGCCCTGCTCGAGGATGCAGAGCGCCGCGGACACGCGGACACCCAAAACATGCGCGTCTGCTTTGAGGTGTTGACCCTCGCCGCTGCCATCGATCAGGCGTGCGCGGCGCGCCTGGCCCCTCACCGCCTCTCCGAAGGCAAGTTCGTGCTGCTGTTTTTGCTGCGCGACCTGCCAGAAGGGTTGGCTCCCCACGAGCTTGCCGACAAGGCGGGGGTCACACGGGCCACCATCACCGGCCTGCTCGACGGGCTGCAACGGGACGGCCTGTTGGCTCGCCACAGCGACAGCCAGGACAGGCGAAAGATCTCGGTGCGCCTGACAGAGCAGGGCCAGGCCCTGGCGCAGCACCTGCTCGATGAGCACAGCCAGTGGATAGGCTCCCTGTTTGCCGGGTTCGATCAGGCAGAGCGGGAAACCCTGAGCGCCCTGCTCAAGCGGGCCTGGCTCAATGTCATCTCATCCCGGGCAGGCTGCACTGAGGCCGCCACAGAGGAGCACCCATGACACGCAGCCGCATCACGGATATCGCCCCCTCACGCCTCGCCCAGCTCAACCGGGGAGAGGCTGAGGCAAGCAACCTGACCGAATGCCTAGCGGTGGATTTTGCCGCCCTGATGCAGTGCACCCTGCCTTCGCTCGGGCCCCAGGCGCTGGCATCGATGCACGCCGCATCCGGGGAGGGCATTACCCGGCGCATGGCACTGGCCGCCAGGCTGCTCCTGGCCGAGAACGGCACGAGGGATCTTGCGGCGCTCAGCCGTCATCCCTCCGATACCGTGCGGGGCTGGGCCTGTTTCATGGTGGGCGCGAGCGAGGGACTGTCGCTCAGCGACCGCCTGGCCCTCATTCGCCCCCTCGCCGATGACCCGCACTTTGGGGTGCGCGAGTGGGCCTGGCTCGCAATGCGAACGACCATTGCTGCGCAGCTGGAGGCGGCCATTGCCGCCCTGGTGCCCTTGACGGCGGAGCCGTCCGAGCGGCTGCGACGCTTTGCCAGCGAAGCGACCCGGCCCCGCGGCGTCTGGTGTACCCATCTTGCGTCCCTGCGACAAGCGCCGGAGCAGGCCCTGATGCTGCTCGAGCCCCTCAAGGCCGATCCCGCCCTCTATGTGCAGGACTCCGTTGCCAACTGGCTGAACGATGCGAGCAAAGACAGGCCACAGTGGGTCACTGACCTCTGCGCGCGCTGGTCTCGCGAAAGCCCCAGTCCCGCGACAACCCGGATTTGTCAACGCGCCTTGCGCACCTTGCGCAAGGGCCAACTCCCGAAGGAACCCCTATGACCCACTATCTGACAGAGCTCTACACCCCCACTCCCGCCTGGCTGGCATTGAGCCAGACGGCTCGTCAGCAGTTCTTCGAGGCCATTGGCACAGGCATGGCCAACCTCGCCGCCCTCGGGGTGGAGCCCATCGCCCTGGGCGAGACCGATGCTGCCACCCTCCATGGTGCGCCCCACCCCTTCTTCGCCATCTGGCGCGGGCCGGATGCCGCAGCCATCGAGGCCCTCGTCCAGGGGATAGCCGCATCGGGCTGGCACGACTACTTCGAGACGGTCAACGCCACCGGCGCCGGGGTCTCTCTGGGCGAGCACCTTGCACAGTTGGCCGCCCTGCCCTGCGCCGCTACATCCAGCCCCGCCCTGGCCTGATAACCCCTAAAAGAGCGTTATCCCACCAGGCTTTGCGTCAGTGCTGCCGACACCGGTGGCACTGTTTTCCATGCACTGCCCTTGCAAACCCAGGTCACCACCACCTGGGAAAGCGGCGCCACAGCCCCGCTCCCTTCCCACTTCCTTCCCACTCCCTTCAAAAAACGCTGATATCTCCTGATGCCGTGATGAGCCATCGCGATGGCACAAGTGAGCAAGATCCGGGTCGTCGTGACAAAGGTTCGCCGCCATAGTGCTTTCAAACCAACAGTCAGAGGTGAAAAGACGCCATAAGGCGTCTTTCTTATTGCTGGTTGTTAGAGCAAACCGGTTAGGCGATCTCCCCCTCCCCGCAACCCACCCAGATCGGGGTGATGGAGGTGATATGAGCCGACCCATCCAGGGATTGGAAGATCTGCACCACGGCTTCCCCGTGGATCGGGTTGGGCAGCGGCACCGTGGTTTTGCATTTGAAACGGTAACTGGTGCGCCTGCTATCACTTGGGGGGATTTTGAAGAAGTGTTTGATGCTGGACACAGTGGCACTTACCTTTCTGGGCATAACACTCGTGGATGGCCTTCAGAGGCTATGCAGCAAAGCCTTTCCCCTGCCCGGAGAAACCACAGCCTGCCGCCTTGTGTGGATGCGATAGATGAGGCTCTGCCTATCGACTCGGGCACTTACCATGACAACGTTGGCAACAGGGCCTCTATCCCCTTCGCCAGGAGCAAAATTTTCTCGCAAACGATTGGAAAAAGAAAAGGCGCCTCAAGGGCGCCTTTTTGACAGTTTTGCGTTACCGCTGGGAGAGAGGCGTTAGCCGCTTATTCCCATTCGATGGTTGCGGGCGGCTTGCCGGAGACGTCGTACACCACGCGGGAGATGCCGTTGATCTCGTTGATGATGCGGTTCGACACGTGGCCGAGGAAGTCGTACGGCAGGTGGGCCCAGTGGGCGGTCATGAAGTCGATGGTCTCGACGGCGCGCAGCGCAATGACCCAGTCGTACTTGCGGCCATCGCCCATGACGCCGACGGAGCGCACCGGCAGGAAGACGGCGAACGCCTGGCTGACCTGGTTGTAGAGGTCGGCCTTGCGCAGCTCTTCGATGAAGATGGCGTCAGCCTTGCGCAGCAGATCGCAATACTCTTTCTTCACTTCGCCAAGGACGCGCACGCCCAGACCCGGACCCGGGAAGGGGTGACGGTAGAGCATGTCGTAGGGCAGACCCAGCTCCAGACCAACGCGGCGCACTTCGTCCTTGAACAGCTCGCGCAGCGGCTCCACCAGACCCATCTTCATCTCTTCCGGCAGGCCGCCGACGTTGTGGTGGGACTTGATGACGTGAGCCTTGCCGGTCTTGCTGGCAGCGGATTCGATGACGTCCGGGTAGATGGTGCCCTGGGCCAGCCACTTGGCGTTCTTGAGCTTCTTGGACTCGTCGTCGAACACTTCGACGAAGACGCGGCCGATGGTCTTGCGCTTGGCTTCCGGCTCGTCGATACCCGCGAGAGCGGAGAGGAAGCGCTCTTCGGCGTCGACCTTGATGATGTTCAGGCCGAAGTGATCGCCGAACATGTCCATCACCTGCTGGCCTTCGTTCAGGCGCAGCAGGCCGTTGTCGACGAAGACACAGGTCAGGCGATCGCCGATGGCGCGGTGCACCAGCATGGCGACCACGGAGGAGTCCACGCCGCCGGAGAGGCCCAGGATCACCTCGTCGTCACCCACCTGCTCGCGGATGCGGGCAACGGCGTCGTCGATGATGGTGGCCGGGGTCCAGAGGCATTCGCAGCCGCAGATCTCCTTGACGAAGTGCTCCAGCATGCGGGCACCCTGACGGGTGTGAGTCACTTCCGGGTGGAACTGCACGCCGTAGAAGCGACGGGCCTCATCGGCCATGGCCGCATGGGGGCAGGTCGCGGTCTGGGCTATGGTGGTGAAGCCGGCGGGGATCTCGGTGACCTTGTCGCCGTGGCTCATCCAGACATCCAGCAGGGCATTGCCGTTGTCAGCAATGGCGTCTTCGATGTTGCGCAAGAGGGCGCTGGTCTTGCCGGACTGGCCCAGCACTTCGACCTGGGCGTAGCCGAATTCACGCAGGTTGGAGGACTGCACCTTGCCGCCGAGCTGCTCGGACATGGTCTGCATGCCGTAGCAGATGCCGAACACCGGCACGCCGGCGTTGAACACGTACTCGGGGGCGCGCGGGCTGCCCGCCTCGGTCACGGATTCCGGGCCGCCGGAGAGGATGATGCCGCTCGGATTGAATTCGCGGATCTGCTCTTCGGTTACGTCCCAGGCCCACAGCTCGCAGTAGACGCCGATTTCACGGACGCGACGGGCGATGAGCTGGGTGTACTGGGAACCGAAATCCAGGATAAGGATACGGTGGGCGTGAATGTCTTTAGTCATTTTATTCCTGCATCAGGCTGATGTTGTCACAAAAAGCACGGGATAAAAAAAGGGTGGAAAAACGGGGCGTAGAGCCCCGTTTCATCAGCCCATCCGGTAGTTGGGGGCTTCTTTGGTAATGGTCACGTCGTGAACGTGGGACTCTTTCATCCCGGCGCCCGAGATGCGCACGAACTCGGCCTTGGTGCGCATGTCGTCGATGGTCGCGCTGCCGGTCAGACCCATGGAGGAGCGCAGGCCGCCCATCTGCTGGTGGATGATCTCTTTGAGGCGGCCCTTGTACGGCACGCGCCCTTCGATCCCTTCCGGCACCAGCTTGTCGGCGGCGTTATCGGTCTGGAAGTAACGGTCGCTGGAGCCCTTGGACATGGCACCCAGAGAGCCCATGCCGCGGTAGGACTTGAAGGAGCGGCCCTGATAGAGCTCGATCTCGCCCGGCGCCTCTTCGGTACCGGCAAACATGGAGCCCACCATGACGCAGCTTGCGCCCGCGGCGATGGCCTTGGCCACGTCACCGGAGAAGCGGATGCCGCCATCGGCAATCACCGGCACGCCGGTGCCTTCCAGGGCGTCGACGGCGTCGGAGATGGCGGTGATCTGGGGCACGCCCACGCCGGTCACGATACGGGTAGTACAGATGGAGCCCGGGCCGATACCGACCTTGACGGCGTTGACACCCGCTTCCACCAGCGCCTTGGCGCCAGCGGCGGTGGCGACGTTGCCGCCGATGATTTGCAGGTCAGGATAGGCTTCACGGGTCGCCTTGATGCGATCCAGCACGCCCTGGGAGTGGCCGTGGGAGGAGTCAATCAGCAGCACGTCCACACCGGCTTCCACCAGGGCGGCGACGCGCTCTTCGTTGCCGGCACCGGCACCGACGGCGGCACCGACCCGCAGACGGCCACGCTCGTCTTTACAGGCGTTGGGCTTGCGCTCGGCTTTCTGGAAGTCCTTCACGGTGATCATGCCCTTGAGCTTGAAGTCGCCGTTGACCACCAGCACCTTCTCGATGCGATGTTTTTGCATCAGGGCCACCACCTCTTCACGAGGGGCCCCTTCACGCACGGTCACCAGACGCTCTTTTGGCGTCATGTAGACGCTGACAGGCTGGTTCAGGTCAGTCACGAAACGCACGTCACGACCGGTGATAATACCGACCAGTTCGTTCTCTTCGGTCACAACCGGGTAACCGGCGAAGCCGTTACGTTCGGTCAGGGCCTTCACTTCGTGCAGCGTGGTGGTTGGCAGAACGGTCTGTGGGTCAGACACGATGCCGGATTCATGTTTCTTCACGCGGCGAACTTCTTCCGCCTGGCGCTCGATGGACATGTTTTTGTGAATAAAGCCGATGCCGCCTTCCTGTGCCAGGGCAATAGCCAGACGCGCTTCCGTTACGGTATCCATGGCGGCGGAGAGCATAGGAATATTCAGACGAATGGTTTTCGTCAGCTGGGTGCTGAGATCGGCAGTATTCGGCAGAACGGTAGAATGAGCGGGAACGAGGAGGACGTCGTCAAACGTCAGGGCTTCTTTAGCGATACGTAGCATGGGCAATATCTCTGACCTGGGTGGTTAAATATTGCCGTGGCATTATACAGAGCGTAACCGATTGCATCCACACTTTTTTATAAAAAAAACTTGCACTCCCCTCTCAGCAGGTTACTATCGACTGAATAACTTGCTGATTTAGAATTTGATCCCGCTCACATGTTATCCTCTCAGACCACCTCAATTTTTACCGTAAGCCGCCTAAATCAGACGGTTCGTTTGCTGCTTGAGCAGGAAATGGGACAAGTTTGGATCAGCGGTGAAATCTCGAATTTCACTCAGCCGTCCTCCGGTCACTGGTATTTCACGCTCAAAGATGACACCGCTCAGGTACGCTGCGCGATGTTTCGCAACAGCAACCGTCGCGTCACATTTCGCCCGCAGCATGGCCAGCAGGTGCTGGTTCGCGCCAACATCACGCTGTATGAGCCGCGCGGCGACTACCAGATTATCGTTGAAAGCATGCAGCCCGCCGGCGAAGGGTTGCTGCAGCAGAAGTATGAGCAGCTGAAAACGCAGTTAACCGCGGAAGGGCTGTTCGATCAAAAACATAAGCAGGCGCTCCCCTCCCCCGCCCGCTGCGTCGGGGTCATCACCTC
>ERZ650300.1848-NODE-1848-length-11699-cov-4.807540_pt1 | contig 11699 bp, 13 predicted proteins | sample MGYA00376236_ERZ650300 | MGnify/ENA primary metagenome ERZ650300 (study PRJEB26733, sample SAMN07839303) | wastewater metagenome | biome: urban; feature: wastewater treatment plant; material: waste water | place: USA: North Carolina | collected 2016-04-28 ... | reverse complement strand
TAGGAGCTGTTAAGGCAGCAGTAGAAAGCGGAAGCGCAGCAGCATCCAGACTTGGCGAATTAGTTGCTACTCATGTAATTCCGAGACCTCATACAGACGTAGAGAAAATCCTTCCAAGCATCTGACCAGCAGATTGAGAAGTATAAAAAAGGAGTTCGCTCATGAGTAAATCATATGGATTTATAGAAATCACTGGTGTCGTTGCAGCAATCGATGCACTGGACATCATGTGCAAAACTGCAGACGTTGAGCTGGCGTCATGGGAACGTAAGCTGGGCGGACGACTGGTTACTATTATAGTTGAAGGCGATGTATCTGCCGTTACAGAAGCAGTAAATGCAGCAGCGACAGGTGCGATCAAGAAACCGGTAAGTTATGCAGTAATTGCACGTCCCCATGAAGAAATCGTCAGAATGGTGGAATTAAGTGCAAGTCGCTGGAAGAACAATCAGGGGGATGAATAATGGCTGAAGAGAAGAAACCGGAAGCAGATAAAAATGCCCCTAAAAAGGCAGCCGCTCCAAGAAGAACGAAAGCAAAAACTTCTTCAAAACCGGAAGTAAAAGCTCAGACGGCAGATACGGCGGCAGAAACAGCAAATAAAACAGAATCCCAGAAAGAACAGATAAAGGAAACAGTATCTCATAAGGAGGAAAAAGTTATGACACAGGAAGCATTAGGAATGGTAGAAACCAGAGGACTTACAGCAGCAATCGAAGCAGCAGACCAGATGTGCAAGGCTGCTAACGTAGCATTAGTAGGAACAGAGAAGATCGGATCCGGACTTGTAACAGTTATGGTACGCGGAGACGTAGGAGCTGTTAAGGCAGCAGTAGAAAGCGGAAGCGCAGCAGCATCCAGACTTGGTGAATTAGTTGCTACACACGTAATCCCAAGACCACATACAGATGTAGAGAAAATCCTGCCTGTATTAAAATAGTAATCCATCGTAACTGTCCGGTATCTGCACAGCAGACTGCCGGATGGTTATAATCCGTCATATTTGACAGAAAGCAGGTGTATTCTTGGAATCTAATAATATTGAACTGATTACCAGAATGGTCATTCAGGCAATCAATCAGAATGAAAAAAAAGGCGATGGATTCATGGTTCCCATCGGGGTTTCCGCAAGACACATTCACCTGACACAGGAACATGTAGAAGCATTGTTCGGACCCGGATATCAGCTTACGAAGAAGAAAGAGCTGATGGGAGGTCAGTTTGCTTCTAATGAAACAGTTACCATTGTGGGACTGAAACTTCGTGCCATTGAGAATGTAAGAATCCTTGGACCGGTGCGTAAAGCTTCACAGGTTGAGGTATCTGCGACAGATGCCATTAAGCTTGGAATGAATGTTCCGGTTCGCGAATCCGGAGACGTTGCAGGAAGTGCACCAATCGCAATCGTAGGTCCAAAAGGAGCCGTTTATCTGAAAGAGGGATGTATCGTGGCAATGCGCCATATACATATGTCTCCGAAAGATGCACAGGCTGCAGGTGTGAAGGACGGCGATATCGTATCAGTAAAGGCAGATAATGAGAGAGGAACCATCTTCAATCAGGTCAAGATCCGTGTAGACGACAGCTTTACACTGGAAATGCATATTGATACAGATGAAGCAAATGCAGCAAAGATTGCTACAGGCACTACCGTAACAATAATTAAATAATATCGGGGGCCAAAGGTCAAAAAGCCGTTCGTGCCTGCACGATAAGGTTTTTGAACAGAAACCCTTAAGCGTTAATTGGGGGCAGAAGTATTTGCCCCCAATATTATTATCAGAAATAATTTGGAGGCTCATATGATCGTAGGCAAAGTTGTAGGAAGTGTGGTATCCACACGAAAGAGTGAGAAGCTGATTGGAAGTAAATTTATGATTATCGAGCCTGTGCATCATATGAAAGGCGACCTGAGCCAGCTGGTTGCGATCGATATGATCGGAGCCGGAGTTGGTGAATATGTATTGGTGGCACAGGGAAGCGCAGCAAGAATAGGCTGCGGCGTAGAAACAGCACCGGTAGATGCCGCAATTGTCGGTATTATTGATGACGGTGCAGGATTGGAGTAACGCCATGGAAATCAAAGAATTACAGGATATTATACAGCAGAATGGTGTGGTAGGTGCCGGCGGAGCCGGATTCCCTACTTATATGAAGCTTACAGACAAGGCCAATACCATTCTTATGAACTGTGCAGAGTGTGAACCATTACTGAAATTACACAGACAGTTATTGGAAAAACACGCATATGAAATTATGAAAACATTCCATATGATCCAGGAGACGGTTGGTGCTTCTGAAGCAATTATTGGAATTAAGAAGTCTTATGTACAGACAATTCATGCATTAAATCAGCATATTGAAGAATTTCCTGGCATGAGGCTGCATCTTCTGGACGAAGTTTATCCGATGGGAGATGAGGTTGTACTTATTTATGAGGCAACCGGAAGAGTAGTACGGCCGGGAGGACTGCCGATCGAGCAGGGAGTAGCCGTATTTAACGTTGAAACTGTATACAATGTATATCGTGCTGTGGAAGAGAAGCAGCCGGTTACAGACAAATATGTATCTGTTGTTGCAGAAGTAAGTGATCCTGTTACAGTGAGAGTTCCCCTGGGATGTACTCTGGAGGAAGTGGTAGCACAGGCAGGCAGCACAACAGTGAAGGATCCTGTCTATTTCGTAGGCGGCCCGATGATGGGGCGTATCGGAAATGGTTCAGATCCGGTGACAAAGACAACAAATGCGATTTTGGTCCTTCCAAAAGACCATCTTATTGTAGCGAAGAAGCAGCGGACTTCTTCCATAGATTTAAAACGTGCAGCATCTATCTGCTGCCAGTGCAATACCTGTACAGATTTATGTCCGAGACATAATCTGGGACATCCGATCGATCCGGCGAAATTTATGAGGGCTGCATCAAATAATGATTTCAGAGACCTGAATCCATATATAGATGCTTCCTTCTGCAGTTCCTGCGGTGTATGTGAGATGTACTCATGTCCGCAGAGTCTTGCACCGAGAAGTCTTCTCGCAGATATGAAGGGCGGTCTGAGAAAAGCAGGTATCCGTCCTCCGCAGGGTGTACAGCCGAAACCGGTACAGGAATCCAGAGAATACCGTAAGGTTCCGGAAGAACGTCTGATGGCGCGACTTGGTCTTACGAGATATGACAAGGATGCTCCTCTGAAAGAAGAACTTGTACAGGTTAAGAAAGTAAGGATATTATTGAGCCAGCACATCGGAGCACCTGCACAGGCAGTGGTCAAAGCCGGTGATGAGGTAACAAGAGGGCAGATGATCGCACAGCCGGCACAGGGCTTAAGCGTTGGTATTCATGCTTCTGTCAGCGGTAAAGTAACAGAAGTAACAGACCGTTACATTATTATTGCAGTAAAGTAGAAAGGACGTGCACAAAATGAGTAAAGCAATCGGAATGATTGAATTTAAAACCACATCTACAGGCGTTACTGCAGCAGATGCTATGGTAAAAACATCTGAGGTAGAGATCGTCGAGGCACAGACCGTATGTCCTGGTAAATATATTGCAATTATTACCGGTGACTTAAGTGCGGTAAAGGCCGCCGTTGATACGGCAGTAACTACATATGAGGATAAATGCATTGACAGCTTTGTGCTGGGCAATCCGCATGAATCCATTTTCCCGGCAATTTACGGAACTACTCAGGTAGAAGATATCAGTGCGCTGGGAATTCTTGAAACTTATGATGCAGCTTCCATTATCGAAGCAGCAGACCAGGCAGCTAAGACTGCGATCGTAGATCTGATAGAACTTCGTATTGCCAAAGGTATGTGCGGAAAATCATATATGATGATCACCGGTGAAGTTTCTGCGGTAGAGGCTTCCATTGACAGGGCAAAAGAACTTGTAGCTGCCAAGGGTATGTACCTGGATTCTTCCGTTATCGCACATCCTGACAGAAGAATGATCGACAGTATTTTATAATATCCGGGGTAAGAAGTTTCTGACCCTGACACTCATAAAAAATTTCTCAAAAAAAGGGGGCAAAGATATGCTTGCACTGGAGAGAAGAAATCTGATTCTCGAAAAATTACAGGCAGAAAAGCGAGTGGTGGTCAGCGAGCTGAGCCAGCTTTATGACGTCTCTGAAGAGACCATACGCCGTGATCTGGATAAACTTGAAAAGGAAGGACTTGCGATAAAAAGTTATGGCGGTGCTGTGATCAATGAGGATGTAAGCATTGATTTGCCTTTCAATGTACGTAAGAACCAGAATGTTACAGGAAAGCAGAAAATGGCTGAACTTGCAGCTTCCCTTGTGAAAGACGGAGATCATATTTTCCTGGATGCGAGTACTACGGCAGTTTTTGTGGCGAAAGCATTAAAGGAAAAAGAACGTCTTACCGTAATTACCAATTCCATGGAAATACTTCTGGAGTTAGCTGATGTATCCGGGTGGAACATTATCTCCACCGGAGGCGTAATGAAAGAAGGATATCTGGCTTTTCTTGGATCAAAGACAGACGAATCCATACGTTCTTATTATGTAGATAAGGTTATCTTTTCGTGTAAGGCACTGGATCTGGAATGGGGGATTATGGAATCTCAGGAAGCTTTTGGCTCTACCAAGAGAGCGATGATCGGTTCCGGACGAAAGAAAATTCTGGTTGTTGACAGTTCTAAATTTGATCAGACAGCGTTTTCCGTAGCTGGAAGCATGAAAGAAGTAGATATTATAGTGACGGACAAAGAACCGACAGAACGCTGGAAGAAGCACTTTGAGAAATTTAATGTAAAATGCCTATATCCTGTCTGACAAAGAAAATAGGAGTATGATACAATGAATACTTTTGAGATGAAAACCGCGATCCATTTTGGGGATAACGCGTTAGACAGATTAAAAGAGATCCCGTATAAAAGGGTTCTCATTATAACAGATCCATTTGTGGTACAAAGTAAAATGATCAATCTGATCACTGCTCCTTTAAACAGTGCAGGTATTGAATACGATATTTTCCATGACGTTGTGCCGGATGCACCTGTGGACAAGATTGCAGAAGGGGTAAAGAAGTTCCTGGAATATCAGCCGGAAGCAGTTGTTGCAGTCGGTGGTGGTTCTGCGATTGATTCTTCCAAGGCAATCAGAGAATTTGCACTGAAGATCAACAATTACGGAAAAGTAGGTCTGATCGCAATTCCGACGACAAGTGGTACCGGATCAGAAGTTACTTCTTTTGCAGTAGTAAACGATACTGCAGCACATGTAAAATATCCGCTGATCTCAGAGAGCCTTACAGCAGATGAAGCAATTCTGGATGCAGAACTTGTAAGGAGTGTTCCGCCGGCCATCACAGCGGATACTGGTATGGACGTGTTTACACATGCGCTGGAATCATACGTAAGTACTGCACATAATGAATTCTCTTCTGCACTTGCGGAGAAAGCCATTGAAATTTGCGGGGTATTTCTGCTGAGAGCATATCTGGACGGCAGTGATATGCATGCGCGTAAAAAAATGCATGTAGCTTCCTGTCTGGCTGGTTTATCCTTTAATACAGCAGGTCTTGGAATCACTCACAGCATGGCTCATCAGCTGGGAGCAATGTTCCATATTCCGCATGGAAGGGCAAATGCTATGCTGCTTCCGCATATCGTAGAATTTAATTCTGATATCAATAAGCACAGTAAGAGCCAGAAAGAGTATCTTCCGGCTGTAAAGAGATACGCCAATGTTGCGCACATTCTCGGACTGAGCAATTATAATAAAGTAATGACGGTCCGTTCTCTGGTAAACTGGATTCAGTTTATGCAGAAAGAGATGAATATTCCGCTGACGATTCAGGAACTGGGAACAATTGCACCGGAAGAATATTTTGCAGCAATTGACAAGATGGCAGACGCAGCACTTGCAGATGCCTGCACAGTGAATAATCCGAGAGTTCCGACTAAAGAAGATATTATAAAGATTTATACGAAATTATGGTCATTCTGAAAATGAAGACAATAATTTCCGGCAGATGCTGACTGCCGCTGAAATCAGATACAGGAGATGGAGAAGAGATGAGTATTTATACAAAAAGAGGAGACAGAGGAATTACAGATATGGCTCATGCCGGTAATATTTCCAAGTCTGATGACCGTATCCGCCTTATGGGTGAGGCTGATGAACTGAATAGTCATATTGAACTTGTAAAAAGTATGCTCCGTCAGTCAGAAATACTTCAGCTTCTTGAACGTATTCAAAAGAATCTTGATCTGATCGCAGCGGGAGTCAGTAACCCATATGATCGTGACTGTAAAGTCAGTGAAAAGGAAACAGCAGTGTTGGAGGCGGAAACAGATAAACTGGAAGCACTGTGCGAAAAGCCTGTTCCGGAGAAGCTTACAGGAAAGAGCCGACTGGCTGCAGAGATAGATATTGCACGTACTGTTGCCAGAAGAACAGAGCGCTGCCTTGCACAGGTCAGCGTGAAGTTTGGCGCAGATACAGAGAGTAAGAGATTTCTTAACCGCCTTTCGGATTATCTGTATATTTTGGCGAGATATATAGAGTATTACTCTGATCTTTCAGTGGAACTGTCTGATGATCATGCGGGTGCATTGGCGAAAACGTCTGATAATAATACAGATGCATTGCCGGAACCGTCCGACAGTAATACAGATGTATTAAAAAAGACGGCAGATATCAATGAAGCCGTCATCCAGGAGGTTCTTAAACGAATGGGAATTCAGAGCAGGATAACATTGGATACAGCGAAGAAACTGATCGAGAGACTGGAGCAGGAAGCTGTGCGCAGAGGGCAGCGTGCGGTAATCGCGGTCTGCAATCCGGAAGGAAATCCGGTTGCGGTCCATGTGATGGATGGAGCATTCCTTGTAAGCTTCGATGTGGCAATGAAGAAAGCCTATACTGCAGTGGCAGTGAAGATGTCTACAATGGAACTTTCGAAGATCGCACAGCCCGGAGGAACCTTTTATGGCGTTGACAAGCTGGATGGTGGAAAAATCGTTATTTTCGGCGGCGGTATTCCGCTGAAGTCCGGAAATACAATTATCGGTGGACTTGGAATCAGCGGCGGTACAGGAGAAGAAGACCATAGTCTGGCAGAGTATGGTCAGTCTGTGTTAAATGAAATATTGTAAGATGGATGACAACTATTTGGCAGTCCGCTGTTGAAGGCACCAGACAGTTGCGAAGGAGTATTAAAAAGATCAGAACAGTTTTGAAGAGAGCTGTTCTGGTCTTTTTGCGATGTACTGATTTATCTTCGCTTATATTTCCCGGGAGTCATGCCTTTGTATTTCTTAAAAGTACGTATAAAATAACTCAGATCATTAAATCCGTTCCTGTAAGCAATTTCTGTGATTGAATCATCAGTAGCCGCCAGTTGTAAACAGGCTTCTTCAATTCTCTGTCTGTTCAGATAATCCACAGGAGTCTGATGGGTCATTTCCGAAAAGAACCTGCAGAAATATTTCGGTGACATAGAGACAGAAGCAGACAGTTCCTGAAGTGTGATAGGATTGGCATAATTTTTTTCGATAAATTCCAGAACCTGCTTCAACTGTAAAATACGTTTATAGTCTCTGCGCGTTCGGGTAGGATTTTCGATAAAGTAATGATTACTGAAAACCAAACCAAAAAAGTGGTAAAATTGTCCAAATACAGTCAGCTCATATCCGGTATCTTTTTCATACATGGCATCAAACAGAACAGAAATACAGTTCAGAATCTGTGGATGCTCATCTGAAAAATGTGGAAAAAGCATTGTTTCCTGATGCAGGATTTTCTGGATATATTCTCCGCATACAGGATTGTTTTTCAAAAAAGTGTTCATATCAAAAACAATGCACTGATATACACAATCATGGGGAATTCCTGAATGAAGGATTCCACTATGTACAAAAATGACATCATTCTTAACTGCTGTAAAACTTTTTTCGTCTAAAGTGACGGTAAGAGAACCTTCCAGAATACGAATTATTTCATATTCCACATGCCAGTGATAAGACATGACATATCTGGGATGTGTATGATCGATGTGATGAAACTCAAATGGAAACTCATAAGTGCCTCTTGGACGGTCTTCATTATGGTCTAAATCATGCAAAAGAACTTTCCTCCTTACAAAATTTACAGAAATTTTATGATTAAAACAGAAAAAGTGAATATTGTACTGTTTTTTGCTATTATAACACAAGTAATTTTCTGAATGCAATTATATAATAGATATCAGTAACAAAGTTGAGTGGTCAGGCTGCTGTGAACGGAGTGAACAGTGGTTATCGGGCTACTTGGCACAACAGGTGTAGAGGTTATTATTTTTGTTATATTTGCAGTCAGAAGATGCTGCGAAAAGTGAAAATGTAATCTTGGGGGTTAGAGCGTGTCTGAAAAATCATTCCCGCAATCTGCACGCCCCACTTTGCGGGATATTTCACCCGAATTCAGTTGCCGTAGCCCGCTACGGCGCCCTCATCCGGGCAAAATATCCCACAAATTGTGACGCACATCTTGCAGAAAGCCTTTTTCAGACACGCTCTAGCAGGAAATGATCCTGCGGGAATATTACAATAATTTATCAGGAGGTATTTTATTATGGCAAAGAGCAGATTAATTGGCAGCTATCCGGTAATTGGTATCAGACCTACTATCGATGGTCGTAGAGGAGCACTGGATGTTCGTGGATCTCTGGAAGATCAGACAATGAATATGGCGAAATCAGCTGCTAAATTATTTGAAGAGAATTTAAGATATTCCAACGGTGAACCGGTTAAAGTTGTAATCGCTGATACAACCATCGGACGTGTTGGCGAGAGCGCTGCATGTGCAGATAAATTCCGTAAAGAAGGCGTAGATATCACTCTTACAGTTACACCATGCTGGTGCTACGGCGCTGAGACAATGGATATGGATCCACAGACGATCAAAGCTGTATGGGGATTCAACGGAACAGAAAGACCTGGTGCTGTATACCTTGCATCTGTACTTGCAACACATGCACAGAAAGGACTTCCGGCATTCGGTATCTATGGACATGATGTTCAGGAAGCTGATGACACATCTATTCCGGAAGATGTTAAAGAAAAACTGTTAAGATTCGGCCGCGCAGCAGTTGCAGCAGCATCCATGAGAGGAAAATCCTATCTGCAGATCGGTTCTGTAACAATGGGTATCGGTGGATCTATCATTGATTCCGATTTCATCGAATCTTATCTTGGAATGAGAGTTGAGTCTGTTGATGAGGTAGAGATCATCCGTCGTATGACAGAAGGTATCTATGATCACGCAGAATTTGATAAAGCTCTGAAATGGGCAAAAGAAACCTGTAAGATCGGCTGGGATAAGAACCCTGAAGAACTTCAGTTCTCAGCTGAAAAGAAAGAAGAGCAGTTCGAGTTTGTTGTTAAGATGGCAGTTATCATCAAAGAACTGATGAACGGCTGTGACAACCTTGATCCTAAATTCTCTGAAGAAGCAATCGGACACAATGCTCTGGCAGCCGGTTTCCAGGGACAGAGACAGTGGACAGATTTCTATCCGAACGGTGACTTTGCAGAAGCTATGCTGAACACCTCCTTTGACTGGAACGGAGCACGTGAACCATACATCCTGGCTACAGAGAACGATGTTCTTAACGGACTTGGAATGCTGTTCATGAAACTTCTTACAAACAGAGCACAGATTTTCGCTGATGTTCGTACATACTGGAGCCCGGAGGCTGTTAAGAAAGCTACAGGATATGACCTTGAGGGCGTAGCAAAAGAAGCCGGCGGTTTCCTTCACCTGATCAACTCCGGTGCTGCCTGCCTTGATGCTAACGGAGAAGCAAAAGAAGCTGATGGAACAGCTGTTATGAAACAGTGGTGGGATATCACAGAAGAAGACCAGAAAGCAATCATGGATGCTACAGAGTGGTGCATGGCTGACAACGGATACTTCCGTGGAGGCGGATACTCCAGCCGTTATGAAACACGTGCTCAGATGCCTGCAACTATGATCCGTCTGAACCTTGTAAAAGGACTTGGACCGGTTCTTCAGATCGCAGAGGGATGGACAGTAGCCCTTCCGGAAGAGGTATCTGACAAGCTCTGGAAACGTACAGACTACACATGGCCATGTACATGGTTCGCTCCAAGATGCGATGGCAAAGAGGGACCGTTCAAGACAGCTTATGATGTAATGAACAACTGGGGAGCTAACCACGGTGCTATCTCCTATGGACACATCGGAGCTGACCTGATCACAATGTGTTCAATGCTTCGTATTCCAGTATCTATGCACAACGTACCGGAGAAAGATATCTACCGTCCGGCAGCATGGAATGCATTTGGAATGGATAAAGAAGGCGCTGACTTCAGAGCTTGTAAGAACTACGGACCACTTTATAAATAATAAGGTAAAACAATTATAATTAGGTCTAACTATTTAACTTTTGAGAAATAGTTTTAATTTACATTTTAGGGGTTACAAAATGCAAACTTCAAACGAATCTTATCAAAATTCTAATAGTTATACAAATAATCAAATTATAGAAACAGTTAATAAGCAATTATCTTCATTAAATAAAAAATCCCTTCGACTTATTAATTTAGAATTGTTTTTATTTTCATTAGATACTAGAAAAAAAATATCTAATAGTAGATTTTCTAAATCTTTTAATAGATTGAGAAGTAGAAGAAAATTTATAACTGATGAAGAACATAGACTAAGTGAGCTTTTAAAAGCTTCATAAATAACCTCCTTAGAGCCTATTTCATTAAATAGGTTTTATAGTGGGTTTTCATATTCACTCGCTAGTTTAGTACCCCTAATCTAGCGTTATTGGTTCATGGGGTAAAAAATATTAGTCGTAGCCGTAAAGGTATAAACCGATTAAAACAAAAAAGGAAAACAAAAATGTCACAAGATTCAACAAAATCAACTTCAAACAACTCAGTTAAACCAATTCAAGTAATCGAACATGGTAACTTCTTATATGGAACATTAGATGGTATAGACTTCACAGCAAGTGGAATTATGCAAGATACTAAAAGACCATACGGTGCAAGTATTAGACTTAAATTTATAATGAAATCTACAATCTTAAAAGACTTAAATGGTGTAAAAATACCAGTATTAAGAGCAACTTCTCAAATTGTTAAATTAGCAAGTACAGATGATAAATTACCTCAATTAGTTCAAAAATATAATGAGTTAGTAGGTAAAGATTTATTTATAAATTATAACTCTAAAGATGGGGATATTTTAAATATCCAAGATGAAAATGAGATTATTGAAATAAAGTAATCATTTGAGGCATAGAGTCCGTACCTCTTATAAGTCCTCTCTTAATTGAATTGATAGAGTGTATTTCTTAGTTACATTCTACAAATTTTTTTTAGGAGTTTATTATGCCAGCATTAACATCCGCAGTTTTTGATACTGCATCGGTTATCTCAAATTTAGCTTTAGCAGGTGGTGCAGTTTTAGCCGTTGCCATTGTTGGATTTGGTTGGAGAAAAATCATTGGTTTCTTTGGTAGATAATCCAAAGTTTAATTTAGCACTGTTATTACTTGTATTATTTTCCATAATTAAATATTCATTAATTTAAATTAAAGTACACACTTTAACAAGAACATCTTCGAAGAGTTATTTACTTGAAGACCTTGAGAGTGCTTAACCTCATAACGACTCATATCAATTTCAGTCGAAATGTAATTGGTTTCAGGTA
>ERZ650300.1842-NODE-1842-length-11724-cov-11.908304_pt1 | contig 11724 bp, 8 predicted proteins | sample MGYA00376236_ERZ650300 | MGnify/ENA primary metagenome ERZ650300 (study PRJEB26733, sample SAMN07839303) | wastewater metagenome | biome: urban; feature: wastewater treatment plant; material: waste water | place: USA: North Carolina | collected 2016-04-28 ... | reverse complement strand
TTTACCCCAATCCATTTTTATCCTTTAATTATAATTTTTGCTTTTGTTAAGGCAATTATGATAGCTAAAAAATGATAAAAAATTGCTTTTTGCCTATATTTAGTGAATAAAGTTATTCTATTTATTAAAGGAAAGTTTTAAAAACTTTCCCACTCTTTTTCTGAAGATTTCTTTTCAAAATTATCATTTTGATTAGTTTTAATATTTTTTGCTTTTACTTGATTTTTACCATCAAATTCTTTTTTGTTTGCACTATTCACAACAAGTTTTGATATTTCATCAGTTATTATTGCAATATTTCTAGCTTCTGAAGCAATCATTGCATTTTTTTGTGTTTGTTGATCTAATTGGTTTATTGCATCATTTATTTGTTCAATTCCAAGCAATTGTTCTTTTGATGAATTTTCAACATCTAAAATCAATTTTGTTGTATTTGAAATATTCTCATTTAGTTGCTTATATCCATTTATCATATCTCCAGCAATATTTTTTCCAAAATTTGCTTTTGCTGTTGCATTTTCAACTAAAAGTTTTATTTCTTTTGCAGCTTCAGCACTTCTATTTGCAAGATTTCTTACTTCTGCTGCAACTACTGCAAATCCTTTTCCAGCTTCTCCAGCGGTTGCAGCTTCAACAGCTGCATTAAGAGAAAGAATATTTGTTTGAAATGCAATTTGGTCAATTACAGTTATTGCTTCATTTATTGCACTAACTTGTGCATTTATATCTTCCATTGCATTTGTTGTTTGACTCGCTAACTCTTCACCTTTTGTTGCTGATTTTGTTACTTCATTAGAAAGATTAGCCATTTTTGATACATTTTGTGTGCTATTTCTTATATTACTTGTAATCTCTTCTAAAGCTGCTGCTGTTTGTTCTAAACTCGAAGCTGCTTCATTTGAACTATTATTTAAAATACCAACATTTTTTAATAAAACATTAGAAGTTTCATCCAATGTTAATCCCATAGATTTATTTTCAACTAACATTTCAGTTATTGAACTACCAAGAATATTTACTCCGTCTGCTAATTTAAATAAATGAGCTTTTAAATCTTGTGTTGGAATTTTCTTTAGATAGTTGTATTTACTATATTGTTCTAGGATATTTAAAATCGTATCAATATTTGTTTCTAAATTATCTGCCATTTTATTTAATACACTTTTTAATTCCATTAAAGCTGGATTATGAACAGAAATATTTAATCTTTGACATAAATCTCCTTGCTCAAATTCATTTAATACAGTTATTGTTTCATCAATTAATTTTCTATCTTCTTCTACTGTTTTTTCAATTTTTGTGATATTTTCATTGATTTGTTTTGCCATCACTCCAAACTCATCTTCTGAATCTATATCTATCTTACTTATTGTATTTGTTTCACGATTTAAATAAAGGAAAAAACTCAATAATCCTTCTTTTATTTTTCCAAGAGATTTTAATGAAACTTTCATTGTAATAAAAATTGAAAGAGAGATAACAATTACAGTTAGTATAGATAAAACAATAATCAAATACATAATCTTATTTGCATCTTCAAAAATTTCATTAGAGTTTACACCTCCAACTAATAACCAATTCCATTCATCAAAAGTTTGGAAAAATACAAACTTATCTAAACCTTCCCAAACATAGTTTAAATTACCATTTTTTGCTTCTAACATCTCTTTTACAATATATTTACCATTTGTATCTGTTAAATCTATTCCTGATTTATCTTTTAGTTTTGGATGAATTATAAAATTTCCATATTTTTTAGATTTTTCATCGGAATTGATTACATAGTAATAACCTGTTTTTCCAATTTTTTTACTACTTATAGTTTCAGTTAAATGAGCTAAATCTTCACTAATATCAGAACCAATAAATGCAATAGCAATAACTTCATTATCTTGTTTTATTGGAATATATTTTGTCATATAATCTTTTCCAAAAAGTGTTGCTTTTCCTAGATAAGTGTTTCCTTCTAAAACTTTTTTGTATCCTGGATGCGTTGGGTCTAGTTTTGTTCCTATTGCTCTATTTCCATCTTCTTTTTTTAAACTTGTAGTAACTCTTATGAAATCATCACCTTTTCTAACAAAAATTGTTGCAACTGAACCTTTTGTCATTTGAGTAAATTCATCTACTTGTTTAAAATTAAGATTTAAAACTTCATTATTAATTGAAAGAATAGGAGTATCAAACTCTCCAACTTTTATGCTTTTACTTTTATCAATTTTTATTCCAGTAAGCATATTTAAAAAAATATCTCCACTTGTATTTGCACCTGATTTTGCCACTTTATTAAAAGTATTAATATTTTCTACTAGTAAAGACAATTCTTTATTAGTAGCACTTTCATTACTACTTTTCATCGTTTCAAAAGTATTACTTACTACAATGTAAGTTAATATACTCATAGAAATAATAATTGAAATAACTGAAACAAAAATTACTTTTGCAATAACTGATTTTTTAAAGAAATCCATAATTTATCCTATTTTGGGTTTTTTGATTATTTATTTATATATTTTAGAATTTAGGGATTATATAATTAATTAGCAATTATAGTTATTAAATATTTGTATAATAACTATAATTTTCTAATATAATTTGATTATTTTCGTCTTGTATTTTGTCGTATTGAGACTAATTGGTAGAGTAGATATATTGATATTTTCTTATTATAAAAAAAGGAAAGAGCCAAAAAACTCTTTCCTTTTGTGTAAAAACATAATTTGAATAAACTTATCTATTTTAAAGTGTACCTTGCTCAAACATAGCTCTATTCTTAGCTTTTTCTTTTTTTATTCTTACTTTTTCAGCCTCTTTAGCTCTATAATCTGCAATTGAGAATTTTAGGTTAACTAAAAATGATGATGCTACGAAAATAGAAGAATATGTACCTACAATTACCCCAACTAACATAGTAAATGCAAATCCATTTATTATTTCTCCACCGAATAAATACAGTGTTAAAACTGTGAAAAGTACTGTTAAAGATGTTAATGTTGTTCTTGGTAAAGTTCTACTAACTGATTCATCAATTAATTTCTCTAAATTATCTTCTTTCGAAGTTTGAATAACTTCCCTGATTCTATCAAAAATAATAATTGTATCATTTAATGAATATCCTAAAAGAGTCAAAATAGCTGCTAAAATGTCTAAGTTTACTTCAATATTAAATAAAGAAACTGCACCAACAGCAATAATAACATCATGAAGTAATGCTAATAAAGAAACAAAAGCAAACTTCCAGTCAAATCTAAAAGATACATAAATAATTATTCCAATAAATGATAAAAGTAAAGACATTAAACCTTTTTCAGCAAGTTCATCTCCTACTTTTGCACCTACCATATCAACTCTTCTGATTTCAAAGTTACCTGTTGATGCTAATACTGTTTTTAATTCTTCACCAATATCACTACCTAAAGTACTAGTTGAACCAGTCATTCTAATAATTATTTCTTCATCACTTCCAAATTTTGTAATTGCTGCATTTGAGTGGCTTGTTTCTTTTAAAAGATCTCTAATATCAGAAATAGGAGCCTCTTTTTCATACTTGATTTGAATAACTGTTCCACCTGCAAAATCAATACCAAAATTTAACCCTTTTGTAAAAAGAGAAAAGATTGAGATAATAATCAATATTGCAGAAACGGCAGTAAAAGGTATTCTTTTTGCCATAAAACCATAAGTTTTATTTGTTTTAAAAATTTCCATTATCTAGCTCCAAACCATCTATATGTATCTTTACCTTTAATACCTCTTGCAAGTATTGCTTGATAAATACCATGTGTTCCCAAAATTCCTGTAATCATTGAAGTAATAATACCAATAGATATTGTTACTGCAAATCCTTTAATTGGACCTGTTCCATAAGCATATAAAATAACAGCAACTAATAAAGTAGTAACATTAGAGTCAACAATTGCTCTAATTGCATTTTCATATCCATCTTCTATTGCTTTAGGTATTGAAGCACCTTCTCTTAGTGCTTCTCTTATTCTTTCGGTTATAATAATATTTGCATCAACTGCCATACCGACCGTTAGAAGAATACCTGCCATTCCAGGAAGAGTCAGAGTTGCTCCAAACATAGCCATAATCGCAATTAACATAAAAACATTCGCAATTAATGCAATATTTGCTACAACTCCTGCTCCTTTATAATAAATAATCATAAATCCAAAAACTAATAAAAATCCAGAAATTAAAGCGATTGAAGAATCTCTAATCGAATCAGCTCCCAAAGATGGTCCAACACTTCTTTTTTCAAGTAATGTAACAGTTGCAGGTAATGCTCCACTTCTTAAAGCAATAGCAACATTTCCAGCTTCAACAACTGTAAATCCACCTGAAATTTGTCCATTTCCACCACCAATTCTTTCTCTAATATTTGGAGCTGAATAAACTTTACCATCTAAAACCACGGCTAATCTTTTACCTACATTTTTACTTGTAAATTCTCCGAAGATTCTAGCTCCAGTTGAATTTAAAGTAAAATTGATAATTGCTTGGTTTGATTGATCAAATGCAACTTGTGCATCTACAACTTGGCTTCCATTTAAAATTGGAATCTCTTTTACAAGATATTTTATATTTGGATTTTTTGTATCTTCAAGAATAACATCACCATAAGAAGAAGCTTGAGAAGAAGTCATATTATTAACTTGGTCTATTCTTTCTTCATCAACTGCCATCAATTCAAGATTTGCAGGTTTTGAAATAAGTTCTTTTGCTGCTTTTTCATCTTCTGCTGTTTTTATACCTGGTAATTCCACGATTATATCGCTTTCACCTTGTCTAACAACATTTGGTTCTGATAATCCAAATTGATCAAGTCTATTTCTAATAGTTTCAACAGCTTGAGCAACTGCTAAATCTTTAGTTTTAATAATATCTTCTGGTGTTAATTTTATAGTATATTCTAAACCATTTTTTGAAATAGCTAGTCCTTTGATTTCTTTTAACATCGCGTCCATTTTTGCTATTTCATCTGCATCTAATACACTAAATACAACATTATCTTCATTTATTAATAATCCATCTATTAGTAACTCTTCATCATCTGAAAAATATTTTACTGTTGTAGCTATTGTTTTGATTTTTGAGCTTACTGCTTCATGTGTATTAACACCTAAAAGCATGTGTAATCCACCTTGTAAATCAAGGCCTAGTGCCATTTTTTTTCCTGAATCTGTTTGAAATAAAGATGGAATTGAGAAAACAACACCAAAAATAAGACATAATAGGAATATTACGAGTCTATAATTAAAAATTTTCAATATTAATCCTTAGTTTAGGGTTTTAAATTTGAAGTTAGTAAGATATGTAAAAAATACATATCTTAAAAATTTTGAAGAGTATTAGTCCTCTAAAAGTTTTGCAACGAACTCTTTGATAAGTTTCATTTCAGTGTTATCACTGTTTTTTACTACAAAATAAGTATCTTCTACTTTAGCAACCTCTACTATTAAGCCACCATTTGTTACAATTTTGTCACCTTTTTTTAAATTAGCAACCATTTCTTTGTGAGCTTTCGCTTGTTTTTGTTGTGGTCTGATAATCAAAAAGTAAAAAATTGCAAATAAAGCAACTAGAGGTAGCAATGAGCTTATTAAATCTGTACTTGAACCTTCCATCGAATTTCCTTTTAAAAAGTAGTTTATTATGTTTTTACTAAAACGCGATTATTCTAACAAAAACTTCATAATAAAAGGCTTCATCAGCTCTATTTTATTGAGTTCTTTTATTTATTTGAGTTATTTTAATATAGAAATTAGAGTTTTAAATACTATCTTGGGATTATTGGCTTTATACTTTTTATTGATTATTCCTAAAAAAGCTTTGTTAATTAGTGGATTTATGACAGGAATTTTATGGTGTTGGTGGATGGCTGTTAGTTTACAATACTATGATTTAGTATATTTAACTCCCGTTATTTTAATATGTATTGGAACTGTTTTTGGAATAATTTTTTATTTTTTTGCCCTATTTGATAGGTTAACTTTTAGAATATTAACTATTTTTGCTTTTACTTTTTTTGCTCCTTTTGGTTTTAACTGGATGAAATTTGAACTTTTATTTATTGATTCTTATATTGGAATTGATAAAGTTAGTTTTCTTCTTGTTTTAGTCTCTTTTTATTTTATTATTAAATTAAAAAGATTTAAAATTTTAGGAATTATTCCTCTTTTATTTGCTTTATCTTTTCCAAAAGGTCAATATATTCAAAATCCTAATGCAAAGATTTATATGCCACAAATGAATGTAAATCAAAATTTAAGATGGGATAAACAATACAAAGCAACCCTTGAACAACAAAATTTTGATGAGATAAATAATGCAATAAATCAACAAAAAGATTTAGTAGTTTTACCTGAAACAGCATTTACAACAGCGTTAAATAGAAATGAAAATTTACTCCAAAAATTAAAAGAGTTATCTTTTAAAATTGATATTATCACTGGTGCTTTATATGTAGAAGATAACCAAATATATAATGCTTCATATCATTTTACAAAAGGTCAAATTCAAATTGCTAAAAAAGTTGTTTTAGTACCATTTGGAGAAGAGATTCCTTTTCCAAAGTTCATTGTTGATTTTATAAATAAAGTTTTTTATAATGGAGCACAAGATTATTCAAAAGCTAGTGAACCGACTGATTTTGTAATAAAAGGTGAGAAATTTAGAAATGCTATTTGTTATGAAGCAACAACAGACAAAATATTCGAAAACCTAGGAAATACAGAATATATGGTAGCTATATCAAATAATGCTTGGTTTACACCATCAATTGAGCCAACTTTACAACATTTGTTACTTAAATATTACTCTAAAAAGTATGATGTAAATATTTATCATGTGGCAAATGGAAGTTCAAATAGAATTTATAGACCATAAAAGATTAAAGAAAAATTTCTTTAATCCTTTAAAAATAGTAAAAAACTCCAGCTTTTATTCGCTCTTTATCTTCTTTATATAAATTATCATTTATATATTTTATATTTAATGCTATATTTTGCTCTATTTTATAAGTTGTAGATATTTCAAATTCATTGTTTTCAAGACTTTTATTATATCTATCATAAGAGTATCTAAAACCCAATTTTATATCATCAAATTGATTTGTTATAAACCCAACAGATGAACCAAGAGAATATAATTGGTCACTATCTTTATAATAAACATTTGAACCAATCATTGTGTAAATAAAATTCTTTTCATTTCCAAAAGTAAATCCCGTTTCTGGTTTTATTTTTAAATAATCACTTTGATCTTTAAAATGTTCATATCCTAAATCAATTCCCCAAGAAAGTGGTTTAAAAATCATATCTTGTTGAGCTAATGATTTTATTTTCAATAAAGTAAACCTATCTACTTTTATATTTTCATATTTATCTTTTTTAAGATTTAAATCAAAAAAATCAATATAAGCACCTTCTAAATAACCATCACTAATGTCATAGATATCATTATATGCTGGTTTTAATCCCAATTCAAAACTATCAGTTGAATCATAAAAAAGTGATACTTTTGCAGAGTCATGGGAATCTAGCGGATTAAATGGAGTTTTTATATCATAAATGGAAGCTTTATTATAAAAACTTCGCTCTTTTAAAAGTTTCAAATATTTTTTTAAATACTCATCTTTATTGTATTCATTATTTGCTCTTTGGTATTGTAAATATAAAATTTTAAAATCCAAATATGAAATTTTGTCATCATTACTTAATGTTTCATTTAAAGGTTCATCTTCTTTGACAAAATCTGATAAATAATCTTTATTTTCTATTTTTTCTTCTAAGATATTTTTCATTCTTTGCATATTTGAGTAACGAAATTTTGTACCTTTTATTAAATTATATGGTTTTAATATTTTAATAGAATCAAGGGGAACTGTTTTAAAACTGAATTGACTAACTAAATCCAAATCATCTCTGGCAACTTCTAATAACCATAAAATATTATATGAACAATTTTCCTTAAAAAAGAAATAATCAGAATATACGTCTTTTAACTCAAAACTATGTAAAACTAATCTATCTATCTCTTCTTGGGTTAAATTCAAATCATATTCCCAAATATCTCTTTGTTCTAAATTATTATACTCTTTGATTTTTTCGTAATATGGTAAAATCGAATATCGTCCTTCATATTCACCAAATAGACCTTTATACGCAAAAATTAATCCATTTGTATCATCTGTTTTGGCAGCAAAATTTATTGCATTTGAAACAAGAGGTGTATCTTCAGAAGAAGAAACCCTTAAAAAAGTATGCCCATACATAGATGCTGGTGAATTTATATGAGCAGTTGGGAAAACTAAAGTTACATATTTTGCATCAACAGCATTTAAATATTCATTCAACTTTGGACAAGGATAAACAACTATCTCTTTTTCTAAATTAGGAATATTTTTTTTTAGCCATTCCACTCTTAATGGAAATCTACACAAAACACTATTTTCACCATTCTTTAGGGAAATTATAGTCTCAAATAATTCTTTTTTTAAATCAGTTTTTCCATCTTTTGATATAAAAAAATTATCTGAATCAATTTCACTCTCCCCATTTCTATAATGTAAAAGTTTCGACCAATAAGGATTTTCATAAAGTTTTGATTGTTCAATAAAAGAGTTTATATTTTGTGAAGAGTAACAAAAAGTTGAAAATAGAAGAGTAAGTATAAAATACTTAACTCCCCTATTAAAAGAATTACATATATTTAGCAATTGAATCAATAACAGTAGCTGAAGTTACATTTTCACTTGTATAAATGTTTGAAAAGTTAGCTTGTAATTTAGCTGAAAATTCTGCATTATTTTCAACATTCATAAGTTTTGCAACTGTTTCTAAAGTTTCACCTTTTCCTGCTGAAATATCCATTGCTAATTCATCCATATTTTCAGAAACAAATTTATTTAATTTGTCATTTGATACGTAGTTATTTGGTTTAGCACAATTTGATGTACCACTTGTGATACCAAAAGTTTGGTTTCCTGAAGTTCCATTTGTTGTAGCTGCTAATACTTGTAAAGCAACTGTATTTTGATTTTTGATTATTAAAGAACCTAATCCACAACCTGTATTTTCATTTGCATAAACTGCTGTTGTTAAACCAATTGCCGCAATTAAACTAATAATTTTTTTCATTTTATCTCCTTTAGAATTTATATGTATTTTATACTCTTTTATTTTAAAAAAGCCTTAAAAGTAGTTATTTTAATATATTTCTATAATTTTTTTAATTATCTCATTTTTTTTCATATTTTCATCAATTTGTAAATCAAAAGCAAACTCTAAAATCTCTTTAAATTTATCACTTGGTTTGAATCCAAGTTCTATTAAATCTCTTCCTTGAACAATTGGTTTTATAGGCTCATTGTGAATATCCAACTCTTTTGCTTTATTCAAAACCCAAGAAGTTGCTTTTGGACATTTTTCTTTATCTGGTATAGTTCTACCTAAACAATCAGCTAAACAAACTAAACATAAATCTTCAATATTTACCTTTAAAGAAAGCCTTTTTATAGCTTTTAATGAAGATTCTGCCAAATAGAGTTGAAAAGGTATTAAATGATTTTTTACCAATGAACTTACTATTTCTATAAATTTTTTTTCATTTGTAAGTTTTGATAAAAAAGAGATTGTTGGTTCTATTCCTAAACTTTCATGTTTATGGGAAGTAATTTTGCCATTTATCTCTTTTGTACAAAATGGCTTTCCAAAATCGTGGCATAAAATGGCATAAAATAGATATAGTTTTCTATATTCATCTACTATATTTTCTTCTTTTAAAATTCTTGATAATTCATCAAGACACATCATTGTATGAATCCAAACATCACCTTCGGGGTGATAAATAGGGTCTTGAACACAAGAAATTAAAGCTTTTAATTCAGGAAAATATTTTAAAACTCCTAAATCTTTCAAAAGTTCAAATCCAATAGATGGCTTTGAAGATTTTAAAAATAGCTTTTTAAACTCTTCATAAATTCTCTCCTTTGGAAGAAAATGTAACTCATTATTTTGAACTATTTTTTTACACAATTCAAAAGTTCTTTCATCAAGAGAAAAATCAAATCTAGCACTAAATTGAACAGCTCTATAAACCCTTAAACTATCTTCAATAAATGTTTTATCATCGATATGTTTTAAAACTCTATTTTTTAAATCATTTATTCCATCAAAAGGGTCTAAAAAATCTTTTGTACAAAAATCATATCCTATTGCATTTATCGTAAAATCTCTTCTAATAGCCGCTTCTTTGAAGCTAAGATTTGCATTTGTTATGATTTCAAAATCTTGATGAGTGTTCCCGATTTTTTTTTCAATTCGAGGAAGTGCAAAATCAAAATCATATTCATTTACCCTTAGAGTTAAAACTCCAAACGATTTTCCAACCAGTTTAACAGAAGCAAATTTTTCTAGGGATTTTTGAATAGTTTCTAAAGAGTCTATTCCAAAGATTTCTATATCATAATCTTTAACTGGAATATTTAAAAAAAAGTCTCGTACACTTCCACCTACAATAATCGGTGTTGCTCCAATTTCTTGTAGGTCTTTTAAAATATCTTCTAAAATTTCAGGAAGAGTTATCATTTAAAAAATTATTTAATTAACTCTAGGATTTTATTTACTACTTCTTCAACTTTAACATCAGTTTTTTCTAAAGTTTTTCTATCAACGATTTCTACAAATCCTTCTGGTAATTTTTTACCAATTACAACAGCGTAAGGGAAACCTAAAAGCTCAAAATCACCCATTTTAAAACCAAATCTAGCATTAATTCTGTCATCTAAAATAGTATCTATTCCAGCAGCTTTTAAATCAGTATAGATTTGTTCACCTACATTTGCTTCTTCTTCTTTTTTAGAGTTTGAAACAATAATATCAACCATAAATGGAGCAGTCTCTTTTGTCCAGATACAACCTTTATCATCATGATTTTGTTCAATCACAGCAGCAACAAGTCTTGAAACTCCAATTCCATAACATCCCATTACAAAAGGTTTTGCTTTTCCATTTTCATCTAAAAAGTTTGCATTCATAGCAGCAGAGTATTTAGTTCCAAGTTGGAAAATATGCCCAGCTTCTATTCCTTTTGTGTATTGAAGTTTTCCACCACAACAAGCGCAAGTGTCACCCTCTTGAACAGCAACTAAATCTGCAAAATGACCTAAATCTTCAAATAAAAATTTACCAGTTTCTTGATTTGGAAATTCACCAATTAATCCTGGATGAAATGCACCTTCTTCATCTAATCTTATAGAACAATGATAATTTTCTTCATTTGCCCCAGTAACTAAAATATCATCCCAATTTTTCAATTCATTATCAATTACAAATCTAATAGAATCAGGTAATCCAATAATTCCTACATATCCGACATTAAACTGTGCTTTTTCTAAATCTTCTTCTGTAGTATCTTCTAGTTCAAGTGCTCCAATTGCATTACATGCTTTTGTTTCTTCTAATTCATCACTTCCTCTTATAAAAAATACAACTAGTTCTGTTTTTTCTTCATAAATAGCTTTTTTAATTACTGCTTTTATTGTTTGAGATGCATCAATATCTAAAAATTCTGTAATTTCAGCTATAGTTTTTCTATTTGGAGTTTCAAACTTTTCTAATTTTAATTCTCTTTTTTGATTTAATGTATTTGGTTTTCTAGTAGCTGCTTCAATATTTGCACCATATTCACAATCAGGACAAACAACAATTGTATCTTCCC
>ERZ650300.1838-NODE-1838-length-11742-cov-8.455549_pt1 | contig 11742 bp, 11 predicted proteins | sample MGYA00376236_ERZ650300 | MGnify/ENA primary metagenome ERZ650300 (study PRJEB26733, sample SAMN07839303) | wastewater metagenome | biome: urban; feature: wastewater treatment plant; material: waste water | place: USA: North Carolina | collected 2016-04-28 ... | reverse complement strand
AAAGCAGGAGTTAAAGAAGCAGATAAAGTATTAGAAGAAATAGCAAAAGAAGAAGCGAATAAATAAAACAGAGGGAGTCTTAAAAAGACTCCCTCTCTATTTATACTCAACTAAATTAAAACTTTAGTTCTTTAATGCTTGAATTGGAGGAGCAACACGGCCACCTCTATTAATAAGAACCGAACAATCTAAGTTATTTATATTTATAATATCTGCTTCCCCTAATAATCCACCGAAAACAACACGCTCTCCAGCTTTTTTATTAGGAACAGGAATAAGTCTAACTGCAGTGGTTTTACTGTTAATCATTCCAATTGCCATTTCATCAGCTATTATACCTGAAATTACAGCTTCTGTAGTATCTCCAGGAATTGCAATCATGTCAAGTCCTACAGAACAAACACAAGTCATAGCTTCCAATTTCTCTAGTGTTAAATAACCTTTACTTGTAGCCTCAATCATTCCTTGATCTTCACTAACAGGAATAAATGCACCTGTAAGTCCACCTACTCTAGATGCTGCCATTGCACCACCTTTTTTAACTGCATCGTTTAATATTGCAAGAGCAAAAGTAGTACCATATGCTCCAACTGACTCTAATCCAAATTCTTCAAGAACATTTGCAACACTGTCACCAACAGCTGGTGTAGGTGCAAGTGATAAATCAATGATCCCAAATTCCACACCTAAGTTTTGAGCAACCTCTTTACCTACTAGTTCACCCATCCTAGTTATTTTAAAACTTACTTTTTTAATTGCTTCAATTATATCGTCGATTTTAGCTTTTTTATCTATTGCTGCTAATGTATGTCTAACAACACCAGGTCCACTAATACCAACATTTAATACTGTATCCCCATTTTCAACGCCGTGAAATGCACCAGCCATGAATGGATTATCAGGTACTGCATTTGTAAAAACTACAAATTTAGCAGCAGCTAGACCATCTTGATCAGCAGATAATCTTGCTAATTCTTTAACAGTTTTACCCATCATTTTTACAGCATCAAGATTAATACCAGACTTAGTAGATCCAACATTTACAGAAGAACATACTCTAGATGTTTGACTAAGAGCATTAGGAATACTATTTATTAAATTAAGATCCCCTTGTGTAAATCCTTTATCAACTAGAGCTGAGAATCCACCGATAAAGTCAATTCCTATCTCGATAGCTGCGTCATCTAATGCTTTTGCAAAAATAGTATAATCAGTAGCGTCAGTAGCATTACCTATAATTGCTATTGGAGTAACTGAAACTCTTTTATTTACTATTGGTACATTATATTTTGCTGCCACATCATCCGCTATGCTAACTAAATCTTTTCCTTTTGCAACAATTTTATTATATATATTTTTTGCTGTTTTTTCTGCGCTTGGGTCAATGCAATCAAGTAAACTAATTCCAAGTGTTACAGTTCTAACATCTAGGTTTTGCATATCGACCATATTAATTGTTTCTAGTATTTCATTTGCTAATAACATTCCAACCTCCTAGATTCTATGCATTGCATTAAATATATCCTCGTGTTGAGCAAATATCTTAACTGCAATCTCATCTTCCAAATTCTTAAGTTCATCTTGAACAAATTTCATAGTTACATCTTTTTCAGTTTCTGCAAGCATAACCATTGCAAAAATTTCATTTTCAAAAATAGTTTGAGAAATATCAATAATATTAATATTCATATCTCTTAATTTTGTAGATACTGAGGCAACTATACCTGTTTTATCCCCACCTATAACAGTAACAACAAATTTTCCTTTCATAAAAACCCTCCTTGGTCATAAAGCTATATTTTAAGTACATTATACTGATAATTATCTCACAAAACAAACATTATGTAAACACAAAATATTTAAAGGATTAGAAATTATTTATTTTTATTTATTAGTTAAAATGTTATAATAATTGTAAAAATGACGAGGTTATAAATATGAGTGAAAGCGAAAGAATATATCATGTCATGTTATCAATGAAAAAGTTTGAGTTTGAGTCAATTAGTCTAGAAACTTCTGATATGGACTGGAATAGCAAAGGATTAGGGCAAATTAAGACAGAAGTAGTTGAAAACAAAATAATTTTTAATGAGACGATTGAACTAGATGATGAATTTGGAAATACTGAACTAAAAGACAAAAAAATGTGGGTCTTTTATGACGATAAAATAGAGTTTTGGCATTTCAGAAATGGGAGTTATCAAAAAATATTTACATTTTTGACAGATCAAGAGAAGATAGTTTTGCAAAAAAAATATGACTGTAAGCCAGATGTTTATCTAGGTGGATTAACGTTGCTAGAAGATAGGCTTATTTTTACTATTGAAATACAGAATTCTAATACTGATATACATCATGAGAATCATAGAAAGAAAGAAAGAATAACTTATACGTATTTTAGAAATGATAAAAATTAGGAGAAATTATGGAAAAATATATATTTTTGGATAGAGATGGAACAATAAATGTAGAAAAACATTACTTACATAAAATAGAGGATTTTGAATATGAGGCCGGAGTGTTAAAGGCTCTTGAAGAACTACAAAAACTAGGATACAAATTTATTATTGTTACTAATCAAGCAGGTATTGCAAAAGGATATTATACTGAAAGCGATTATTTGATTTTGGAAGAATTTATTGAGAATGACTTACGTGAAAAAGGTATAATAATTCAAAAGACATATCATTGCCCACATCATCCACAAGGGAAATCCCCATACAATGTAAATTGTGATTGTAGAAAGCCAAAAATTGGGATGTTTCTTGAGGCAATTCAAGAATTTGATATTGATATTGAAAATTCTTACATGGTCGGAGACAGATTTACAGATTTAAAGCCAGCAGATGAATTAGGGATTTACCCAGTACTTATAAAAACAGGATATGGAACAGAGCAATTGAATAGTCTTGTTGAATCCAATGAAAATATCGAGGAAAAGTTTAAAAGAGTTATGGTTGTTGAAAATCTGATTGATTTATTAAATAAGCTATATGCCAATAACGAAAATTAATTTATTGAAAAAATGTATCACTAGTGGTATAATTTATAAGATTATAATTTATTATAGTCAATGTTATGTATCGGAGATAAAATAATGGATATAGATAATATTTTTAGTAGTCTAATCAAAGAAATAGGCTATCAAAATAATAAGACAGTAGTGATTAACAAGGTTGTAATGAACTCTAAAGAAGTAGAAAAGAATAATCTTTTCGTTGCTATCAGAGGAGGGAATGCCTATGCTAATGAGGCACTTGAAAAAGGTGCATTTGTAATTTACGATGATAATACAATAAATTTAAATAGTAATCCCAATTCTTTTTTAGTTGATGATAGTGTTAAGTTTATGCAGAAATTGGCACATCAATGGAGAAATACATTAAATATAAAAATTATTGGAATAACAGGAAGTAATGGAAAAACAACAGTAAAGGATATGGTTTTTCAATTATTAAGTACAAAATATAAAGGGAAGAAGACTGAAGGGAACTATAATAATCATATAGGACTACCCTTCACTTTGTTGCGTTCAGACAAAAGCGATGATTTTATGGTTTTAGAAATGGGAATGAGTGATTTTGGCGAAATAGAGTTATTAGCTAAAATATCTGAACCAAATATTGGAATTATTACAAATATTGGAGATTCACACCTAGAATTTCTGAAAACAAGAGAAAATGTATTTAAAGCAAAGACAGAGATGCTACCATTTTTAAAAGAAACACTTATAATCAATTCAGATGATGAATACTTGAGCAAAATAGACATATCTAAAAATCAAAATATAAATAAAATGTACGAAGTTAAAAGATTTGAAGGCGGAGAAAAATCTTATAAATATTCGTATAAAATAGAAAGCATAAATGATTTAGGCTCGAAATTTATATTTTATTACTCTCCAGAGCCCTCGGAAGAGTCCACAGACAAGGTAAGAGAAGTAATGCTAGAAACAAATGTAATTGGAGAACATAATATAAGTAACTTATGCCTTGCAATTACGTGTGCGCTAAATTTGGGAGTATCAGAAGCGGAAATAGTAGAGGCCACAAAAAACATAAAGCTAACGGACATGAGATTCCAAAAAATTGAAACAAATAACATGACATATATTAATGACGCATATAATGCAAGTCCAATATCGATGGAAAAAGCAATAAATACATTTTCATCTATTTACAATGAGGGCAGTTATAAGGTCATAATTTTAGGAGATATTCTGGAATTAGGTCCCGATGAGAACAGGTTTCATGAGGAAATCAAAGAGCATTTACTGCTAGCAAATCATGATGAAGTACTCTTATTTGGGAGTAGAATGCAACATTTGTATAATGCACTAAAAAATGATTTGAATTATACAAAGAAAATTCAACATTATGATGATAAGAATGAAATGAAAAAAGAAATAGAGAAAATAAAAATAAAACAAGAATTAAAAGGATTGAGAACGGTTGCTTTGCTAAAAGCATCGAGAGGAATGAAATTAGAAGAAGTTATAGAAAAGGGGATATAGATGCTATATTTATTACATCAGTTATTTGCTAATGACATAAGATTTTTTAGAATATTTAAATCAATAACAATAAGAGGAGCAATTGCATTTGCTATTGCATTGATATTTATGCTGGTTTTTGGGAAGCCGTTTATCGCGTGGTTAAAAAAGAAAAAGTATGGAGACACAGCAAAAGACTGTGGTCCACAATCACATTTTTCAAAATCAGGAACACCTACAATGGGTGGTTTGTTAATAATAGGGAGCATTCTATTTTCGCTATTAATAACAGGGAATTTCACTAATAAATTTACAGTTTTTTTATTTATAATAACAATACTATTTACAACAATAGGATTTTATGATGATTATTTAAAATTAACACGACACAAAAGTGGATTATCAGGGAAAAAGAAGATATTAGGTCAATTTATAATAACAGTGCTTACATTTATATTTATTTATAAATACGGACTTATAAGCCATAAAATAGACTTCTCTATAGTAAATCCATTACTTAAAAATTCATTTTTTTACATAACTCCAATTTTATTCTTCGTGTTTATGTTTTTAGTAATAGCGGGATCATCTAATGCAGTAAATTTAACAGATGGATTGGATGGATTGGTAAGCGGTCCACTAATAGTTGTTAGTATTACACTATTAATAATTGCATATTTAACAGGGCATTATAATTATGCAAATTACTTGAATTTGTTTTATGTAAAAGAAACAGGAGAAATAGTAGTTTATTTAGCAGCAGTTATAGGAGCACTAATTGGATTCTTATGGTTTAACTTCTATCCTGCACAAGTATTTATGGGAGATACAGGGTCTCTAACACTTGGAGGAATATTAGGAATAATTGTTATATTTTTGAAACAAGAATTATTATTACCGATAGCAGGTTTTATATTTATACTAGAAGCAGTATCGGTTGTTATTCAAGTTTGGCATTTTAAGAAGTTTGGTAAAAGGGTATTTAAAATGGCACCAATACATCATCATTTTGAATTACTAGGAGTTCCGGAAACAAAAGTTACAATTAGATTTTGGATAGTTACAATACTTACATGTTTGCTAACATTCGTAATTTTGAAATTAAGATAATACAGAGCAAATATATCAAAGAATAAAAAGGATAAAAAAATGGGAAAAGTCATAGTTTTTGGAGCAGGGTTAAGTGGATTGGGAGCAAAAGAATTATTAGAGAAAAAAGGATTTGAAGTTTATCTTGTAGATGACAAAAATGGAATTTCAAGCGAAGAAGGAATAAGAGTTATAAATTCTGAAAAAATAGATTTTATAGTGAAAAGTCCAGGGATTTCGTGGAAAGTTGACTTATTACAAGAGGCAGCAAAAATAGGAATAGAAGTAATTTCTGAAATTGACCTTGCTTATAAATATATGAACAAAGGAATAAAAATAATAGGTATAACAGGAACAAATGGAAAGACAACAACAGCAACAAAAATTTACGAACTATTGATAGCAGCCGACTTAAAAGTAGCGCTTGCAGGGAATGCAGGATATTCTTTTGCGAAACTAGTTGCGGATGAGATAGACTTGCAATATATAGTTTTAGAATTAAGCAGCTATCAATTGGAAAACAACCCTAAAGTACATCCATTTATTGCGGGAAATATAAACTTAACACCAGATCACTTAATGAGATACGAGAATGCAGATGATTATTATATAACGAAATTTAATATATTCAATAATCAAGATGAAAATGATTACATACTTATAAATACCGATGACAATGAATTTGAGAGGATTTCAGAAGTTCTAGAAGAGAGAGCTCAGCTTAATGTTAAACAAAGAAAAGTATTTTTAAGTAAGAGTACAATAGGAACAGTTTTTGTATTTGAGAGTAAAGTCTGTGTAATGAAGAATATGAACGAAAAGATAGATAATTTCATATATGAGAACAACGATAGAATAGACAAAATTGTTAATGAGAAAGCTGAAATAATTATAGATATTGATGAAATATCATTAAAAGGAAATCATAATCTAGAAAATGCATTATTTATAATAGGGACAGGGAAAATATTAAACATACCAAATGAAGTGATAGCTCAATTTCTAAAGACAACAAAAGCATTAGAGCATAGATTAGAAAACTTTTTTTTAAAAAAGAACACTTTGTTTGTAAATGATTCAAAGGGAACAAATGTGGAATCAACAATCAAGGCAATAGAAGCATTTAAAAATAAGATAATACTAATTGCAGGTGGAGAAAATAAAAAAATCTGTAATGATGAACTAATTAAGAAAATCAATGAAAGAGTAGGGTTTGTCTATTTAATAGGAGAGACTGGAGCAATATTAGCAGAAGAAATGGAAAAGATAGGATATAAAAAATATAAGAATTTAGGAACATTGGAAAAAGTTCTTGTTGATATTAAAGAAAATCTTGACTTTGAAGATAGCCAAACTATTTTATTTTCACCTGCTACAGCTAGTTTTGATCAGTTCAAGAACTTTGAAGAAAGAGGAAAGATTTTCAAAGAATTGACAAATAAAATATTAAGGGAGAATCAAATTGAAAGATAAAAAAATATTAGGAAGTGTTTTCTTAATTACTATAATAATTCTAATCGTGATAAGTATTTCAATGATAGCAAGCGTTAGTTTTACAAAAGGAATGAGAGAGTACAATAACTATTACTACTTTTTACAAAGGCAAGTTGTATGGATTATTCTTGGAGCAGGAGTTTTCTATGCTGTTTCAAGAATAGACTACAGATGGTATCAAGGGAAAAGGACGGCACTATATTTATTGGGTTTAATCTTATTGGTTCTTGTTTTGATAATGGGGAAAGAAGTTAATGGAGCACAACGGTGGCTTGGCTTTGGATCTATTTCAATACAACCATCAGAATTTGCGAAGCTAATATTTATATTATATTTAGCATCTTCTTTGGAATTTTATAGATATAAAAACTACACTCCAAGAGCAACTTTGTTTGCATCTTTTCTTCCTTTAATGCTCTACTGCATTTTGATTGTTGCAGAAAGAGCATTCAGTAATACTATGCATTTATTTATAATAGGATCAATAATGATGCTTATGTCAAGGATTGACCTAGTAGAATACTCTGTAGCATTTCTAGTTTCTAGTTTTTTGGGACTGATAGCAATGTTCTCATCACCGTATAGAATGAAAAGAATACTAAGCTATATGAATGGATTTGGAGAAGGAAACAACGATATAGGTTATCAAGCTAGACAATCACTAATAGCAATTGGTGGTGGAGGATTATTTGGAAGATTTTATGGAAATGGACTTCAGAAGTACTTTTTCCTTCCAGAAATACACACAGATTACATATTTGCAGGATACTCAGAAGAATTTGGATTCATAGGAAATATTCTGTTGATGACTGTTTATTTAGTTATGTTAACTGTTATTATTATAGCTATTTTAAAAGCAAAAGACACTTATGGAAGATTTATTTTGGTAGGAATATTTGCATTGTTTGCAACACAAATAGTAGGTAATATTGCAGTTGTAACAGGGATGATACCGTCAACGGGAATACCACTTCCGATAGTAAGTTATGGAGGAAGTTCGATTATAATGATAATGGCAGCGCTAGGAATTGTATATAATATAATAAAAAATATTGGTGTTGAATAAGAATAGATTTTAAGGAAAGTGATGGAAAACAATGAATAATATTATAAAAGAAAAGATAATATTTACAACCGGTGGAACAGGAGGTCATATATACCCTGCATTAGCAATAGCAAAAGAATTCAAAAAAAAAGAAGCGTCAATTTTATTTGTTGGTACAAAACATAGAATGGAGAGAGAAATAGTTCCGAATGAAGGGTATGAGTTTATTGGCTTAGATGTTCTTCCATTGCGTTCAATAAAGTCTTTCATAAAAATGTTAAAAGCAATAAAAGAGGCACTAGGAATAATAAAAAATGAGAAACCAACTAAAATAATTGGATTTGGAAATTATATATCAATTCCAATTCTTGTAGCAGCGAAGATAAAGAAAATCCCTTATTATTTACAAGAGCAGAATAGTACGATGGGAATGGCAAATAAATATTTCTATAAAGGATCAGAGAAGACATTTCTTGCATTTGAAAATACACTTGACAACATAGCTCCAAAATATAAAGATAAATTTGTTGTGACAGGGAACCCACTAAGAGAAAAATTCTATTCAATTGATAAATATATTGAAAGAGAAAAGTTAGGAATAATGTGTAAAGAAAAAATGTTATTTGTAATTGGAGGAAGTCTTGGGGCAAAAAATATAAACCAAGGAATTCTGAAAAATCTAGAAAAAATAACAATTGAAAACAATATAAAGCTTTTTTGGGGAACTGGGAAAGAAAATTATGATGAAATAAACGGAAGAATAAGAAAAAGACATAATTTAGTAGTAAAACCATATTTTGAAAATGCAGCAGAGATTATGGCCGCTTCAGATTTAGTAATAAGTAGAGCTGGTGCATCAACAATCTCAGAACTAATACAATTAGAAAAACCAGCATTGATGATTCCTTATGATTTTGTTGGGCAAAAGGAAAACGCAGATGTACTTGAATTTGTAAATGGTGGAAAAATGTATACAAATGATGAAGTTCAACAAGCAATAGAAGAAGCTATTTGTTTAATAAAAGAACCTGATATGTTAGAATTTATGGGGTTGAATATTAAGAGTATAAAAAAAGGAAATGCGACAGAAAATATAATTAATAGTATGAAGAAATAACTTGAATTCAAAGGGAGGCTTTCAAATGTTGAAAGAGGTAAAAAGCGTCTATTTTAGTGGTATAAATGGAATAGGAATGAGTGGATTAGCAAAAATATTATGTAAACAAGGATACACTGTTTACGGATCTGATTTAGAAATTAAACCTGTAACAGAGGATATGCAAGAAATGGGAATAAAAGTATATATAGGTCAAAAAGAAGAAAATTTGAGTGATAAAAAAATAGATTTGTTTGTTTATTCAACAGCAATAAAAGATACAAATCCAGAATTCAAGTATATTGTAGAAAAAGGAATTAAGAAAATAAAAAGAGGGCAATTGCTAGCAGAATTAATGAATGAGTTTGAAGGAATAGCAGTTGCAGGAACTCATGGAAAAACAACAACAAGTTCTATGATGAGTGTGGCATTTTTAGAGAAAGATCCATACATTGTTGTGGGAGGGATAATCCCAGAAATTCAAAGTAATAGTAGAATAGGAAATTCTGAAATTTTTATAGCAGAAGCAGATGAAAGTGATAACTCATTTTTGTTTTTGAAACCGAAGTACTCTGTAGTTACAAATGTAGAACCAGATCATTTAGAGCATCATGGAACATTTGAGAACATAAAGAAATCATTTGAAGAGTTTATTGATAAAACAGAAAAGTTAGCAGTTTTATGTGCTGACTGTAAAGAGATAAAGGAATTAAATATACAAAATAAGAATATAGTATGGTATAGTATAAAAGATGAAACTGCTAATATATTTGCAAAAAACATTAGAATTGAGAGTGGAGATTCTGTATACGAAGTAGTGAAGAACGGAGTAAATCTTGGAGAGTTTAGACTTAGTATTCCAGGGGAACATAATATTTCTAACTCATTAACAGTAATATATTTAGCAACAGAGTTTGGTTGTAGTTTAGAATTTATAAAAGATAAAATATATAATTTCAAAGGTGCAAACAGAAGATATCAAGTTATTTACGATAAAGAAATAAAGATAATTGATGATTATGCACATCATCCAACAGAAATAAAAGTAACGATAGAGGCAGCTAAGAAAAATGAAGGAAAAAAAGTAAATGTAATATTCCAACCACACAGATACAGTAGAACAAAATTCTTTTTAAAAGATTTTGTAGATGCTTTAAAATTAGCAGATAAGTTGATATTAATGCCAATATATTCTGCAGGTGAAGAAAATACATACGATATAACATCAGAAAAATTAGCACAAATGATAGGTAAAGATGTTTTAGTATGTGAAAAAGAAGAAATTGAAGAGATAGTGAAGAATAATAAAGAATCAAATGAAATATTTATATTTATGGGAGCTGGAAGTGTTTCAAAAGTAGCCCATGATATAACAAATAAGCTGTAAGGAGAGAAGCATGGAAATATTAGAAAATATAGAAATGAAGCCATATTCATATATGGAAATAGGCGGAAAAGCAAAAGAACTTATATTTATAGACAATAAAGAAGAATTGACAGATATTATACCTAATAAAAAGAATTTCTTCTTGATAGGAAATGGGACGAATACTTTAATAAATGATGAATATTTAGATATGACATTTATATCTTTGAAGAAGTTGAAGGATATCTCTGTTGAACAAACTGAAAAAGATTATGACTTAGTTAGAATTGAAGCGGGTCTTGACTTTGATGAATTAATTGATTTCATGGAAGAAAGTGACTATACAGGGTTAGAAAATATAGCAGGTGTTCCAGGTTCAGTAGGTGGATTAGTGAATATGAATGGTGGAGCATATGGGACAGAAATATTTGATTGTATTGAAGAAGTTGAGATATGCGATTTAGAAGGAAATATAAAAAAATATAAAAAAAGTGAGTTAGAATTCCAATATAGAACAACTCAAATCAAAAAAAACAAATGGATTGTAATTTCTGTACTGTTTAGATTCTATCGTGGATTTGATAAAGTGTGTGTTGAAGATAAAAAAGGACAAAGAGAGCAAAAACATCCTTTAGAATTACCTAGTTTAGGGAGTACATTCAAAAATCCAGAAGGGCATTTCGCAGCAATGTTAATATCAGATGCGGGGCTTAAGGAATTTAGAATAGGAAATATAATGGTATCTCCGAAACACCCTAATTTCGTTGTTAATTTGGGGGATGGGAAATTTCTTGATGTAATAGCAGTGGTTGAGCATGTTAAGAATAAAGTTCTAGAAAAATTCAATATTCAGCTTGAAACAGAAATCATAATATTAAGATAATTGAAATAATTAAAAAAAAGAAAAAAAGAAAAAAAATCTTTAATTGAAAAAAAAACCAACTTAGTGTATAATAACACTATTAGGGTATATGGAGTTAATAATGAAAAAATTTATAAAGTATGTGTTTGTGTTGATTTCTTTAGGATTGTTTTTGAATTTATGCATTTTAGGATTTAAAACTAAATACTTCAATGTAAATGAAATTTCCATAAAAGGAAAGAATGAAATCATAAAGAACGATATAATTCAAAAATTAAACGGTGTAAAAGGAAAAAAT